>Ga0137362_10001016_pt1 | contig 16592 bp, 15 predicted proteins | sample MadtaG_2_FD_104801 | JGI IMG/M metagenome (GOLD analysis project Ga0137362, IMG submission 104801) | Vadose zone soil microbial communities from Angelo Coast Range Reserve, California, USA - Mad1_100_16 metaG | ecosystem: Environmental > Terrestrial > Soil > Vadose zone | place: USA: California... | reverse complement strand
TGCACGGCGGTGGCTTGGCTGGGCGCGACCGCTGGCCGAGCAACTGGACCGGGCCAGTGGAACGCGGAGCTCTCAAGAGGAGCTGGACTGGCTGATACGCGAGGCAGCGCATCTGGAGGCATTGCTGGGCAAGAAAGGGAATGCATGATTTACCTCGAAGACGCCCCTCTCTCCCTGACATATTTGGAGCCGTCGCGTGCCTGGCAGAGAGTCCCCCAGACTCTCTGCCACACAAGGGCCCATCCGCCCCACACCACTACCCCGTGCCACAGGCTTAACACAACGCCTGGCTACATGTCGTCTAGCCTCCTGCCTCGAGTGTCGGCCCCCGTGACGTTGTCTGGGGCGGGGTGGTCCTTCGAAATGTAGTGGCACGGGGCGGCCGGGTGGACGTGGGGGGCCCTTGTGGGTGCCAGGCCGCTTACTTTGCACCGGCTAGCGATGGAACGATGAACGCTACATGCACGGTTGACCTCTCTGCATTTCTCTGCTACTATACATCTGTAGAACCTCCAGAGTACGTTCTTGATGCAGCCGAGGTGAGAGATGCCAAATCCACCCTCCTGGCGTGTCCTGCTGAAGGACATCATCGCAGACCATGCCCAGCGCGACCGGATCGCCAACGAGATGGGCATTCGCTCTATCACGCTGATTCGCTGGGCCAGCGGTGAGTCGAATCCGCGTCCACATAACCTGCGCCAATTGCTGCACACCTTACCCAAGAAGGAACGAGACGCACTCGCCGAACTATTGGAGGAAGAGCATTTTGAACTCTCAGACTCATTAACCTCTGACCCACCAGATGAACTCGAATATCAGTTTATCAGGCAGGTGTTTGAGACACGCGCTACTAGACCCCACCACTTGCTGTTCTGGACACTCTGCCACCAAGTGTTCCAGCACGCTTTGCGCAAGCTGGACCCTGAACGCATCGGCATGGCAATCACACTGGTGCAAGGCATGCCTGCATCCAGCGATGGGAAGATTCACAGTCTGCGTGAGAGCATGGGCATGGGCACTCCACCCTGGCCGGGAGACCTGCAACACCAGGCTATACTTCTGGGAGCCGAGTCTCTGGCTGGCTATGTCGTGATGTATGCTCGCGCTGAGACCATCAATGATCTCAGGGAAAATACGACGCTGCTGCCTGCCTACCAGACGGAGCATGAAGTGAGTGCTTTAGAAGACAGCTTTCGTGGAATCATCTACACCCTCACCGCGTGGGGCCAGAAGCCAATATAGTTGAAGAAGAAGGGATTTTCTACCTATGGCAACCCAAAGCGCTAAAGCAGCCTTTCACTAGCCAGATTCAGGTTCGCTGCGGGGAGGAGCAGGCAGCGAACCTGAACTTGACTGGTGAAGACGACGGCGTCTACGCGATCAGCAATGATGTCACAGAGAGAAAGTATTGGGAGGGACCAGGGTCTTCAGTTCGTTTCGTTTACTTACTGGCCACCTCCAGAGCTTCCACCGTCTGTTTGTAATAAGAGAGTGGTCTGTAGAGGGACCCTACGTAGGCCTCCATTGAGGCACGGGCAAGCTCCTGAAAGGTCTCTTGCTGCTTGTGGAAGAGTGTGATCCACTCTTGCATCAAACCATTGCTGCTCTCCACCTGGCTCTTGAAGACCTCCACGCCGTTCAGTAACATGGACTGGACGTACTTCATGTTCCGCTCATGCGTCTCAACGGCGCTGTCAACCATTGCGATGTTCACATCCTGAAGAGCTTTTACCATATCCCAGGACGCCTCTGTTAACTTCCCATTGAGCTTATTCTCTGTCATGATCTTCTCCTGATCAACGTCTAAGGCTCCGAAACGCTGCAAGGCTACTATCAATGCTAGCTGAACGCATCTACGATCTGTATGTTGTGCACAAACCATCTCACGATAAGAGTGTAACACCCAGATAGCCATTTGTATATGAGCGAAAAATACGAAACTTCATGCTGATTTATTGGATATAATGCACAAAGAAGCTTTCAGTACCCCGACTTTTCGGGGAAAAAAGCTACTAGAAATTTTCTCTCCCCTTGACCCACGGGCCATCATGGAGAAGTGGATCGTTCATCTATTTCCTCATCCTCCTCGGCCTCCATTGCTTCCGCCAGTTCCTGCAAGCGCTGATCATTTATCTTCGCCTGCGCCTCCATCTGTGCGAGCCAGCGGATGAACAGCGGCGACATCACCACCAGGTCAACCAGCCCCGGTATCAACAACAACGCCCCACCGACAGCCTGGTCGCCAAAGGCGGAGACCCCGAGCTGCGGCGGCACAGCATAGTGCGTATAGAACACCGTACCAGAAAACACCAGCAAGAACGCAAAAATATCGACCGGCTGCCCATCCAGGAAAGCGTAGAGCATCTGCAATGGATACCCTATACGACGCAGTTCCTGCACCGGCCCAATCAACGGCCACCAGTTGAGCAACGCCGTAAACAGCATACTCAACAACTCTACGTGATACAGCGACCCGTACACCTGCGCGATATGAAACAACCCGGGTGCATGCCAGACAAAAAAGGTTGCATTGAAGATCAGCGAGGCCACTATCGGATGGGTAAGCACCGAGGCAATACGGCGTACCACCGGCTGTAGCAGCAACGGTTGCAACAACCAGGCAGGGCAAGCAAACAGCAGCAGCGGTGCACATAACGTGGTCAGCAGCACAACCTGTGCCATGTGAGCCATGAACAACTGCGTTCTGGCAATCGTATCCAGCGGTGTGAGCAGGACAAACGCCATCGTCACCAGCGCCACCACGAAAGCGACGATGTGGTAACTTTTCAGCCGCTTCTCCTGGACATCGTTTTTGCGCATACGTGCTTGCCTTATGCCCAGGCTATAGAACAGGCACAACAGGATGATGACAACGAGGACTCCTGGCCTCCAGTGCCATGAGAAATCTAGACCATTCAACATAGGGGGTAGCTCACCTTCTGGGTCCTTTTCTATGTATAATACTGTAGAAAGGCGTTGCACGCAAATTCCACTCGGGGAGATTTCGCAACAGGTGTGGTATTCGGTTTGGCGAATCCGGTCGGGTTAGCCTTCTGGTCTGGCTTGGGGAGCAGTGTGGTAGCCTCTGGAGTAACTGGAGTTCAGTTTGTGCTCTTCTTTGTTGGCTTTTTCGTTGGCGCAGTCCTCTGGTGTGTTGCCATCAGCGCCAGTATACGTTGGGGGCGGCGCTGGCTTCGCCCGGGCATGTTTCGCTGGATCAATGCCCTGTGCGACCTCGCACTAGGTTACTTTGGCGTCCGTGTGTTGTGGGTCACCGTCCAGGAATGGCTGGAACACCAGGTCCTTCCTTCCTTGAAGCCCACTCGCTGAGAGGCAAGTTTCACCAGCAGGTACGTAACTCTCCAGAGTTCCTCGAGTAACTACTCAGGTCTCTTCTCTCCCTTGATCACGAGACTCCTCACTGCCTTCGGCAGTTCGCAGGGGTTTGGTGGTGAGTGCGGGCATTGCCGCCCGCGGCGGCAATGCCCGCACTCACCACCAAACTAGCGAGTCGCCGCAGGCGACGAGCAGTCCTGAGTAGTTACCAAACAAGAAATAGGGCGTGTGCCATAAAACGTCATACTTTTTGGAACTATACGCGTATATATAAGTGTAGACCATCGGATGTCTGGGATGGTCCAGCTTGTAGTTCGTCCCGCTACCACAGAGGGAGTATCGCTCTTATGCCAGAACATCTTTACGCGACTAACAATGCAGATATTGCGTATCTGCTTTCCCAGGGCTTCTCCGAAGCGGAAGCCGCTCGCATTGTCTATATGAAAGACCACGTGCTGGAACAGGTCGAGTACCGCGAACTGGTGGAGGAAACTCGTCGTCTCGCGTTCATCCGCTGGCTTATCGAAACTGGTCGCATGAGCAGCTAGCCATAAAATAGAAGAGAAGAGAAAAGCGGGGGGGCATTGTGCCCCCCCGCTTTGTCTATGCTGCGTGGTGGATGTGAGTAAGCCATAAGCCGAATTCTGTTCCTGCGCGGCCTTGCGGCCACGTAGGTGGCAATCATCTATCTAGGACGCCGATTACTCGACGCCTCAAGCAACCAACCCGGAGGTTAACAGACGAGCAGCCTGCAAGGATGCTGCCGCAGAGCGGCAAACATCCTACTCCCCCTATTTGGTCTTGCTCCAGATGGGGTTTACCCAGCCAGCCGGTCACCCGACTGCTGGTGAGCTTTTACCTCACCATTTCACCCTTACCCGACCAGATGTGCCGGGCGGTATGTTTCTGTGGCACTTTCCTTAGGGTCACCCCCACTGGCCGTTAGCCAGCATCCTGCTCTGTGGAGTTCGGACTTTCCTCGGACGTTGCCGCCCGCGATTGCCTGTCTTGCTCACATCCCATGCTAGATTAACACATGTCGGCTTGCTTGTCTAGCTTGCACTCACCCGTCCCCCTACAGGGGAGGTGACGCATCCTGGAAGGTGATGAGCCGCGCACCCCGTTGGAAGGTCGTGAAGTATAGAAGCCATTGAAACGCGACCACAAAACGGTTCCGGAAGCCGATCAGGAACATGAGATGTAGAACCAGCCACAAGAACCAGGCCACCACACCGGCGGAGCGAAACTTCCCGATCGAGACGATGCCATAGAAGCGTCCGATCGTGGCCATACTCCCTTTATCGACATAGCGAAACGCCTGGGGATGAGGTTTTCCCGCAACCCGATCAGCAATGACGGAGGCTACATAGTGTCCTTGCTGGATCGCGACCTGCGCCACTCCCGGCAGCGGCTTGCCATCCTGGGTGAAACTGGCCGTATCCCCAATCACAAAAATGTTGGGAACCCTGCCTGCAGGATAGGTCAGACCGGAGACTGTCGCATCGCCGGCGACTTTCACGCGCCCAGCGCGGTCCGTCTCGGCACCCAGCCACTGACCCGCAGGAGAGGCCGCCACCCCTGCCGTCCAAATGACCGTTTTGGTAGGAATACGTTCTCCTGCCACCACGACTCCCTCACTATCGATCGCCTCAACGGGTGAACTTGTTCTGACTTCGACCCCCAGACGGTTGAGAGCCTTGTGCGCTTTGGCCGCTAACTGCTCATCAAAGGCCAGCAAGATGCGTGGTAGCGCCTCCACCAGCACGATACGAGCTTGCTTGGGGTCGATATGACGAAAGTCAGAGACCAGGGTCTTGTGTGCCAGACCACCAATCGCCCCCGCCATCTCGACTCCCGTTGGGCCAGCACCCACCAGCACAAACGTCAAGAGCGCCCGCCGCTTCTCCGGGTCCTGCTCCTTTTCTGCCAGCTCAAACGCCAGCAGAATCTCGCGTCGAATTGTGGTCGCCTGGACCACCGATTTGAGGCCAGGAGCGAATTGCGCCCAGTCATTGTGACCGAAGTAACTGTCCCGCGCGCCCGTCGCCAGGATCAGGTAGTCATAGGGGACGGTTTGATCCTGCATGAGCACCCGCTGTTCCTGCACGTCCACCCCCGTCACCTCACCCAACAACACCTCAGCGTTCTTCTGTTTGCTCAGCACGCCGCGAATGGGTGCACAGATATCAGCAGGGGAGAGCACAGCGGTCGCCACCTGGTACAACAGGGGTTGAAACAGGTGGTGGTTATTGCGATCAATCACCGTCACCTCAACAGGTGCATCACGCAAAGCGCGTGCCGCCTGTAATCCGCCAAAGCCAGCTCCCACGATCACGACATGCGGCTTGACCGCGGGAACAGCTTGACGCATAGGTTCGACACTTCGAGGTGCTGTAGTCCCCCGATTTATCGCGGGGAATTCCTTAGCAGTGTTCGTTTCTCTACCTGGTACGTTCTTCAGATCTGCCACCTCCTTGATATCCTCTCCACAGGCTATCTTGCCCGTGCTGGTTGCTTGGGTGGAATATGAATCGGGCGCCCCTCTGCTGCCAGGACCGCCTCGCGTAGCCCCTCGCTGAGTGTGGGGTGCGGATGGATCGTATCAATGATCTCATCAGCCGTCAGCTCATTGCGCATGGCCACCGAATATTCCGTAATCAGGTTGGTCGCATCCGGGCCGATGATATGCGCACCTAGAATCTCATTGTACTTGCCCAGGATAACTTTGGTGAACCCTTCGGTATGGGCACTGCCAACGGCCTTGCCATTGGCCACCCACGGGAAGCGCTCGACCCGCACATCGGGATATTGCTCTTTGGCCTGTGCCTCTGTCAGGCCCACAAAGGCAATCTCCGGGAAGGTATAAATGGGATTGGGGACAACATTGTAATCCATCTTCGCATCATGGCCCATCGCATTCTCAGCCGCCACTTCCCCTTCGGTCGAGGCCACATGAGCCAGTCCAGCCCCATGAACCAGGTCGCCGATGGCATAGATGCCAGGCAGACTCGTCTCCATCTTCTCGTTGACACGCACGCGTCCCCGGTCGTTGTCGAGCCCCTGCTCCATGAGCTGTTGCAGTCCACTCGTGTTGGCGCTGCGGCTCACCGCCACCAGCACATACTCGCCGGTGAAGCTCTTTTGCCCTTGTGAGGTGCTGGCTGTCACCCGCTTCAAGGGGCCCTCATCGACGATGGACTCCACCCTGGTATTGGTGGCAATGGTGATGCCGCGCTTGCTGAGCGAACGCACCAGCAGGTTGCGTACCTCGTCATCCACCGGGGCCAGAATGCTCGGCAGCATTTCGACCACCGTGACCTGCGAGCCTAAGCCATCAAACATACAGGCCAGTTCGACCCCGATCACCCCGCCACCCACACAGATGATACTTTCCGGCAGCTTAGGCAGGTGCCAGCACGTATCGCTATTGATCACATTGCGCCCGTCAATACCGGGAAAGGGGGGCATGAGTGGCACCGAACCGGTGGCCAGAATGATCTTGTCCGCATGAAATTGCTGTGGCGACCCGTCACTCTTGGTACTCTCACTCTTCGTCACCGTGATGGTGTGCGAGGTATCAACGGTTCCCAGACCATCAAAAACATCAATATGGTTGCCCTTCATCAGGATGCCAACGCCGCCAGTCATGCGCTTGACGACATTGGCGGTAAAGGCCACGGCTTTGCCCATGTCCAACCGCGGGGGCTGCGAGAGTTCGATGCCCAGGTCGCTCATCGACTCCACGGTCTGCATCACTTCGGCGATATGCAGCATCGCCTTGGAGGGAATGCACCCCACGTTGAGGCAGGTGCCTCCCAGATACTGCTTTTCCACGATGGCGGTCCTGGCACCAAGCTGCGCGGCGCGAATGGCCGCCACATAGCCTCCAGGGCCCGACCCAATCACTGCCACATCATACTGCGTACTTGCCATGCTCGTTCTCCTCTGCTGACGTGACGTGCTCGATACATCGGCACCCTACGGATAAATCCGCACTCTACGTGGTGCTCGATACATCGGCATTCTGCTGTAACTACTCATGACTCCTCACCACCTTCGGTGGTTCGCAAGAGTTTTTTGCTGCGGGCTTTGCAGCCGCAGGCTGCAAAGCCCGCAGCAAAAAAACGCGAGCCGCCGTAGAGTGCCGATGTATCGAGCACGTGCGGCGAGGAATCAGGCACCTGAATAGTTACATTCTGCTAGCCCAACAAACTATACGGATTTTGCAACAACCGCTTGACCTCCTGGAGGAAGCGAGCCACGGTGGCCCCGGAGACAATCCGATGATCCGTCGACATCGTCATCGTCATCAGATCACGGATCACCGGCTGCCCATCCACGGGGACCAATTGTTTGCGTGTGGCTGCCACCGCCAGAATCGCGGCTTGCGGGGGGTTGATGACCGCAATAAAGTTGGAGGCATCCATCATGCCCAGGTTGGAGACCGAGAAGGTCCCACCTTCCAGATCGGCAGGCGTAAGCTTGCTGGCCCGCGCCTTGGCAATGAGCGCTTTGGCTTCGCGGGCAATCGAACGCACACCCTTGCTATTGGCATCGCGGATCACCGGAACCACCAACCCGGTTGGGGCATCGACGGCCATCCCCACATTGATGTGCTTGTAGCGCACAAAATACTCATCTTTGAGCGAACTGTTGACCTCGGGGAACTGCTCGAGGGCAAGCGCACAGGCCTTGACGATCAAATCATTGACCGTGACCTTCACTCCCTCTTCGCCAGCCGTCGCATTCAGGGTCTGGCGCATGGCCAGCACATCGGTCATATCGACCTCGCTGCTGACATAAAAGTGCGGGATTGTCTGTTTCGACTCGGTCAGCCGGCGGGCAATCAGCTGCTGCACGCGGGTGAGCTTCACCAGCTCGGTATCCGCTGCCGGGGCACTCGGCGGCGCCGTGGGGGTTGGAGCCGCTGGTGCAGGGGCGCTAGGCTTGGGTGCTGCCGCGGCAGGGGCAGCACGTTGCTCCAGCACCTCCTCAATATCATCGCGCACAACACGGCCACCTGGGCCTGTACCCTGCACCTGGCGCAAATCGATGCTGTGCTCTTCGGCCATCCGACGGGCCAGTGGCGACGCTTTGAGCTGCGTGCCATCCCCGCCCTCGGAGATGGCAGGACCCCGGCTCGGAGCACTCGCCTCGGCCTGTGGCGGGCTGGCAGCCGGAGCTGCACCTGCCATCTCTGCACTCGTCCTGGCCGAGGCACTGGCCGCTTGACTCGGCTGCTGGACCACCGCGCCGGTCCCGATGAGGGCGACCGCCTGCCCGATGGGCACCGTCTCACCCTCCTGCACCAGGATCTGTTGCAGGGTGCCAGCCTCGTAGGCCTCCAGGTCCATGGTGGCCTTGTCCGTCTCGATCTCGGCCAGGATATCGCCTTTCTTGATCTCATCACCAGCCTTCTTGAGCCAACGGGCAATGGTGCCCTCTTGCATCGTATCGCTGAGCCGGGGCATGTTGACTTCGCTCATGGTTTATCTCCTTCTGCGACGCGGTGCCAGGTCGTTGATGGCTTCCACCAGCTGCTTGGCACCGGTGAGGGCTGCCAGTTCCAACGGTTTGGAGTACGGCAGCGGCACTTCCACGCTGGCCACCCGTTTGACAGGCGCATCCAGGTCGTCGAAGGCCTCTTCCTGTAATGTCGCGGCAATTTCGGCACCCACGCCGAACGAGCGCCAGTCCTCTTCAAAGACGATGGCACGGTTCGTTTTCTTGACCGAGTTGACCAGAGTCTCTCTGTCCAGTGGGCGTAGCGAACGCACATCGACGACCTCGATACTGAGCCCGTTTTCCTGTTCCATGCGGCGAGCGACATCCAGGGCAACCGCTGCCATACGCGAGTAGCTGATCACGGTCAGGTCTTTGCCCTCTTTGGTCACCTTGGCCTGACCGAAGGGAACCGTATAGTCCCCATCAGGGACTTCGCCCTTGACATTATAGAGGGCCAGGTTCTCCAGGAAGAGCACCGGATTATTGTCCCGAACCGCGGTGCGCAACATCCCCCGCGCGTCGGCTGGGGTAGCAGGAGCGACCACCTCCAGACCGGGGACATGGGCAAACCAGACTTCCAGGTTCTGCGAATGGGTGGCGGCCAGCTGCTGGCCACCACCACCCGGCGTACGAATGACCAGGGGGATGGGACACTGCCCGCCAAACATGTAATAGATTTTGGCGGCATGGTTGACAATCTCATCCATGGCCAGAATGATGAAATTGATGGTCATGATCTCGACAACGGGACGTAGCCCGAGCATCGCCGCCCCGGTCGCCATGCCCACAAAGCCATTTTCGCAGATGGGGGTATCCACCACGCGCTTGGGACCGAACTCCTTCAAGAGACCCGCCGTGATTTTGTAGGAGCCCTCGAAGGTGCCGATCTCCTCACCCAGCAAAAACACGTCCTCATCTCGCAGCAGTTCTTCGCGCAGCGTATCATGCAGTGCCTGTCGATAGGTTATCTGGGCCATGCTTACTTCCCTCCTTGCGATGTCTCAGCCGGGGCATACATGTAGTCAAAGAGACCTTCCACCGGCGGATCAGGGCTCTGCTCGGCGAACTGGACCGCATGCTCTACTTCTTGCTCTACCTGCTCTTCCATCTTTTGCAGCCCCTGGTCATCGATCAGACCAGCCGCCTGGAGGCGGGCCGCAAACGCCGTAATGGGATCCTCCTGCGTACGCCCCGCCTTCACTTCCTTTGGATCACGATAGCGATCCGGATCCACGACCGAGTGACCACGAAAGCGAAAGCTGGCGGCCTCAAGCAGGCTGGGCTCGTGCTGTTCCCGCGCCAACTTGGCGGCGCGGCGCATCGCATCGCGCACAGCCAGCACATCGGTGCCATCTACCCGCTCACTGGACATATCAAAAGCGCACGCCTTGCGGTAGAGTTCACTGACGGCTGACCCCTGTTCCACTCGCAAACCCATACCATAGCCGTTGTTAACGACAAAATAGATGATGGGCAAATGGTAAATCTTGGCAAGGTTGAGCGATTCGTAGAAGGGGCCACCGTTGGTCGTACCATCTCCCATCTGGCAGGCCACGACTTCATGAGAATCCCGATAGGCAACCGCGAAGGCCGCCCCGGTCGCCAGCGGGATTTGCCCACCAACGATGCCATACCCACCCATGAAGTGTTTGTTAATATCAAACAGATGCATGGAACCGCCACGTCCGTGTGAGCAGCCCGTCTCCTTGCCGAACAACTCAGCCATCACTGCCTCGGGCGAGATACCACGCCCAATGGCATAGCCATGCTCGCGGTAATTTGTGTACACGTAGTCTGTTGGCTCCAAACCCTGGCAAAAACCGACGACGGTCGCTTCTTCGCCGAGATTGAGGTGACAATAGCCGCCTATACGGGCTTTGGTATACATCTCGCCCGCTTTTTCTTCGAAACGACGAATGAGCACCATCTGGTGGTAGTAGTTGAGCAGTGTATCGCGATCTTCCCCCTCAGGAATGGGGGCTTGCGCTCGCTCGCTCACAGATGCAGCGCCCTGCGCATCTGTCAGCTGTTTACTTTTCGTGTCCAAGACGCACCTGATCCTTTCTTATCAAGAGCGGTAGTGATCACGGGAGTGACCCGGTTCGACCCTTAAAGCTAGCGTGAAAATATGAAGATGTCCCCTATGATCCCGGAGGTGCCGACTCAAACGAAGCGGGCACATTTTTTGCCCCGCAGCGGGGACAACGCTCCGGCTGCTTCTCGCTATGCACCACCTCCCCGCACACAGGGCACACCCAACGCATCGCCACCTCTCTGACCAGGTCGGCACGGCTGACAATCCCAACTAACCGACCCTGATCAAGCACGGGTAAACGTTTGATGCGCTCATGTACGAGCATCGCGCCGACATCTTCCAGGTCGGTATCCGGAGTCACGCTGATGACTCCACGGCTCATAATGTCACCGACCGTTTGCCCCTCTTTGCTAATGACATCGTACTCGGTCACCACACCCACCACGACATTGTCATCGTTGACAACAGGCAGACCGCTAATACGGTGCTGCGTGAGCAGGCGTGCCGCCTGCTGTTTGGTCTGATTTTCTGTGACTGTAATCACCCTGGTGGTCATGACATCTTCAGCTTTCATGCCAACATCTCCTTGAAGTGACAACTACACACATCATTCTCGGTGTCGCTCATTGCCTGACAGCGCGTTCCCGATGGCGCCTCTGAGAAGCATAGCTGACCAACAGCCAGGAAAGCAATACCTAAAAGGAGTAATTCCTGGGTGATTTAAGCAGCTTCTTCACCGCCGCGGGGCACTCGATCCTCGCACCAGTAACTGTCCCTTCAGGATCACCTGACGAGTGGGACGCCCAGGATCGGCAACACGTTGTAGGAGCAACTCGGTCGCGATTTTGCCGATCTCATACGTCGGTTGGGCAATCAGGGTGAGAGGGGGCTGAATCAGCGTGGCCCAGGTCGTGTCATCAAAGGCGACCAGCGCAATTTCATCAGGAATGCCGAGATTGCGCTCCCGAATGGCTTGCAAGGCTCCCGCCGCCAGCAGGCTGTTGGTGGTGAAGAGGGCGTCAGGCGGTTGCGCCGCAGCAAGCAGTTTCAATGTCGCTGCGTAGCCTGCCTCTATCCTCGGTTGTATGTACTTCACCTGTTCGGCCGGGGGAACGAGGCCATGCGCCCGCAAAGCCTTTTCATACCCCGCACGCCGTTCAGGCCCAGTCGTACTCATCTCCCCACACAGGGCCGCAATCCGCCGGTAACCATTTTCGATGAGATGCGCGGTAAGCCGATAACCGGCATCGACGTTATCCAGCTGCACGACATCGACATCCCTGTCAGGAATGGAACGGTCAACGACTACGAGAGGAAAGTTCAGGTCCGTAGGAGCGAAACTGGCAAGGGTCTGCCGTGTCGGCGAGAAAATCACCCCCGCGACATGTTCATCTCGCATGAGTTGGAGATAGATCATTTCCTTCTCAGGGTTTTCGTCCGTGTTACACAGGAAGACACTGAATCCCTGCTCATACGCGGTATCCTCGACGGCCCGGCTGACCGAGGTAAAGAACGGATTGCGAATGTCGGAGACAATCAGCCCAATCGTATTGGATTGCTGAGAGCGCAAGCTGCGAGCCACCAGGTTCGGTCGATATCCTAATCGTTCCACCTCCGCCATTACACGCTCACGCACCTTGGGGCGTACATGCAGCCCATTGGAGAGCACTCGCGACACCGTGGCAGTTGATACTCCGGCGGCTTCGGCAACATCTTTGATACTGACCATACGAACTCCTCTTCTATCTCCGCCCCTACAGAAACAACGGGCACAGAGTATGTAAACAACACATTGAGAGTATAGCACATATTCGTCAAACACGCCAGAATTCCTGCAAACGATTTCATCTCCGAACGTGCTATATCCTCCTGGTGCTGCTGGGCTTACGCCCACCCTTGTAACTCTTCAGGACCTTTGAATCCTCACTCTTTACTGCCTGTAATCTCTCCGTAAATTGCCACAGATTGCCAGGATTCCCGCAGCATTTGCAAGAATATCCTTGACAAAACTTCTGTAATCGTTTACAATGTTTTATAATGACAGTGTTCTTTTCCCGTGCAGACATTCAACGTGTAAGCACGGACAGGTGACGTGTGATTGCCAGCTACTGCCGAAAAAAGGAGACCCTCGTTTCTCAGGCTGAACGGCTCTCCTCTTGCAGCAATGTTACCCAACGGGTCGATGAGAAGCAAGGTCCACTCTGGTAGGTAACACCCTGTTGGGTAACACCCATGGCACACACCACAGAAGGAGGATCGGATGCCGAAGGGCACACTCTTTACTCTCGTCTGGTCGTCCTCAAATCAGGCATATGAACTGCATGAAGGCCAGAGGGGAGATTCACTGAACCTGGTCCCTAACAGCCCTGCCTCCTTGGTATGGGTGAGCCAGGTCTCCTCGTTCGCCTTCCATGGCAAGGACGGCTCCTACACAGCACGCAAAGAACGCAAGTCACGGGGCGAGGGCTACTGGTATGCCTATGCACGAGTCGGGGGGAAATTGACAAAGCGCTATCTGGGCAGAGGCACCGATCTGACCATGGCTCGCTTGGAGCAGGTCATGCAAGAATTCTTGCATGATCCGCAAGCCGCTCTGCGCCAAAAGAAAAGAAGAGCACCATCGGCGTCACCTATGATTTCTGACCTGCCAACCGACCCGCTGCTGACTACCAAACTCCACGTTCCGCGTCCGCGCGCACACCTGGTGCATCGTCCACGCCTGATCCAGCGGCTGCAACAGAGCATGGAACAAACGCTGATTCTCCTTTCGGCACCAGCTGGGTTCGGCAAATCCACCTTGCTCGCCGACTGGCTGGCCTCGTGCCACATCCCTGCCGCCTGGCTCTCCCTCGAGCCGCGGGACAATGACCCGACACGTTTCTTCTCCTACCTTCTGGCTGCTTTGCAGACCTATGATCCTCAGCTAGGAGCAACCGAGCGAACCTTGCTCCATCCATTGCAACCTGCACCACTGGAGAGTATGCTGACAGCGCTGATTAACGATTTGCAGACCAGGATGACCGGAGACTGCGAACAGGTTGTCCTCGTCCTGGACGATTACCACGTCATCACAAACAGATCGATTCATGATGCCCTCTCCTTTCTCCTGGAACATTTGTCTCCCCAACTACACCTGGTCCTATCGACCCGCGAAGACCCACCGCTCCCGCTGCCCCGCCTACGTGGTCGAGACGACTTGCTGGAATTGCGTGTCACTGATCTACGGTTCACGCAAGAGGAAACCACCACCTACCTCGTGGAGGTGATGGGGCTTCCCCTTTCGGCAGAGGAGAGTGCGCTGCTGCAGGTACGTACTGACGGCTGGATCACCGGATTGCACCTGGCAGCCCTTTCCCTGTTGAACCATGATGATCCGGCAGGTTTCATCGCGACATTCAGCGGGAACCATCACTATGTGGCGGACTATCTCCTGGACGAAGTCCTGAACCATCAAAGTGAAGCCGTCCAGGACTTTTTGTTGCAGACCTCTATCCTGGATCGACTCAGCACATCACTGTGCAATGCTGTGCGTGGACAGCACGACAGCCAGGCACTGCTCGACTTCCTGGAACAGGCCAACCTGTTCCTGATCCCTCTCGACGACGAACGGCACTGGTACCGCTACAACCGCCTGTTTGCCCAGGTTCTGCGCCAGCGTCTGCAACAGACTGCCCCCATGCTGGTCTCGGACCTGCATCGTCGTGCCAGTCACTGGTATGAGCAGCACAGGTTCTTCGCCGAGGCAGTGTCCCATGCACTGGCGGCTTCTGCATTTGAGGAGGCTGCCCGCTTGATCGAGCAGTGCGCCTGGACATTCATCGCAGGCAGTCAGCTGCAGACGCTGTGCAACTGGCTGCAAGCCCTCCCCGAGACCTTGATCCTGGCCCACCCCTGGCTCGGTCTCCTGTACGTCATTGCGTTGATGCACACCAACCACTGGGAGAAGGCCTCAGCTTGTCTGCAGATGATTGAACGCGAGATTGACCTGGGCGAGGGCTCGCAGGAAAGATGGGGCATGCTGGGCCAGGAACCAGAAGACTACCTACACCTCTTCCTGGATGACGGACCCCCGGCGCTGGCCTTGCTTCGTCAGGCGCAGCAGTCCGGTTTGTCACCGCGATATGTCGCCAAACTGCTGGGAGCTGCGAGCAAAACGAGATCGACGGCTTCCCATCACCAGGCGCATCAGCCCGGCTCGCTCATAGAGCCGCTCACAGCACGTGAACGCGACGTGCTGCGGCTCTTACTGGAGGGCGCTTCCAACCGAGAGATCGCTCGTCACCTGACTGTAAGTGTGAACACGATCAAGAAACACATCTCGAACATCTGTGGCAAACTGACCGTGCAGAGCCGCGCTCAGGCCATCGCGAAAGCGCGGACGCTCCATATTTTGTAGGCGCAAAGAGGCATTGGGACGTCCCCAGATGCCTCGCTAAAAATCACCCAGGAATTACTCCTTTTGGGTACTGCCTTCTCTCTTGCTAGTCAGCTACACTCGTCAGAGACACCATCGCGGTGCCTTATCAAGTAATGAACGACACAGGGAAGGAGGAGCGATGCCGGTCTACCAGATTCGTCTCAAAGAGCAGCTCGATCAGCACTGGTCGTCCTGGTTCGGAGGGCTGACGATCACCACCGAGGCGAACGGGGGAACGGTCCTCACGGGCGAGGTCGTCGATCAGGCCGCGCTGCACGGTCTGCTCAGCAAAGTACGTGACCTCCAGTTGACGTTGCTCACCATCTCGCTAGAGGCGGGTTCGCCATCCGAAGGGGAAGCAAAGGAGACACTTTGACATCCTCCCATCCCATAAATGGAGACGGGATTCCCACCCTCACGAGTGGGGCTTCCTGTTTCACTGGAGATTGCCGTTATGCGTAGTTGCCTACCATATTGGGCTTACATCGCCTCCGCAGGCCTGAATTCCCGCTTGCCCAGCGGTACTGGCTCTTGGCTTGGTATTGATCACGGGACATGGCACACAGTCCCCCAGACTGCGTCCCTGCCTGGGGGCAGGTAACAAGTCTCGTGGCAAAGAAGCGGAGCAGGTACATCGACGCGCACGGTCGTGTTTTTACCCGTGGCCCTCTGCCACGGAACCTCCAAACGCGATTGAGTTGTCAAGTGTACAATGTGCTCAGTATAGCAGAAGTTAGAACAGATATCAAGGGCAAGTGCCACCTGGGGTGCGTTCTTTCCTTCCATCCCGTGAACGGGGATGGGTATCCAGAACGGAGTTTTTATGATCACACTTGATGAGCGCCTGATCCGCTTGCAATCCAGAGCAACGGATAAGCAGGATGCCATTCGCCAGGCCGGTCAACTCCTGGTGGACAGTGGGTACATCGACCCGGGTTATATTACTAGCATGCTCGGCCGGGAAAAAGTTGCCAACACTTACCTCGGCAATGGCATCTCGATTCCACACGGATTGCCCAAAGACCGCGACTTGATCAAGCAGACGGGCATCTCGGTGGTGCAAGTGCCTACCGGTGTGACCTGGAATCCCGGCGAAACTGCACGCCTTATCGTAGGCATTGCCGCCAAGTCCGACGAGCACATTGAGGTATTGCGACGGCTCACCCGTGTGTTGGGCCACACAGAGCAAGTGGTCCGCGTGGCGCGCACCACACGGGGGAGCCGGCACTATCCCTCAATGTGCTCGTCTGACTGGGCGGCAATGCCTACGATAAGGCGTGCACATTGAGGTATTGCGAC
>Ga0137362_10001012_pt1 | contig 16613 bp, 13 predicted proteins | sample MadtaG_2_FD_104801 | JGI IMG/M metagenome (GOLD analysis project Ga0137362, IMG submission 104801) | Vadose zone soil microbial communities from Angelo Coast Range Reserve, California, USA - Mad1_100_16 metaG | ecosystem: Environmental > Terrestrial > Soil > Vadose zone | place: USA: California... | reverse complement strand
GCAGCGGGATGAACAAGGACAGGTTCTTGATCCAGAACCAAACGAAGTCCACCGGGAAATAGATGAACCCATCGCGCTGCCAATCCGTGTAAGAGAGCCAGCCGAGCTCGAGGCAGTAGCCATGAATCGCCGATCCGCCGGCGCACGCATTGTTGTTGACGGGCGGCCACATCCAGACGAGCACCGGGATCGCGAGCGCCAGCGCAGGAATGAAGTAGGCGAGCCACTCCTTGCGCCAGTTGAATACCGCCCAGAACGCGGCGAGCGCGACGACCGTCCCATATGCGTGCACGTGGAAGGCCGGCATGAGTCCCGCCACGACGCCGGGAAACAGAAACGCCGTCCAGCCACCGCGCTCGCGTACCGCGAGCCAGACCAGCACCAGAACTATGAGCGCCAGGCTGAAGCCGAACACCGTCGAGCGCTGCGGGACGAGGTAGGCGAGCACGGGGTTCAACCATTGGAAGTTGAGGTCCCGGTCCAGGGTGTACTCGCGGGGCAAGTGCGCCAGCACCCCGACGCCGCTATGGGCAACGTCGAAGAGCAGATAGACAAAGCCCAGACCGCCGCTGAGCAGGAAAACGAAGACCGCAATCGCCGCCGCGGCGCGGCCGCCAGCAAATCGAGCCGCGGCCAGATACAGGACAGCCGGAAACGCGAGGCCCAGCAAGCCGGACGTAAGCACAAGGGCCGAAGGCAGCGAGGTGCTGAGCGGGACGAGGTTGGCGGCGAGGAAGTCGATCATGAACGGGTAACCGAGGTTGTTGCCCGGATCGATCGGATACTGCGGAGGGAAGTTGTGCCCGTATGCGAACGAGCCGGCGAAGGTGAGGTGCGCCGCCCAGTCACCCCAGATGTTGATGTAGCCCGCCCACAGGCCTTCGGGCTTGAGGATGTACGCCTGGTGGAGGAAGTGCACCGTCCACGCGCCGCACACGAGAAAAATTGCCGCGAGCGGCCAGGGATGGCCCGCCGTCCGTAACGGCGCGCTCCAGCGCGCTATCGCATCCAGAAGATCCGCTGAAGCTTGTTCGCGGTTCGCTAGAGCGGCACCGACCCCGGCGACGGCGGCGATGGCGACGCCGGCCAGAACCGTGGCCACGGTGACATCGCGCACCAGCATCGAGAGACCGAAGCTCACCAGCGACACGGCCATGGCGCCGAGCACCGTCCCAAATGCGAGGCGCTCTTCGAAGTTGAGTGCGATGCGACTCAGATAGGAAATGCCGAAGCCTGCGACCACGCAGCCGACGAGCAGGATCGCGGCCGCTCCGAACAGCACGCCGATGAGCACCAACAGGAGCAGAAGCACGCCGACGCCGATCCAGCGGCCGGTCACGCCGATCGAAGGCACGGCGACCGGGCGAGCTGCGCCCTCCGCCATTACTTCAGCTCCAACACCATAGCTGCGGTTTTGACGCCGGCAGGTTGGCTTTGCAGTTGACCAGCCACATCTTCGGGCCCCAGATGGGCGTGCCCGGGCTGGCGTCGTTGGCGGAAATCGAGATCGGGAGCCCGGTCCACAATGGATAGAAGTAGAAGAAGAACGCAACCGCAAGGCCAAGGTGCACGACCAGAATCCTTCGGCCGGCCGATGGCAGACGCTCGGCGACATAGGCGAGCACAAACGCCAGTGCGAGCACCATGAAAATCAGCCCGCCGAACATGTGATAGAGGAACAGCACGCGGCTGATGTGGGACCACGGCAGGTACTGGGTGACAAACCCGATCAGGATCAGCGTCGCGGGGAAGCTTCGGTGGCGGACGATGAAGTACGGCAGGGCAAGGACGCACGGGATGCTCGTCCACCAGATCCAGGGATTGCCCAGATCCTCGATGCGGGAGATGAGCGCCTGTCCCGTCCAATGGTCGAAGCCCAGGTTGGTGTACTCCGCGTAGTAGAGGACCGGCCTCGAGAGGAACGGCCACGACCACCACGGAGAGCCGTATGGGTGCGTCGCGGTCAGCGTCGCATGGTAGATGTACGACTGCCTCTGGTATTCGATGAGGTCGGACAGGTTCTGGAACTGGCCGCGAAGAAAGAACGGATACCACGATGCGACGTAGATCGCGAGCGGAATCGCCACCAGCGCGACGAGCGCGAGCAGCACATACACATCGGCCCGTGCGCCGCCGGCCACCGCGGGCCCCTGGCCTCGTCCCCAGGTCCAGATGGGATCGTCTCGCGGACCGATGCGTAAGTCGACGTGCCGCCTGATCGCCTTCGCGACCAGGAAGAACACGATGCTCGCCCACGCGGCCAGGACGATCCATTTCGCGGCGATGCCAAGACCAAGCACGGTGCCGAGCAGGAACAGCGTCACGATCGAGGCGCGCGGCGTCTGGCTCTGCATGTGGACTAAGAACAACGTGTACGCAAGCAGGATGAGAAAGATCGGGATGATGTCGATCATGCCGATGCGCGATTGCAAGAAGAACATCCCGTCGAAGCACACGAGCGTCGCCGCGGCGATTGCGAAGAGCCGGTTCGGCCACAGCCTTCTCGCCAGCAGGTACATCAAAGGCACACACAGAGTTCCGAAGATGCAGACCGCGATGCGCCAACCGAACGTGTTGAAACCAAGATCGATGTAGGCGCCGGTGGCTCCCTGGAAATTGGCGCGATACCACCCGTACCCCCATTCGCCCGCACCGATGACCAGCTTCGAAAGGGGCGGCTCCGGGTCGAAGTAGGGACAGTAAAGGTTGTGGGGATGGCACTGCACGTTCTTGAAGTCGTCGTACGCATCGACCGGGAAGTAGATCTCGTCGAAAACCTGGCCGTTGGGCGGTGAAAGCTGGCCGTTGCTGTCCGGGTAGCCCCGGTTGAAGGGATAGGCGAGCCCGCAAAGCGTCCCGGGATCGCCCTTGGGGTCGATGGGAGTGTTGGGAACGCAGTTCGATATGAATGGGCCCTGGAACGGATGGAGGAAGAAGTCCGGCATGATCGGGCTGTAGAAACGAAGGACGAAAGCGACGACCGTGAACGCGAGGAGCGCCACCGCATCCCAGCGATCGAAGTAGGCGGTCTGCGCCGGACCTTCGACCTCCGCAGACCCCAGCGGCGTCCTGTCTAGGACATCGGCCCGGTCATCGATCAGCGGCGCCGCTTTCGACGCCGGCCTCCCCCAAGGTTCTGTCCCATCCGATACGGCAGCTTCGCTGTGATCTCCCACGAGGCGGCGTCCGCATCGGGTATCGGCATGGCGATCGTGTCTTCGTAAAAGAGGCGCGAACCCAGGCGCTTCTTGATCGTGGCGAGCTGCTCATCGTCTCCGCGAACGCGAACAAATAGCGCCGGCTTCTCGAGCAGCGGTTTCATGATCCGCGCCACCTTTGAGCGCCGAGAATCCTGGAAGGCGACCTTGAGCGGCTGCACCTTCACCATGCGAATGTTCTCGTACTCGATCAAGACATTGGAGAACAGGGTCGAGACTTTGAGCCCCGCGTCCATCGGCTCGACGAAGCTCCGCCATCGATAGATGAGGAACGCGCCGCCCAGCACCAGCCCGACCGGAGCGTAGAAGAGCCAGATGATGTTGCCCGAGGTGAGAGGCTGGTGGGAGTAGAGGACGACCCCGATCGCGATGACGCCGACGACGACCAGCAGGCCGGCGTAAAACCGCTGCCAGCGCCAGAGCTCCTCGGCATAGAGGATCCGCTGCCGTCCTCTGTGTGGGTGCGTCCCGTTCGAGCTCAAGCTACTGATTATCGGGTAGGGACCAGCTCCGACTCCGTTCCACAGCGCGCCGCCATTGCGATTGCAGGCCCTCGGCCTGGTCCCTGGACATGACCGGTACGAACTCCCGGTCGAGCTTCCACAGGCCCTCGAGGTCGGCGTCGGTCCAGACGCCCGCCCCGAGCCCGGCTAGAAACGCAGCGCCCAGGGCGGTGGTCTCGGTCAGCCGCGGACGCCTCACCGGGATTCCCAGCAGGTCGGCCTGGAACTGACAGAGCACGTCCATAACCGCGGCGCCGCCATCCACGCGCAGCTCCTTCAGGGGCCGGCCGATGTCGCCCTGCATGGCTTCGACCACGTCGACGGTCTGGTAAGCCATCGCTTCCACGGCTGACCGCACCATCTGCGCGCGTCCGCTCCCCCTTGTCAATCCGACGATGGTGCCCCGCGCGAACGGATCCCAGTAGGGCGCGCCCAGGCCGACGAAAGCGGGCACCATTAACACACCTCCGGCGTCGGGAACCGACGATGCCAGCGGGCCGGCTTCCGCTGCGCTGCCGATCAAACCGAGGCCGTCGCGGAGCCACTGCAGGGCCGCGCCGGTGATGAAGATCGCGCCCTCGAGGGCGTAGCTGAGCCGCCCAGACCGGCGCCACGCCACCGTGGTCAGCATTCCCGACTTCGACGCCACCCGATCCGCGCCCGTCTGCGCGAGCACGAAGGATCCAGTGCCGTACGTGTTCTTGGCCATACCGACCGTGGTGCACGCCTGGCCAAACAGCGCCGCTTGCTGGTCGCCCGCGATTCCCGTGATGGGCGCCTCGACCCCCCCGAAGGCCTCGGAAACGCTCGTCGATATCGGCCCGCTGGAATCGCGCACCTCGGGGAGGTTGGCAAGCGAGACCCCGAAGAGATCGGCCATCTCCTGGCTCCATTCGCCGCGCCCGATGTCGAAGAGCATCGTGCGGGAGGCATTCGAGGCGTCGGTCACGTGATCGCGGCCGGCTGACAGGCGCGCGACCAGCCAGCTGTCGACCGTCCCGACGGCGGCGTCCTTCGCGCCGGGGACGTGGCGAAGCACCCAGGCCAGCTTGGTGGCGGTGAAGTAGGGATCGATCACCAGCCCGGTGACCGCGCGCACGCGGTCTTCGTGACCGGCATCCCGCAGCCGCACGCAATCGGCGGCCGTGCGGCGGTCCTGCCAAACGATCGCGCGAGTGAGCGGCTTCAGCGTGCGCCGATCCCACACCACGAGCGTCTCACGCTGGTTGGTAATCCCGATCGCGACGACATCGCTCGGCGCAGCGCCGGCGGCGGCGAGCGCCTGACGTGCGCTGTCCTGCACGGCCGCCCATATCTCGTCGGCGTCATGCTCGACCCAGCCCGGCTGCGGGAAATGCTGCGTGATCTCCTTGTAGCCCTTGCCGATCACGTTCCCGTCCATGCCGACGGCTACGGAGGTCGCCCCCGTTGTCCCCTCGTCGAGGCTGAGAACTACTCGGCGACTAGACGTGCGTTCTTCCAGGTCCGGTTCAAGCTTCCGGTCGCGTAGCCCTCGAGGTCGAGCGACACGAACCGGTAGCCCGCCGCCTGCAGCGCGGCGACCACACTTTCGCGTTCGGACACCAGGCGAGCGATCTCTTCGGGCTCGACCTCTATGCGGGCGACATCGCCGTGATGACGCACGCGCACCTGTCTGAAGCCGAGGGCTTTGATGGCCGCCTCAGCCGCTTCGATCTGACGCAACGTTTCCACCGTCACCTCGGTCCCGTGAGGGATGCGCGACGAGAGGCAGGCGAACGACGGCTTGTTCCAGTTGCGCAGGCCCAGTCCGCGAGCAGCGGCGCGGATCTCCGCCTTTCCCATCCCGGCTTCGAGGAGCGGAAAGCGGATGCCTCGCCGCACCGCCGAGCCGTGGCCTGGCCGGTGATCACCGGCGTCGTCGGCCGTCGCGCCGTAAGCGATGTGGTCGAGACCAAGGTCGCGCCGCACCGGCTCGAGCGTTTCGAAGAGCTCTTCCTTGCAATGGAAACAGCGATCCGGGTTGTTGCGTCGGTATGCGTCCAGCTCGACCTCGGCGGTGGAAACTTCGACCAGCCGCGCGCCCAGCTGTTGTGCCAGCTCGCGAGCTTCCTGTTGTTCCGACTCGGGATAGGCCGGCGAGCTGGCCAGCACGGCCACCGCGCGGTCACCGAGCTCATCCAGTGCCAGCTTCAGGAGCAGCGATGAGTCGACGCCTCCCGAGTACGCGATGAGCGCGGACGACATTCCGCGCACGATGACGCGCGCGTTCTCGAGCCTGGTCGCATCGTGCCGGTCGAGCTGGATCATTTCCAGCTTCGAAGATTAGACCGCTTGGGCTTCGGAGGGCTCCATCGCGGCCGTGCCACACCAGGCTTCGTAGTCGATGAGCCCGGTCACGGTGGGGTTATCGCCACACAGCGGGCAGCTCTTGCTGTGGGGAAGCTTGAGCTCGCGGAAGCTCATGTCCTCGCCCTCGAACAGCAGGTAGCGCCCGATCATCGGGCGGCCGATGTTCAGCAGGTACTTGATCGTCTCGAACGCCATCATGCTGCCGATGATTCCGGGCAGAACTCCGAACACGCCGGCCTCGGCGCAGCTCTGCACCTCGCCTGGCGGCGGCGGCTCTGGGAAGAGACAGCGATAGCAGCCGGTCCCCTTCGCTGAATCGAACATAGCGAGCCGGCCCTCGAAACGCAGGATGCTGCCGTGTACCAACGGCTTGGCCAAGAAATGAGCAGCATCGTTGGCGAGGTAGCGGGTGGGGAAGTTGTCGGTGCCGTCGACGATGATGTCGTAGGGGGCGAAGATGCGCATCGCCGTCTCCGAGTTGAGGTGCTCGTCGATCGGTACCACCTCGACGTCGGGGTTCAGGTTGCGCAGCGTGTCAGCCGCCGAGTCCACCTTGAGTCGGCCGATGTCATCGGTCCCATGGAGGAGCTGGCGCTGGAGGTTGGAGGCGTCGACCCGGTCGAAGTCGACCACGCCGATCTTGCCGACACCGGCCGCAGCCAGGTACATGCCCGCGGGCGAGCCGAGGCCGCCGGCGCCCAACAGCAGGACGCTGGAAGACAGCAGCTTTCGCTGGCCGGCGCCCCCAACCTCTGGGAGGATGAGGTGCCGGGCGTACCGGGCGACTTGATCGGGCGTGAAACCCTTTGCCTGGGCCATCTGCAACTCACTATACCCAGGGTCGCTCTGCGGTTATTCCTATAGTGGTGGACGCCCATGGAAACCGAATATCTCGACGAAGAACAGGTAATCGCCCTGTACAACAAGGTCCGCACCGGCAAGCGGACCTGGCCGTCCGGCATCTGGAGCTCTCCCGCGGCCCTGCAGTACGGAGTCACGATCTTCGACTACTGGATCCACAACGTCATGGGCTGGAAGGGCTGGCCGGAAGCGCGTGGCAAGGTCACGCCGGCGCTGCTCGAAGAGCACCGGTTGGCCGACCTGGTTGAGAGCGTGTTCGTGCCCGAGTTCGGGGACGACTGGCTCGACTTCGAGATCGTGCTCAACGAGAGCATGCGGTTGTCCGAGGACGAGGCCTGGGCGCCTGACGTCGCCGACCGGCAAGAGCGTGTGGAATCGGCCTTCGAGCATGCTTTCGAGCAGCTCATCGGCTCGACCAAGCAGCAGCCCAAGCTGCTTCCGACTTACCACAGGTTCCGCAATCACTTGCTGCGGATGTGGAGCGCCTTCCAGGAGGCCCAAGCCGAGCACGACAAGGCTGAGCGCGAGTTGGCCGAGCGCTTCTGGGCTCCGCTGCGACTGGTGCGGAGCACCCGCGGACAGGCCGCGGAGGCTTGGTCGATCGTCAACACAGACGACGAGCGGCGGGGCGAGGTGACGGTGGTTTGGGGCGAACCACATCCTTATTGCTTGGTGATCCTCGACGACGCCATCGAGGCGGGCGGCTGGGAGCAGGTCATCTACCGGCTCGAGCAGGAGATCCTGGTCGAGGAGCCTGGCGTCGTCAGTTACGCGGTCTGGCACAAGGGATTTGTCGGCGAGTACTACCGCTGCGCCGACTGCGGCGAGCTGCACAGCCAGTTCGACGAAGACGCCGGCAAGGAGCTGCGGCTCGACGACCTGGAGCCGCCGGACGAGCGCTAGTCCGTCGTTTTCAGTCGACGGTCAGGTCGTAGTTCTTGCCCTCCCAGCCGGTGACATAGTGCGCCGTCCAGGCCAGCTGCGAGCCGGATGGGAGCTTGTTGGACGGGATCTCGGCGACCCAGACGCCTAGCGTGGTGTCGATGGCTTCGGCTTCGGCAAACGTCTTCCATTCATCGAACGTGTAGTGCACCGACCCCGGCCTGGGCAGCTGCACGCGTAGTCTCCGGCCGGCGGCGATGTGTGTGATCTGGTGCTTGTGCGACCAGACGAATGCGGGCTCCTGAGGTGAGCCTTCGGTGTAACGACGGCGCGCGGGTAGGACGATGTCCGGGAAGCCGGCGAGGGCGATGGTCACGAGAAGCTCGAGGTATTCGGCGTGGGCCCAGCCCAACGGCGAAACGCTGCCTGTGGCCTTTCCGAAAGTAAGCCCCCGGCTCGGTATGTCGGGGCCGTCCCACACCTGTTCCGGCAGCATCAAGCCCGGGCCCGCGAACCCCTCCAGCGAACGCACCATCTCGGCGGCGGGTAGGCCCATCGAGAAGAAGTGGCGCGCGCGTTCGCCGGTGAGCACCGGCCACGGGCGGCCCTTGCCGCCTCCGTCCCATGGCGATCCGTCGTCGTGCTCGCCGTAACGGTCGCTCACGTAGCGGCGCCACGAGGGGCCGGCGGGCAGGCTGGCTTTGAGGTTCGAGTCGACGCCCTGCAAGCTACGGAGAATGCGCTCGTCCTTGGGTCTGCGCAGCCCGTACCTGACCAGCTCGAGGAACTCGGACGCGATCGCCCCTTCGGTCGGGCGATGGTCGGGGTCGCCGGCGAGCCGCACGTACTGGCCGCCGGGCGTCGAGCACCAGGTCTCGACGCGATCGTTCCAGTAGTCCGCCACCGCGCGCAGATGGCTCGCGGCGACGTGCTCGCCGGCCTCGTGCGCAAACTCAGCCGACACGATGAGCGCGGCGATGCATGCCGCCAGGGTCGAGGGCGAGAGGCCGCCGAGATCCTCCCAGCGGTCGAGCTGTGTGAGCGGACCCTCGCGGATGATGAACTGCGCGGCGGGTCGGACCATGACCGGGTACGGGTCGTGGTCCAGGCAGCCCGCTACTCCCAGGCGCCAGGCGAGCAGGATCGGCAGCGCGACCTGGTCGAGCTCGGTCGAAGTCCAGTGCGGGGTACCGTCCATGAACCAGTTCTGGAACCACGCTCCGTCGGCGCGCTGGCGTGATTGCAGGTGGCGAAACGCTCGCAGCGCCGCCGCCTGGTCGCCCGCGTCGAGCAGCGCTGTGGCGATACGACATAGGTCGCGCGGCCAAACGAGGTGGTAGATCTGGTTGCCGTTGTGATTGGACTCGCCCCAAGGAGCGGCGGGTGAGGCGATGAATGCGCCGGCATGCGACTTGTCTTCGAGGCAGCGAAGGACGGCCAGCGAAGCCTGGGCTAGCGACCCTTCGTCCCCACTCACCTTGGCGAGCGCGGGCGGGAGGTCGGGCAGGGACCGCCACGCGCGTTCGAATGCGTGGCGGACGTTGCCGGATCCCTTTTGGAGTGCTGTGCGGGCAACCTCTTCGGCGTCAGCTCTTGTGTGGGCGAAACCGATCGCGATCTGAAACCACCCGGCGCGAATTCCGATCTCGGCTCCTGCGGCGACGTTACCGGGTCCGGCGCGCTCATACGTGGTGGTGAGGTAGCCATCGCCGTCGTGGAGATCGATCTGCAGGTCAGAGCTGCGGTAGTAGCCGACGGTGGCTCGGCTGAAGGGACCGACGATGCAAATCCACACGTCCTGCTGGCGCAGGAGAAGAGCGGGCGGATGAGTGTCCAGGACCTGTCCGAAATTGCCCTCGCTGCCCGGCTCCCAGTGCGCCGAGGCCTGCATGTATAGGCGCACGTCGGGGAGCTCGGGCGTGAAAGTGGCCGCGATGAGCAGCGCGTTTTCGTCCGGGTCGGTGAAGAACTCCTTGGTCAGTCGATATTCGTGGTGAGTGCTGTCGACGGTGAACGCCGGGATGCCAGGCGCGAGCCAGGTGACGCGGTGCTGGCCGTCGCCCGAATCATCGACGGGAGGCGCTCCGGCAGCTGAGGCGAAGAAGCGAAGCTCATGCAGCGCGACGCGGTCGATGGTCGGAAAGAAGACTTCGCTGAGGGCGCCGTCGGCGAGCGTGTACCAGAGCTTGCTCCTCGGACCAGGCGCCGCTCCGAATGCCATCTTGCGCCCCGGTCCCCACATTGGGGGCGCGCCTGGACCGCCTGGTGCCTCCATTCGGTGCTAAGTATGAAAGGGCCCCGCGGCGGATAGAATCGAACGACAATCCGGAATCGCCGGGGAGGTGGCTGAGTGGCCGAAAGCACCCGCCTGCTAAGCGGGTAGGGGGTGTAAAGCTCCCTCGAGAGTTCGAATCTCTCCCTTCCCGCCATCGGCACCGTCAATGATGTCGGCGGTTACTTCGGCTCCCGTGCAGGCCAGGACAAGGATGCTCGCCGGTGGCGGGCGCCTCGCATACGAGCGCTCGGCATCGAAGTCTTGGCACGTCGTCAAGTTTCCGGTGTGGCCATCGAGCAGCACCAGAAACGTCGCCCCACTGTCGGGGCCAGGCGGTGGCGTTCGAGGGACAACCGACACCGCCCATGCGAGCAATGTCCGACCGTGCTCTAACCGGATCGAAACCAACTCCGATGTTCTCCCAGTGCCGTTGGCCACCCTGCCTCCGGCCACCAGCGCCGCCGTCGACGAGATCGGACACTCCGACCATCCCTCAACGAGCGGGAGCCCGCAGACACGGATGATCTGGGGCGGCGGGTCAGCCGGAAAGCCGTGCCCGCGCAGAACGTCGATCGCAGTGCCTGAGCCAGATGGGCCGCCGGTCACGAGCAGTACGGCGAAGCCGGACAAGGCGGCCAGCGCGAGGGCGATGACCCCGACATCGGCACTACGGATCTAAGCTCTGGGTGTGGCGAGACAGCCGCGCAGTCAGCGATACGAGCACTGTTCCTTCTGCGGCAAGTCTCGGGATCACGTCAAGAGACTGGTCGCAAGCCCCGGAGTCTTCATCTGCGACCGGTGCGTTTTGCTTTGCGCTGAGATCGTGGACGCAGGGCTTCCGCCCGGAGCACAGCCCCTTTCACGACGAAAGCGCCGGACCGCGGTTCGGCCGCGTCGCGGGTTATTGGGCTGGCTGGGCAACCTCCTCAGGTCCCGCCGAGTCGCGCAGCAGGCTTAAGGACTGCTGAGAGTCACCCTTAGCTAGACTCGGATTCGTGGTTCCGCGTATCACGGCGGTCGCGATCGCGGCCATACTCCTGATTACTGCGTGCACGCGTGGCGGTCCGCAGGCCAAGGCGAGTCCAAGTCCGAGCCCGCTGCCCAGCCCTAGCAACATCGCGTGGACGAGCTGCGGCGGCTTCCAATGCGGGACGGTACAGGTGCCACTCGATTACGCGCATCCGACCAATGGCGACATAGGCATCGCGCTGATCAAGAAGCCGGCGACGAACCCGGGCAGCCGCATCGGATCGCTGCTCACAAATCCCGGCGGACCCGGTGCGTCCGGCGTCGAGTTCCTCCGCAGCAACGCGTCAGCTCTGACCGGGCTCAATGCGAGATTCGACCTCATCGGCTTCGACCCACGCGGGATCGGCGCCAGCGCGCCGGTGCGCTGCCTCGACGGTCCTGGCGAGGATGTATTCAACGCACTCGACCCCGTTCTCGATGACCCGACCGAAAAGCAGCTTGCGATCCAGGGCGACAAGGACTTCGCCGCCGGATGCCAGCAGCGCAGCGCCAAGCTGCTTCCATTTGTCGACACGCCGAACGCGGCCCGCGACATGGACGAGATTCGCGCTGCACTTGGCGATCAAAAGCTCACCTACCTCGGCTTCTCGTACGGAACATTCCTCGGCCAGACGTACGCCCACCTATTCCCCACGCACGTACGCGCGCTCGCACTCGACGGCGTCGTCGATCCGAACCTAACGGCCAACGACCTACTCCTCGCGCAGGTGGTCGGTTTCGAGCAGAACCTCGAGGCGTTCCTGGCTGACTGCAAGTCGCGGTCATCGTGCTCATTTGCGAAATCAGGCGATCCGAGTACGAAGCTCAATGCCCTCATGCAGCGACTCGACACAACGCCACTTGCGGTCGGCAACCGATCGCTGACGCGCGGTCTCGCGGTCATCGGGGTGCTTACGCCGCTTTACGACCAGAGCTCGTGGACTTACCTCGACCGCGCGCTCACGCTCGCCGACGATGGCAACGGCTCGGTCCTGCTCAGCCTGGCCGACCTCTATCTCGGGCGAAATGTGGATGGGACTTACAACAACGAAGGCGACGCCAACTACGCGGTCAACTGTCTGGACCGTCCTGTGCCAAGTGATGTGGCGGCGTACGACGCTCTTGGTCCGGCGTTCGCGAAAGCCTCTCCCCTGTTCGGGCCGGCGACGCAGTATTCGAACCTCGCGTGCGCATACTGGCCCGTCAAACCGACGGGGCAGGCCGGCCCGCTCACGGCTGACGGGGCACCACCAATCCTTCTCGTCGGAGGTACCGGCGACCCCGCGACACCGTACGCGTGGGCGCTGTCAGTGCACCAGCAGCTGGCGGGATCCGTGCTCCTCACCCGAAACGGAAATGGGCACGTCTCTTACTTCGCGAGCGCTTGCGCGCAACAGGCCGAAGACGCCTATTTGATCAGCCTGAAACTGCCCGCGGACGGATCGACCTGCTCGTAGCCGCCTAGGCGACGGGGGCCTGCACAGGCCGCTGAATCGCACGCTTCAACGGACGGGCACCGTAAACCGGATGCCATCCCCGGCTTCCGTATCTTGGCTTCATGCCCGAGCTGCCCGAGCTGGAAGCGGTGCGGATACGACTTGGTCCTCGACTCGAGGGCAAGCTGATAACGGCTGCCTCGGTCAACCCCAAGAAGGCCCACATGCTGCGTTACCCGGTCGATAACTTCGCCGACGAGCTCCCCGCTCGGCGCATCGTCTCGCTCACCCGGCGCGGGAAGCACCTGGTTTTTGCTACGGAGCTCGGCGGCGGCGGGGCTCCGCGCTGGCTGGCGATCAACCCGATGCTGGGCGGCCGGTTCCAGATGGCGGACGGCAGCACCGCGGCGCCTGCGACCGAGGTGTTCACGATCCGTATTGAGGGCCGGCAGGAGCTGCGGTATCTCGATTTTCGGGACATGGGGCGGATCTATTGGGTGGGTGACCTCGAGCGTGAGGTTCCGGGTTGGGCAGACCTGGGGCCGGAGGCCGACTCGGTGGCGTCGATGGGCATCGACGTTTTTCGCAAACGCCTGCGGCGTTTTCGCGACGAGCTCAAGGATCTCCTTCGCAACCAGGAGTTTCTGGCCGGGATTGGAAATGCATACTCGGACGAGATCCTGTTCGAGGCGCGTTTGCTCCCGCTGCGGAGGCGAGCTACTCTGAAGCCGGCGGAGGAGGAGGCGCTCTACGCGGCCATCCCTGGAGTGCTTTCGCGCGCGGTCGACGCGATCCTGGCCAACCCGAACTACGACGAGTCGAAGCAGGATCGGTCGTTCATGGCCGTGCACATGAAGGGTGGACAGACCTGCCCGCGGTGCGGGCACCGGATCAGTCAGCTGGGGTCGAATCGAGAGCCTTTGAATTTCTGCCGGGGCTGCCAGCTCTGAGCAGACATACCTTTTTGCGGGCCCTCCCTTCTCTTTTGGGCCCCTCCCCCAGCCCAACACGCCTGACCGCCTCGACCTTACATAAGGACAGGCGGGGCCGGCAACCCAGGTTGTTAAGCTGAGCGGCGGACGGGGAGGTTCTCGGCGATCGATAGGAGCAGGCGCTGGGACGCAAGCGCGATCTCGTCGACCGCCCCCTCGAATGCGTCATGGTGCTTCCCCGACGGCTCGCGGAAACCGCTCACCTTGCGCACGAACTGGCGTGCGGCGGCGCGGATCTCCTCCTCCGTGGCGACTACGTCAGCCTGGCGCAGTGTCTTGATGCTTCGGCACACGCGACAAAGATACGAGGGCGAAGCAGGCTAGCGACGCCGATGCCTACCCTCCCGAGGCTCTCGCGGCTCCCGGTGCGCCGGCAGCTCCGGGAGCTCCGGCGGCGCCAACCTGCTCGGGTCGAGACCGGCACGCTTCAACATCGCATCCGCCAGGCGTTCATAGCGCCGCTCCGCGATGTCGCCGACCGGATCAGCGCTGGCCAACATCAGCTGCCGGAAGCTAAGCGTCGACACCGCCCGATACGCCAGGACCGCGCGCGCCTGCTCTGCCCGACCCGTGATCGAAGCTATCCGCACGAACGCCAAGGCAGCTCCGGTCTCCCGCATGTCCCGCCACCTCCACGCGCCGTAAGGCAGCAAAACAAGAAGGATCGGCGGCAACGCGACAAGCAGCGCCAGCACGATCGCAACCTGGATGATCGCGTCGTGCACCTGGTGGCCAGCCGACACCAAGGGGTCCCCTGAATACCTCCGCAGCGCATCGGCGATGTTGATCAAGAACTGCGTCACTCCGGGGATGCCGCCCGGGATGGCGTTTCGAAACTGCATGATCCAGCCGTTGAACGTGGTCCCGGTGCTCACCAGCCCGTCGGCGATCACCTCCAGGCCGAGAACCGTCTTGTAGATCAGCCACCCCAGGACCGCCCAGGCAACCGTCCAGCTCGTCGTGACTACATCGGCCAGCACGCGGAGCAACGCGGCCAGCGGGCGATCCGGATAGACCTTGATCATGGGCGCGAAGATAAGTCACCTGACGCCCAATCGTGCAGTCAGGCTGCCCGGAGGGCCTCGGCCGAAGGCTGCGGACGCGAACGCTCTTTTCTACCGACCGGCGGCGTAAGCGGTGCCACCGCGCGGGCTGGCCGCCGCGGAGATGAAGCCTGAATCGGGGTCGCGGCCCACCCCGCAGATCCGACCGAGCGACCACTGGCCCGTCTCGATGACCTCATGTCCGCGCCGGCGAAGCTCACTCATGACCGAAGCGTCGATTCTTGATTCGAGGTGCATTCGGCCCGGATGCGCCTCGTGCGGCGCAAAGGAGCTCGGGAAGTGCGAGGTGTGGAACATAGGCGCGTCATTCGCGGCCTGCAGACCGTGGCCGAAAACGACGTGCGCCAGGAAGAATTCGAGCGTCCACTGATCCTGTTGATCGCCGCCGGGAGTGCCGAACGCGATCCTCGGCTCGCCATCACGGAGCGCGAGAGTCGGGCTGAGGGTGGTACGCGGCCGTTTGCCGCCTTCGACGCCATTGGGGTGATCGGGATCGAGGTTGAACATCTGCGCCCTCGTCCCCAGGCAGAAGCCCAGGCCGTCGATGACAGGAGAGCTCTGCAGCCAGCCTCCGCTTGGCGTGCACGCGACCAGGTTTCCATGGCGATCAGCGACCGCGACGTGAACCGTGTCCCCGCGCACTCCTCCGGTCGCTTGGGAGCCGGTGCCGGTCCAGTGACCTTCGGCGACAATTTGCGCCGAGCGCCGAGGAAGCAGCGGCTGTTTGCCGTCGAGCGTTCCAGGCCGGAGCTCTAGAGATGCGCTCCGACCGATAAGCCGGCGGCGCTCACCGGCGTAGTCGGGCGAGAGCAGGCGCTCGAGATCCACGCTGACGAATTTGGGGTCCCCGTACCACGCCTCGCGGTCAGCGAACGCGAGCTTCGCGACCTCGACAACGGTATGAATGTGATCGGCGGTGAGAAAACCGGCCTGGGCCAGATCGACGGTCTCGAGCAGGCGCAGCTGCTGGAGAAATACGGGCCCCTGGCTCCAGGGCCCGCATTTGGCCACCGTCCAGCCGGCAAAGTCGACAGTTAGCGGCTGCTCGTGACTCGCTTTGAAGCGAGCCAGGTCGGCGCCGGTAAGAAGGCCCTGATGAGGCGCCCCGGTGCTGTCCATCAGCTCGTGCTGGCTGTGGCCGTCTATGGCATCCGCGACGAAGCCGGAGTAGAACGCGTTCAGAGCTCCTTCGATCTGCCGCTCGCGCCCTGCGCCCGACGCTTTTGCTTCGCTCAGCAGCCGTTTGAAGGTGGCGGCGAGATCGGGATTGCGAAACCGGCTGCCCGCGGCCGGCACGCCGGCGTGCAGGTACAGCGAAGCCGAAGTCGGCCAGCTGCTTGTGAAGAGGCCCTCAACCGCCGCGAGCACGTCGGCGATCTGCCGCACCAGCGGATATCCGGACTCCGCGTATTCGATCGCGAACCGCAGAACGTCCTCCAACCGGCGCGTGCCGTGATCGCGAAGTAGCGTCATCCAGCCTGCGAACGCGCCCGGTACACATGCGGCAAGCAGGCCGGTTCCCGGAATGTCATCGATCCCCAGTGACCTCATGCGCGCGATCGTTGCTGCCGCCGGGGCTGGCCCCTGGCCACAGATCACCTCAACCCGTTTGCGGGATGCGTCCCACAGGATGATGGGGACTTCGCCGCCGAGCCCATTCAAATGAGGCTCGACGACCTGAAGCACGAAGCCGCAGCGACGGCGGCATCGAATGCGTTGCCGCCCATCTCGAGCGTCGCCATGCCGCACTCGGTGGCCAGCCAGTGCGTCGAGCTCACCATGCCAAACGTGCCCTTGAGCTCGGGCCTCGTCGTGAACGACGCTTCAGGGGCCGCCATCAGGGCTGTTTGTATCACCGCGCACGCGAACGGCGCGGGCTGCTAGCCGTCGATCGCGAAGTCGACCTCGACCGACACCTGTACATCCAGCTGTCCCACAGGGATCTGGGTTGAGGCCGGCGCAGCCGCAGCGCCGAGGTCGTAATTCGCAGATCGGTAGCCGGTGACGCTCAGGTCGCTTACGCGAAGCACCTTGCCGAGCTTC
>Ga0137362_10001008_pt1 | contig 16678 bp, 14 predicted proteins | sample MadtaG_2_FD_104801 | JGI IMG/M metagenome (GOLD analysis project Ga0137362, IMG submission 104801) | Vadose zone soil microbial communities from Angelo Coast Range Reserve, California, USA - Mad1_100_16 metaG | ecosystem: Environmental > Terrestrial > Soil > Vadose zone | place: USA: California... | reverse complement strand
GTCAGCCGATGAAGGTCTTGAGGCCTGCGGAGTTTCCTACTGGCCGCCGCCAGACTAGGTCGATCGTTGCATCTTGTCAATACCATACTTTACTTTCGTAAAGCTTACTACCGGATCGGAAGTGATCGTCGATGGCGGCTGGACGGCTTGCTGATCGGCGTTGCCGGAGCCAGCGTACCCGTCGAAGCCCAGGGTCAGGCCCGTGCGGCCCGTGACACGGCAAAGCTGTCTTCCAACATCTGGAAGCGGACGATCTCACCATTGGCGATGGTGAGCACGAGCGCGAAGTCGGTCTCGATGATCCTCCCTGTGCGGATGACCTTGCTGGCCAGCGACCCAAGGATCACCGCGCGTTTGTCTCCCACGAGAATGTCATGCACCTCGAAGCGAATCCGCTCGACCAGAGCCCGCAAGTCGCGAACGAAGTCGGTGATGGCGCGCCGGCCCGACTTCTTCCCGATCCAAGGCAGAACGCCGGTATCACCCGCTACTTCCATCTCCAGGCTTTCACTGAACAGCCGGGCGATCTCGGGCGGTTCGGCGCCGCTGCCCATGCGGCTTAGAAAGGTCTGCGCGAGGTGCAAAGCGTCGTTCTGGCTCATCGAGATCTCCTGAGGTCAGGGTAAGGTGTAGGCGATGACGTAGTCGCCGCGATCGGGTGACATTCGCGCGCCGCCCGCGACGATGACGACGAACTGTCGCCCGCTTTTGGGCGAGACAAAGGTCATGGGTGTGGCCTGTGTACCCACCGGCAGGCGACCTTTCCACAGCTCCTCCCCCGTCTGGACGTCGAGTGCCCGCAGATAAAAGTCCTGAGTGCCCGCGTAGAACACCAGGCCCGACTTGGTGCTGATCGACCCACCGAGAGTCGGCATTCCGATTGGAACGGGCACGTGAAACTTGATTCCGTGGGGGGCGGTGTCCTCGATCGTTCCTGCGGGAATCTGCCACACGAGCTTGCGTGTGCCGAGGTCTATCGCGCTGATCGTCCCCCAAGGCGGCTGTTGACATGGAATGCCGAGGGGCGACATGAACATGCTTTGCTCCACCGCCCAGTCATAACCGTATTGTGGGCGCAGACCGATATGCTCTGGCGTGAACAGGTCCTTGCCCGCCGCTCGCAGGCGGGGATCGGCCTCCACGCGAGGCACGAGACGCTGACGCATAGGCATGCGAATATCGTTGACGATCAGATAGCCCCTGTTCTCGTCTATCGACGTGCTGCCCCAATTGAACCCACCCATGAACCCCGGATAGATCAGCATCTCCTTGGTCGAGTTCGGCGTAAACTCGCCGAGATATCCGAGGCGCTTGAAGCTGATGCGGCACCAGAGCTGATCGAACAGCGTGCTGCCCCACATCTTCGCCTCGGTCAGCGGCTCAGTGCCAATCGCCGGCATGCCGACCGAATACGGTTGAGTAGGCGACAACCAGTCCCCGGTGGGCGCGCCCGTGGTGGGAACGGGCTTTTCCACCACCTCGGCGACCGGCTTGCCGCTGCGCCGGTCGAGCATGAAGATTTGCCCGCGCTTGGTTGACTCGATCAACACGGGAATGATATTTCCGCGCTTGTCGGACAGGTCATACAACGCAGGCTGGGACGCAACGTCATAGTCCCAGACATCATGGTGGACCGTCCGGAAAGTCCAACGCTCGCGCCCGGTATCGATATCGAGCGCGACGACAGCGGAGGTATGATCCTCGACGGCTTTCGTGCGCCGTCCGCCCCAGAAGTCCGGCGTTTGATTGCCGGTGGGCAGATAGATGAGCCCAAGCTTGTCATCGAATGCCGGCGTGCCCCACACGTTGGGCGTACCACGGATATACGTCTCGCCTGGTGGTGGTAGTCCAGTGCGATCCGGCCTTTCCATGTCCCATGCCCACACCAGAGCGCCGGTTTTGGCATCGAAGGCACGCACAACGCCCGACGGCTCGTTTACCTCTTGGTTGTCCATGACCCAACCGCCGATCACCACGAGGTTTCGAACGACCGTCGGTGCGGAGGTCAGATAGTAGAAGCCAGGGCGGACCTCACCCATGCCCACCTTGACATCGAGGACTCCGGCCTGGCCGAAGTCCGGGCATAGCTGGCCGGTTGCCGCGTTGAATTCCATCATGCGAGCGTCGACGGTCGTCAACACGATGCGCTCGCGACATAGAGACTCGGCGGAGGGTGCGCTGGAGGCGGCTGCGGCGGTCGACGGAACTTCGTAATAACTGACGCCACGGCAGCGCGACAAGGTGGGAGTGCTCGCCCCGGGGTCATAGCGCCAACGCTGCTTTCCGGTCTCCGCATCGATTGCGAAGATGACGTTCACACCGTTGCAAACGTATAGGGTGTCGCCGACCTGAAGCGGCGTGTTTTGCTCTTCGGGCGGGATATAGCCAGGGATCTGCGGCACCGGCCCCATGCGGAAAACCCAGGCGACTTGCAGCTTCGCGACATTTGACCTGTCGATCTGTGTAAACGGCGCAAAGCGAGTGCCCGCGGGCGTGCGGCCGTAGGCGCGCCATTCCTCATTGACGGGGCTTGGGGCTGCGGCCACCCCACTCGGGTCGGGGTCGTACGCGGAACCGCCAGCGCGAACTATCGCGTGTGGAGTCATTCCGTAGAGCGCTCCGCCGACCAGGCCAACTGCGAGTGACGCTGCGACCCCAGCAGCAAGATTGGTGGGCACTCGCGGCCGGCTGTTGCGGGTTAGGCCCGGTAACAGAAGCAGCACGAGGATCGCCAGGACGGTTGGCCCGACAAGCCTTGGCACCAAAGGCCAGAAGTCGAGCCCGACTTCCCACAGCGACCAGAGGATCGTGGCAATGAATATGCCCGCATACAGCCAGGCTCCCTGAGGTCGCCGGACAAAGATGAGTCCGCCGGACACGGCGATGGCGATGCCCGCCGAGAGATAATAGGCCGAGCCGCCTAGCGACAGCAGCTGCCCGCCGCCGACCACCAACGGCAGCCCGACCAGCACTAAGAATATGCCGCAGCCGCGTGTTACCCAGATAAATCGCGAGTCCTGCGCCAAACACACGATCTTCTCTCCTTACCTCCGAATCGGGGTATGCCCCGCCTGCAATCCTATTATACTTCACTCTTGTAAAGTGTAACAGGAATAACTACGGAGCAGCGCCCGGAGGGTCGCAGAAACGTCCCCATTTCAAGCGCCTGTCACTTGCCCAGGATCAGGTCTGCGGCTTTTTCGCCGATCATGATGGCGGGCGCGGCCGTGTTGCCCGCGGTCACGGTGGGCATGACGGAGGCATCGGCAACGCGCAGCCCGGTTACACCGATGACTCGGAGCTCGGGGTCGACCACCGCCATCGGGTCGTTGGATCGGCCCATGCGGCAGGTGCCGCTCTGGTGGTAGAGAGAGCGAGCGTGCCGGGCAATCCAGCGGTCGAGCGCCTCGTCCGATTGGACCTCTTCGCCGGGAGACAGCGCCTCGCCGGTAAACGCCGCGAACGCCGGCCGCGCAGCCAGGTCGCGCGCAATGCGCACGCCGGTCCGAAAGACATGCCTGTCGGACGGGTCCTGCAGGTAATTGAGCCGGATGATCGGCGGGTCGCTCGGTTCGGTGGAGCGAAGCCGTACTGCGCCGCGGCTTCGCGGACGAATCAGCGTGATGTGGATCTCGAACGAATGCACTTCGCGCGGCTCGAGCTTGCCGGGCAGTAAGGCGATGTTGACCAGGATAAGCTGAAGATCAGGCCGGTCTACCTCGGCCGAGCTGCGCACAAAGGCGCCAACATCGACATGGTTGCTTGCCCCCGGCCCCCGCTTGAACAGTAACCATTGGAGCCCGGCGAGATATTTGCCGGGGAAGTGCATCGCGGGCAGCAAGCTCATGGGCTGGAGATTGCGGTACTGCACCGGCACGTCGATGTGGTTCTGTAGATTGCCGCCCACGCCGGGCCGGTCTGCGCGCACGGCGATGCCCAGGCTTCGAAGATCCGCCGCCGGCCCGATTCCCGCCAGCATCAGCAGTTGAGGCGAGGAATAGGCGCCACCCGAGAGGATGACGTCTGCGCGCGCGTCGACATCGAATTCCTGACCGTCACGCCTGACGCGCACACCCATCGCCCGATCGCCATCGAAACGCAGTCCCAGCGCCTCGGTACCCGTCATGATCGTCAGGTTGGGCCTACGCCGTGCCAGATGGAGGAACGCGCTCACCGCGCTGACCCTGCGGCCGTTACGTACTGTACGGTCATAGAGACCGAAGCCTGACTGCTCCATGCCGTTGAAGTCGTCGGTCGGTGGATAACCGGCCTCGCCGCCTGCCCGCAGGAAGGCCCGCGCCAGCGGTGAGATCGGGTTATGAGCGGTGCATACGTCCATCGGGCCGTTGGCGCCGTGAAATTCATTGGCACGATAAGCGTGACGCTCCGACTTGCAAAAATACGGCAGTACATCGGCGTAGCCCCACCCTGCCGCGCCCGCAGCGACCCAGCCGTCGTAATCTGCCGCATGGCCGCGCAGATACCCAAGCCCATTGACCACCGTGCCGCCACCCAACGCGCGACCCTCCACCAACAGTAACCGCCGCCCATCGAGATACGGCTCCGGCTCGGACAGAAGCCGCAGGCTGAACTTTCCGCTCTTGAGCACTGACGGCATGCCCGCCGGCAAATCGACGTACAGCGATTTCGCCTCAGGACCGCGCTCGATCAGCGATACTCGCCGGTCAGGCGCCTCACTCAGCCGTGCCGCCAGGACAGCCCCGGACGCACCCGCCCCGACCACCACATAGTCATAGGTGTGCATCCAGGGTTTGCGCTTATTCAGGTTGGCTCGGGCTCGGCTTGCTGTGACCGAGTCTCGCGATAGGGCGGGAGCAAGAAAAAGATGAACATGGCGACAAGTGACAGGCCGGCAGAGATCAGCAGTCCGGCGCTGTAGCTTCCCGTCCGATCGCGGACGAAGCCGACCCACGCCGGACTTGAACCGGCCGCGACGATGAACAGCCCATACTGCCACGCATAGACCCGGCCATACACTTGGAGGCCGAAATAGCGCGCCGTCAGATAGCCGAGCAGATCGGTCTCCGCCCCCACCGCAACACCCACCGCGATCGAGACGAACGGCAAGCACGACGGATAGCCGCTCGCCATCGCAGCGCACGCCAAGCCGCCGGACGCGCAACTTGCCATCGCCAACCAGGGCGCGTGCACCATGTCAGCTAGCCAGCCGACCAGCACACGACTGCAGATGATGCTGCCCCCGAGTAGGCTGACATAGCCGGCCGCCGCCCTGCTGGTCAGCCCCTGATCGCGCAGCATGGGCACTAAATGCACCATCATCCCGAAGAACGTGAGCGCCATCGTCGCGAACGCTGTCGCTTGCAGCCAAAATAGCCCGCGCCGCCGGATCGCCGTGAACCGTGCATTCGTCACCCGCGCCGGCGCCTTTGACCCCTGCTCATCGCGGCTCCTCAGCAGCCACAGCGTGACCGGAATGCTCAGCGCCGAAATCGCTGCCAGCAGCAGGAAGCCGCTCTGCCAGCCCCACGTTTCAATCACCGCCGCCGTGATGCGCGGCACGCTCACGCTCGAGACCCCGATGCCCGTCATGATCAGCGCCAGCGCGAGCCCGCGCGCCTCCTCGAACCAGGTGGTGACCGCTCGCGTGAAACTCACCGGAGTCGTCGCCGACCCGAGCACCCCGAGCAAAGCGACCAGCGCGAGGAAGACCGGGACCGAGTGCATCATCGTACCCATCGCCACGAACGTGAGCGACAGCAAAACGGCGCTTCCCGCAGCGGCCGTCCGACCGCTCAGCCGATCGACCAGCCAGCCGACGATCGGCATCATCATTGCCATGCCGAACGTGGCCAACAGCACTGACGTGCCGAAATGGGTGCGGCTGAGACCGATCGCACCCGTCAAGTCCTTGACGAATAACCCGAGATTATACGCAAGGAGTCCGCTGATGCCGACCGCCGACCCAAACATCGCTGCCAACAGCGTGGGCCAGCCTCGAGAGAACTCGTCGCATTTCGTCATGCCTCAGCGCTCAGCCCGCCGGCAACGGCGTCGATTGCGAGACAATCAACTTCCAGCCGTCCGCGAAGCGCACCCAGGTCGTTACTATCCGGTTGATGAATGCTTTGCGCTCGCCATTGAGCTCGCCTTCGATCCTCACCTTGCCGGAGACCAAGGCGGTCGCGCTCTCGAATACCTTGATCTCGACCTCCGTTCGGTCGAACGCGATGTAGCGCACAAGGGCGCTCTTCAAGGAATCGATATACCCCGCTTGTCTTCGACGTTGCCAATGGAGTGGATATAGACGAGCCCTTCCGCCAGCAGGCCTTCCAACGCATCGCAATCCTTGCTCCGCATCGCCGCGATCCGATGTTCTTCGAGACGCAGTATCTCACCCGAAAGGTCGTTCAGTGCCATGCTCAGCTCCTATCGTGTTGACGCGATGATTACGTCCACCTTACTTGCGGCCGATGCCCGTCACCAGCGCGAAGAAATCGAGATCGCCATAGCCTTGCTCCGTCGCATCGATATATCGATCGCGAACGAGTCGCGTGATCGGCATCGCATTCTCGCCGCCGGCTTCGAGCGCGAGCGACAGATCCTTGATGCCGAGCGCCAGCTGCGCGGTCGGCGTCCAGTCCTTCGCCTTGATCGCTTCCGCCTTGTAACCGAGCAGCGGCGAGGCGACTACGCTTGACGATATGGCATCTACGAGGGCGGACCAGTCCAAACCATTTCGAGTGCCCAGCGACAACGCCTCGCTCAACAACACCGGGATCGCGCCAACGATCGTGTTAATGACCAGCTTGAATATGCGCGCTTCCTCGGCTTGCCCTACATAGTCCTGTCGCCTTGACACCCTTCGCAATATTGGAAGGCTGCGTTCGAAGGCGTCTCGAGGGCCGGAGGCGTAGATGGTCAGCATCCCCTTCGCTACGCTGGCCGTGCTGCCCGAGACAGCCGCTCGGAGATAGCTGGCGCCTGTGGGAGCGAGGATAGCGGCGACCTTTGCAGAGGCTTGCGGCGATACGGTGCTCAGATCGACGAACATGGTCTCGGACGTCGCTGTCCTGGCGAGGCCGGCCTCCCCGCCGACGAGTTCGGCTAGAATTTTGTCGTTTGGAATCGTTGCAAATATTTGATTGACGCCAACGGCCATGTCCGCAGGACTGGAGGCCTTGCGAGCCCCATGCGCTTGCAACGCGGCCATCCGCTCGGCATTCACGTCGAAGACCGTAACATCGATGCCTGCAGCCAACAAAACCTCGACGATAGCCCCACCCAGGTTTCCAATGCCTATCCAGCCAATGGTGTCACTCATGATGTGCCTTTCCAGATTCCCTGCCGCTCGCGGCGGCCAGGTGCGGGGGTGACGGGCGCTTATCGCTCGAGCGCGAAAGCAACCACGCTGTCGCCGATCGGCGTTGGGAAGATGTTGCTGCCGCCGGCTGCCAGCACGACATACTGCTTGCCCTTGATCGAATAGGTCATCGGCACCGACATGCCTGGGGCGGGGAGCTTGGCCGTCCAAAGGACCTTGCCGGTGTCCGTGTCGAAGGCGCGGATCTTCTTGTCGGTCCCGCCGGCCATGAATACCACGCCGCCCGCCGTCATCAACGGCCCGCCCGAATAGGGGGAACCCATCATCAGCGGAGGCGCCAGCGGCTTCAGACTCTCGATCGTGCCGATCGGCACTTCCCACTTGATCTTGCCGGTGTTGAGATCGACCGCCGACAGCTTGCCCCACGGCGGCGCCGAGCAGGGCGCGCCAAGCGGCGATACCAGGAACTGAACATCCAGCGAATAAGGCGTGCCCAACATCTCGTCTTGACCATGAATAGCGCTTGCGGAGCTCGGCCGATGCGCCCCGTGCGGCACGAGAGTGAGGATGACCGGTAGGTTCATCGTGGGGACGACCATCAAATTGGTCTCCGGGTGAACAGCCGCTCCACCCCAGTTCGCTCCACCCGCAATCGATGGCAGAAAGATCGAGCCTTGCAGCGTGGGGGGTGTATACAGGCCTTCGCTGCGATACTTCTCGATCCGCTTGCGGCAGAAATACCGATCTACCGGCGTGAAGCCCCACGCCTCCTCCGGCTTGAGCCCGGATGGCGTAAGCTCCGGAATGACCGTGGGATAAGGCTGGGTGGGCGACAGCCATTCGCCCAGAGCATCGGTGCCCTGCGGCACCGGCTTCTCGACGATGGGATGGATGGGCTCTCCAGTGCGGCGATCGAAGACGAATACGAACCCCTGTTTGGTGAGCTGCACGACTGCCGGGATCTTCCGTCCATCCTTTGTGATGTCGACAAGGATCGGCTGCGCAGGCAGATCGTAGTCGAAGATATCATGATGAGTGGTCTGGAACGCCCACACCTGCTTGCCCGTCGACGCGTTCAGGGCTACGAGCGAGCTGGACCATTTGTTGTCACCCGGACGATGGCCGCCGAAATATTCGGCCGAGGTGGCCGATGTCGGCAGAAACACGAGATTGTTCCCCGGGTCCACCGAGATGAACGTCCAGACATTGGTGGCGCCCTGATAGGCGGCGCTGCCCTTGCCCCAGGTCGCATAGGCCGGATCGGCAGGGTCGCGCGGGATTGGATCATATTCCCAGCGCAGCGCACCGGTGCGCACGTCGAAGGCCCGCACCTTTCCGCTGGGCTGATCGACCCGGTAATCCTCGATGAAGGTGCTGCCGAAGATTACCGTGTCGTTGATGAGCGCGCCCGGCGATCGCAACTGAACCTCGTCGAGGAACGCCATCGGCTTCTCGACCTGCACGTGCACCACGCCATTCGTCCCGAAGCCGCGGCATAGTCGGCCGCTGCGCGCATCCAGCGCCAGAATATCGAGGTTGGCGGCGAAGACGATTCGCGTCTTGCACAGTATATCGGCCGCCAGGAGTGAATCCGTCCACGCCACCACGCCCCGGCATTTGGAGAAAATGGCGCCCTCGGGCGTTTGTTGCCTGCGGGGATTGAACCTCCAGCGTTGCCCGCCGGTTTCCGGATCGAGCGCGAACACCTCCATGTTGTGCGTGCAGCCGATCAGGCTGCCGTCCACCAGAATCGGAGTGAACTGCAGCGAATATGATCCCGCCGCCTTGGCTGCGCGCACGCCGCTGAGCTCGCCGGTGCTGTAGGTCCATGCCACCTTCAAGGCGCGGACATTGCCGCGATTGATCTGCTCCAGCCTGGAGAAGTGGCGCCCGCCCTCGCTATTCGCCACGGGCCACCGACCAACCGCATCGTCTGCCGCCCGAATCTCCCCGATCGTCGCCTGCGGCCATCCAGGCGCCAAGTCGTACAACCAGACCAGAAACACGGTCGCTACGGCCAGCAGCGCGAGCAGCGCGACACGCCCCCGGTGGTGATTGGCGCGGCCCGCGAATTCCGTATGAGCCGACTGCGCAATCCCCTCATTCATGACGTTGCCCCCAAGCCACGGAATTACGGTTCGCCCGTTCAGCTCAACATCTTGCGCAATCCCTGAGCGCGCTCACGCTAAAAACGCCGCTCAGGCCCTACCAGCCTTGACACGGCATGTTGTCGTAGAACAAGCCTACCGTGCCGATTTCTTGGCGTCAACTATCCTTCACGCCTGTATTGTTTTTAGATGCGGACCGAGCTCGCCGAGCGAAATGCAAATGGGATTTGACGTTCGCCCAGACACCCCGGCACGCCGGCGCTCCGGTGAGGCTGGGGCCCGAGAACTCGCCGCTCTGACCCCACCGCGGTATCAAGCGCTCGCGCTGCTGCGAGCTGCTGGACAGGTTGACCGTCGCAGATTACCATTATCCTGTACGTTCGGTAAGGACTACAACGATAGCGCACACGGACGGCACACCACCACCATTTACTGAGAAAGAGGGGATTTCAGTGCGACCAAACACGTTGCTGATAAGGCAGGTTTTTGCGGCCTCACTAGTCAGTAGTGGAATCGCGGTGGCACAGGATGCCGCTCCCGCGTCTGAGACGGCCCAGCCCCACTCCGGCACTCAAACCAACGAGATCCAGGAAGTGGTCGTCACGGCACAGAAGCGCTCGGAACGCGATATCGATGTGCCCCTGTCGATTACCGCTGCAAGCGGCGCACAGCTGGTGGCGCTGGGGATCGACGGACCCGCCGATCTCTCGAAAATCACGCCTGCCTTTACGTATCGGCCAAGTGCGTGGGGCAATCCGGTCTACACAATTCGTGGCGTCGGCTTTTTCGAGGAGTCATACGGCATCTCTCCCGACGTGACCGTCTACGTCGATCAGGTGCCGCTGCCATTTTCCGCTGAGACCGAGGGAGCTGGATTCGATGTGGAGCGCGTAGAGGTGCTGAAGGGCCCTCAAGGAACGCTCTTTGGCCAGAACGCGACTGGCGGCGCGATCAATTTCATCGCCAACAAGCCCACGGCGACTTTGAAAGCCGGAATCGAGGGCGGCTACGGCAATTACGATTGGACTAAGGCTTACGGTTATGTCAGCGGCCCGATCACCGACACGTTGAAAGCACGCTTTGCGTTCGAGCACGACGGCCGAGGTACCTGGCAAAGGACCTATACGCGCATCAACTCCGCTGGGTTCGCCGTGCCCGATACAAGCAACCCGATGCGCCTTGGCCACCAGGATATCTCCAAGGCGCGTCTGCTGGCGGATTGGCAGGCGAACGACGCCGTGGACTTCGAGTTAAATCTCAATGGTTGGGCTGACCTGTCGGACGATCAGGCGCTGCAGTACCTGGGCTTTGCGCCGATTACGCCAGGTGCAGGCGCTGATACCCGGTTCAAACCTCAACTTACTTCCTACCCGATTGCACCCGACAATGCGACCTATGCGGCCTGGGATCCGACCCATTCGCTTCGGCGCAATGACCATTTCTATCAGTCATCGTTGACCGGAAACGCCAAACTGGGTGATGACGTGACGCTGACGTCAATCACCGCATACTCACACTTCACGGCCTCTCAGCCGGTCGATGATGACGGTACGCAATATACCAACCTCTACGATGTGAATGCCGGCAAGCTCGCTTCCATCACGGAGGAATTGCGTCTAGCTGGTACGATCGGTCGACCGCGTCTGAAGTGGATGATCGGCGGAAACTATGAGCATGATCGCACCTACGACCATCAGACATTTGATTTTCATCAGGGTGGATCGAACGACGTATTTAACGCCCCGCCCATCCCCGGGCTCATAGGGGGCGGCATGTCCTACTACTACACCGGCGGAATTCAACATGTCGATCAGAGGGTGAACACCGGCGGTATATTCGGCAGCCTCGACTACAACCCAATTGACACGGTAACGCTCTATGCTTCCTCGCGCTATACGCTAACGTATCGTCACGCCTCGGCATGCCTCAACGACAATGGAGACGGCACCTTCTCAAGAGCGTTCTCGGTGGTTGCGAACTTGGCAGAACTTATCAAAACTGGGACCATTGCCGACAACCATATCCCGCCTGGCGGCTGCTTCACTGAGTCTGCGACCACGGGGGTTCCGCTCACCACGGTGGAACGAGATCTAAACGAACACAACGTATCGTGGCGCTTAGGAGGCGACTGGAAGCCGGTACCGGAGTGGATGCTGTACGCGAACGTGACCAAGGGGTTCAAATCCGGAACCTTCGCCAATATCACGCTCGTGACCGACAGCCAAGAAACTCCCGTGCCGCAGGAATCCGTGACGACCTACGAAGTCGGCTTCAAGGCAGAGGGCCTGAATCGGTCTGTAGTGGCGAGTGGTGCGCTGTTTCACATGGATTATCAAAACAAGCAGCTTGCGGGGGCCGTCTTGACGCCGCCATTCGGCTATTTGCCGACGATCATTTCGATTCCGAACTCGACAGTGGATGGTGCAGAATTGGACCTGACATTGCGCCTGTTCAGCGCGCTGACCCTTCAAGGCGGCGTCTCCTACCTCGACTCGAAAGTAACGTCGCACGTATTTCAGCCCGACGTCCATTATGGCTCGCCGAATCCTATCGACCTCCATGGTCAGGCGTTTCCCGGAACGTCGAAGTGGCAAGGGACCTTTGACGCCGATTACGGAGTTCGCATGACAGACCAGTGGAATGGGTTCCTGGGCACGGATCTCTACTTCCAGACCCAGGCACGATCGCATTTCTCGAGACCAAACCTTGACGTCGTGCCCGGCTACGGTTTGCTCAATCTTCGTGCCGGTTTCGAGCGCAACGACGGCGGATACCGCGTGGAGTTTTGGGGTCACAACGTGACCAACAAGTTCTATCTTCTCACTGTTCACAATATCCAAGATACCATCGTCCGTTCGGTTGGCATGCCCGTGACGTATGGCGTCACCGTCACTGCACGCTTCTAGCTGGGGGCAGAAGAAATCGTTTCTCTGGTGCCGTCCATCCCCTGCTTTGGCGGGGGTTGGGCGGCACGGTCTTTGCGCAATCCAGCAGTATGTCGCCGGCGTGCCTGCAGTTCGCGACTGGTCCGCTCTCAGGGAACCGCGACGCCTGCTATCCCGGGAACAGTCGAATATGCCGCCAGAAGCCGGCGCTGCTCATGCACGACCGGGATGCTGGGCCGAGCCTTTCAGCCGAGAATTTGAGCAGCACCGTGGCGCGACAGTCGACTGATCTGTGCTTCAGCACGGTCCGGCTGGCGCGGCCGCCTGATCGCGCCCCTGCTTCCTTCCGACGCAGGAATATCCCCGGACTATTTAGCCCCAGCCGCCTTGCGCGAGGGCTGCCATATGTTCTTTTGTTCCTGGGAATTTGTCGCCCAGCGTCCACAGAAAATCGTCCCTTACGGTGACGAACCGCCAGCGCCCGTCCACACGCCGCAAGGTAATGTGGTACCAACCGCCGACATCGCCGTGCTCCCCCCGCCGGGCGGCGCTGGGCACATGCACGGCCATGAACGACACTCGACATTTCGCCGTGTCACCGTCGATCACGATCGAATGCGCGCCGCTTAAATGATGAGTCACATCATAGAGCGCCAGCGCCCCCGGGGCAGCTGCTGCGAGGTCTTTCGCCGGAATATTGCCGAAAGGTACTTCCAGCATCCCGTCCTCGGTATAGCAGGCGACGATCGCGTCAACATCCTTCTCATCGAGCGCGCGGTTATATTCCATGATCAGTTCGGCGATGCAAGCGCGATCGACGAGCCAGGCAAGTTGTCGTTCAGCGCCCTTCGGAATCTGTGTCATTGCTCACCCTCATTTGTGGTAACGAATACGACTGAAGGGCCGCGACCTCCCGGGTCGCCGCCGTGCTCAAGCCAGCGTTTTGCGAACGCGCGCAATGCGCTCTTCGTAATTGTCGTCACTAGTCGGCAGCGGCGGCACCCGAAGCCCCGCAGCCACTGCCGGCCGGCTCGCTATTTCATCGGACCAGCGTCGGATCGCGGGATAATCGTCGAGCGAGAGCTGCGACCAGTCTTTGGACAGGATCCAACACCAAGAGGCGATGTCGGCGATCGTATATTCATCGCAGGCCAGATACTCCCGCTTCGCGAGCTGGCTCTCCATCACCCCGAACAGGCGATAGCTTTCGCGCCTATAGCGCGCGACTACCTGCGGCAGGCGCTCAGGAAACAGGTGGATGAAGACATTGAGCTGCGCCATCATCGGACCCAGCCCGGCCATCTGCCACATCAGCCACTGCATCACGCTGCTGTTGCGTTTCGGATCGCTGGGGAAGAAGCGCCCCGTCTTCTGACCCAGATATACGAGAATCGCGCCCGACTCGAACACCGGGAAGCCGCCCGCGTCATGATCGATGATCACCGGTACGCGGCCGTTCGGATTCAGCGCGAGAAACTTCGGCTGCCTATGCTCGAGCTTGGAAAGATCCGGATAATGCGGCGTGTAAGCCAGCCCGCATTCCTCCAGCATGATCGATACTTTGTAGCCGTTAGGCGTCACCGCCGTATATAAGTCGATCACAGTGGCTCCCATCATGACGGATTCTGCGAAAAAGACTGCTCTTACGGTCCCTCTTTGTCAATAAACTCCTTTACGTATGTATAGTGTATGAGTCAATGCCGAGCGAAGCGCCGACCGACATGGAGGGCAACGACGACTCAGCCCTTGTACAGAGCCTCAAGGAGAGCGGCAGTATCCCAATAGAAGGGCTCGGCGCGGAAGATCTTGCCGTCTCGAATCGTGACTTGATGCAGAATCGGAAACTCAATTGTTTGACCGGTCGCACGCGAAGTCACAACGGCCCGAGCACGCGTGAAGACCGTATCATCTCCCGCATCGAAGATATGCACGTCGCGGTGCTCGAGCTTGGACCATACGCCATTCATTGCCTTGATCCACGCCTCGAACCCTTCGCGCTTCTTCCAGTCGCCCCCGTACGGCAATGAGGCGGCTTGATGCATTACAACATCTTCGTGCAGCGTCTCGGCAATGACCGAGAAGTCTTTCGCACCGGAGGCGACATACTCTTCCTCGGCCGCATAGAAGCGCCTCAACGCTTTGAGTGCCTCACTCTCAGAAACTTGAATCGTCACATCAACCTCCGGTGGGCGTTTCGTGGGCTGCAGTTCGCGTCACCATCATCCTCCAGGATCCATCGCAAGCGAGACAGATGACCCCGACATTGCCGATCGCGCCTCCATGCCCGGTACGACGTGCGTACTTGCGGTCACCGTCACTCCCCTTAGGCGCCGCGGGCGTGCGGGGCACGCCCTAGTTTATGTCGATGCCTGCCAGTAATTTGTACGTAATTTGTGCGATTGTAAAGTCTTTGTGCCGCTGCAGCGGGCGCTTGCCCCAGTAATCGATGTTCGCGTAGAAACGTTACCGCGACGCCGCGTTTGGTCTGCCTTCGACACCTTTGTGCGCACCGCTGCCGTTACGCTTACGGCGCTCAGTCGCGATAGTCTTTGAGCGCAGAAGCCTCCGAGAAGGTCGACCCGCCTCGGGCGCAGGCCGCCAGAGGGCGTTACCCAGTGAACCACACTCGCGGGGAGAGGCCAGTCGGGTAGCAGTCGCTCCAGGCGGCCATCAGCCAACGCCGCGCGCACGATGAATCCTGGCAGGACGCCGAGGCCCGTTCCGGCGATTAGCGCCGGAAGCATTGCATCACCGTTGTTCACGCGAAGCGGTCCCGACGGCCGGACCGTCGCAGACTCGCCATCCTTGCACGTGAAGCGCCAGGTGCCGGGCACCATCGTATACGCGTAGTCGATACAGCGATGCTCGGCGAGATGCATCGGATGTTTCGGGCGTCCGTGCTTGATGAGGTACGACGGGGCACCGACCAAATACCGTGGCATCCCGCAAAGGGTCCGCGCGACTAGCGAGGAGGCCGGCAGCACGGCAATACGGATGGCAGCGTCAAAGCCCTCCCCGATCAAGTCCACCGTCGTGTCGCTCAAATCAAGCTGAACTACTCGGGTCATGCAGCTCAATTGATTTGTTCAGGATCTCCGCTTCCAGCGATTTGCGTGGCCGCACGAGCAGCCCGAACCAGCTGATGAGGTCCGACACCACGCGGAAGATTATGGACAGCGCACTCAGCACGCGCTGACCATGCCACACTCGCAGCAGTCGACTGCCTCAGAACGACGCGGACCGAATTATTGCGGACCACACCCGGTGCAATCGGGTATCACCGGCTACTCGGTTCTGCCCAGTTTGCCCAGTCGAGATGTAATGTGTAGAATGATGTGTGGAGGTCTACACATGGCTACTAATCTGTCGATTGATCCCGAGCTCATCGAGCGAGCATTGGAAGTCAGCGGCGAGCGGACAAAAAAGGCGGCGGTCACCAAGGCGCTTCAAGAGTTCATCGCCCGGCGCAAGCAGAAGCGCTTACTTGACCTCATGGGCAAACTCGAATGGGATCAGAGTTATGATTACAAGTCGGAGCGCTCACGCAGGTGAGTCTCTTCGTGGACACCAGCGTCTGGTCCCTTGCGCTGCGACGTGACGGGGCCTCATCCGCTGCGCAAGTTGCTGCCTTGGTCCAAACGATTGAGAACGGCGAACCGATCCTGACGACGGGACTGGTGCTACAGGAACTGTTGCAGGGCTTTTCGGGACCTAAAGCGCGTGAGCAGATTCTGGAGCGATTCGCCGCCCTTCCCCTCCTCGTCCCGGATCGAGCCGATCACGTCGAAGCCGCGGCCCTTCGCAACCTATGCCGTCGTAATGGCATTCAGATAGGCACCATCGATGCGCTCCTCGCGCAGTTATGCATCCGCCACAACTTGCTGATGCTCACGAGCGATCACGATTTTCAGCGCATCGCCGACCATTGCGCCTTGCGGCTCTGGCGATCGTGAGGCCGACCGGCGAATATCCGGTCGAGTGCTGTTACCGGGCGGGCAGCGGCGCCAAAATGCTGGCTCCGAAGTCTGTACCGCGCCGTATCAACAGGTATCACCGCAGCAAGGGTGTCGCGAGGGTACCGCTGGGCTTTGGTGCATTAACGGCAAAACCTAGAATCAGACCTCTTGAAGCAGAGGTCTCGGATGCCCCGTGCCGCGCCGCGCGACCCCATCTATCGTGGTCGCCGTTTCTCTGCCGATGTCATCGAGCTGTGCGTTCGGTGGTACATCACGTACCGCCTCAGCTATCGCGATCTCTCCGCCATGATAGCCGAGCGCGGCGTCGCCGTAACGCACACATCGATCATGCGCTGGGTACTGCGGTATGTCCCCGAATATGAGAAGCGATGGGCTCGATTCGCCCGACCGGTTGGGCGCTCCTGG
>Ga0137362_10001006_pt1 | contig 16692 bp, 18 predicted proteins | sample MadtaG_2_FD_104801 | JGI IMG/M metagenome (GOLD analysis project Ga0137362, IMG submission 104801) | Vadose zone soil microbial communities from Angelo Coast Range Reserve, California, USA - Mad1_100_16 metaG | ecosystem: Environmental > Terrestrial > Soil > Vadose zone | place: USA: California... | reverse complement strand
GCTATCAACCAGTACATCCAAACCCACAATCAGAATCCCAAGGTTTTCGTCTGGAGCGCATCTGTAGAACGAATTATGGGCAAAATCGCCAAATGTAAAGAAGCGTTGGAGACACTACACTAGTAACTTGCGAGGAAGATTTTTTATCTGGGAGCGGATTGGCGCGAAAATCGCCGGGACTAATGAATAGAAGAAGCCGAAGCGGCCTGAGTGTTTTTCTGGAGGACGTCCCGCACCACGCGCAAGAGATCATGGCTGTCCTTGCCTTTAGAGACAAAGCCATGAGCACCGGCGGCTCGGATTTCCTGCCGGGTTTGATCGGAATCGTGCACAGAGAAAATCACAATTTTAGTGGTGGGGCAAATGCGCAGAATTTGGCGCACCGCAACCAGACCGTTCAGGACGGGCATATTGATGTCGAGAATCACCAGGTCGGGGTGCAATTCCCTGGCCTTGTCAACCGCCTCCTGGCCGTCGACGGCTTCACCGCATATTTCCAGGTCAGGCTCAGTCTGAAGCGTATTGCGAACACCGCGACGAAGCATCTCGTGGTCGTCGGCAATCAGAATCTGTTGCCGTTGATGGTGGTGGGCCGCAAGCGAACTATCAGTAGAAATAACGAAAGCGGATGCTGCTGAGGCCGCCGACGCTGCTGGAGCTGCCACCTGGCTGCCGCCAAGAGGAATCGTGGCCGTGACCAGCGTCCCGCGCTTTGGGCCTGAAGTAATTTCCAGACGACCGCCGAGCTGGCGGATACGTTCGGTCATGCCCTGGATGCCAACACCGAGGCGCGCGACGGATTCCTGCGGGGATTTTGATCTCGCCGGTTGAATGCCATTACCGTAATCCTCGATTTCAACTTTAATATCGTCTGCAGTCGTGGAGATGCGGAGCCGCGCTTTTGCAGTATTCGCGTAGCGATGAACATTGGTAAGGCTCTCCTGAAGCACGCGGAAAATGGCAACTTCGGCGTCAGGAGAGAACCTTTTGATTTCCTGCGGTACATCAATATCAATGGGAATACCGGTGCGCTTGGTGAAACCCGTGGCATACCAGCGAGCGGCGGAAGAAAGGCCAAGTTCATCGAGCAGCGGAGGATGAAGAAGATAAGAAAGGGTCCGAATTTCGGCTGAAATTTCCTTATTTAGAACGAGCGATTCCGAAAGAACCTGTTGCGCTTCGGCATCAAGATGTGAAGCCTGCTTGCTTTGAAGGGCGGACAAGGCCATACACTGAAAGGCCAGTTTCTGGCCGGTGATGTCGTGCAAATCGCGAGCAATGTGGCGGCGTTCTTCATCCTGAAGTTGCAAAAGACGCGCGGAGAGCTGGCGCAGTGATTCTTCGTTGGATTTTAGAGCTTCATTGGCTTCCACCAATTCGGTGAGTTCGGTTGCCACGACGCAAATGCGGTGACGCGGGGTATTTTTTAGCGGCTTTAGCGTGAAACGCACAAGTTTGGGCGGCCCCGCTGGAGCTTCGAGAATAAGTTCTATGTCCGCGCTCCGGCGGTGGCTTTGGGCAATCAGTTCCAGGAATTTGTCACGCTGCCAGGAAGGAAGATTGTTTACCAGCGCGGTGCCGACAAGGTTGTCGAGGGAGAGATCGAGGATTTCAGCGAAGCGAGCATTGGCGTAAAGAACGATGCCGGATGTGTCCAGCGTCGCAGCGCCCTCATTAATCGATTCGAAGAGCACACGGTAAGGCAGTTCGGCGCCGTGCAGAGTGACAACCTTATCGCCGCGGGCGCTTTCCATCACCAGGGCATCAATTCGGCCACCCCTGATGGCCTTGATGATCTCCTGTGCTTCGTTAGCTCTAGTTCGCTTGGCGCGAACAATGGAGATACGAGTGCGTCGTTTGGAGCCGTTTTTCGTCGTCAATGTCTTCTTGCGCAAAGTCAAATGGTCCCTTGTATTTTCCTTGGGCATAGTCAAACGGAACGACAGAAACTAACATCGGGGTAATCGTGTATAAATAAATTTAATTCCCCTACAAGGAAACTCACGTGGTTCTGCCGCTGCAACATTCAACGCTTCGACCTGCTCTTGAACTTGCGCAAGTCCAACCCGACCAGAACGCGTTCGGTGTCTGACAAGTCTCCGATAATTTTGCAGATAGGGATGGGCAAAGAACGCACCAGGGTGGGAATAGCGATGATCTGGTGATCCCTGGCCAGGGCCGGCTTCTTGGGAAGATCGATCACTTCGATTTTGCACTTGGATTCGAAGTGATCCGAACAGATTTTTTTCAAGTTGCTGATGGCCGCCAACGATCTGGGAGTTTGACCAGCAACGTAGAGCCGCAACACCAACCTCGTCTGAGACTTGCCACTGGATTTTTTCTTAGTTTTCACGAATTGTCCTAATTAGGTCCTCCTAAGCGCCGCGCCTTTCCGCCAAGTCGGCTTGATCCAGGCGTGCTTGCTGTTCACGCTTTTCGTTTTCGCGAATGATATTTCGCGCTTCTCTGTTCATACTCACAAGTTCCACCTGCAGAGAAGCCACTTGCGCCTCGAGAGCCAGCCGCTTCCGCGAAACTTCATGCTTCTTCCGCGAAATCTCGCGGTCACGCTGCGCGGCCTCAGACTTTTCTCTTGCGTCTTGATTCATACGCGAAGAACCGGTGAGCCCACCTCCTGGTCCGACATAGGGCGGGATCAACTTGATGCCCTTGGAGGTGATGACGAACTCGCGCAATTGATTGGAATGAGCCATACCGCGCGATTTCGGGACATAAATACAACGATTGCGCTCGCCATTTAGTTCAATGTCCCGCAGAAGTATCCAGGTATCTGCCAGGGATGAAACTCCCACAGTGGTGCCCTCAAGTTCGCTTCCGCCGGCTGTGAGCGTGACAAAAAGCGCAGTGATGCCGGAATTTTTCAAAAAGTCCATCAAGCGCATCATCATCGAATAGACTTCCCTGTCGCCACTGCCGTGCGTCAGGTTGGTAATCGGATCAATCACGACACACTGCGGCTTGTGCTTCTCGATCAGTTTGTGAATGCGTAGCAGGTGCATCTCGATGCCAAATTGAGTAGGCCGCCAGGCCTCGTGAGTGAGTAGGCCTTTTTTGCCCAGCGGCTGAGATCGAACCCAATCGATCTCATGTTGCGCCACTTGATCTCTGGATTCCTCAAAATCGATATAGAGGCAACGTTCACCTCTGCGACAGGCTGCATCGACGTAGGACGCGGAAACCGACGTCTTGCCGCTGCCGGCAGTGCCGCTAACCAGAATACTGGTTCCCCGGTAGTAGCCTTGCCCTTCCAGCATTTTGTCCAAATCGGGAATTCCTGAGGAGACGCGGTCGTTCCATATCTTGTGTTGCAATTGCAGAGCGCTGAGCGGGAGGATGGACATGCCGCGTTCGCCAATTAGAAACGGATATTCGTCGGCACCGTGCTGAGTGCCTCGGTATTTAACGATACGCAGACGTCGTTCGGAGATCTGATCCTTGATGCGATGATCCAGCAAGATCACGCAATCGGATACGTATTCCTCCAGCCCATAGCGAGTGAGATTGCCTTCGCCCCGTTCGGCAGTGATGACGGTGGTCAAACCACGATCCTTCAGCCAGCGAAACAGGCGCCGGAATTCGGCGCGCAAGAGCCGCGGATTGGAGAGACCGGAAAAGAGTGCTTCCAACGTGTCGAACATGACGCGTTTAGCGCCGACCGCCGCCACCGCGGGAGATCGTAATCGCCGCTCTCCTTGATTTCACTTGACTCGACGCTCAGAAAATCCAAATACAATTCTTTCCTGCGAGCGAGGGCTTGAATATCGAAACCCAAGGAGGCGACGTTCGTCGCGATGTCGCGGGGAGTTTCCTCAAAAGCCATCAGTACGCCGGGCTCGTTGAATTCTGTAGCGCCGCGAACAAGAAATTCGATACCGAGCATGGTTTTACCGCAACCGGGTCCGCCGCAGACGATGGTCGTGCGGCCCTTTGGCAAACCGCCGCCGCTGATCTCGTCAAGACCTGGGATTCCGGTCGGGCACTTTTTTAGAGGCAGTAGTTCCCCTGCCTGCCGTATTGCGAGGGTAGACATATATGGGAATCCTTAGAGCGCGTGGCGGGCTGGCAGCGGCGAACGTTCGCCATGCTAACCGATGCATGTTGTTAATACAAGGAGTGGAGAGATCGCAAGCATTGCCAATTTTTCAAGATGTCAGCCTCGAGAGGCAACTTCGGTGCCGGTTGTATCAATCTGCCGAAAGTTTACAGTCTTATTCCCAGCGCCGTGCGTACTCCGGTGTATGGCTGAGGCGAAGCAGACCGCTTAGGTTGGAATTTGCCCAGCCGGTGGGTGGAAAAATGCCTGAGAGACGGATGTTAAGAGACAGCGGGGAGAAAGCCAAAATGAAATTAATTTCGGAGGCAAACAAGGCAGGACATCCAGGTCTGCTGAAGAAGATTCAAAACACGGTACTGCTTGGTGGGCTCGGTATGTTGATTCCGTGCACCGCGGTATTTGCTCAAGCGCCCGATAACAGTAAGACCAACCAGCAGACTAGAGGCTCCGAGACGGCCGGCCAGCAGTCTGAAAATCAGGGCGATCGCGATCTTGCGCGAAAGATCCGCAAGTCGATTATAGACGACAAGAATCTTTCGACGTATGCCCATAACATGAAGGTGATCGCACGCGGCGGAACTGTAACGCTCAAGGGGCCAGTGCGAAGCGAGGATGAGAAAACCGCAATCGAAGCCAAAGCAGTGGAAATCGCCGGCGCGGCGAATGTAAAGAACGAACTTACCGTGAAATCGAAGACCGAAAATTAGAGACGGAGAAATAGGCTGCAAAAAATCAAAGGAGAAGGTTATGGCAAAAAATAAAGCAGTGTTCGGAATCTATAGTACGCAGGCAGGAGTTGAAAACGCGATCGGCATGTTGAGGGACGAGAGCTTTTCAAGCTCCGATGTGGCGGTATTGCTGCCGGAATCCGCGAGCAGCCGCGATCTGGGGACGGTAAAGGCGACCAAGGCTCCAGAAGGAGCGACGGCTGGTGCTGGATCTGGGGCGGTGGTCGGCGGAGTGTTGGGATGGCTGGTGGGCATTGGTTCGCTGGCGATTCCTGGCGTCGGCCCGTTCATCGCGGCAGGCCCAATCGTGGCGGCTCTGGCAGGACTTGGCGTCGGTGGGGCGGTGGGCGGCCTCGCTGGAGCGTTAGTGGGAATGGGAATCCCCGAATACGAAGCCAAGAGATACGAAGGCCGGATTACCAAAGGAGGGATCCTGCTTTCCGTGCACTGCGACACTTCGGAGGCAATCGATCGTGCCAAGAAAATCCTGGAGCGGACCGGGGCCGAAGATATTTCTTACACCACCGAATCGTCGGCCAAAGGAACTGACAGGACGAAAACTGCAACGCCTGGACGTAACTAATCTAATCCGGCCGTTCGTTCACTACGCCGGCTTTTCGAGCTGTGAACGGGCTCGGAGGCCGGCTCTTTCTATTTGTGAGTCGCATTTTTGAATGGGAAGTCCCTTTTTCGAGTAGTCGCGTCTAGATTCGCCGAGGTCGACCTCTAACGTGAGTTGTCATTGAAGGTGCATGGAGTACGGTATGTATTTTGAGAGGGTCACGGGTCAAGATAACCAAAACTTCTCGCAATTCTAGAAAGAGAACAATTGGACCAGGATCTCGTCAGTTCCGCAGCGAATGAAACGGAAAATGCCACAGTGCGAAGAGGCGTTCGCGCCTTAATCGGAATTCTGATTCTGCTAGGAGTGGCATTCTGTTTTTTCGCCAGTTCCGTCTGCATTACCGTGATCCTTGCGGCGTTTCTGGCGATACTAGCCGATCCAGCGGTTCGTGCATTGGAAAAGGTGTGGATTCCACGATTCATCGCGGCAGGCTTGATCGTCTTGACGGGCGTGCTGGCATGTGCACTTCTGATTTACGCGTTCTATGGCAAGCTTACGGAATTTTCGGACGATTTCCCGTCTTACGTGTCGCGGATCGGGGACGCAATTTCTCCTATCAGCCGCAAGATTGAGCGGGTACAAGACTCGGCCGGAAAGCTGCAGCATGAGGCTTCACCAAAGAGAGTTCCCGAGGTTCGGGTACAGCAAAGCGCGTCGTGGGCCGGTTATCTGGTTCGTGGAGCGGGTTCCGTCTGGGGCGTAGTGATCATTGCAGGAGTTGTTCCGTTTCTGATGCTTTTCATGTTACTGGCCCGCGACAAGGTCTTTTTCTGTCTGAAAACGATGTTCGGGCAGAAAGTGGACCTGGACAAATTTGCGGACCGGCTGACCGGAATGGTGCGAAGTTACGTCGCCGGTAATTTAGTGGTAGGAGTTATTTTGTCTGCGGTAAGCACATTGGTGTTCTGGCGCGTCGGCTTGACGCCGGCTGTAACGCTGGGGTTGATCAGTGGCGCCCTAAACCTGATACCGTTTCTGGGAATTATGCTGGCGCTGGTAATCCCGTTGATGGCGGGCGTTTTTCAGTTCCACAGTGCCGGACCGTTTATCGTTATTGGTGTGACGGTTGCCGCGCTGCATCTAGTTGCAGCCGACCTCTTGATTCCGCATTTTGTCAGCTCGCGGCTTGACGTGGGACCTGTTGCCGCAACGATTGGTCTTCTTTTTTGGGGCTGGCTATGGGGAGTGCCAGGGCTTCTGCTTGCCGTGCCGTTAACAGCGTTCGTGAAACTGCTGGCAGATGCGAGTCCGTCGTTGGCGCACTTGTCGAATCTGCTGGCGCGTGAGCCGCAGCGATTGCTTTTTCGCAGAAAGCCGCGTGTAAAACCGCAGCCGACCGTTTCCCCAGATCCTCTGTGATTGCCAATCCGTTTGCCTGTGCATGACGGGCCAGCGGGCTTTCACCGTTCAGTACTCCGGATCAATTCCCGTCGTTCCATCGTGTCACCAGCCCGACCCAACGTCCGCATGTGCTAATGGGCTGGATTGGGAGTTAGCTTGAACGCGGAAGCGGAATAATTGCTGCGTCCCCTGGCACATTCGATGCAATTTCTCGTCCACGGAATGGCTCTTAATCGTGCGTCGGGGATGCGGGATTGGCAGCCGACGCAGGTTGCATACTGTCCTTCTTCCAGGCGTCGCAGCGCCCGTTCAATTTCAACGATGGTCTGCAGATCGCGTTCCAGCTTGCCCATGGTTACTTCGCGATAAGCGCTTCGTGTCGCGACGCCGGCATCATCCTCGGGATCAGAGTCCAGAGGCAATTCATTGCGTGCCCGGTCCACGCGATCTTGGTGAGTTTGCAATTCTGCAAGCAGGCGCTTACGGAACACTTCGAAATCGCGCCTGCTTTGGCTCTTAGTGGAGTGGGTTTCGGTTTTCATCGGAGTCGTTATCCTTTACAGAAGCGTCGCCTAAGCGGGCCGCCGGCCGGTAATGAAATGGAAAATGAAAGACAGAACAGCCAGAACGAGTAGAACGTGAATTAAACCGCTGGCGACGTGAAACATCAGAAATCCGCCAGCCCACGCAACAAGAAGCACAATCGCGATTAGAAGAAATGGTCCGAAATTCATAATGTTTCCCTCATCGGCTCTAACGTCTGAAGCTTGTCAGTTGCCGCAACACAATTTGTAGCTCCTGCCCTGCTGACAATCCATACTCGCGTTTGCGTAGGAGAAGTACAAACATCCCGTAGGGCGTCGCGGAAAAAACCAGATCAACACGAAAGAACACCGTTGAGCTCCCGGTTGAGTATGGAAAAACGGAAAGGGGCGGGAGGGCAGTCCCCTTTTCGCGGTAGACGTTGTGCTTAAGCCTTTGCGCTGCGAGACTTGCCGCGTGGACGAGGTACCTCAGACTGGTCTTCGTCTTGCACCGTCGACTTCCCGGATACACTGCCCATGGCGTCGGTATTGATCGCCTCGGAGATTTCGGTGAGCTTTTCGTCGGTTTCTTTTTCTTCATTCAGGGTTTGCTGAAGAAGATCCTGTGCTTCTTTCTCGCCTAACAAACCGGCCCACGTTTTTACGCAGCCATAAGCGGCGATTTCGTAGTGTTCGACCCTTTGCGCCGCGGAAATGAGAGCGGCATCCTTGACTCCGGTCTCGAAATCCTCATCCATCATCTCGTCGCCTTCCTGAATGAGCCCGACCATTGCCGCGCACCGCTTTCCACTGGGCTTTTCGCCCATAGCTTCGAAGATCTCCTGCAGACGTTCGACGTGCCCTTTGGTCTGTTCGAGGTGTTCTTCGAATCCGGAACGCAGTTCTTGCGATTCGGCTTCTTTCGCAAGTTTGGGTAACGCCTTCACCAAGCGGTTTTCGGCGTCGTATAAATCCCTCAGTTCGTCTAAATACAATTCTCTTAGTGACAATTTTGACATTGAAATCCTCCAGCGAGATTGGGCCGGGTCCAATTTCGACTCTACGTGGATAGAAATCTAAGAGTCGATACAGGCTTTCTCGGAGAATTACACTGGGCAGGCTGCAGATGCGCCGCGCCTTTGCGGAATCAGCAGAGATTTGAGCGGATTTGACGCGCTTTCGTCGGCTGACGAGGATTATTGCGAAAAAGCTGGATACGATTCATGTGCGAGATAAAATCATGGATGCGGGGGCTGTCCAGTTGTGTTGCTCGCATTTAGAACTTGCCGTTGTTAGCCCAGGCAGCGAAAAGGCGCTAATCGCAGCGCCCGCAAAAATATCTTTTCCCAAAGCACGCCCGTGCGAACAAGCGATGGAATCAAATCCACACCCAGGGCAAATCCTTTTGTCATTTTTCATACCCCGCATTGAAAAACCTGTATTTAGGAGAAGAAATAGGGTTGTTCGGGTATGTTGCCAGACTGACCTTGCTTCCGAAGACGAAACTAGTCGTGCAATCCTTAACCACCTGACGCGTCTTAACTTTACGCTGACTTTGTGACGGCGTTGCCATTCGGCCGATGAACAGCTCCGCCAAAATGCGAAATGGGGCCGAAAGTGCGCATCTTGGTTGCTGATGACCACGCGGTTGTTCGTGCTGGACTTAAAACGATACTGGGCGCTGGTGAAGGCTGGAAAATTTGCGCCGAAGCGGCAACCGGTGCTGAGGCCGTTGCGTTCGCGAGAAGGTATCGTCCCGACGTCGCAATCCTTGATTTGAATATGCCCGGAATTACCGGTCTTGAAGCCTCAGCCGAGATCAAGAAATCGCTACCGAGAACTGAACTGGTTATTTTGACGTGTCACTACTCGGAACCTCTGCTGCAGGCGATCGAGAAAACGGGAGCATTGGGATTTGTACTGAAATCGGACGCGGATCGTGACTTGGTGGCTAGATGCAATGCTTGCCGCCTCTCCGCGGACCACCCCATTATTTATACTGCTCGCCGAAAGTGACCCGTTGACAGCACAGGAACGGGAGCGAGTGCGATTGATCGCCAAGCAGATGCGGCACTTGCTCTGATAGGCGCATTAGCCCCGCAGTTTTTGGAATTTTCCCCGCAGCTCCGGAAAATCTCAATCGAATCTAGTATTCGGCACCAGCAATTCCCAGTGAGTTAAGTAATTGGCTCGCGCATTGCAGGGAGTCGCGGGTATGGCCACCCATGCAAAATCAGCGTAAAGCTGCAAGAGGATGGCGCCATCGCCCTCGAAGGACGGCACCAAGATGCCACAAAATTCGTTCCACTCGGAAGCAGACTTGCTACACCGCGCCAAGCGTGGAGATCACGAAGCATTCGAGCGCCTGGCGCGACGCTATTCAACTCGCCTCCTGGCGACGTCGCGCAGAATTTTGCGCAACTCCGCCGATGCGGAAGATAACGTTCAAAACGTGCTGGTGAAGGCCTACACAAATTTGTGCCACTTTCACGAAAACGCTCTGCTCTCCACCTGGCTAACGCGTATTACGATTAACGAAGCCTTGATGAAATTGCGCTCCTCGGCGGCGGAGAGACTTCGCATGGACTCCGCGCCTGAGTCAGTTGGGAAAAGATCGATAGAGAGAGCAACCAGTCGAATCAATCCGGAAGCACAATGCATTGCCAGGGAACTGGCATTTAAGGCCGTCAAGTCGATTTCGCCAACGCTGCGTGATGTTTTTGTGCTGTATGCGGTAGAGGGATGGACTCAAAAGGAACTGTCGAGCACGCAAGGAATCGCGCTACAAACCGTCAAAACCAGAATCTTCAGAGCACGAAAAAAAATGAAGGCACGCCTGGAGGGCAGGGCTGCATAGGTTCGTGCACAAATTTAGATATTTATACTTCGATGATCTGATTCTTCACGGCATAGCGAACCAATTCACTAACAGAGTGTAGTTCCAGTTTACGCATGATGTTGGCACGATGCGTCTCGGCGGTCTTCACACTGATATTGAGGGCTACGGCGACCTCTTTGCTGCTCTTTCCTTCGGCAAGAAGTTGCACGATCTCTCTCTGTCGGCTCGTCAGACGATCGCGAACTGTGCCGTTCTGCCCGGCACGAGGTTTGCGGTTGCAAAAACCATCCAGCATCATTTCGGAGACCTTCGCGGTGAAAAACGTGCGGTGCACAGACAGAGCTTCGACGGCGTTTACCAGATCGCGATTCGCGTCGGATTTAAGAACGTATCCGCGCACCCCGGCTTGCACTATTTCGTACACCAGTTCGTCGGAAAGGTGCAGACTGAGTATTACAATTTCCGTGTTTGGCAGCCCCTTGCGAATCTGCCGTGCTGCCTCAAGACCGTTGAGTTCCGGCATTCCGATATCCATCACAACCACATCGGGTTTGGACTGGAGAGCCAGTGCCACAGCTTCGCGACCGGTCTTCGCTTCGCCGCAGACTTCCCAACCGCGGCGTTCGAGCAGCAACTGACGCAAACCGGTCCGAACGACATCGTGGTCGTCCGCAATCAATATCCGCATAAGGCGGGCTCCCCTAAAAGACAGTATAGATTTTCATATTTAGCTGTGACGGGACGGATAAAGACATACCCTGAAAGCTGTATTTTGGCCCTGCCTTCCGAGAGCGCTGTCGCATTGCTACGCCCCTCAGTCCGCCGCGAGATAAGTACACAGTGTACGGCATTGCGAACTGTTGTGCTTCGCAACAAAAATTGTGATTCGTATTCCTTGCCCAGCCATGAATTGATTGGACATTAATCCTGCGCAGAAAGACGTTCATGGCTTATGGCTGATAAAAGCAGCAATTCTGGAAGCTCACTCTCGGTTGTTATTGGATACGTTGGCCGGGATAACGGCGGTCTTCCATCGCGGATTCGATCGTTCCCACCAAGTCCAGGACCCGGTGCTTGGAAACGGTGGCATAAATACCGGCTTGGCGGGCGACGGGCATAATCTCTTCCATATCGCACAGCGTAAAAAGAATTAGCGGCACATGCGGATCAAGATTTGACATGCGATGGGCAGCTTCGAGCCCATCAATATCGGGCATGGTCAGATCGAGAACCACGATGTCGGGCCGCAACGACTGAAACTGCTTCACTCCCGCGAGTCCGTTTTCGGCTTCTCCGCAGATCGTCCAGTCACGCGTCTCCAACACCGCGCGGATCATGCGGCGCGTTATCTCTGAGTCCTCCACTACCAGGATCCGAACGCCCACCTCAACTCTCCCCGCACCTTTTTAAACGCCTGCCGAGTGGATCGAAATACATGCTTTCCGTTAAATTTTCTGTGAACGAGCATCAGAAGCAACGCGCGCAGTGAGATCATTAAACGGATTTCACGACTTCGATGTCTCCCTCGCGCCGCAATACTTCCACGCCAACGCCTTCCGGGTGGCGGCGAATCAGCAAGTCGAGAGTGGCGTCCGCAACGCGGAGATTTTCAATGGTCACCTCGTCAAGATTGGCAGGAAGAGCCGGATTCGAAAATCGAATCGTTCGTTCCGGGGCGCGAATCGAAATTCCCAGCGCCGCTCTGAGCAGCAGGAAAACGCTTCCTGCCGCCCATGCCTGCGGGGAACACGCAACTGGGTAGAGCGTCGGGCCAGAGGAATCGGCTCGTTTGTGGAAACCGCAGAAAAGCTCCGGCAGGCGGCTGAGTTCGACGTGGAGGCTTGCTTCGTACAAACCATGAAAAATTTGCAGCACCTTGGATTGATGTCCATACAGGGAGAGTCCCAGCGCGACCAACGCGTTGTCGTGGGGCCATATGGATCCGTTGTGATAGGACATAGGATTGTAACGGGATTCACCGGAAGCCACGGTGCGAACTCCCCAGCCAGAAAACATTCGCTCGCTCAGCAAAGTGTCCGCCGTGATTGCCGCGCGTTCCGGGCCGGCAATCTTGCATAGTAGTGCGTGGCCGGCGTTAGACGTACGCACCGCACATTGCTTCTTGTTGCCATCCAGCGCAATGACATAGCTGCGCAGGTCCTGGTTCCAGAATTTGGACTCGAATCGTTTTTGCAAATCGGAAGCCTGTCGTTCCAGATTATCCGCGAATTCCGCGTCACCAAGAGCACGAGCCACCAGCGCCGTGGTCAGCTTCGCTGCATACACGTAGCCTTGTACTTCGCATAAGGCGATTGGCGCTCCCGCCAGTCCTCCTTCGGCGTGAAATATCGAATCACCCGAATCCTTCCACCCCTGCTGAGTAAGTCCGTCCGCCGATTTGCGGGCGTATTCGACAAAGCCATCGCCATCTGGATCCCCGAAATGATCGATCCATTCGAGCGCCTTCGAGATGTTGGGCCAAATATTCTTCAAGAAGTCGGGGTTATTGGTGCGAAGAAAGTACGCGCCAGCGAGAAGTACAAAGAGAGGAGTGGAATCCACGCTTCCGTAATATCGTCCGAACGGCACCTCCTTCAAGGAGGCCATCTCGCCGCGGCGGACTTCGTGCACGATCTTTCCCGGCTCGGCGTCTTGTTCGGGAATTACTTCTGTCGCCTGTGTGGATGCCAGGTACTTCAGCACGCCTTCAGCGATGGAGGGCGCGATCCACAAACATTCCAGTGCGGTGATTATTCCATCGCGGCAAGACCGTGTTGAACCATGGAACACCGGCATAGGGATACGCGCCTTCGGGATTCCCTTGGATCAGCATTCGCAGGTCGGCTTCGGACCGCTTGAGCCACTCATTAAACCGCTTGTTCGAAGTCTTGATCCTGCAGCCGTCCAGAATATCCTGCTGGCATTGCAGGTTCTTGGAAGCGAACGCTTCCGTGTACGTTTGCGCCGGTTTTGTCACGGAATTCCGTTCGCAAACCACTGTTACCAGAACGACGGACTCTTCGTTTGGCTTCATTCGCACTTGGTAGCCAGCTGTTTTTTCCGTCAGATAAGCAGGAGCGGGCGAAAAATGTATTGACGTGCTTCTTCACCTGATCGAGCCCAAGATAACTCAAGGCCACCGTTTCAGTGCGCACGTTGGCCGGCAAGAGACGGCCTTTTTTCCGGCGGGGCGTTCCTCGGACTTCAAAAATGTCAGCATAGTCAGCGTCGAATTCGAACGAAAGAGTAAGGTCGATGAAGGTCAGGCCGTAGTTCATCAGGCGTAGCTGCTGATAACAAATTCCATCGTCCAGAAATACCGAGCGATACACGTGCAGCGTTCCGCGCGAAATGCCCTCGTCTTTTTCTCCGTCAATGTCCACGTTCGTCAGGTCCACCGACAGGAAAGCGTTGTCGTCCCGCACCGTTGAACTGAGAAGTAACGGAGTTCGCCCGTCCAAACGAATGGTCATGCGATCGAGATGGCGGGTTTCGGCATGAAATAGCCCCAGCTGCTTTCGTCCGGCGGCTTCGATGTCGCCGTCGCGATTAAATACGGCGAAAGTATCGCCATACTTCAAAACACGAGTACGGTCATCGGCCAGCGCCGATGATGTTAATACGTAGTACTTTCCTTTAATGCGTATGATGTCGCCCAATGCGGGTTCCAGTTACTGCAGGATTGCAGGCGGTGTGGGCTCGTATGCGAGCAAGTCGGACTCGTTCATTTCTGCGAGAATCCGCCTGTATAGCGAGACGTAATCGGATGTCATTCGCTCGACCGTGAAGCACTGTTCAAAAACCGCGCGGCATGTTTTGCGTTCGATTTCCGGTATCCGCGCTACACACTCGATTGCAGCCTGAAGATCGTCCACAATGAAGCCGGTCACGCGATCGGTGATAATTTCGGGAACTGCGCCGCAGCGGAATGCGATCGTCGGCGTGCCACACGCCATCGCTTCGATCATCGTCAGGCCGAACGGCTCCGGCCAGTCAATTGGGAACAGGTATGCGTAAGCGTTTCCCAAAAATTCGCTCTTTTCGTGATCGCTAATCTCCCCAATGAATTCGACCGCAGGGTCGCTCAGCAATGGCTTGATCTTCGAATCGAAATAGTCCTGGTCCACGCGGTCAATCTTCGCGGCAATCTTAAGCTTCATACCAGAACGCTGAGCAATCTTGATGGCGCGATCCGGACGCTTTTCGGGCGACATCCGCCCCAGAAACGCCAGGTAGTCCCCGCGCACGAAGCGCGGCTTGTACAGCGCGGACGGCAGTCCGTGGTGGATGTTTGCGATCCAGTTTGCTCCCGGCAACGGCAACCGCTGATGAAGTGAAATCGAAACAACAGGAACATCAGGGAAACGACGATAGAGTGGTTGCAGGTCAGGTATATCGAGTCTGCCGTGCAAGGTCGTGATGCTCGGCAGTTGCAGTTTCTTACTCAACGGAAAGTGACAATAGTCGGTGTGGAAATGCAGCAGGTCGAACTTATCCGCGCGCCGCACCACCTGGTCAAGAGAGATAATATGATGTGGCAGTGGATCGACGCATTTCGCACTTAAGCGAAGTGCGGTCGAACATGGCGACACTAAGCGCGCCGACGTCAAAGAGTCGCCGCTCGCGAAAAGTGTAACTTCATGTCCCAGACTGACTAGTTGTTCTGTGAGGTGAGACACGACCCGCTCGGTACCTCCGTAGAATCGCGGCGGGACGCTTTCATAGAGCGGAGCGATTTGAGCGATACGCAAAGATAGGCCCCTTGTAGTGATACTTGCCAACCCTGCCTATTTTCGCGAGGATAGACGTTTCGAACCATACGACCTTCCGCGTATGCGAATTGAGAAAAGCCATTATACCGGGAGCAAAATCTTCTTGAGTCGCGAGCAACACTTATTATTCTCACTCATCTGGTAGGACTAAGAGAATTCAGGAAATATCAGGGGAGGAGTTTCCTAGCAGCGGCGCTACGCCGCGCTCAGGTGCTCGCGGAACCGTAAAGTTGCGCAGCTCAGGGGTTTTTGCAGTGATTATCCTCCCTACCGGATTAGCCGTATTGCGACGACTGTCCGACTCCTTCAACCTGTCGATAAAGGTGTGCCTTGAGCTCGCTTCAAAATCATCTTGAAGCCGAGTTTGGATTTCCTCCGTTACCGAACCCCGATCCGCGCCCCCCCACTGATCCGGAGCCGGACTTGCCTAGGCTGCCAGACCCTGCGGGCTATCAGCAAATTTTGCTGCCTTGCCTCTTCGCGTCCCTAAAGCTGCTTTGGCTGCTTATTGGGGAGTGTCCCTAGTTACCGCCAACTCCCGCGTGGTCTGCGTGTCGAAAGCGTAAGCGTTTGTGCTGTAGAAATTCCATATATTCGTCCATGCCCTGGCCGGTCTTGGCGGACAGTTTCACTATTTCCATTCCCGGGCGCACAGCCTGGATGTTCTGCCTGGCGGTAGGTTCGTCAAGTACTACCGCCGTAGCGAGATCCGATTTTGTAATTATCGCAACGTCGGCGCTATGGAAGATCGTCGGATAAGTAAGCGGCTTGTCCTCCCCCTCGGTTACGGAGAGCAGCACGAAACGTAAGCCTTCGCCAAGATCGTACGACGATGGACAAACCAGGTTGCCGACATTTTCGATGAAAAGAAAATCCAGGGACTCTAGTTCCCAGCCTGCCGGCGCATTCTGCACCATGGCCGATTCCAGATGGCAGACCGTGCCAGTTACGATTTGCTTCACCGGAGCCTGACTGCGCGCCAGGCGAGCGGCGTCGTTCTCCGTTGCCAGGTCACCAACCAGTGCCGCGACCAGCCAAGTCGGTCGCAGCTGCTCGGAACGCTGATCGGTATCGCCCGGAATCCGCTTCCGAGAGAGTCGAAACCGTACCGAGAACCCTTTATGAAATTCAATGCGCGCACAATCGACTCGGTCGCTTACCGTACCAACGTGTATACGCTAAAGCAGCAGATGTTTGGGTTATGAATCACGGCGACACAGGCTTATATTTCTCCCGGCGGGAGTGAACTACAATGCACGGCGACAATTCGCCCCTTAACGTAAGCAGCGCCGACGACTCTACAAATTTTGTTTACCAAGCGAACAGCTATTCGTCCGCTAGCGGGAGAAGGCTCGTTCAATCACGGACGATACCGAGCGCAACGACATTGTCACCCGGCTAGACGAGCTACAGAAGGCTCAAGGCTCGCCCTTGCTGCGTGTCTCCTGTTCAAGCTGCTTCGTTAGCTCGTCAGTCCGCCAGCGTGGGTAACGTCTCGTAATTCCCGAACCTGGCGAAGTGTGCAGCGTGCCCGTACGGAACTGTCAGAAGAATCTGAGTCTCAAAAGGGTCTCGGCCTTTCTTCAAGAGCCTCTCCAGGACGATCTTGGCAGCCGTCTGCGGGTCTTTTCCCTTTTGCTCGATGATAGCTGCGCCCGCTTCCGTGAGCACCACATCTGCATATGTCTTCGCGAGCCCATTCGAGATCGTGAATCTATACACCACGCTAGCCTTGTACTGATCCGCCACTTCTCTTTTCACGTTCACAGCGTCGATGCTGTATTCCAT
>Ga0137362_10001000_pt1 | contig 16719 bp, 28 predicted proteins | sample MadtaG_2_FD_104801 | JGI IMG/M metagenome (GOLD analysis project Ga0137362, IMG submission 104801) | Vadose zone soil microbial communities from Angelo Coast Range Reserve, California, USA - Mad1_100_16 metaG | ecosystem: Environmental > Terrestrial > Soil > Vadose zone | place: USA: California... | reverse complement strand
ACGACGACGACGACGAGATGCCAAGCATTGACATGGGATCTGACTCGGATTGAGTTATTAATTATGTATATGCCGTACAAATATAAACGCTCTGCTCTGCAGCAGTTGATACTGTAAGTAATGAGTTCAAGTTGGCGGTTAAGTACGATGTGAGATGTCAAGCTGGACAACGCGGAGACTAGACAGAGTTAAGTGCGAATCCGTTTACGATCGAGCCCTTTGGAATCGACTTCTGTCATGTCATCATCTGACTCGTTGCTCGTCGTGTTACATTCCGGCGTTAAGGTCGTTAACTGCGGATCATTACAATTGGAGCACCATGGCGGGGTATTGTATTAGTCGACAATCTGAGTTAGTGGGTCATTAAGAGTGTGTGTTTGACGGACCCTACGGATAAACGCTTGCGCGACAACTCCTTCTGGATCGAGCGCACGAGCGCGTTCGAAGTGTTGCTGCGCTTCCCGCAGCAGGGTCTGCTCTGAAGCGTCAACGATTTTCCCAGGACCTATTTCCGCAATGAGCTAAATTTTCGACAATTTTATGCATTTGGGGAGGGGTGGGGCTGCGTGCCTTGAGCATCATCACGGCTTGAGTTGGCATCATCCGTGGGCAATGCTAGCCGTAAACAGAGGAGGCCTGCATATGTATGCAACGCGGAGTTGTCTTGACATGGAGGCGACGGGAGGTAGCTATTTTATTTTATTGCTGGAGGTTGGTGTCGTATGAGGAAGGAAGAAAAAACGATGATTCGCACAGCTCGAATTCGTCGAGGGCGTCACGCTCTCGTCCTGCCATCGCCAATGACAATACCAGCTCCTGCAGGAGCGATTCACGCTGCCGATGGAAAAAAAAAAGGAGGGTGAGTAGACCGGAGATATTACGACCGAAGGTGAGCGGTAAAAGAAAGAAAGAAAGAAAGTGCGGACCGCTTCTGGATGCCGGAGCATCATGACTCGGAGGAATTCGATGTGTCTCGGCGTCCCGAGGGTATCGTGGCCTCGCGGTTGGCCGGGGTGGTGGTCGTGGTCGTGGTCGGCGGCGGCGAGGATGAGGAGGCCAAATTTCCAAATGGCGGCGGATTCGATATCGTCGCATCGGGAGAGGAGAGCGAATGTCCTTTGGGCGAGAAGGAGATCACCGCGTTGTATTGACAGATGCAATATATCACAGAGGCGCCGAAGATGGACTCTGCGGGCGGACGCGGACGAAGAGCCCCTCCGATCGGGCGAGGCGAATAAAAATGGAGTCGCGGTGGGCATAATAATGGGACAGAGTGATCTGCAGTCGGTTGACGTAACGCATTACGGCATATGGTATGTTTCTAATTATCGATCGCGAACTTCAAAACTGTATACAACAGATAGTCCCTCGTGGAGCGCCAGCGAAGACGGGGTATACTCCACAGCGGTGTGACACTAATCATCATCACTCTCATCATCCGACTCTTCTTTTATAGGTTCGGGCTCCACAGGCTTGAGTGGGACGATGCGAGTGCGGAGAATCTGATCGCGGAGTGCGCCAAAGTACCGTGGCGTTTCGAAGCTCCAGGCTAAGTTGCCAGAAGGCCAATACTGGCACGCGTCGATGTAGCGCTTGACGTCGATGTCGACTTCAGGCCCGAACGATCGCAAGGAACCCTTTGCGGATAAAAAGTCGTCCATAAGTTGTTTATAGTGTCCTCCAACAAAACCGCACGCCGCCTGGATGTCCATCTTTTGCGTCTTCATCAACACGGTCATGAAGTTATTGCCCTCCAATCCCCTGCTGAGTTCCATGTTGTAGGAATACAGGTCCTGGAGTCGAGTAAACAACCCAGCTTCCAGCCCACGGTCACTTACCGAAAAATACTCACATTTGCCCAGCAAACCATGTCCACGGCGCTGAAATAGATCTTTTCAAAGATCGGGTCTGCAAAAACTTCTTCTGGAAGATCTATGTCCAGGATGTACGGAATCACGCCAAAGCAAACGCGAACGGCGCTATTCTCGCGGCGAAGATGGACGTAATCCTCGAGTTCGAGAACCTCCCCACGGTCGCGTAATCTGGCCTCTTGGATGACGGAATCGATATACTCATCGCAATGGTCGAGAAAACGACGGAACATGTTTGGTTTGATAGTCGTTATAAGACGCGCGCGGACACTTCGGGGCTACAATCAGATACTATATTCAGACGATCAGACAATAATTGACTTACTCTGCGGTCATTCGCGCAAGCTTCGACCCGTCAGACCAGGTAGGGTCTCGCATGGCTTGTAAAAAAGTCTCGCCGGTCTGACGAGCATCACTGTGGCACTGCTCGTCGCTGAGCTCATCAATGACGAACAGTAAGTTGACGAGATCGCAGCAAGTACGAAACTCTTCGTAGCCGGCATATGGGTAACAGTGCGAACACAACAGCTCACTCTGGCCCTGTAGGAAGAATGCGCGGCGACGATCAGTAAAAACTGCATAGCTATCGACCCATCGTCTGGATTCTATAGCACCACGCTTCCAAAACGGGTTCGTGCCATTGTGAAATGCGCTCGAGAGGGAGAAAAGGTCGGGAAGAACGAAATGAGACGAGGACTGTGTCATAGCGATAGCTCCAGTAACGCAATAGAACAAGTAACAAAGAGTAGAGGGACGCCTCAGGGCCTTTGGGGTTCTGTTGAGGTGTGAAGCTATCGATGCTGTCCGCTATTTATGCTCCTGTGATGTGGAGTTTTTCAAATACGGGCTCAGAAGCGCATCCCAATAAGACGTGATAAACCAGACATTAGGCCAGGACATAAAAGACACCAAGGAGTATCGGCAGCGATGAGAGGCGCATTGGATCTCAGGCACCCACAAAGCCACAATACGTTATGAGCCGTACTTCCGAACTGCACCGTGGTGACGGGCGAGTATTGAAATTTGAAAGGGCAGTGGCTGGACCAATTGAGTTGCTGTGTGCCAGATCGGACGAGTATGCAAGGATGGTGCTACGACAAAAATATTGAGTGTGTCCGTGGATACGCATCCGTCACCTCATTTATTGTTGGGGCCTGTCAGAAGGCTGGTCTGCGGTTGACTAACGAGCCCAGGAAAGGATATTTTCTCTCTTTAAGCAGCTGGCTGTATGCCGTCCGTAGATAAATCTGTTGGTGGCTGAAAACAGGCGCAAAATAAGCGCTGAACCACCTGAACCGACAGCCGATAAATTAAAATAAATCACCTGGTGTCATCCGATAGCCATATGTTTTTGGCGTAAAATTCGTCTTTTCCTGTTTTTCATAGGTGCAAAAGTGCATAAGAATTATAAGATCTGCGACGGGAGGTCCAACGTTACACAAGAAATTTAGGTTTCCGTTGTATCATGGACTCGGAGTATGCACCGGATAAACCCACCAGTCGTGACTGGGGAAACCGCACATGAACGGATCCACGGTCGAGAAAGGGAATGCAAGAACATGATCCAGGCGCAATGCATAGCACGCCTTTTCCCCTCCTACAAGCTTTCAAATAAAGTTGTTCTTTCCCCGGGTATTGAACCTGTTGAGATGCGGGTCTATAGACTTTCCTCTCCCCAATCCACTTTGTTCACACACTAAGAGCACCACACCGCTTCGTTCACACACGTAAAAGCACCCGGAGTGGGCCACTTCACACACCCAAGAGCAACCATTGAAATGAGTGGTTACAACTGTATGCGCAAATCACGTGCCGACCTGCCGTTGATTGATTTCGCCGTCATCGCCATCACCTCCGTTCCAGCCTCAGACCTCTTTCAACATGGTACGGTGCGCCTAATGGGCAATATTACTCTTTCTAAACACTGCTTCTAGACAACTCAAATATCTGCGGTGGCTTCGGAGTTACGTGATACGACAAAAGTAGAGCGCATAGGTATTATTCTACTCATTTCTTAGTAACGATCTCGCGGTTACCGACACTTGCCAGGCGCACATTCACACATACGGGGCCTCGGACTTGATGATCGGTTGGAACCTCGCGCCAACTCGCAGGGCATGGTCGGTCAGGCGAAAGCTAGGAAGGCGGCAGGCATGATTCTCAAGATGGTCCAGGAGGGCAGAATTGCTGGGCGCGCCATGTTGTTCGCAGGCCCACCATCTACCGGAAAGACTGCCATCGCTCTCGGTAATCTTTTCCCCGTTTGATGATTGTATCCTATGCTGACTTTTGTGACCTGAGGGATGGCACAAACGCTTGGTTCCGATGTGCCCTTTACAATAATCGCTGCCTCGGAGGTGTTCTCGCTGTCCCTGTCCAAGACAGAAGCCTTGACGCAAGCACTTCGACGTAGTATTGGGGTGCGCATTAAAGAGGAAACAGAGATCATCGAAGGCGAAGTCGTGGAGATTCAGATTGACCGAAGTTTGACTGGTGTCCGTACGCTCCCTCGCCAGAGGCAGGGCGTGCCTCGATGCTGACCCTGGTTAATTTGACAGTCAACCAAGACAGGAAAACTCACAATTAAAACGACAGACATGGAGACGATTTACGACCTTGGGATGAAAATGATAGACTCTCTTTCCAAAGAAAAGGTCCTTGCTGGCGATATTGTTTCGATTGACAAAGCTTCTGGAAAAGTCTCAAAATTGGGCCGATCTTTTGCACGCTCGCGGGATTATGATGCCATGGGAGCAGACGTACGCTCTTCTGCACCATTACTTCTGGGTCCTCTAATGTCAAGATTAGACCAAATTTGTCCGGTGCCCCGAGGGCGAGATACAGAAACGAAAAGAAGTTGTCCATACAGTATCTCTGCATGAGATCGATGTCATCAACAGCCGAACCCAAGGATTTCTCGCCCTCTTCGCCGGGGATACCGGTGAAATCAAACCAGAATTACGCAACCAAATTAACACAAAAGTTACCGAGTGGCGTGAAGAAGGCAAGGCTGAAATCGTGCCTGGGGTGAGTGTGTATGCATGTCCCTATCTTTTTTCTCCATGAATCATCCCTGGCAACTTAGGTACTGTTCATTGACGAAGTACATATGCTTGATATCGAGTGTTTCTCCTTCCTCAACCGCGCGCTTGAGAACGACCTCGCGCCGTTGGTGATTATGGCATCAAACCGGGGAATGGCTCGCATACGTGGGACCAAAATTCAGAGTCCACATGGCTTACCTGTCGACCTTCTTGACCGCGTGTTAATCGTCAGCACCAAGCCATATGAAGAACAGGACATCCAACAAATTATCCAGATACGGTCAGTGATGTAAACAAGTCTACGCCATCAATTTGATTTACGAGAATTTCATCTCCAGGTGTGAAGAAGAGGATGTAACGCTTACTGCGGAGGCCTTAAGCGTATTAACAACAATGGCTGTGCAAACGACCTTACGCTATGCGCTGAACTTAATATCCTGCGCCCAGGTTCTGGCGCGTAAAAGAAAGGCGGAGAAGGTTGACGTCGATGACCTCCGCCGCGCCTACACGTATTTTATGGATGAGAAACGCAGTGTGCAGTGGCTGAAGGAGCAGCAGGGGTCCCTTATGTTCGAGGTTGCCGGGGATGAAAAAGACGCAATGGACGTCAGCAGCTGAACTGGATTCCTACAGAATTTCTTGTACTGACTGCCGCCACATTATTCATCATTATTACCCTCATGGCCGGACACAAATCTGAACCATTCTATTGGAACCAATCGGATACTAATGACGGTATCGGCGTCGTTGCATAGGGTACTGTACCGTGTGACACAGAATACCACGGAACACGGGAAAAGGTTTACAGCGGTTCCAATGTACCTTGGCGGGACGTCGTTTTTTGGGCGTGCCAAGATCACGTGCGACCATACCGCAGGCAGTTTCCTTACCTTCATATGGTCCGTCAATTTGCACGTCTGGCACCTACATGCCTCCCTGTCTCCTGGCTACGGATACGACGGGCGTCCGAGGCAACGTTTGGGCAAGTGGGAAAACAGGTAGAAGTGTCATTAACGATGTTTAAAGAGTAGCGAAGACAATGAACACAAAGCAAACATGCGACGAAGCAGTCGTGGTCGTGGCAAAGAAAATGTGTCAAGGAGAAGTCGAAACAATTGGGAACGTTCTTTGTGTGAATTGTATCCAGTCCCGCCGCCGTCCATTCATCGGCCGCGTTTGTGTTCAAGTTTCATTACCTGAGCGCGATACGTGGCGGGGAAGAAAAAACTAGCAGAGCAATAAGTTGCCCGGGTACGCTCGGGTGAGAGTATCCATCGCAGACGAGGACAACGGCAAGAAGTTACTCCGGGCGAAGGAAGTGAGAACCCGAACACGAATTCGAAGAACCGGTTCAACCGTAGCCGATGAGGAAGACGATGTCGATAGAGAACCGAAATTGACCGTGACTGCCGTGACTGCAAGCCGCCCGAGGCGAATACGAGTTTGGTGGCGACGACGTTGTAAGGAGCACCGGTACACGTTCACGAAGTAGAACTTAGAACTCACACCCGTCGAGCTGTCAGAGTGGACGGCACAAAGGAACTTGAAATCTATTTCCATACCCCCGTGCAGGGAAAAGCCAACTGGACGGAGTCACGGAGTTGACAAAAGCCATGAGCACGAAAAAAAAAAGATGAGCGAAATCTGCTGCGACAGCGAAAAGGGACAGACTGTGAAGAGAACAAATCGACTCATGAAAACTGCCACTGGCGACGACAACCTGGCAAAGAGCGCGGGTAAATGTCCACGGATCACGGCTCAGAGGCAAAAGGTGTGAAGACATCAACGTCGACCATTAGGGAATGTTCCTTTGTATCCAGCCCCATCGTCCGATCAGATGCGTTGTTTGTGTTCGAAGGGTTATATTATAGCGGTATCAATAGATCCAAGGAGATGTGATGGGTGTCTATACTGTAATTACCATGGGGACGTCTCACCGAACGCCCGAGAGACAAAGACGATGTCTGATGCTCCTCAGTCCAGGGAAATCTTTTAAGCGTTAAGACGGAAATAGTCCCGAGCTGAACTCGCCCTACGAAGATCCCTAGTTCTCGCGCCACTGATGCGTACATGCGGTACAACTGTGAACGTCAAAGCAGGTGTACGAACGGCGAATAAGAAGACCTGGGTTGTGACCACTCACCGATAAACTGCGAAGAGGAGGGGTAAGATTGACCGATAGAGAGCATTACTGGGGGGACTTACAAGTCGTCATGGGTTCGTCAGCGGATCTAATCTGCAACTGATAGAAGTAAGCGCGACCATTGTCGCATTTTGGGCAGGTTGCTTTTCGGGCTTGGTCAGCCGAAGTGAATCGAGAGGCATGTTTGTCAGGTCGAACACACCCGTTGTCGAATCAGCATGTTTCCATGCTTCGTCGCCACCCAGAACATCATCCACCTGTTTCCGGGTCATTTTGGTCCGGGATGTCATCTACAATGAACGATCAGAGAGTGAATGAGCAGCCGAGTAGACAGAAACATTTGACAACCTGCTTTCCTATCGGAAACTCGTACGCACAGGTGTTACAAGCCCATTTGTTGTATCCAGTCTGAGCAGAAATAACGAGGAGGTTCGCGCAAGTGGGACAGAACAACATGATCAAAGGCACGCATCGGGCCGGTGACCTCCGTACCAATACCAAGATCCTTTACGACGACCGACGACCACTACGCACCCGATGGACTCTTCGGCTAGCCTGGATGCCTCGGGGGATGCTCTAAGACTTCAGACGTTCCAGGTGCACGCATACGTTTCCCCTTCTCCTCTGAGTGCTGACATCGGTATAGGGCAAGTTCGATGTCAAGGACTTTGTAGGGGCTTTCTCAGAGAAACTCATAGCACAATCCAAAACGGATCCCGGACGTATGTGGAATAATTCTTTAATACCCACCTTAAGCTTACGGTTTTCATATTTTTCACGCAGCATTCAATCCAAAGCCATTCATCAGCACATTCGAGGCTGCAGTCGACCGTCTCATTGCGCTGCGGAAAGAAGTCCAAGCGAAGACCGAGCAGATGGAGAAGAGTGTCAGACTCGCTGAGAGGGAGTATTCCAAGAAGATGTCTGACCTTAACCGTGGATTTGAGGTGCGCTTGGATCGTCTCGGTGTCTACTGTAAGTCCTTCTGAAAAGCGACTAGGCGGTAGGGACATCGTTCGTGTCGATGGAAGCACGGATGAATGAAGTAGGTAGGACGGCTGGTCGTATTGGTGAGTTCTCTAAAACCATTCTCTCGTGGTGCTTGTCACTCACGTCTGCTTGTTTAGGCGAACAACTTGAAACTGTCCACCTTCAACGCCAGAGAGCTCAAGCAGCTTACGATTTAATCGACTACTACACGCAATTTTCCCGTGATGATACCTCGCGTATAGATAGCCTCAATAAGGACGGAAAGGATGGTCGGCGTCAGGTCGCAATACTACTCCGGCGGTTGGCTACTCTTGCGAGAGAAATAGATTTGCCTACCGCAGACAAGGTGGACTGTACTTCACTAATGTATGGACTGGCAACTGATATCTTAATAGACAAGAGAAACCATCGACAGATACTGTGAAAAGTTTGAGAAGGATATGCTCTACCTTTTCGACAGACACTATCGGAAGGGTGACCCAAGAATGATGCATGTGGGTCCCATTGTCGTTCCAGCAGACTGTCTCTAATAACATTCCTGCAGCACTGCGCGCAGACCTTACTTGACTTCAATGGTGGCTCCTCCTGTGTGCAAGTATACGTGAATCAGCATGACTTTTTCATCAATCGTGTTCAGAAGAACATGGAAAGCGATGACGTCGTTCTGTCTGTTTTTCGATGATCTCATGTGGTTGTGTTCTCATTTGCGAGTAGATGGCGCTCCCTGGCCGATCCTAGTACTATCCCCCCCAAAAGCGAGTCAAGTCTAACAGAGTTACTCCTCGAGATTCGAGCAACGGTTGGCCAAGAGGCCCAGATCGTGCAGGCTGTGTTTCCGAACCCTGCCCTGGTAATGCAAGTCTTCTTACAGCGGGTATTTGCTCAGTCGGTAATTGACCGCAAGTCATTACCAAGTTGCTGTATTAATCCGGTTATAGATCCAGCAACATATGGAGCAACTCCTCACCCGAGCTGGCAACATGTCGGATTTAGCATTTTTACGTGTCTTACAGCTGATCCACTCTCAGACATCCGTACTGATTGAGGACCTTAAAAGTTATGATGTGCCCTCTACAACGCCAAGATCCCCCGTACAAAATATCGGTCTCACACGTCCGTTGACAGGGCCCTCAGCAGGCCCTGGAGGCCCTGGCTCTACTGCCATCAGCTCCATATTAGAGACCGCCATGGAGGAGTTATTCGTTCCTTATACCGAAGGCCAGCGTTACCTGGAGCGCGAAAGCAAAAACATCACTGAACTTTATTCGAGATACCTGTCCGCCTTTATGCGATATCATGTAAATTACCTCACCATGCTCCCGCTACTATAACCAGTATTGACATTTGCTAACTCAGGAACGGGAAGAGAAGTTAATCAAGACAAAAGGTTCGATGTTGGATCGTATGATGAACGCTACGGCAACGTCTGGAGCCTCGACCTCCAAGGCTGCTGCCGCGATCATGCGATTCGGAGGGATCACTTCTGCGGAACGTTTTCAAGACAAGTTACCGGACGAGCAAGTCAGCGAGGAGGACGGGCTACTCGCTCTCAGCGTTGCCGAAACGATGCTAAAGTGGCACGCGGAAGCCATCGGAAGATGTGCCGAGTTGAGCCCGCCTAACGACGTGTAAGTGTTTCGCTACAACGCCCATATAACTCTTGTCGGACGCTCACGACCCGTGAAGTCCAAAACATACGTTTGCTCTATTTCGCGTTTTGTCTGAAGTGATTGCCGGAGGGTATATCGAAGTTGCGATCAACACGTAAGTTCTGTAACTTTAGATGTCAAACCACTTCACGTAGTCTTGCAATAGAGCGACAGCGCGTCTGGAAGCCATAGACCACACTAAAACTGAACCCAGCTTACAGGCGCTTTCCATACTCCATTTAGTTGATCTTATCTGTCATCTTTGGCAGCAGTATGTCAACACGGCGCTACTCCCCCTCGCCGCTAGTTCCGTTGTGGTTCGCCGCGAGATGGCAGTGTTTAATAGTCAAACAGTTAGCAAGATCGAGGGCGCTGCGAACGCGCTTATGCAGCGTTTGGTAGACGGTTAGTATTCGATCACAGTACGTTTCGTGTCCACTGTCTCATGGTAATGGTTAATAGCGCTCGTGGCCTGGATGGGCGCGCAGCTCACCAAACAGAAAAAGACCGACTTCAAACCCCGAAATGACGATGATTCGTTCGCACGTGTAAACACGGAGCCTTGCATCGGGTGTTGCGACATCCTGGAGAAAGTTGGCATTGCGGCGAAACAAAACTTAAGCGGCAAGAACCTGGAGGTGTTTTTGACGGAAGTCGGCGTAGCGTTCCATAGGTATGGGTTTCGTGATATCATATTGTATATCATCTAATCCCCGGTATTAGTCAATTACTGGAGCATCTCCGCAAATTCCCTGTAAGTGCCACAGGAGGTCTGATGCTCGCTAAGTATGTTTCAAATGTCCGGGCCCCGAATCGTCTGATTGCATCTTTCTTAGGGATCTCAAATCTTACCAAGATACGATTGCTACCTTTTCCATTCCAGCGCTCCACGAACGTTTCGAGTTCATAAGGCAACTAGGGAATATATTCCTGGTGCAACCGGAGATCCTAAAGTCGTACATCACGGAGAATTACCTGGGCAGGATTGAACCCAATCTATTGCGACCATATCTTGCACAGCGCATCGACTGGGGTCATGTAGAGAAACGTTTCTCGGACGACAGCGAGGAAGTTACCGGTGGCAAGACTAGCACGAAGGGTCTGCGTGACCGCTTCGGTATGGGCCGTCTGAGTATGATGATGAAAGACCTCGAAGGACTACGCTTCGGGGATAGTGTGCAAGCGCTGCCATCGGGATTTGCGCAGGCTTTTGGGCGTGGAGACAATTCCGCATAGTAGTTACTGTAGTAGACAGCAGTGTGTAATATTATTCGCCCTTAAAGACGGGTTTCCTTTTCTCTTTGAAGGCCTGCAAAGCTTCTTCACGGTCCTTGGTCTGCAGCAACGGCTCATATGCGGCTCTTTCAAAATCCAGACCTACAAATGCTCGACCACGATCGAAGCGAGGTCAGTGGGAACGACTTACCAGATTCTAAAGAGAGTTCCGGAGCCCGCGAGATAGCCAGCTTCGCCGATCGTAACGCCATAGGTGCTTGAGCAAGCCGAATTAAACGTCATGGTTGTCATGTGGGACAAGATGAACACACCATTCGCAGCAATTTCCTCTGCGAGAGACAACGCACGGTCGATGGCCGATATGCCTTTCTCGGATACGTAATCTATCAGTCCTGAGAATGGTAGGGTAGGCGTCGCACATCGAGGTATAGAAAAAGTGGAAAAAGGGACTCGTACCTAGCTCCTCAGCTTCAGCCGCTGTTAACGAGCGGCCGGTAAATATAAGGTCTTTTGCCTTGGACAATCCGAGGATGCGCGTAGCGCGTTGAGTGCCACCTGCACCCGGGATGATACCAAGTTTCGTCTCGGGGAGACCGATCTTCGAGACAGAATGGCCTGATCGGAGAGACTACATTAGAATTTCGATGACAATTCTAACGCTACATAGCAAAGAGCCATACCTCCTACACGCAAGTCGCATGCAAGAGCGAGCTCCAACCCGCCACCTAGAGCAGGTCCATCAATAGCCGCGATAGTGGGCATAGGGAGGCTCTCAAGTTTGCTGAGCGCAGTGCGCAAGTCGGCGAGGAACTTGGATACCTGGCCTTTGGTCATGGTACGACGTTCTGCCAGATCGGCGCCGGAGCAGAATGAACCCGGAGTGGAAGAGTTTAGGATGAGCACGCGGACAGAGTTGTCGAAGCGTACGGTGTCCAAGCAATCGGTGAGTTGCTGGGTTGTCCGTCATTGTTGAGAAAAATACCCCCTCTCTCGAGGGGGCGGGTAAGAATAAGAAAAGAAAAGGAGACACGGCACCTTGAGCAGTTGAAGAGAGATCGCGTTCTTTGCGTGCGGGCGGTTCAAGGACAGCGTGGTGACGCCTGGATGGGACCGCACGGACTGAAGAAAGGCCTCATGGGTGTTAACAGCAGAGAAGAACCTCCGGGTTGTGATTGGGTGCCGCTTGGCGGCTCTGAGGAGAGAAGTGTTGATGAATGACATGCGACTCGGAACAGCACAGCGCCTTGTCCGGAGTTGCCATCCCAGTGAAGGTGTTCAATCGGGTCACTCTATGAACCACTGACGGGATTCACAGTATGTGCTTGTGTACGCTATCCGGACTATCATCATCATCTGCCGACATATCTCGGCCACAAGTTTAATAACAAAGACTCGGACGCTCTCTAGAAGCATCCCAATGGCCCACGACGAGTCCGCTGAACTGCAACCGTTTAACTATCAGGTGGGCGGGCACAAGGGGATGCGGATCACAGGAGAGGGTGCTCTGATCATCAAAGCCGCCTTGTCCGTCGAGCTCCAGTTTTATCAGAACATCTTGGCAACTCCCGCCTTGTCCTCGTTACGCCCATGGGTCCCCACATACCTCGGTACCCTACGCCTGGAGGGCCAAAATACTCCCCAAGGCATTGTAGACGTCGAGGGTATTCCAGAGAGCGAGAAAGATGGGTGTTCTCGCCGTTAATTCGCTCGCTTGAAACCTTTGAAGACTGACATGCCTACGTAAATACAGATGATAGTTCTCGAAAACGTCGCGCACGGATTTCGAAAGCCAAATATCCTCGACGTAAAGCTAGGCACGGTACTCTACGATGAAGAGACACCACCGGAAAAAAGGGAGCGGATGGAGAAGAAAGCGAGAAATACCACTTCAGGGGAAGCAGGAATTCGTCTGACGGGCTTCCAGGTACGACAACTTCTAGCTCGATGGCTGCCCTGAACTCACTCACACGATACTGTAGGTTTTTGGTAATAAAACACGACAACCTCTCGTCGTTCCGAAAGATTATGGAAGGTCTATATGCACTGCAGAGCTTCCTGCAGGGATCGCACGGTTTTTCCCTGTCCATGATTCTATGGTGTGAGGGAGTTTTACCCAATTATCGGTGCCTTCAATTTACACTTAGAATACAGTGGTCTGCCTGGGTCCGAAACAGGCGGGCGATTGGACGTCGGACTGCCGGGTGCCCTGCTTATGCCGATTCTGAGGTCCATCCGAAAAAGTATTCAAGAACTTCGAGACTTATTGAGTTTGATCGAGCTGCGCCTGATTGGGAGTAGCCTCTTGATCGTTTATGAAGGGGATTGGGACCGTGCTGAGACGGGGGTGGGATGGCTCGCTAAGCAGCCGGAAAGTATGAGTGGGGAGGATGGGGGAACAGAGGAGACAAACGAAGAGACGGAAGGGTATGTGGAGGAAGTGGAAGAGGTGGAAGGATGGGAAGAAGATGAAGAGAGTGAGGAGGATGGCTCGGATGGGCCCTGCGTGGTGAGACTGATTGATTTTGCGCATACACGTCTCTCTCCGGGCCGAGGACCGGATGTAGGCGCGCTCAAGGGACTCGACACGCTTTTGGGCCTGTTGGATGGTAGGATAGCATCGCTCGCATGACGTCACTTCCCTCTTAAATACATCCACCTCCTCCCCATCCCTCCAAATGCACTCCCTCGTAAGTCCCCCCCCTGCCGGATATCCCATCTCATTCACGCCCAAAAAGAATCCTTTCTCCGCCGCAGAGTCTGCTATTGCCATTCAGATGGAGAAAATGCGCGCTGCTGAGGCCATCGCAGCCAGAGACGTAATTGCCCAGCATCTCTCCTTGGCTTGCAAATCCATCCGCGACAAGTCTACTACAATCGACACACTCCGCCAACAGAACAAGTACCTAGAAGATATCCTCAAGGAGCATACCTTGGCATATACACCCGCAAACACTGCTATCGCGTCCCAAGCCGAACAGCCACCTCCTGCAGGCCAGGAGGCACCTTGTGCGGAGCCAATCGATGAGAACACAGAAGCAGAGAACAGCGCTCACAAAGAGCCACCTTCGTCAGACACCATCGCGGAAGAAGAGCCCCCCAAGTACGAAGTAACCGAAGCTTTCTCCCAGGTATGGTAACACGGCTTGCTCCATTCAAGTTTGATCACGTGCGACAAATTCGACAGCTCTCGATGTCGAACACCAAGACGCCTGAGAGTGATACCCAATCTACCCGCCAGGATGCGTTACGTTTTCTCCGCGAGGCAACGTTCAACAGTCTCGCCAGAGTTAATCCACCGCGAGTGGACACCCCGAATACCCCGACCACTCCAAAGATGATTGTCTCTGATCTCAACGACACGGATATCAAAGTTTGCTTCTCTGTGCCATATTTATCGTGTACGCTTATAGACCTCTCAGGTTGTCGCTGATCCACTTTGCCAGTGCCCTGATGCGGAAGAATCTATCAAGGCAAGGCATGCGATCCTAGCTGGGCTTCCTCTTCCCGCAGGAATACCGTCAGATGCGCTGAGGCCCATTTTGATCCCTTCTACATACACACTACAAGAATTTCTTACATGTGCAGTTGGGGTGAGATTCTTCTCTCATAAGTAAATCGTTACTCATCGTTACAGACTCTCAGAACTGCGTATGGGTGACGACGTTAGTTGACCGCAACTCGTTTACTGACTTGACCGTCATTCAGACTTGCAAACCACCGTATATTCCAACAGTCGACGACAAATTGGTGTCCCGAACGCGAGGAACACGGCTACTTTCTGACCCCCCTGTTCAAATGCAGTACAAACCCGCGAGTCGCGACTGCCCATCGTTGGTCGATGGTCGATGTCATCGCCAAGTTGGACAAGCACACAGGTCTTCGAATACCCCACATGTTGGATGTGCAGTCATTCACTAACTTTGAGCAGAGTGTTTCTACAATAAAGACGGGAAGTGGTATTACGCTGGTGTGTACAAGGCAGTCAGACTCGATGATCTGACAACAAAAGAGTTCGAACAACTCTCGAATGAGGCGAGTAGTTGTGATTCTCTCACTTTCCGCGGTCGAATACCAACCAGTACACTATCGACAGACAACACAAGCCCTTATCAAAGAGACTCTGGCTGGACGCAAGAACGTATCACCTCAGACAGTTTATGAAACGACCCAACTATACTTGGCTGGCGCTCTTAAGATTGCTTGCGTTGGGTTACAGTGCGTCGGGTTCAACGACTTGCTTTACAGGACAATCCTCGAGCAAGCAACAAAGTGTGTGCAAACTGGCCGTTGGCGCAGTCCGTTTGGCTTTGATATCTGTCTGAACTCGGATGCTGGCTTGACTCCGCGGCTGTTCTCCCTCCCTGGCACTCCTGTTCATCGCCCATGTGACGTTAATAATGCGAACAATCTGGCCGGGGAATTCTGCAAGACCAAATAGACTGCTCGCTGGTGTATGCGTTCCGAAGGACTCTAGGTGTATTCTTATTCTCTCTGTGTTTCAAGGGGCCTGGAGCTTTATATTCGATATATCCCTGTAGCATGACGACTGTTTTAATGTGCACCTCAACTGGCATGACCGAATCTACATCCCCGCAATGCCTCAAATGTTGGACACCATCCAGTCAAGGACGGTGATTGATGATGGTGTGGTTGCTCAACGTCTCTCTTCGGGCGAGTCCTGTGTGTTACCTTCGAAGGAAGTGGGACAGCGACATTCGACGGAGCACAGTTAGGCTGTAGGCTCGAAGCTATCATCGACCTGCCCGATCGAAACGCGTGATGTCATCGTCGATACTTGTCAGCCTCACACGTTCCGGTAATGTTTATATGCATCATGGCGGACCTAAGCATTTCACTCGAGACCGCATACTAGCTTGCCTCTTTCTCTCTTCAGCTATGGTCGAGAAGCTAGTACCGTCGACTTCAGCTTTTCATCTAGATGTACTGGGGGAGCGGCGTCACAGTGCCCCTGACTTCCCGTTCGGCGTGTGCCAGGATTTTTGGTTTTCTGATGGAAACGTCATCCTCTCTGCTGGGTCCTTTGCATTCAAAGTCCATCGTGGCCAGCTGGAACGACATGCGGAGATCTTCCAGACGATGTTGTCGATACCTCAACCAGAGAACGCTGACGGCATCATCAGTCTCTGCGACTCACCAACGGACGTGTATCATCTTTTGAGGGCTCTATACGACGGACTGTACGAAAATAATACCTGTCTTTAGCGTCGCTTCGATGGATATCTTGGACTGACTACCTCTGCTCCCGTTCTTGTTCTTGTTCCTGCTGTGCTACGTGGCCGCTTCAATTGCAGATACTTTCGCCAGCCGTTCGTGCAAGATTTCCCGTTCCTCGCATCGGTCCTCCGTCTATCCTGCAAATACTTCATCTGTATCCCACGGAAACAATGCCTGGAGCGTCTACAGACCTACTTCCCGACGACGCTTGTAGACTGGGACCGCCGCGAACGCATGTCACTCGGCCCTGATGGCCACTACGACCCGCGTCATGAGATCCCCTCGCCCATCCACGTTATCAACCTCGCGCGAGAGCTTAATGTCGGCTCTATCCTCCCTGCGGCCTTCTACGACCTCACGCGCTACGGTACGTCCAGGACCGCCGGTGGCGCCGAGCCGCTCGCGCATTTTGTCCTGGAGCCCCCCAGCAACGAGAACAGCCCCATGTCCGCCACCTGTACGCCCGTGCCCTCTTTCTCTTTCTTTCTCGCATTCACATCACACGCACTTCCTGTTTCTTTTATTTTTTAATTTTCTTCCTTTTTTAATTT
>Ga0137362_10000995_pt1 | contig 16749 bp, 7 predicted proteins | sample MadtaG_2_FD_104801 | JGI IMG/M metagenome (GOLD analysis project Ga0137362, IMG submission 104801) | Vadose zone soil microbial communities from Angelo Coast Range Reserve, California, USA - Mad1_100_16 metaG | ecosystem: Environmental > Terrestrial > Soil > Vadose zone | place: USA: California... | reverse complement strand
TTGCCCGCAAAGGACTCCAAAAGTGCCGTTTTTTGCGAGCGTTTGGCCGTTTGCCGTTGAGCCAGCAAAACTTAGGGCTTGAGTTTCGCCGGCGTATCCTGCTACTATTCCTTCGCCCGACAGGCGTCATACCCGATGACGTCTACCCTCTGAATCTCCTGCTTGTCAGTTCCCATGAGTCATTACTGATGACAACAACAGCTACTGACAGACAGAAAAATCCCAGAGAAACTAGTCATCCGACCGAACCAGGCGAGCGCAAGATCTCACTGCTTGTCGTCGAAGACGACGAGAACATTTCCAGCGCTATCAGCGAGTATTTTTCTCGCGCAGGGTACAACGTGAAAACTGTCGAAGACGGCTTGATGGGTGTGAAGACAGCGCTGGATGAAACTCCGGACGCTGTCGTTTTAGACATCATGCTGCCGAAGATGGATGGTTTGGCGGTTTGTCGGGAGCTTCGAGAAAAGGCGAATCACCTGCCGATTCTGATGCTCACGGCGAAGGACGATGTGGTTGACAAAGTACTTGGCCTCGAGATGGGCGCAGACGATTACATCACCAAGCCTTTTAGTTTGCGCGAACTGGAAGCCAGGATTAAGTCAGTGCTCCGCCGCAGCAAGACTACGGCGAGCGTGGAGGGCGTCAGGGATGAGGCGCCAATCACTCGCGGTAACCTGCGCATCGATCCGGCGAGGCGCGAAGTTACCATTGGTGAGCGTCAGGTGGATCTCACTCCCAAAGAGTTTGACCTCCTGCGGCTCTTCGCAGCGAACCCGGGTAGGGTGTTTCCCCGCAAATACCTGCTTGAAAAGATTTGGGATTACTCTTACGAGGGCTACGATCGCACGATCGATTCACACATCAACCGATTGCGAGCCAAGATCGAAGATAACCCCGAAAACCCGCAAATGGTTCTGACCGTTTGGGGAATTGGCTACAAGTTCAGCGACGAACAATAGTTTTTCGGTTCGTCGTCTCGCCAGCAGCAGTCTCAAACTGCTAATGAAATCGTCAAGGTAGTCGGTCCTGCAATTTGATCCTTCCTGATTCGGCAACGGCTTTCAAAGCCAAAGAGCCCTTCAACGCAATGCAGAAACACAATTTAAAAAACTGCGCAGTTAATGATGACGTCGACCATGCAGCCCGTCCGTTCAAAGTCAGACGACTAGTCGGCCTGATGTTGGCGTTGGTCGTCGTCTTTATTCTTCCGCTACTTGCTTCCCAGGCCCAAAGGCTGCGAGTTCCGGTCAAAGTTTCTACGATCACTGTTGAGCCTTTCGCGGGAGGCACTGCGATTTCGATTGTTGCCGACGGCTCACTGGGCCGGGCGCAATCCTGGCAAGACGCCGAGGGTTATCACGTGGTCCTGCCCAACACGATTGCGGTTGATTCGCTGAGCATCGCGCGCGGTGTGAGGATCCGCCGCCTGGGAACTTCGCTGGAAATTCTGGTGCAAACAAAGGCCGGCGCCAATGTCTATGCACAGACCGATGGCAACCGGATGCAGTTGAATGTCGATGGCAAGTTACAACCGCGAGCGCTGGAGGTGGATCGTGCGGTAAGTGGTTCGGCCGAGGAACAATTGCTTTTTGAGGATCCCCGCTCAAAGACGCAAACGCCAGGCGATACTCAACCCTTTAAGCTTTCATCCACGGTTCAAGACTTAAGTCCCAACACGCAGCCTCTCACCACACAGACGGCGCCTGCGCCAACGCGCAACAATGTGAATCCGGCCGTCATCGTGCCGAATGAATCGGGACAGAACACAACCACCGATTCAGGACCATCTCAGATTATTACCCCGCCGCAAGACGAAGGCTGGATGGCCTCTGTCTTCTCCGGCACCAGCGTGCTTATTGTTTTTTCACTGGGGCTCTTTGGTTTGCTTGTTTCCCGCAGGATGCGTTCGCGCGCGAACGTGGTAGTGGTGAGCCAGGAATCGGCCGCTAGCGGAGAATCTGACGATCTAGCTGTTGATCATGATGAGAGAATGTTGTCGCGCAATGGGCAGAGCCCGGCAACAAATACAAGTTTGGCGAGAATTGATTCGGGTGCAAACGGTTCGTCTCATTCTCCTGTCGTTCGCTTACCTGCTGGTCCAACTTCACTCTATGGTGCTTATCGCATCGATCAGGAAGTGGGCAAACTAATCCTGGGACAACCCCACCGAATCGATGTGCTTGCTTCGCGGGCCAGCGATGATCGACGTGCCACTGAGACGTCGTTGATAAAGGGTGTGAATTCTTCGGACCTTGACGAGTCGGCGCGGCGTCGCGCGCGCGAGGCGCTGGAGGAATATGGTTTCGTCGCGCGCCAATGTGCGACGCTGTTGCTCGCGCCGGATGCGTTCGAGCGCACCTCGGCGGCACGCTTGCTTGGCGATATCAAATCGCCGGCAGCTTTACCGTTCCTGCTGGAGAGCCTTTACGATTCTGAATCGATCGTGCGCAACCAGGCTGTTGTCAGTATCGGCGAACTGAAGATTCCATCGGCTATTGGCGCGCTACTCGACATCGCACGCACGCATCCGGATGTGCCCAGCGCGTTATTGAGTCGCGCTCTGAGCGGCTGCTCGGTAGAAGGTTTGGACTTTTTTGATGTGGTTTCCGAACCGGGTTTGCTGGGATCGGGTCATGCGGGCAATATCGTCGAAGAAATTACGCATCTCGAACCTGCTTTGCCGGTTGAAGATTTGCCGGAAGGTTCCAACGATCCAAATCTCGCTGAGGCTTTAGCTTTACTTGAAAGCAAGAACGTTGAGGAGCGTTCAGAAGCTCTGAAGACATTGGTCCAGTTTCCGGTACAGAGTTCAGTAGGTGCGATTACATTAGTTGCGCGCAACGACTCTGAGCCGGCCATCAGATCGCAGGCAATTTCCGGTCTCGCGGTAATTAATCACGAGTCGGTGTTTGCCGCGGTCCTTATGGGTTTGTCTGATGATACGCGAGAAGTGCGGGCTGCCGCGGCGCGTTCATTAAGTCGCCTTAGCTTTGACCGTGCGGATGCCTACGTTCGCGTGATCCAATCGGGCGACGAAGAAATGATTCAGAACGTTGCTAAAGCTTGCATTAACGCGGGCATTGTTTCTCAGAATCTCGATCGACTTGCTTCCAGCGATCATCGCCAGGCCTACGAAGCCTTCACCCTGATCTGTCTGCTGGCAAAGGCCAAAGTCAGCGAGCCTGTTTTGGATGCGATTTCTGATCATCCAAACATCGAGGTCCGCCAAAAGGCGGCGCACCTGCTGGCCTGTACCGGCGAGCCGGAAATATTTGGGCAGTTGCGCGAATTGGCTGTTAAGGACGGCATGCGCGAAGACGTTAAGACTGCTTTGCTGGAAGCCCTCTATCGCATCGAACAGAACAAACCAAAGACAACGGAAACAATTGATGCTGAGTTAGTTCCGGACGAGCCTGTCGCTGAAGCAGCGGAGGCCGAACCCTCGGCGATGGCGTTTGAGCCAACCGTGGACGCGTCTTGCTACGAGCCCGAAGTTCGGGAGAACCTGGATGAATTTGAATGCTGATCTCTGGACTGTGCGGATTGCTGATCGCATAATGCTTTAGCGGTTCGCTTAAGTTATTCCAATGAAACCTAACTCGATCAAGTCGACAGTGTTTGCTAAGGGATGGCGTTGCGGCGCCGTTATGTTGGCGTCTGTGTGCCTTGTTTGGGTTGCTTTTGTTTCGAGCGAGGCGCAACACGAAACCCTGAAGCGTGTAACTTCACTAGAGCTGGGCCAGGCAGCTGAAGGCGCACGCGTGACAATCGTTTCAGACTCAGCGCTGAATGATTACGAAGCCTTTCGGCGCGGCGATCGTTTTTACGTGAAGATTCCGCAGGCAGAGTTTGCGTTTTCGCAACCGCGTTTTAGCGGCGATGGGTTTGACGATGTTCAGGTACAGAAAGTGGGCGACAGCGTGGTTGTTTCCTTCAAGCTGCAACCTGGCGCCAGCGCGCATGTAGACGAACACTCGAACCGTCTCGAGGTGATTTTTAGTGCGCCGAACAGAAGTCAGCGTGGCAATCCGGCTAACGTCGCAAGTAATCGTACGACTTCCGCTGAAGGCAATCGCAGTTCTGCAAATCAAGGCAGTCCAAATCGACAACGCGACGCAGCTGGGCCGGTGCCGTCCGACTGGCCGCAGGCTTCACGCGAAAGATTCGCCAATGGACAGCGGCACGAAGTAAGTGAAATGCCGCGTCAGGCTGCACAAAATGCCAGGGCCGAAAATAATCAGAGCAAAACAAAAGTTGCGAACAAAACACCCGTCGCCAGCTCGACGCCGGTAAGCGTCGCTTCACCCGCCGCTGTCCCCAACTATTCTCCATCTTCGAGTTACACTCCGGCGACGGCGATAAGTACACCGATAAGTTCAAGTGGTTCCAAACCTGCCGGCGTTTCCGCGAACCCACCAAGCGGGAATAAGCTCCGCGACTGGTTATCGGCAAATCGCCAAGCATCGTTGTTGGGCACCCTGGTTTTGGTGGGACTGCTTGTTCTGCTCGCCCCATTTCTGTATCGACGACGAACGGTGCAGACCAGCGCAACTCGCGTAAAGCATCCGCTTGCGCAACCAAAGTATAATAACAGGGTCGAGTTGGACGAGGTGACTGAGGCTCAACCGGAGCGTTTGCCCGCCGCCGCCTCGCCAATGAGTCAAGCCCCGCAAAAATCTGATTGGAGTCGCGTCGCGGCGCAACCGTCATTCGCCGCTGGCGCAGAAGTTTCTGCCGGTCGCGAGGCAGTTCGTGCGCGGCCGTCAATCAGTCCAGCCGTCCTCGCCGATCGTGAGTCAGTTAGCGAAGAGCGGGAGGTCTTTGAGTTATGACCATTGATTCACTAATTCAAACTTGCGAAGCGCTTGGGATCAAACTTGGGCTCAAAGGCGACGGTAGCGATCGCCTGGTAGTAGATGCACCCAAGGGCGCATTAACCCCGTCTTTGCGCGACGAGCTTGCTGCTCGCAAACCTCAGTTGATCGCTTTCCTCAAAACTAGAAATCAGACCGCCAGCCAAACTCAAGCTTCGACCCCTCATCGTTCAGAAACCAAAGGTCGAGCCCCAGCCATTCATACCAACGTTCCGGAGGCAAGATCCTTGATCCAAGAACAGCCCTTATCAGTTACTTCTACGCAGTTTGAAGCTGCAGAAGGCGAAGTAAAAAAATTGTTGGCAGGCCGCGAATACGAGGTGAACGTGGTCGACGCGCAAGACTCAGCCACGCGTCAAATTATTTCTGCCCAGTTACTCGTCGCTCTGGCCAGCGGTAACGGCGACACCCGGGACGCGGCGCGACGCGCCTTCATGGGCCATGGATATTTCGACGATGCTACCCGGCAATTGAGAAGTGCGGATTCGCCGGCAGAGCGCGTAGCCGCAGCGCGACAGTTGGCAATGCTCAATGTTTCGAGTGCGAATGCTCCCCTCATCGCAGCGCTTTACGACAGTGCACCGGAAGTCCGTCGCGCGTCAGTAGAAGCACTGGCTCAAGTCGGAGACGCAGCCGCGATTTCACCGTTGCATGATCTGCTGGCTCGCGAGCATAGCAGGCAACTTCCCGAAGCAGTGATTCACCAGGCGATCAACGCTATCTCAGTTACGCAGGCGAAGAGCGTTAGCCGTCCGGTCGCGCCTGTTGTTTCGGAAAAGCCAGTGTCTTCGTTTCCGCCGGCCCAGCCCAGGCGCGAAATATTTTCTGAGTACTTGAATTCTTTTGAACATCCGCCGCTGACTGACTCTCCTGCTTCTGCGCCACCTTTGCCGCATACGTTTGCGGCTATGGAAGAAAGATTGCGAGTTGAAGAGGATGCATTGAGACGCGCGGCTGAAGAGTTGGAACGCAAACGTATTGAAGCTGACGTTGCCCGCAGACAAGCAGAAGACGAAGCAAGACTAAAGGCTGAACGCGAAGCCCAGGCGCGCCTTGAAATCGAAGCGCGCATACGCACCGAAGAAGAGATGCGACGCCGCGCGGTGGAAGAAGCTGCCCGCAAAACGGCTGAAGAAGAGTCCCGCCTGGTAGCCGAACGTGAGGTCCGCAATCGCGCCGAAGAAGAAGCTCGCCAGCGTGCTGAAGAAGAAGCAAAGTTTCGTCTGGAGGCGGAAACACTACGCAAGGCCGCGGAAGAGATTGCGTACAAACGAGCCGAAGCTGAGGCTGCACGCAAACTAGCAGAAGAGGAAGCGCGACGCCGCGCCGAAGAAGAAGCCAAACGCCGAGCAGAGGAAGAACTGCGCGCGCGCGCAATCGAAGAAGCGCGTCGCAAAGCGGAGGAAGAAGTTCGTCGTCGTGTCGAAGAGGAACTTCGCTGGCGAGCGGAAGAGGAACTGAGACGCAAGGCTGAAGAAGTAGCGCAAGCTCGCGCCGCCGAAGAAGCTCGTTTGCGAGCTGAAGTTGAAGCGCGCATTCGGGCGGAGCATGAAGCGAAACGCCGTGCGCAGGAAGAATCCCGCCGTCAGGCCGAAGCTGAAGTGCAGGCCCGCGTCGAAGAAGAAGCGCGTCTGAAAGCTGAAGTCGAACAGCGCATTCTGGCAGAGCAGGAAGCGAAACGACGCGGTGAAGAAGAATCTCGCCTGCGTGCTGCCGAAGAAGCTCATCGCCAGGCAGAAGAGGAGCGCCAGCGTCGGGCGAATGAGGAACGCCGCCGCGCTGAAGAATCGCAACTGGCTGTCGAACAGGAAACATTGATGCAGGTAGCCGCCGAACTGTCGCGCCGCCGTTCGGAATTGGACGATGCGCGACGAAAGGCCGAGGAAGAAGCGCGCCTGCTGGTTGAAACTCAGGAACGCAACAGCGCTGCAGCAGAATCACGCCGCCAGTCTGAAATTGCACGACAACGCGCGGAGGCTGAAGCCAAACGCCAGGCGGAAGAGTTTATGCTGGCCGAGGCACGACGTCTTGCCCAGGAAGAGCAAGTACGCGCTGCGGAACAGGCACGCGTTCAGGCCGAAGAAGAAGAGCGTCACATCGCTGGTCTGGAGACAGTGAAGCAAAAAGCGGTAGGCGAAGCCCGGCAACGAGCAAAAAAAGAACATCGGATCAAGACCGAGATCATGGCTTTGAGTAAAGCCGAAGAAGAGCAGCGCCAGCGCATCGAAGCTGAAATCAAGCGTCGCGCCGAGGTTGAAGGTCGTTTGCTGGAAGAAGCCGCCCGCGCTGAGGAAGAGGCGAAGCGCGTCGCCGAAGAAATCCGGGCGCAGGCCGAAGAGCAAGCACGCCGGCGCGCTGAAGTGGAAGCGCGAGTTAAAGAAGAAGAAGCCAGACTACAGAGCGACCAGGAAGCAAGCGCGAGAGCCGAAGCGGAGGCGAAGCGCCTCGCTGAAGAAAATCGCCTGCGACTCGAAGAAGAAGCTCGTCGCAGGGCGGAAGCAGAAGCACGCTTGCTTGAAGAAGAGGCACGTATTCAGGCTGAACAGGAAGCTCGAGCCAGAGCCGAGCGGGAAGCACTGCGCTTAGCCGAAGCGGCCCGCGTGCAGGCTGAAGAAGAAGCTCGCCGCAGGGCGGAAGCTGAAGCTCGTCTGCAAGAGGAAGCAGCTCGTATTCAAGCCGAGCAGGAAGCTCGATCCAGGGCCGAGCAGGAAGCACTGCGCTTAGCCGAAGAGGCCCGCTTGAAGGCTGAAGAGGAAGCTCGTCGACGTGCGGAAGTTGAAGCACGCCTGCAACAAGAAGCTGCTCGCCTGGAAGCCGAACGCGAAGCACGCGCCAGAGCTGAAGAAGAAGCGCAGCACCTGGCAGACGCAGTTCGTGCGAATGCCGAGGATGAGGCGCGTCGCCGCGCGGAAGTTGAAGCACGCTTGAAAGAGGAAGAGGCGCGTCTGCTAGCCGAGCAGGAAGCGCGCGCGCAAGCAGAAGCAGAAGCACATCGAGTGGTTGAAGAAATCCACTTGAGAGCGGAAGAAGAGATCCGGCGCCGTCGCGCAGAAGCGGAAGCGCGTATTAGCGAAGCCGAAGCGCGGCTGCAAGCAGATCAGGAAGCGTTTGCCAAGGCGGAAGACAAGGCGAGCTGGCTGGCTGAAGAATTACGGAACCGGATCGAAGAAGAATCGCGTCGGCGTGCCGAAGCCGAAGCGCGGCTGAAAGAGGAAGAAGCGCTGCTGCAAGCAGAGCAGGAAGCTCGGGCTAAAGCCGAAGCAGAAACACAACGGCTTGCTGAAGCTCGGGCACAGGCTGAAGAAGAGGCCCGACGATTGGCTGACGAGGCCCGCGCGAAGGCCGAAGAAGTAGCACGACTGCGCGCCGAGGCTGAAGAGAAGGTTAAAGAAGAAGAGGCCCGTCTTCAAACCGAACAAGCAGCGCGACTGCAGGCTGAAGCCGAAGTAGAGCAATTGGTCGAAGAAGCTCGTGCGAAGGCCGAGGAAGTAGCAGAGCTGCGCGCTCAGGCTGAAGAGAGAGTGAAAGAGGAAAAAGCGCGTTTGCAGGCGGAACAAGAAGCGCGACTGCAGGCCGAAGCCGAAGTAGAACAACTGGTCAAAGAAGCTGGTGCGAAGGCCGAAGCAGTAGCACAGCTGCGCGCTGAGGCTGAACTGAAAGTAAAAGAGCAAGAAGCGCGCTTGCAGGCGGAACAAGAAGCGCGACTGCAGGCCGAAGCCGAAGTAGAACAACTGGTCGAAGAAGCGCGCGCGCGCGCCGCAGAGGAAGCTCACTTACGCGCCGAAGCTGAAGCGCGGGTGAAACAAGAAGAGGCACTCCTTGCGGCTGAACAGAAAGCCCGTTTGAAAGCTGAGGAAGATGCGCAACGCCGGATTGAGGAAACGCGAATCAAAGCGGAAGAAGAAGCCCGCCGGCGCGCGGAAATCGAAGCGAGTTTGCAGGAAGAACATGAGCGCAATCTGCGGGAGCAGTTGGCACAAGCGCAGGGCAACGAGCCAACAATCGAGGTCGAAGCAATCGAGAGTGGACATTCTGCGCCGGAGTTGTCCTGGATTGACGTTTCTGCTAATCACCTCGAGGAAAGTGTTAGTGAACCTCCGGTAGTTAACGATGCGACTCAGATTCGCGAAGGGAGACCGCAGGCTGCGGAGCTTCGTCAGCCAGCTAAAGCTATTGACGTCCTGATGGCTGAGAAGGGGATCGCTGCAGCCGAAGATGATGCGGGAATTCCTTCAGAAGTTCTGCAACGGTTGAGTAGCCCGGAAGCTACTGAACGTGAAGCGGCGCTGGGTGAACTGGCAGCAATTGGCGGCGACGACGCTTTCCGTTGCATCACTCGCGCCTTTGACGATCCATCGGTAGAAGTTCGCAATGCCGCGGCGCAGGCTCTTTATGCGCTCCAGCCTGATCGTGCCGCGACTTTCACCCGCGCGTTGCGAGAAGGTACGCCTGAGCGGCGGCGCAAAATTGGCCACGCGCTCGCGTCATCGGGACTCGCAGCCAGTGCGGTGGGAAATTTGACGGGCGAGAGTCGTGAAAAAACTTATGACGCGTTTTCGTTGCTCTTCCTGATGGCCAAGGCGGGCGAGGTGCAACCCTTAATGCAGGCGATCGAAGAGTATCCAAACGTTGAAGTAAGGATTGCAGTAGTTAAGCTGTTGGCGCTTAGCGGCCAACCAGAGATCGTACCTGCGTTTCGCCGTCTGGCCGTGCGCGGATCGATGCCGTCTGAAGTTCGTTCGGCGGTTATGGAAGCGATTTATCAAATCAGCAGCCAGGCCCGCGAGAACGCGTCGTCGGCAGCCTAAAAGCCGTGAATCGTAAATCGTAAATCGGAAATAGATTAAGAGTTGTAAGGCCGTGAAGGACACTTTGTTCTTTGCGGCCTTTCTATTTGTTCGAGCTTTTCCATGTCGCTTGAAATACAAACTCGACTTTCGCAGATGATGCTTTTCACTATTTACGATTTACGATTTACCATTCACGGCCTTTAGGCTATTTACTATTTACCATTTACTATTTACCAGTTCATGCCATTCAAACTTCATACGAACTATCAGCCGAAGGGCGATCAGCCGCAGGCGATCGAGACACTGGTGCGCGGCCTTAACGACGGGCTGAAAGACCAGGTGCTACTCGGCATCACCGGCAGCGGCAAGACGTTTACGATCGCCAGCGTCATCGAGCGCACGCAGCGTCCGACATTGGTGCTGGCCCATAACAAGACGTTGGCGGCGCAACTTTACCAGGAGTTTAAGTCGCTGTTTCCCGAGAACGCGGTCGAGTATTTCGTTTCTTACTACGACTACTACCAGCCTGAGGCTTATGTTCCGGCTGCCGATGTCTACATCGAAAAAGAAGCGATCATCAATGAAGAGATTGATCGGCTGCGCATGTCGGCGACACGTGCTTTGTTTGAGCGGCGCGACGTGATCGTGGTGGCCAGCGTGTCATGTATTTATGGACTCGGCGATCCGGATGCGTACTACGGCATGCTGCTTTTTCTCGAGCCGGGGACGCGCATCGCGCGCGAGACACTGCTGCAAAGGCTCGTCGAGTTGCAGTACGAGCGCTCAGACGTGAACTTTCAGCGCGGCACATTTCGGGTGCGCGGCGACGTGGTCGAAGTGTTCCCCAGTTATCAGGACCAGGCGTTTCGCATCGAATTATGGGGCGAAGAAGTGGATTCGATTTCCACCATCGACCCGCTGCTCGGCGAGGTGATCCAGAAACACACGGCGCGCGTTCCCATCTACCCGAAGAGCCATTACGTAATGTCGAAGCCAACCGTTCGCCGCGCGCTGAAGTCGATCAAGGAGGAACTGGAATGGTGGGAACCCAAGCTTATTCAGGAAGGCAAACTGCTTGAGGCGCAGCGCCTGCATCAGCGTACGATGTTTGACCTGGAGCTGATCAAGGAGATGGGTTTCTGTCGCGGCATCGAAAATTATTCGCGCCACCTTACCGGCAAGAAACAGGGCGAGCCGCCGCCAACGCTTCTGGATTATCTGCCGCGTGACACGATGATGGTGATTGACGAGTCGCACCAAAGCATCCCACAGGTGCGTGGAATGTTTGAAGGAGATCAGTCGCGCAAGCGCACGCTGGTTGAATACGGGTTTCGGCTGCCGTCCGCATTGGACAACCGGCCTCTGAATTTTCAGGAATTTGAAACGCGCATCGGGCAGGCAATCTATGTTTCCGCCACGCCAGGACATTACGAACTGACGAAATCCGGCGGCGAAGTCGTCGAACAAATCATTAGGCCAACCGGTCTTACCGATCCGCAGGTCGAAGTTCACCCAGTTAAGGGTCAAATAGATCACCTACTCGAACAATGCCGCCAGCGAGCCGAGCAACACGAGCGCGTGCTCGTAACTACACTGACCAAGCGCATGGCAGAAGATTTGACCGAGTATTTTACGGAAGTCGGCGTACGCGTTCGTTACCTGCATTCGGATGTTGAGACGCTCGAGCGAATCAAAATTCTTCGCGACCTGAGACGTTGTGAGTTTGATGTACTGGTCGGTATCAACCTGTTGCGCGAAGGTCTGGATCTGCCGGAAGTTTCTCTGGTGGCCATTCTAGACGCCGACAAGGAAGGCTTTCTGCGTTCTGAACAATCTCTAATCCAAACAATTGGCCGTACCGCGCGCAACGTTCGTGGCAAAGCGATCTTGTATGCCGATCGCATGACTGTTTCCATGAAGCGCGCGATGGATGAGACCAACCGGCGGCGCGCAATTCAGGAAAATTACAATCGTGAGAACGGGATCACGCCGCAAACGATTGTGAAACCTATCGAGTCGACATTGATTTCGGTTTCCGAAGCCGACTACTTCAAGACGCCGGCGGAATGGGAAGAGATTGAAGACTATTCACCTGAAAACATCGAGGCGACGATTGTCAGGTTAGAAGTGCAAATGCGCGGCGCGGCCAAACGTTTTGAGTTTGAGCGGGCCGCTGAGTTGCGCGACCGCATAAAGTTTCTGCGCGAGCGCGAGTTGCAGTTGGCGTGATTTTGAGCACGGAAAAAATTGGTCAGGATTGGGCTAATGACTCAACTTAGAACGTCTCTCAGGTCAGGAAGGGCGGCTTGCCCCCGCCTGGATTGAGTGGCATTCAATGAGCGGGGGCAAGCCGCCCTTCCCGACCTGTGAGGTGGTGCAGCTTGAGTTGTTGCTCCCATGCGAGCAACTTCAATAGCTGTTAATCGGGAATTCCGAAATGCTAGTCAAAACCGACCCCGACGAAATTCAATCCTATCTTTCTGACTCCAGTTACATGCAGTCTGGCTATGCGGAGCGCGTAGTCTTTCCTGAAACTGCCGAAGACGTCGCCGAGATTCTGCGCGCTGCGACCCGCGACAAGACGCCGGTTACAATTTCCGGCGCCGGCACGGGCACTGTCGGCGGACGCGTACCGTCGGCGGGAATCGTTCTCGCCACCGACAAACTCAATAAGATTGAGAGCATTGCTCATAACCAGGACGGCGGCGGCAGCGCGGTAGCGGAAGCGGGCGTGCGCCTTGCCGATCTGCAAAAGTTCGTCGACTCTGAACAACTGTTTTATCCGCCGGACCCGACGGAGCGCAGTTGTTATTTCGGGGGCACAATCGCGACGAACGCCTCGGGCGCGCGCACTTTCAAATATGGACCAACGCGCCAATATGTACAGCGGCTGAAGATTGCGCTGGCGACGGGCGATACGGTCAATTTGCGTCGTGCCGAACTGCGCGCCACCCAGTCTGGACAAATAAAGATTCCGCTTTCATCTGGTCGAGCCATCGAAGCGCGCTTGCCAACCTATCAAATGCCACACACCCGCAAGCACGCGTCCGGTTATTACGTTGTGCCGGAAATGGACTTGCTTGATCTGTTCATTGGCAGTGAAGGCACGCTCGGCGTGATGGTGGAAATTGAAGTCGCCTTGCTGCCAAAGCCGGAAGCGTTGTTAAGTGGAATCGTTTTCTTCAGTGCAGAAGGTGATCTACTCGCTTTTGTGCGAGATGCTCGCGAACGCTCGCTCGCGAATCGGGGCAGTAGCCCGACCGTGAGGGAGGGCGTTTCAGAGGCATCGAGTGGCAACCTTGATGCGCGCGCGCTGGAATATTTCGACAGCGAGTCGCTTAACTTCCTGCGTCAGAAATACGAAACGATCCCGGCGGAAGCGGTTGGCGCCGTTTTCTTTGAACAGGAATCTACAGCCGCGACCGATGAGTCGTTGCTGAATGAATGGCTTGTGTTGTTGGAACAACATCAGGCTCTGGTTGATAAGTCGTGGTTCGCGACCAACGAAACCGATCAGGCCAAGCTGCGCGAGTTTCGTCACGCGCTGCCGGTCTTGATGAATGAATGGTTTGCGCGTCACAACCAACGCAAAGTTTCTACCGATATGTCAGTCCCCGATGCCGAGTTTCCGGGAATGCTGCGGTTCTATCAGGAAACGCTGCGACCCGCTGGTTTGCGCTACACAATCTTTGGTCACATCGGCGACAATCATGTTCACGTCAACATCCTGCCGCGCAACGATGAGGAAGCGGCGAAGGCGCGCGAGATTTATTTGCTGTTTCTAAAGCGGGCCGCCGCCGTCGGTGGCACGCTGTCAGCAGAACATGGGGTTGGCAAACTGAAGCGCGATTACCTCCGCCTCTTTTACAGCGAAGAAAATCTCCACGAGATGGCAGCATTGAAACGCGCATTTGATCCGGCGGGTATACTCAGCCGCGGAAATATTTTTTCCGAAGACTATTTGTAATCGTCAGTTGTCAGTGGTTCGTTGTCAGTTGCAGTTTGACCATTGACCACAGTCCACTTATCTGACAACTGACAACTAACGACTGACATGTTTCGATTCACCACAGCCGGAGAATCACACGGACGCGCGTTGGTCGCGATTGTTGAAGGTCTGCCTGCCGGTATGCCAATCGACGCTGCCGGGATTGACCGAGAATTAGCGCGACGACAGTGGGGATACGGTCGTGGTGGCCGCATGAAGATCGAGCAGGATGAAGTGCAAATTCTGAGCGGTGTCCGTCATGGCTTGACGCTCGGCTCGCCCGTCGCTCTTTTGATCGAAAACAAAGACTGGGCCAACTGGACTGATGTGATGTCGGCTGATGCTCGCGAGATGGCGCCGGAAAAATCGCGGGAACTGAAACGCCCGCGTCCGGGGCATGCAGATCTTGCCGGCGGACAAAAGTTTGCGGCTCGAGATTTACGAAACGTACTCGAACGCGCATCGGCGCGAGAAACTGCGGCGCGTGTCGCGTGCGGCGCGCTTGCTAAACAACTTCTATCCGCATTTGAAATTGAGATACTCAGCCATGTTGTTCAACTCGGCGGCATTCCCGAGAAGACATTGCAGTTGACGTGGGATGAAATCGCTGCCATTCCCGAAGATGCTGCACTGCGCTGCTATGATTCAACAGCGCAGCAACGCATGATTGAGCTTATAGATCAGAAACGAGAAAGCGGCGACACGTTGGGAGGCATCTTCGAAGTGGCCGCGCGTGGCGTCATTCCCGGTCTTGGTTCGCACACGGCCTGGGATTTGAAACTCGACGGCCGCCTGGCGCAGGCAGTGATGTCCATTCCCGCGGTGAAGGCTGTGGCCATCGGCGCGGGACATGAAGCGAGCGCGTTGCCCGGATCAGAAGTCCACGACGAAATCGCTTACAACAACGAGACGAAGGAGTTCATCCGCGCGACGAATCGCGCGGGCGGTTTGGAAGGCGGAATAACCAATGGTGAAGAGTTGCGCATTCGCGGCCACATGAAACCGCTTTCAACTTTGCGACGTCCCTTACGCTCAATTGATATTGACACGAAGACGGAAGAACTGGCTGGCTTCGAACGTTCAGACATCACGGCGGTACCGGCAGCAGGCGTGATTGGCGAAGCGATGGTGGCCATAACGCTCGCGGCAGCGCTGCGCGAAAAATTCGGTGGGGATAGTTTGGGAGAAATGAAGCGCAACTACCATGGCTATCGCGAGCAGTTGCGCGGCTACTAGTAGGACAGGCATTCCTGCCTGTCCAGGTGCGCGGCTTTGTCGCAGAAGCATCTTTAGAACGTGTTCGCCCGCAAAGAATCGTCGATCGCAGAATTGACATCGAACGCGATTCGAAATTCTCAAACGAGGGTCTGTTTAACTCATGGCATTAATGGAAATTGTGAAGTGGCCGCACCCGGTGCTCGACGCACCAGCAGATCCGGTTACCGAATTTGATGACAATTTGAAGATACTCATTGGCGATATGTTTGAGACGATGTATTCCGCGCCTGGTGTTGGTCTGGCCGCGGTGCAGGTTGGAGTCGCAAAACGATTGTTTGTGATGGACTGCTCAGGTGGCAAGGACCCGGATCAACGCATCGTGATGATTAATCCGGCAGTGTTGAATGTCGAGGGCAATCAAAATGGTGAAGAAGGCTGTCTGTCTTTTCCCGGAATCTTTACGCCGGTCGAGCGCAGCTTGCGCGCGATTGTGCGCGCCCACGACATAAATGGAAATGAGTTTGAAATTGACGGCACAGAACTGACCGCGCGCTGCATGCTGCACGAAACCGATCACTGCGACGGCATCGTCTTTCTCGATAAGATGAGCCCCATCAAACGCCAGATCGTTAAGCGCAAAATCAAGAAGCTGCAAAAAGCAGGGAAGTGGACATAGGGCGGTGAGCAGTGAGCGGTGAGCAGTGAGCAGAAGGGAACAGCAAACTGTGCTCAGTGCATATTTTTCTCCGCAAGTCCTTACCTCATGTCCGCCACATACTGCTCACTGCTCACTGCTTACCGCTCACTGATTCCGTCGTGCTACTATTTCAAAAAAACCAATTGGAGTTGAATATGTCTACCGATTTTCGTAATGAACCGTTCACCGACTTCAGTAAAGAAGAAAATGCGCAGGAAATGCGCGCCGCGCTTGAGAAAGTGAAAGGCGAGTTGGGCCGCGAGTACCCGCTGGTCATTGGCGGCGAGCGCATCGCAACTGACAGCAAGTTGGACAGTTACAATCCTGCCAATCGCACGCAGCTTGTTGGTCGTTTTCAAAAGGCCACCAAAGAACTTGCCAATCAATCCGTCGAGTCGGCCTATCAAGCTTTTCAGACTTGGAAAAACATAGATGCTCAGGATCGGGCCGATTTTTTATTTCGCGTCGCAACGATCCTGCGCGAACGCAAACACGAGCTCTCCGCCTGGATGATTTATGAAGTCGCAAAGTCGTGGGTGGAAGCTGACGGCGACACCGCCGAAGCGATCGATTTTTGCGAGTTCTACGCGCGCGAGCTGTTGCGCTACGCAGGCGATCAGCCGCTGGTGAAACTGCAAGGCGAAGACAATCACCTGAATTACATTCCGCTGGGCGTGGGCGCGGTTATTCCACCGTGGAATTTTCCGCTCGCAATCATGGCCGGCATGACAAGCGCGGCGTTTGTGACCGGCAACACAGTGGTACTGAAACCTTCATCAGACGCGCCGACCATTGCCTACAAGTTTTTTGAAATACTTGAAGCGGCAGGGCTGCCCGCCGGCGTAGTTAACTTCATGACGGGTTCCGGCGCTGAAGTCGGCGATGTGATTGTGGACCACCCGAAGACGCGCTTCATCGCTTTTACCGGCTCAAGAGAGATTGGTTTGCGCATTAATGAGCGCGCGGCGAAGGTGCACGAGGGACAGATTTGGATCAAGCGTGTCGTGGCCGAAATGGGCGGCAAGGACGCGATCATCGTTGCTGCCGACGCTGATCTGGAAGAGGCCGCGACGGGTGTGGTGCAGTCCGCTTTTGGTTATCAGGGACAGAAGTGTTCGGCTTGTTCCCGCGCGATCATCGACGCTCGCGTCTACGATCAAATGCTGGAGAAGATTGTCG
>Ga0137362_10000980_pt1 | contig 16816 bp, 23 predicted proteins | sample MadtaG_2_FD_104801 | JGI IMG/M metagenome (GOLD analysis project Ga0137362, IMG submission 104801) | Vadose zone soil microbial communities from Angelo Coast Range Reserve, California, USA - Mad1_100_16 metaG | ecosystem: Environmental > Terrestrial > Soil > Vadose zone | place: USA: California... | reverse complement strand
TCCGCTGCGTCTTGGCGCAACCCCATCGGCAGTGTGGGTCGATGGCATAGTGCAACCACTGGGAACAGAAATCGGCGTCGTAGTTGGGAAAGGAAAAGAGGCACCCGAATGGCGTGAGCCTCCCAAAGTGCCCGATTTGACGCGGGAGCGCCAAGAAGCCCTCAAGTGGGAAGGCTTGCCTCCTCTTGAAGTTGATCGGGTTTCAGAGGCAGTGGTTTTCGCCAACGTATCAGCAGTTCTTAACCGTGGAGCGGAGGGCATAGAATACATGTTCCGTTCAAGTGCAGCAAATCACACCGGAGGTGACGTCATCGTTCACAATGGGAAGATCACTTGTGCGGGGCTCAGTGATGTATGCAATCCTCTCGTCCCCAATGGGGCGCGGCTTGTCGATTTGGAAGGTGGTATACTTGCGCCAGCATTCATCTCCTTCGGTTCGAACCTTGGGCTCCAGGAGATTGCGTACGAGCCTAGTACGGGAGATGGCCTTCCCTTCGATGCATTCGCCGAAGATGTGCCAGAAATTCTTAGGGACCCAGGAGGGATCGTTCAGGCCGCGGATGCACTAGAATTCCAAACGCGGAATGCGCTGTGCGCGCTTTTCATTTTTCTTCAGTCTCATCTAATGTACTACCGCGGAATAGCATCGCGCATCGCTCTGGTGTGACCGCCGCCACCTCACCTCCACATGCCTTCTTCATTGAGCCAGCATTCACCGGACTCTCCACGACTTTCCGCACGGGTGCGCCCCACGCCTTGGCAGAGGGAGCAGTGATCCAGCGTGTTTCGGCTCTACACTATGCCATACGGCGTCCGAACGTGCTGGCACTGCAGAAGGGACGTGCTCAGGTTCCGAGTGTCAGCACGCGTATTGCAGTGTTGCGACGTCTTCTACTCGCAGAGGGGGACGAAAGGGCCGGGGAAACTGCGATGTGGTTCGCAAAAGCAGCAGAGGGTGCTCTACCTTTGATAATCGACGTTGGGTCCGCGGATGTAATGGCTGCGTTGCTAAAACTCAAGGAAGAAGTCGAGCGGAAGCGTGGTACAAGAATGCGGCTTGTCTTTTCCGGCGCCGCGGAGGCGCACTTGCTCGCGAATGAGATCGGTAGGTGCATGTCGTAGTAGTTGGAGTGTATTATTGACTATGTGATCTAGGACGGGCTAGGGTAGGGGTCATCCTCACTCCATTGAGACCAATCCCTGAGACGTGGGACGACAGACGCATGTACGTCAGTGCCTTGGGAATGCCCAATTTGAGACTGAATACGCCTTCACTACCAGACTACCGGGACCACCGATTTCGAACGACACGGCACTTGTAACACTCCTCGAAAACAACGTGCTTGTTGGCATCGGCACAGCTGATGCAGCGCTCGTCGCGCAGACGCGCTTGGACCTTGCGTGGGTAAGTTTCGATGAACTGTCGCGACGTGATCAAAGTGGATACTAATCCACATCTGGACATCATTAAGGCAACGGCTGAGTCAAATGGGCGAGTGTCGCCTGAGAAAGCAATAGGGCTTGCAACTATCAACCTCGAGCGTTTGTTGGGTATCGACCAGGCGCTCCAAGAGGGAGATATGGTGGCCTGGGCACGCGGCAGTCCCCTTGACATGCAAAGCTCAGTAGTAGGAGTGGTGTCGAGCACCCAAGGATGGGTGGATCTCTTGTGACGGAGAGTAATAGACCAAATGTGTATCTATGTGAACATCTGATGCATTCTTCCTATGAATCATGTGAAGACCGGAGGCAGTTATACACCAACTCCGAGGAGTGCGGCGCCTGTGCGGATACCCCGTCCTTGCTTCGCCATCAAACTAATTGCCAAACAGCTTATGATGAAGCCTGAGAATCTGCTCATCTGTGACATCATTTGACGTTTTCGGGAAGAAGACGGCATGACTGACCTGAAGAATGCAATGCGAGAGAGGGACCGCTCCTCACCGGGTGAACGAGAGGAGGCAAAGATGGACCGCAGTACAGCAGGTGTGACGGGAATGCGACTGGAGTTGCGGGGACTGACCGATCCCGGGTCAGGGTCCCCGGCCAACGTCGCTCTTGCTGCGCTCGAATGCGCCGCAGATGCAGAAAGCGGATATGGTCGATGCGACGAGACTGGCGTTGTTGGGACTGTGGCGGCGGCGGCGTACGTAGCAGGGGTGATTGTGCATGTACTTGGCGTGGAATTCGTCGGCGTTAGGCTGGAGCTTGAGCCACTGGAAAGAACCGAGGATGAGGGGGAAACCACCATGGTCACGGTATCGTATGATTTGAATTGTTATCGATTATACCGGTTCTGATGGCGGCTGTTGCGACTCGAAGACTTGGCAATGTGCCAACGGTGGCGCTGCGCCTTGGACTCTCTCAGCGTTCCAGAAGTTCACGTTCATGTTCACGTGCCGCACGTTTCGTCTCGTTCACGTTTTGCCGGTGACTCCTTTGGTCCTTCTGACCTTGTTTTGCTGCACTGCACCCAGGCAGGGATGGTGACATCCCATACCTGTGAAGCGACGAAAAGGGTTCTACGTTTGGTTTGGCCAATGCTTGCCTCCATGGCATCATTCCGGCTCGGATGAGGTCCTTTACGCCTTGTCCCACCTTTGGTTGTATTGAACTCTGAAGTCCTGGATCCCGGGCTTTTGGCCTGTTCGCGCTCTTCTCAGGCGTAATAACTCATGCGCTGATAGAGCGGCTGATACGTCGTGCTAGCGGATCGCCGACTCATAGTCTTGTGAGCCCTGACGCTTGTATTCATTTGCGTCTTTCCTCACTAGGGGTTTGGTATTAAAGAATGATGTACCTAGCTCAGGCTGTGCCGTGGCCTCGGAGCGAGGATGCCATTTCTACAGTATTATCCTCTTCTCTCAAAATACTAATCCACGAGTACAGGACCAGATTTGGCGCGATGTCCTGTCACTCTACTGTGCCATTGATTCACACTGTCAGGTGCGCATGTAAAAATAATGCTTCGACCTTGCGTATAGCGCACATTGCACAATCTCCCCCCCCTTGTTTTTGTTTATTTCCTGTTATGAGTTTTTTAAGTTTTCCTAGTGTATTTTGTATGGAAATTGCATGATTGGCCGTCAAACGATGGTTCCACCCGCCTGTCAATAGTGTAACAGCTTGAACAACAACCGTACCTTAACGTCTAGCCACCGTCCCAGTTCCAATGTCTCTTCGCTGCCATAGATGACCAGGTATGTCCGGACCTTCCTTAACTATTCCGACGATGCGATGATGCTGACCTCGAGCGAATGAGTCAAACAACAGTGCATTGTTGCATGTTGGTACCACCGAGTCTGAGTTAGTTGGGCAAACGCATTATGATGCTGATCAAGCGACCAGGGAAAACTGTTGTTTATGTGCGCATTGACGCGACGTCGACGCGTTGACTGCCCGTCACTGACCTGTCGTCTCGTTACGCTGTGCGACAACACACACCATCGGGCATCGAGAGTTGTGGATATACTTGTCATCTCGGCAAGCATGATACACGTTGGCAAATCTCCCAGCGACCTGCCTGCAGGCAAGCAAGGGAAACCTCCGTAGTTCACGGGTACTGTAATCAATTCAGGCGAACGTTTGTGCGACACTCCGAGTCGGATGCCGAAGCACCTGTCAATTGAACGACGCTTCCGTTACGTATGACAGGGTACCGCAATTATAATATAGTAAATAAGCGATGTCAGTCAGGCTTCTAAGTACAGTATTGGGTCGGCAGAGTCCACGCCAGACTCACAAAGCGATAAATTCATCGCGATGCGTGGACCCTGAAGGGCGCCATTCGATCGATAGCGTGCCGCCCGAGAGGCCAAGCAACACGAATATCAGCGCGCAAGTGAACGTGGGAGGGAAAAATCAAATTGGACACATCACCCGACGATGACGCCTTCTCGTCGTTGATTTGCGTCCAGACACATTTTAGCCCAGAGAGCGCATACCCCAGAGCATTACCCAACAGATCCACACTTCCTTTCCCGGTTAGATCTACAGATCTGCAAAAGGAAGCAAATCGAAGTCGCCGTACGGAACAATTCAGTTGTTATCCTTGCATATACAGTAGGGCGCTGCTTCCTTCCCCGAGTAAACAGTTCAGCATCAAGGCTTCCTGGAGGGTGACAGTGACACGACGTAAGGCGCACACGTGCACTGCCTGCTGCGCCGGGATCAATGTAGAACCGCCCCAATAGGCTTGTACTCGAGTACTGTATTAATAGCCAGTCAGTTAGGAGATAGAGAGCGCACCAGTGGTTCTGGAAACCCAAAGATCTATATGTGATAAGGGGCAGATCGATAGCAAGATTACCTTGCCGCAGCCAGAGGCAAGGCATGATTGCACATTGTCGTCTCGAGCAGTCCATTGGTCCCTGTGTCTCAATCGGGTGTCGTTCCTGCGCACCTTGAGTGTGCTTTGCCAATATTGGATCTACTTTTGTGCTATCTCCGTGATGGATGACATTTCCGACCTTGCGCTGCATGCTCTTGTGCAATTATACAGTATTGAGCGGACTTTTTCGAGACTAGTGGATGAAGAAGCTCCAAACGTGTGTTGCAGCCAGCTTGAGTGACTTGCCCCACGCACGCCTCACATGCGCCAAAATTGAGGGGAAGGAGGACCCATAACGGCAGACGACAGCAGTTTTAAATACTGTGTTATCACATGATGTCCCAACGGAGAGCTATCCGTGAGGCGGGCGGTGAAAAGTGAAAAGTTGTCCTCTCGCATCCACGTCGTTATCCGAATCGCCCCAATGGCGCGATCTGTCGTCCCTGGAGACATTGGTCATCGATATCAGGGTGTTTGCCGATCTGCGCCAGAGCCCTTAGACGGGAAGGCGTCGGCTGTGCCCGCAGGCAGGCGTGCGAACACGTTCAAAGGTCGACGTTTTCTGACGACGTGGCATGGAAGGTCGATAAGAGCTTAGTCCGCCAGGCGACATTCGGACCCAAGACACCTGTGGATACTTTGTCATTATAGGAAACCGATAACGCCGTTGAGGACGATGACGAACGGCAGGCGGTTGACGCCGGATGTTAAAGGTGCGATCGGGTATGTTGAAGAGTACTTTGTACTATTCATATTTCATCCTCCTTACATTCTTTCATCCCCCCCCGATGTCTCTCTCTCTCGTCTCTCCCCTCCATCCCCCCTCCCCCCCAAGATTTTCCCGCCGTTCCCTCTTTGGTTTACCCTTTTTGCCCCTCTCCCCCATCTCTTCGTCTCCCTCAACACCCGCCGCTTTTGCAACCGAGGAACTGCCGCCACTGCACCCCTCCACCCCGGATTCCACAACCACCATCTCCGTGTACTCTACCCCGCTCTCCGCCCCGCAGTCTCCGTCTGCCCTGCCTGCCTGGAGGGCCGTCCCACCAACCCCGCCGGCCTTTCTGTCCCTTTCCCCACCTCCACGTCTCCCTGTTCGTCGTCGCACTCATCCTAGACCTGCTTCTGCCGTCTTCTCAGGGCCTCGCGCCGCCGCAGCGCAGAGGCGTTTATCTTTGCCCACGCGCACCCTGCACATCGCTGACGCCTCGACACCACCATCTGCATATCGAATCCATCGACGTCGTTCGTCCCTGGACGGTGCAGTGAAAAGGCTCTTTCACATCGAAGACGACGACGCAGCCTCTGATGATGGCGATGACTCCCCTGTCGCGTCCGACAGTCGCTACCTCGCTGACGTGGTCGAGGACGTCCCCAAGCGGAGTGTATTGGAACGCCAGCATGCTCTCCTTGAACTCCTTGTGTCGGAGCGCAACTACCTCGCAGACCTACGTACGCTAGTCTACGTGCGCATATACCCGGTCGTGCCGTTCACATGCATGCCCTGACGTTCATTCTTCCGCAGATATATTTCGAACAGCTCCCCATGCTCGTCTCACCAAAAGCTCTCACTCTCCCGTTGCTTCCACCATCATATTCTACGACGTTTGCATTCGGTAGGCCGGAAGAAGTGCTCAAGGAGAAGGAGAAGGAACGGGAAAAGCGTGCTTTACTCAGCGATACTGAATTAAATGCAATACGCCGCAATGCCGTTCAGTTATTGGATCTACATGAAGCTTTTTCTGGCATGCTGTCTGATGCCATACGTGCCTCGGGTTGGTCGGCTGGCATCGACGCGTTAGAGGGCCCAGGAGAACTCGGCTCCGAGCCACCTTGTATGGATAGCGAAGACACCGAGCAGCGATTCGAAGGCGCCTTGAGGAGTGTAGCCACATTGTTCACAGTACAGGTCAGTGAGAGCTTCTTTATGCTTCATCAAAAATCTCTTCGTGTTTGCGTGCATTCATTTCGGGGCACTCTTGAATAGTTGGCTCATGCTCACATTTCTATGCAAGGCTGCGACTTTTAACGTTTATGAGGCATTCTGTGCAGAACACCCTGGCGCAATCGAAATCGTGAAAAGTCTCCAGCGAAAGCGACCTCTTGAATGGGATGCATTTGAACGGCGCTGCATACAGCTGGTTGCCACGAATCTCATGTCCCCTGATGGTTCCTCGCAAGAATGCGATAGCGCTGCCGAAAAGGAGAAAGACACTGGTTTGGAGGAAAGGTGTCCAGATGCCGATATCAATGGTCAAGACGAGGAACTATTGCACTGTCAGCAACTCCCCACAACATCGCTAGATAACAACCCGTCTTCGTCGTGGTGGCATTCCCACTCCAGTCATGATCTGACGCGTGTTGCCGTCACCTCTAGCAAGGACACCAAGAAAGAAATCGTTGCGGAGCGTGATCCACGTTTACGACTGCAATTCGAGGATTATCTCATCAAGCCTGTGCAACGCATTTGCAAATATCCTCTTCTACTTGGCACTCTCACTCACGAGCGCAGGCCGCAAGCACTCAACGGCGCTGACGCGATCGTCGTGGATGCGAAACAGGCGATGACGGATGCAGCCGCTCTTGTCGACGATGCAAACTTCTCACACTTTCAGCTACAACAGACTTCTCGCATTAGTGCACGACTTTCCGCACCTGCCGCGGTTCTTGCATTTATCCGGTCGCTCTCCCCCTGCACGTTAGCCGGCTCGCTAGATGTGGTTCGCGCCCCTGCGCTCAAGGCAAAGTACCTCGCCGCATTCCTCTATGAAGGTGGTTTCCTCGCATTAGCTAAGGTCAACCGTGGCCCTCGATACGAGCTGAGATACTGGTTTTCGCTCGAAGGCCTCGAAGTGTCTGATACAGCGGATGATAACCGTGAGTACTAGTCCTTAATGTTTGTTTGTGCCTCGGAATGATTTCGTGGGTGTATCTAGCCCTACTCCCGTATTCCTTTCGTCTTTCAAATCAGGGTCACGAGTTTGAGATCGCGGCTTCGTGCCAACGCGAGAAACAGGTGTGGATGGACGCATTACGTGGCTGTCTCGCGACTACGCCTCCCTGGCCTTCAGGAACGGCGCCATCAAGCCTCGAGCCAACGTCTGCTGTCGCTGAAGCTCATTCACCAGACGAGCAAGTTTTGGCGCTGCCGACAATACAGTCTATTCCCGAAATTGAGACTTCACATAAGACGGGTTCACCATCTTCCCCTTCCCCCCTTTGCCGACAAAAGTCGACACCTCGTGCCGAGTTTTCCGCTTGCCGGGGACTTTCGGAACCACCGTCGAGCAGGCGGGAGTCCGCTACGTCCCTGATGAACATTTTCGCTCCCGTAATAGATCCCGATGCTGTAACCGTGACTCGCTCTTCGCCCCAGGCGCGTTCGATCGTTGATGCCCTGCTGGAAGATGTATTCAGCGCTGCTTGTAATTCTGCGCGGTCTTACGCTGAGGCTCACTCCGAGTCACTTTTCCACGTTTCACCGACATTCGGCGCTGCAGCGAGGTCTCGTCTCACTAAACGCGAAAGTGTCCATGTACGACGTCGTAGAAGTTACGTGGAACTTGCCGATCGAACCCAGTCGGTCAAGGCTACGCGCAAAGCACGGCCAGTCAAAGTGCCCGTGCTTGGATTGGATTGCGTTATCAGTGCTGAACAAATCGCGATAGTGCCACCCGTGCCAAGCCCGGACGGGTTGTTCGATTCGCCGACAACAGTCATTTCCCAATGCTCATCGGGAACTGGCTCACGTGGTGGATCAAGTGCTGCGAGCCCACTAGCGGACGCACTTGAGCTACCATCCTCGCTGCCCGACACATGCTCACCATCTCCTTCTGACCCGAAATCTTTAGGGAGTAAAACGGAGGACCTGCTCGCCCCTCGCGAAGTGCCCCCAAAACGTTCACGATCTTTGGTCGATAACTTCCGCGGTTTCATCCTTCCCCATTCCACACCTCCGTTGCGTACACACTCTGTCTCTCGCCTGTCTCTATTGCCCGCACCTACTCCATCATCGTCTACCCCCTCATCCCCATCCCAACGTCGTCTCTCATGGCGAACATCCGTTCGCCGTCGTTCGCGCAGTTCTCCTTTCGTCTCCTCGGACGTCTTGGATCCCGTTCCTGCGGTTCCCCTCTGGACGGCAACTGTACCCGAGTCATGCGGTCAGTGTTCTCCTTGGAACGTCGAAACACTGGAAGTAGAGAGCTCCGCTCAGTGCTCTCAGCCAACACCACCACCGACTCCGAGTTCTCGGCGACCTCTCCTGGGTAGCTCAAGTTCAGCGTCTCGAGTGTCTCCGACGGCACCGCGCAACATGCTCCGCTCTATCTTTGCAACTTTCTCTCGCTCCCCTTCCGTGAGCGTAAGACCAGATCTATAGATGGTTATATGTTCCTTCCTTCTTCCGCGCCTTCGCGCCGTGCGCCCAAACACCGAAGCATCTAGTCCCTTTCTGGCACGACCTTCGGACCTTTTATCCTTGCCTTTCTTTCCTCTTCACGCCTTTCATGACCGGGTATCTTTACGCTCCGTACTCCGCTTCCATGTTCATTCCACCATTTTCATCATCAATCATTTCTTCATTTCAACATGCCACCCCCCTCGCGCTCTGTAAGATAGATGATACATTGATATACCCTGTACCTGTACGTTAAGCGGGACTTCATTTTCATCAGCATCAGCCATTTTTGTTTACATATTTCAAGGCACAAAATTGTGGGATTCGCTCCCTCGGATCGTATTGTAAAAGACCATTCACACAGTACATTCAGGTAACATATCTACTATTTAGATAACATGCATGTGTATATACCTAGCCATGTTCACGATTAACAACAATGATACAATACATTCAATGTCACTGTCAATGCAAAACAGCGTCCATTGCTCAAGAAATCAGGCCATGTCGGCGTAAATGTGCTCCCCACCTGTCATTATTCGGTCGTCAGAGGCGCCGTGACTTGACAGTGCAAGACAATCTCGAAAGAAAACAGGCGGGACGTACTCTTCTTTCTCGGATTCTAGCTCTGTCAATCGCCGTTTGAGTTGCCTAAGAAAGGAATCAGCTCGCATTATGTTGTTCTCTAGATTGATCTCGGAAACGTACGAATTCTCCTTCGAGAGTGCAGTACGGCTCTCCTTGCTTTGTCGCAAGTCCCGCGTCATTGCAGCCCAGGCGTCCGTGTCAGGAAGGTGTGCATCATTGAACATACCATCAAGCTCTTCATTAAATGCCTATAATCAGACTCATCAGAAAAAGCTCATCTCAGGTGATAGGCACCGCGCTCCGTGTCTAATCCGAGGAATGATTTGGCTCACTTCATACATGATTTCATTCTCTGCTGTAGCATCTGCCAGAAGACTTTTTACCAGCTCACACTGGCGCTTGGTACTCTGGAGCTCCACACGAGACTTTTCGAGAAGACTGGCTTTCTGTGACAGAAACTCGGCGCTTTAATGGGGGAGAAATTGCAAGAAGACCAACCTCCTTCAGGTCCGCTGCCAGCAGACCAATGTTGATTGACAGCGCTTCCTGGCTCGCTGCAGCGCGAACAAGGCTCTTGTCCGCTTCCGAAACCGAATCTTCGATGGACTTCAAGAATTCGGTAGTTCGGCACTCATCACTACCGACAGTGACAGGCTCCCTTTGGCCTCTATGCTGGGACTGTGGTGTCACATCTCCACTGCGTTTGTTAATGAGCTGCCGCATCTCTTCCATACGTTCTTGCGCCGCCTTGCTCTATTAGGACATGGCTTAGCATAGAAGCGCATCATTAATGGTCTCCTTTACCATGGCCGCGCTATTCCTTTGTGGGGTTAGATGCAACCCACCAATTCTGTGTAGCTTCGGCATATTATCATCGCTGTCAGAGACTTGTGCCCATGCCGATGGCAGTTGTTCACCGTCCAGCTTGATTCGTTTGACGGCTCTTCTGGACGTTTCGAGCTAAGACACTGTCAACGACGCAGGAGCGGTTCAGAATGAGGCCCCACCTCGTCCTTGATCGACTCAACGAGCTTAACTAACTTCGGAAGGTCAACATCTTCGTGGGAACCCGAGGATGTTGCTGTCTTCTTCTGGCGCACTATAGGCGATATTCGTCGCGGTGATACGACTCGTCCTCTAATATTTGGTGGTGTCCTGAGATGCGCCTTACGGCTAGTAGGCGACTCTCCGGTAGAATTACGCAACGAAATTTTCTTCTTGATCGACAAGGGTTCGATGGCACCTGGCGTCTTCTGGACACTATGGGAATTTATTCTCGGCGCCGCGTCAGTGTTTCCTGTCGGTTCGAATGGTTGCCTTCGGCTCCGGGGTAAAGGTGACACAGACTTGGGGGGCGTGACTGGTGGGTGGTTCAGATTGTGTAAAGCGGTCTCCAGTACTGAGTCGACGGCTTCGAAATCGGGATCTGGGCTGGCTCTTGAACTAAGCGGCAGAGGTGAAGGGCTGCGTGGACCACGCGGACGGCTACCTGAGGCTTTTCGTGGTGTTGCACTTTTGTTGTGTTCGTCGACTTCAGTGAGCGGAGTGGGCAAGAACAGATTTGTCGGTGTCGTTGAACGTTGGCTAAGGCCACTCCCCGAGGCTCGAGACGACGGCCGTAACGGCTCGGGTGGATTATCTACGGGTATATTCAATACGATTGCAAGAAGCACCGGATAGATAAAAACCTTCGTATATGGTATCCTCCACTGGTCTGTCCCATGGAGGATCCACTGGCCCCCTAGAATGTTGATTTTGACTGTTGTGTCTCGCAAGCTCCAAGCGCATCGTAAGGTCCCACTCTGACTCGTCCATATTACGTTTCTCTGGAATCATCTCGCAAGCATCATAGGCCTCATCGACCGCTGGGCTCTGCTCCCTCGAAAACGAACTCGACACAGACCCCGATCGCGACGTCCGGCGCTTGGGAGAGACATCTGGCTCGCTTCCTGATCCCTTTGGCGATCTACTCCGACCGAGCAAATTACGCCTTCTCGACTTTGGTCTTGACGATACGGTACCATCGAGTGTCTCATCGTCCATACTAGAGATGCTAGTAGCTGCGGTAAGCGTTGAACCGGAGCGCTGCGAGAAGCGCGTGAAGCTTCCGTCCGAGCTACTTGGTGCGGAAACGGACGAGCGTGAGGCGGACGATTTGGATCGTCGTGAACCATTGATGGATCCACCGAAAATGTCGCCGCGACCTGCTCCAGGGAATGCGTTAAAGAGGTTGCGCGAAATGGCGTCCAGTCCGAATATCGCCGCACGAGAACGACTAATAGCTGTTGGTGTTGAGGGAACAGAATTTTTTCCCGTGCGGAATTTGAATAGACCGTACTGGTGAACTACAACACGGTCATGCTTACAAGCAATGTCCTGAGCCTGTAATACTCACTCGTATGGATCACGCGATCAGACACCCTACCAATCTGCACAATGTCCTCCTCATTTTCATCATTGAGGTCACTAGAAGTGACCTTGAAGCGGGCCAACGCTCCGGCTATGGGTTGAACACGAATTGACACGAACGGCGGACCATTGATGCCAAATGGTAGAGGATCTGAGGTACCGAGTTCGTCAATGTGCACCACCACCTTCGTCTGCAACAACTTAATTATTAGGAATTTATCAACACAAAGTGACTATCACCTTCCGTGGTTCCTGTAGGAAAGCTGTCCTCTGGTAGACATTGAAATATGTCCGAGCGTACGTGGTTCGGCCACATCGACATTCGACCTCTCTTTCCTCGGAACGCAAAGCTACTGACTTACCCGACCGCGTGCGAATGTTCGCCTGGGAAAGCCAGAGGTTCTCCAGAAAACGCGCTTTCTCGGCCTCTGTAGATTGTGGGTTGAAGTTAGGAGGGTGAGGAGGAAACACCAAAGACAATGGTCTGAGAGGGCGCCCGGACCATCTATCAGTCTGATCCTGCGGGAGTTTCTCGAGGTAAAGGTTGAAATCTTTGGGAGGTCAGAAAGCAGGGACTACCATGAAGGGAGGTACATACCAGCACCACCAACATCAGTTGCTACCACATCCGTGAGGTCAACGACCCCCTTGCAACTCATCCCGCTCCTCTTCAGGCCCGATGGGACGCCACTGCCCTTGGCAATTTTTTCCAGTTGATCGAGCCCAGTCAACACTTGACCGCTTTTCTCACCATTTCCGGGTCGCTTGACAATCATAAGCTTGTCATCAAACAGGAATAATGTACAGTGCAAAGGTTCAAGGGCCGAAGTGCCACTACCCGATGAGGTTGAAGGAAGCCCCTCGATGAACGTATCTTCCACATCGACGTAGTCCACCAGACGCCGCGAGTTTGAGATCAAGCCAGGTGGAAAACCATCAATTGTTGTGCGCAAGCAGAACATGACGCTAGCACGCCTGGTCTCTTCATCAACCTCTGCTTGAGCAATCTTGCCCGCGATTTCTACGGCCTCAACCAACTTTGCACGCTGCGGATCTCCAGGGGGCAAACGTTTTATCATGGTGTGGAGCATCAGGGTATAACGCGGTATCCGTTGGACGGGGTCCATTAGAAGTTCGCGTAGTCCGATGCGGTTCTTGGTATCGGCAGAGGAATATTTGATTCGCTATAGGGGAATGAGCACACCAGCAATAGGACTCCAAAATATCCTCACATCAATGAAAGCCGCAAACCCTGACGATCTCCTGGACATTTCACGCTCGAAGATGGCCTGGGCCTCTTCTCGCTTAACGTAGTATTGCTTGTATTGTTCGAAGCCGTGAAGGTCCTTGAAGTGGCGCAGGACAACGTCTCCGATAAATCCCACAGTCCGTGGACCTTCAGGAGACACCATCTTCTCCAGATCAGCCAGCAATGCTTCGTTCACGGGTAGTAAATTATCGACATTGCCGAATAAAGTGTTCGCATCATATAATGATATGATGGCCGTATCCTTGCTTCGAGCAAATGTACGCAGGGGATCCGCATAGTCATGTTTGAGAGTGCGAAGTCGCTTGACATAAGAACGCTCAGTAGCCACGAATTCGTTGAGAATATCCTCGATTGCAGTTGGGTTGGTGATCGTTTTCCTGCGGGTGTCGGCATTCTGATGGGCAGTGATCGTTAGTTCGTGGTAGCGACAACAGACCGAAGACTGTGTAAATCAGTAATATAGTTCGCGTAACTCACAGCATCATCATCCTCAATTTCCAATGACCTGGACTGTACCGAATCAGCATCAGATTCTGAACCAAGTGGTTCTCCAAGAGATGCAACGAGTTCTTGAACATCTATGTAACATGTCAGACCTCGGAGTCCACTACATGTTGCAAGTTTGACGAACCTTCGCTAATTGCGTTTCCCCCTTCACTTTCTACGACCACACCACAGAAGAAAGCGCGTCTTGTAACGGAAGCTACCTTTGTAGTCTCCCGATCATCACCGGAGGCGAGAGGGACCACCTTCCTAGGCGAAGTACTCAAAACCATAGAGTTGAAGCCACGGTGGACGAGCCGTCCAACTGTCGTTCCTGTTGACGTCTGTTTGTCACTTCGTGTTTCCTTATCGCATCACGTGTCCGCGTTATCATCACGTGCTCGATGTACTATTTCGCATCCTTTTGTGTTCCCTCTCAGCGAACAACTGCTTCATCCGCCTTCTCTTTTCGCTCATACCAGACTGCGAATATAGAACGTGTCCCCCCTCTGCACCCCCGTCCGATTCGTCTTCCTCCATTCCACTAGATGGTGTATTGTGCCCCTGAGAATTCGTGCTACAAATCATTGCAGAAATAAGCACACCGAAGAATTTACCAACTGGCCACTGCAACGAACCTGGCCTTGCTATCACCATCGTCAATAAAATTCTCCCTTAGATCCTCCTCTCTCTCCTCCTCACTTGTGTCGGGACCTAACTGCCCTTGCATCGCTGCAAACTGTTGAGCGATCTCGAGTAGTTGGTCCCATTGCTGTGTCGCTGTAAAGTCGACAGGCTCGAAGTTGTTGATATCACCTAGCCTTCGACACTGTGGACAACTAAGACTCTCGCCGCCACTCATTTTGGCTAGACAGCTATCGCAGAAAATGTGCTGGCATGGTAGGCTTATTCACGCTCAGTCACCCAGAGGATGGGGAGTATGAACAGAGTGATACTTACCTGGAACACTCATTCAACTTCAGCGACTCGGCGCATATCGGACATTCTTCATCCTCGCCCAGCGACGGGCTTGAAACCACTCGGTGAAAATACCGTAGTAGCTGACCGTGGATATTATGTCGATAAGTGATGCAGTGCGGGACCTGGTAAAGTCACCTTTCTCAGTTTGTGCTCAACATCGGGCACACCATGTAGCTGTTCGTCTTGTAGTTCCTCAGCGTCTTTATGGGCTTCTTTTAGTCGAAGCTATGCAGTTTGAAAGAGGTACATGACCTCTCGTCGAAACAAGTTCATATGTCAGTACTCGCCTGTCTTATCTTCTTGCGGTCCAGAGTACGAGCCTGATCCCAAGTCGAGTGAGCACAACATTGTTGAAGGAAATCTCGTTACCTCTTCAACCGACGAACTTCGAGCTCTAGCTCTTTCACCTTGACGTGTAGCAAGGGGTTACCCTTCCCCCTCGACTTGACAGGACTTAGTTGAACAGACACGTCTGCGTCATTGTGCAACCGATTTATTTCATCCTCAAGTCGTCGATTTTTTCGAAGTAGGTCTCCCTGCATCTGCTTGAGGTTCTGGATTCCATGTTGCAGAGCGAAAAGGTGGCTCTAGAAAGTGTTTTACACCTCAGCCCCACTTTTTGTAAGTCAAGAACCATGGCAGCTTGGTGCAGACCTGCAAATCATCATCGTCACCGTCATTTAGCTCGCCCACGTCCGACAACGGTGAGTTTGGCTTTCCCCCTGATCCGCATAAACTTGCATCAACCCTGGATGACGATGATTTTTTGGCATTGCTGGCGCTACGAGTTGTCGGCATCGTGAACAGTGCCGTGAGTAGAGCGTGTCACATATTGCCATGGAGGCTCCGTGGGTAAATAGGGTTTCCGGCATGCACTATTAAACTCCCATCCATTCAAGCTGGCGATAATCAGCGATTTGATTCTATTAATCAAAACACAAAATGTCCAATATTAATATCACCTTCCTAGGGACAGCCTCCGCCCAGCCCTCCCGCACAAGAAATCATTCCGCTCTCGCGCTGCGACTCAATGGAGATGTCTGGTTATTTGATTGTGGGGAAGCCGCCCAGCATCAGATACAGAAGTGCTCGTCAGTGAAGATGGGGAGGGTTTCCAAGGTTTTTATTACGCATACACACGGTACGTTGCTGGAAATCTACTTCCATCGGGGGTGATTAGACCTCGAAATTCAGGAGACCATATATTCGGGCTACTCCCGCTCCTTGCGAGTCGCCTCAATGGCGCGGGGGGGATGGTTGATGAAACATCGGACCCAAGGGCATCGGGAGTGCTCGACTCGGAGGTGAGTCACCTCGGTCATGGCGGCGGTGGTGTGGTGGGCCTCAGCCATCCTTCAGCCTTTGGAGATATACGGGCCATCAGGCACAAGGGCATATGTGCGCACTGGACTGCTTTACACGCACACCCGTCTCAGTGGCTCTTACGTTGTACACGAACTGTGGTCCCCAAACGATTCGCCCGATCCACTCGCGTCAATACCGCGTCCTGCTGCCGAGCTTCCTGGACGTGACATACTGCAGATTGACGGTGCTTGGTCCGGTTTCTACAACGACGCCACCTTTTCCGTATCGGCCGCGCCAATCCTGCACTCCGCCCCTTGTGTTGGCTACGTGATCAAAGAAGCAGCCGTACCAGGGAAAATTGATCCAAAGCAGTACATTCCTCACTTGGAACGCACAGACACGTCCAGATCGGTCATGCACCAGCTGCAACAAGGAGAGTCTGTCGTGCTCTCGGACGGTACGGTACTTCAAGGGCCCCCAAAACGCCCCGGCCGAAAACTTGCAATTCTCGGAGATACGTATGATCCAAGCCCTATTGCGGAGCTAGCTATGCACGCAGACGTGTTGATCCACGAAGCGACAAATGCACATTTACCGGGAATTGACCCGGAGACTAAACTTGATGATACGTACAGCACCGTCGAGGAGCGTGCAAAGTCGCGGGGCCATTCAACACCACAGATGGCGGCGCGTTTTGCTGCACGCGTCAATGCTCGCAAACTTGTCCTAAACCATTTCTCACCGAGATACGCAGGGGATTATGATCCCACCACACAGCACGGAGACCAACGGCCGGCAGCGAAAGAAACAATGGAGGCAATACAAGCTCTCGCGCAGTCGCATTTTGACGGTCCAGTTGTATGTGCGAGAGACTTTATGACCTTTGATGTGCAACACAACTACGGTGTTCAGTGAGGTATACATGATACCAAAAATTGTGGACAATAAAGTGACTAATCGTCGGGAAGGTCGGAGAGCTCACTACTTTCGTCGCTTGCCTCGCCTTCTTCGAGATCTTCCCTGCGTAGCTTCTTCTTCCCTCGCACCGGTTCAC
>Ga0137362_10000973_pt1 | contig 16851 bp, 16 predicted proteins | sample MadtaG_2_FD_104801 | JGI IMG/M metagenome (GOLD analysis project Ga0137362, IMG submission 104801) | Vadose zone soil microbial communities from Angelo Coast Range Reserve, California, USA - Mad1_100_16 metaG | ecosystem: Environmental > Terrestrial > Soil > Vadose zone | place: USA: California... | reverse complement strand
CAGCGGACGTGGAGCGCGCAGCGCGGATGCTCCAGGCCCTGCGCTTTCACGAGTCCGGCGCGACCTGGAAGCATCGCAGTTTCGATCCGGACGGCGCCGCTGCGCACACAACTCTCGGCGAGCACGCCGACAATCCCATCAAGGTCGATTTGCACACCAAGGTCGCCGAGCGCTTGCCGCTGCCCGAGACCAGCTTCTCGGACCTCGTGTTGCCGCAGCGTTTGCTGCCTGGACTGAACAACTATCCATCGCTCGCGTCCCTGATGTTGCATGTACTCGCTCACGCAGCGGGCACCATGGTTCATCGCGGACTGCGGCTCATTCAGCTAGTCGATATGGTGCGGGTCGCGGCACGCATGACCAACAGGGATTGGGGACAGCTCCTAGACTGCCGCGGTGACGATCACCGTCTGTGGTGGGCGCCCGCTCCCCTGATGATCAGCGCGCGGTATTTCCCGAGCGCGGTTCCGTCCGCTGTCATCGCAGCTCTGCTGCCCGATTGTCCGTGGTTGCTGCGCAAGGTTTGCGGGCGCCGAACCTTGTCAGAGGTCTCGTACTCGCACGCTTTCATCGATCCGATTCCTGGGATCGTATGGACGAGGTCGGTTGGCGAGATGCTGCGATACCTGGTGAGCCGCGTTAGACCGAGCTCCGAACAGCTTGCGCAGCTCAACCTGTTGGCACGAACATACCCCTGGGCTGCCGAGCCCCAATGGTATGAGCAATCGCAAGTGCGGCGTATTCTACACTGGCTGACATCCAGACCCACTCGCGCAGAGACGATGCAACCTGTGCGCGCGGCTCTCGGCGCGAGGCATTAGCTCAAGTGTGAGCGTGCTCAAGAATGCTCAGCGTGGCGCCTTCATCTCTTTGCCCTCGTGCGGCTCTTGCGAGCAGTGGACGCTGCCAACAGATCCTTCAGTGCTTCGACGGCTTCGGTCGGGTGATCGCCCCTGCGCAGCTCGAACGCCGGGGTGCTCGCGATACGCTTGCTGAACATCGTCCATCCGGTTTGATTGGCCGCGTAGGGCTGGCTCGCCTGCAGTCTTGCCAGAAGCTCGGCACGACCAAGCGGCGCCACGAGGGGGCGGTTGCCGGCGGCTGCGCGCCTCATGAATACGACGCCGACGATCTTGAGCGGCCTCGGCGCGAGGCGAAACTCGGGGCCTCGCAGGTCGATCTCGAACTTTTGCACGCCGCTGCGCCGCCGGATAATGGGCGACCGCCGGATGAGCGCGGCGCACGAGTCAGGCACAAAGCGCAGTGCGTCACGTCGTACATGGAGAAAGTTGGAGACTCCAGTTGCCAACATGGAGTCCGGTGCAACGAATACGCTGTCCTCCGCGAGGAAGTCCAGGCCGCCCAACAGGCAGTGCAAGCAGGCAGTCGACTTCCCGGCACCGCTCGCCCCCATCAGAAGCAGCCCGCGGCCATCGCGGCCGACGCACGCGGCGTGCAGCGGCACCAGCCGTTGGGCCCGGGTCGCGAGTGTGAACACGGCAAACTCGATGAGCTCGTAACGAACGTGGTAGCGGAAACGGAGCATGCCTCTCGAGACGACGATGAGTCCTGTTTGCTGCGCAGCAGACAGCGCTACGAAATCGGAAGCGCTGGTCGTGGCTCCCAGAAGGTTGGCGCCCGAGAGCATCTCGATCCGCGGAGCCTCGCCCCGCCGCCGTGTCCGCTCTCGCGGCGCAAGCGTCAGTCTGATCCTAAAACGCGGCACGGCTGCGGACAGCTTGTGGCGCGGCAAGTTCGCGTAGGCCCAATCCACGATCCGGCGCAGCTCCGGACTGTCGCTTGCAAACTCGAACTCACCACCGAGCAGCCGTATGCGCGTGCGCGGCGCTGGAGACGTCCATTCCTGAAACGGGTCGGCCGAAATGTCGGGCGGAGTACGAGTTCTCGGTGGGCTCATGGGGATTTGTTGGCGCTGCAGCCATGAATATAGCACCTCGTTCGGATGCGACACGGCAGGCTCCCACAGCGCCGCAGTTACGCGCCACGCAAGAGGCCTTCGACAGTGTCGCCGCGGACTATGACGGGCCACGCGGCAACAATGGCCTGATCCAGGACATGCGCACCGAGATGTGGCGCTGGCTGGACGCCACGTTTGCTCCAGGCACCCGCTTGATCGACCTGGGGTGCGGCACGGGTTTGGACGCCATTCGCATGGCTCACCGGGGGCATCGCGTTACGGCCACGGACTGGTCGCCGCGGATGATCGAGCGCACCCAAGGGCGCGCGGAGCGCGAGCACCTGGCTGATCGCGTGGAGGCGATCCCGCTGGGCGCGCACGAGCTTCACCGCATCGAGGGGCGGGACTTGTTCGATGGGGCGTATTCCAACCTCGGCGCGCTGAACTGTGTGCCGGATTTGACCGGCCTGGCACACGAATGCGCGCGGCTGCTAAAGCCTGGCGGCGCACTCGTGTTTACCGTCATCGGTCGGATTTGCCCGTGGGAAATCGTGTACTACGCGCTGCAGCGGAAGTGGGGGCGAATCCTGGTGCGCTTCGCGAGCGGCGTAGTGCCGGTTAGCATGAACAAACGAGTCGTGTGGACGCGCTACTACACCCCACGTGAGCTCTATCGCGCGTTCGAACGTCAATTCACGTTGGAGCATTACCGCGGGCTGTGCGTGCTCGCGCCGCCGCCGTACGTGACACGGCTTAGAGAAAGGCACTTACACTTGTACGAGCGGCTGTGGCGCCTGGACCGGCGCGTCGCGGGATGGCCGGTGCTGCGGAACGTAGGCGATCACTTCCTGCTAGTGATGAGGAAGCGATGACTGGGACGTCAGCCGGTCTCCTGGGCGATACGATCGCGCGGGACTACTCGCGCAAGTTGCAGCTTTTCAACACGTTCGCCGAGCCCGAGCCACCGCGAGCCGCTGCCAGCCGCCGCGCAGATTTCCACTTCCTGCAGACCTTCACGCTGGCCGTCGCAGAGGTCCCATGAGCGAGCCGCTGAACGCATGCAAATGAGGGCATTCATCACAGGCTGCGCGGGATTCATCGGCAGCCATCTGACCGACCGGCTGTTGTCGAGCGGCTGCACGGTCGTTGGCTTCGACGACTTCTCGAGCGGTCAGCGGCGCTTTCTCGAGAGCGCCGCGAAGGATCCGAGATTTCGTTTGGTCGAGGGAGATCTGCTCGATATGGAGGCGCTGACAGCCGCGCTGGAGGGCGCCGACTGTGTGTTCCATCTCGCGGCGAACGCGGATGTGCGCCATGGCACGGAGCATCCGCGTAGAGACCTCGAGCAGAATACAATTGCCACCCATAATGTGCTCGAGTCGATGCGTGCCAACGGCATAAGGAAAATCGCATTCGCCTCCACAGGCTCCATCTACGGGGAGGCCACGGTTGTTCCGACCCCGGAAGATGCCCCATTTCCCGTGCAGACCTCGCTGTACGGCGCCTCCAAACTCGCGTGTGAGGGGCTGATCGCCGCGTACTGCGAAGGTTTCGGCCTGCAATCCTGGATATTCAGATTCGTCTCGATCCTTGGCGAGCGCTATTCGCACGGCCACGTGTTTGATTTCTGCAAGCAGCTGGGCAGCCATCCGGCGTACCTGCAGGTGCTTGGCGATGGCAGACAGCGCAAGTCTTATCTGTACGTGCAAGACTGCCTGGACGCCATGTTGTTGGCGATGGCCCGCGCAGACGATCGCGTCAACATATTCAATCTGGGCGTCGAGTCATACTGTGAGGTGCAGGACTCGATAGCGTGGATCAGCGCCGCCCTGGGCTTGAATCCGAAGATCACCTACAACGGTGGCGACCGGGGCTGGGTGGGTGATAACCCTTTTATCCTGCTCGACACGCGCAGGATACGCGCCCTGGGTTGGCGCCCGAAACTCAGCATCGAGGAAGGTGTGCTGAAGACCGTCGCGTTCCTGCGCGACAACGCCTGGGTGTTTGATCGGTCATGATCATCGCGCGCAGTCCTCTTCGCATCACGCTCGGAGGCGGTGGCACAGACTTGCCATCGTACTACCGCGGCCATGAAGGGTTCTCGATGGCCGCCGCGATCGACAAGTACGTGTATGTAACGGTGATGCGGCCGTTCACCGCGGGCATCTACCTCAAATACTCATCGCTCGAGCACGTTGCACAGGTCGAGCACATACGGCATCCGATCATACGCGAGGCGCTGGCGTTGCAGAATCTGCGAACGCCCCAGATCGAGATCACCTCGCTCGCCGACATTCCGGCCGGGACGGGTCTTGGTTCTTCGGGAAGCTTTACGACGGCGTTATTGAAGGCCCTGTACGCGCACCGCCGCAAGTTGCTTCACCCGCAGGAGCTGGCCGAGCTCGCCTGCCATCTCGAGATCGAGCGCCTGGGCGAGCCCGTCGGCAAACAAGACCAGTACAGCGCAGCCTACGGCGGACTGACATGCTTCACCTTTCACAAGGACGACCGCGTGACGGCCGAGCCGCTGCGGGTGTCGATGGACACGATGTTCGACCTGGAGGACAACCTGCTGCTGTTCTTCACGGGCTTCAGCCGCAGCGCCGGCGGAATCCTCCAGGACCAGCAGCTGCGTACGCACTCGCACGATGAGGAGATGCTGCGCAACCTGCACTACGTCAAGGAGCTTGGATACCGCAGCAGGGCCGCTCTGGAGTCCGGCAATCTGCTGCAATTCGGCGAGCTCCTGCACGAGCATTGGGAGCACAAGAAGCGCCGCTCCGGCCATATGAGCAGCGAGCGGATCAACGACTGGTACGGGTTAGCCCGCGGGAGCGGCGCGGTTGGCGGCAAGCTCGTCGGTGCGGGCGGCGGCGGATTCCTGATGTTTTACGCCACCGATCGCAACCGGCTACGACATGCGATGGCGACGGCCGGACTGGAAGAGGTCCGCTTCAGATTCGACTTCGAAGGCACCAAGGTGATTCTGTCGTGACCATGCTGCCGGTTGCGGTACTCGCAGGCGGTCTGGCCAGACGGCTCCGTCCGGTCACCGACAAGGTGCCGAAGGCGTTGCTGCCGGTCGCCGGCCGCCCGTTCATCCACTGGCAGCTCGAGCTGTTGGCACAGCAGGACATCACTGAAGCCGTCCTGTGCGTGGGCTATCTCGGGGAGCAGATTCAAGCCGTCGTGGGTGATGGGGCATGCTTTGGGATCAGCGTTCGTTACTCGTTTGACGGGGAGTCCCTGCTTGGAACCGGTGGCGCGTTGAAGCGCGCGCTGCCGATGCTGGGCACGGCGTTCTTTGTCCTCTACGGCGACTCGTATCTGCCCTACTCCTTTGCCGCCGCCCAGGCGGCGTATGCAGCGAGCCGGGTTGCCGGGCTCATGACCGTTTTCTGCAATGACAACCGCTGGGACAGGAGCAACGTCTTGTTCCGGGAAGGACGCATCGTCGAATACAACAAACGCGCGCCGACGCCGGGCATGACGCACATTGATTACGGCCTGGGCATTCTGGCCGCGCAAGCCCTGGAGAAGTTACCGGATGACGCTGCGTTCGACCTGGCCGACGTCTACCATGAGCTGTCGCTGCGCGGGGAGCTCGCCGGCTTGGAAGTCGGCGAGCGTTTTTATGAAATCGGCTCTGCCCGTGGCCTGGACGAGACCGAAGATTACCTGACGACCAAGGGACCGCAGTGAGCTACGCAAAACGTCACTTGCAGGAAGCCGCCGAGATCATTCAAAAGCTCGATGCAGCGGCTATCGAGAAGGTGGCCGCGCTGGTGGCACAGATCAAAGCAGACGGCGGCCGGCTGTTCTTTGTGGGCGTCGGCGGGAGCGCTGCCAATTGCTCGCATGCGGTGAATGATTTCCGCAAGATCGCGGGCATTGAATGCTACGCGCCGACCGACAACGTTGCCGAGCTGACCGCCCGCACCAATGATGAAGGCTGGGCGAGTGTCTTCGTGGAGTGGCTCAAGGTCAGCAGGCTTTCGGCCAAGGACGCGCTCTTCATCATGTCTGTCGGCGGCGGGGACGTGGAGCGGAACATCAGCCCCAATCTCGTCAGCGCCATACAACTCGCAAAGAAAGTGGGCGCCAGAGTGACGGGCATCGTCGGTCGCGACGGCGGCTATACGGCGCAGACGGCGGATGCGTGTGTCATCGTCCCCACGGTCAACGTAGAGACGATCACACCGCATGCGGAAGCCTTTCAAGCGGTGATCTGGCACCTGCTCGTGTCGCATCCGCTCCTGCAAGCGACTCCGACCAAATGGGAATCGATCACCTTGCGGAGAGATGGACCATCATGACAACGATCGAGAGCCTGAAAGTCAAGATCTTCGCCGATGGGGCCGATCGGGCCGGAATGCTGGAGATGTATTCCAAGCCGTATATCAAGGGCCTGACTACCAATCCGACGCTGATGCGCAAGGCCGGTATCTCGAACTACAAGGCCTTCGCCAGGGAGATCCTCGCGCAGATCAGGGACAAACCCCTGTCCTTCGAGGTGTTGGCGGATGAGTTTGCAGACATGGAGCGTCAGGCACTCGAGATCGCAAGCTGGGCCGATAACGTGTATGTGAAGATTCCGGTCACGAACACCAGGGGCGAGCCAAGCTATGCGCTGGTGCGCCGCCTGGCGAGCCGCGGCGTCAAGCTCAACGTCACTGCAATAATGACGCTGCTGCAGGTGCGCGAAGCAGCGTCCGCGCTGAGCCCTGAGGTCGCCAGCTACGTCTCGGTGCTGGCAGGTCGTATTGCCGATACGGGGGTAGATCCCGTGCCGCTCATGGCCGCCGCAGTCCACCTGCTCAAGATCAATCCGAAGGCGGAGCTCATTTGGGCAAGTCCCCGGGAGCTGCTGAATATCTTCCAGGCGGACAGTACCGGCTGCCACGTCATCACCGTCACGCATGACATGCTGAGGAAGCTACCCCTGGTCGGTCGAGACCTGGGCGAGCATTCCCTCGACACGGTGCAGATGTTTTATCGCGACGCGGTCGTTGCCGGATTCTCTTTGTGAGGGCCAAATGACAGTCGATAGCAATCCGGCGGTCGCCGCGTCCCTTGAGGAGCTGGAGCGCGGCGCAGATCGCCGCGGCGCCGCTGCCGCCGCCGAGTTGCCGCGCGAGGTGGTCAACATCCTGCGTCAACGCGGTATCACGGGCGGTACGGTGCTGCTGCTCGCGGACGGTCCGCCACGCCCGCGCAGGCTCGAGGCCGCTCCTCAGTTCCAACTCACGAGCGGCGCGATCGGCCAAGCGGCCTCACTCGCGGGCGCCGGCGACTTTGCCGCCGTCGTTCTGGTTCTTGAGGGCCCCCGCGCGCATGAGCTCGAGCGTGTGCTTGCCGCACTCGCCCCAGCGCTGGCGCCGGGCATCTCGCTGGTGCTCATGCTGCCCGCCTCTCGTGCAAGACACGCAGGCGATCCGCGAGAGCCTCGGACTGTTGCTGCGGGAGACAGGCGTTGGGCCGGCGACCGAGAAGCGGCCCACCTGTTGCTGCTGCGGTCCGGCTACGACCGCGTGTGGGCACATTCCCACCGCAAGGCGCTTTGCATTTCCGCGCAGCGCGCGCTCGCGCGCACTGTCAGGACCTGCTCGATCATTGTGCCCGTGTTCAATGAACAGCGGACGTTTCCGGAGCTCATGCGCAGACTCCTGCACAAGCGCCTGGATCACTTGGGTCTGGAGCGCGAGATCATCCTCATCGAGGGCAACTCAACCGATGGAACGCGCGAGCTGGTCGCGGGTTTTGCAGCGACACCCGGGGTCAAGATTCTCTGGGAGGATCGCCCGCTGGGCAAGGGGCACGCGGTGCGCGCGGGCTTGAGAGCGGCGAGCGGCGATATCGTGCTGATTCAGGACGCAGACCTTGAATACGACCTGAATGACTACGACGCTCTGCTCGAGCCGCTGTTGCAGGATCGCGCCGCCTTCGTGCTCGGATCGCGGCACAGTGGCCGAGTCCGGATGCGCAGATTTACGGACCAGCGGCTGCTTGGCGAGGTGCTCAACGCCGCGCACGTACTCTTCACGACGCTGATCAACGTGCTGTACGGCCAGAGAATGCGCGATCCTTTTACGATGTTCAAGGTCTTGCGGCGCGATTGCCTCTACGGACTGCGGTTCGAGTGCAACCGGTTCGATTTTGACCATGAGCTCGTCATCAAGCTGGTGCTGAAGGGTTACCGGCCGCTGGAGATTCCCGTCAACTACTGCTCGCGTTCGTTCAAACAGGGCAAGAAGATCCGTTTTTTCCGCGACCCCCCGACCTGGATCGTCGCGGACGTGAAGTATCGGTTGCAGCCGCTGCGGCCCCGGTTCGACTGAGCGCGGACGGTTGGTACCTGCAGACCTCGTACACAGCACTCGATACAGGCACAGCGAATGCACAGCCACCACCCGATGTCGCCGCGGCTCCCCGGGGTGCGAGCCGACCCCGACGGGCCTCCACTGCCCGATCATGAGGGCTCGCTGGTCATGTTGGACCTCCTGTGGCGCGCCGAAGCGGCATTGCGAAACTACAGCGCCTACATCGTGCAACTCATCCGGCGCGCTCTGCCCAGGCCCCTTGCGACGATGAGCCGCGTTCTGGACTTTGGCTGTGGTGTAGGCACGATCGGCGCGCTGCTGGTGGATCGGACGAAACTGCGTCTGGACGGTGTCGAGAGCGATCCGGCGATCCGGGCACTCATCACCGACAAGGGCTTCAACGTCTACGCATCGCTCGCCCAGGTGGACGAGCTGTACGACCTCGTCCTGTGTGTGAACGTCCTCGAACACATCGCAGACGACAGCGCTGCGTTGCGGCAATTGCACCATGTCCTGAAGGACGATGGCGTGCTGGTCTTGTATGTGCCGGCGTTTCGCATCCTTTGGTCCACCATGGACGACCTGGCCGGTCACTATCGGCGGTACACCCGGTCAGCGCTCGAACGCACGGTCATCGACTGTGGCTTTCGAATACACGCGAGCCGCTACTGCGATGCCGCCGGCTTCTTCGCTTCGCTGCTTTACAGGCTCGTTGCGCGTACCGAGCGCCCGCCCTCATTGCAGTCGTTGCGGCTGTACGACCGGGTCGGCGTGCCGGTCACGAGGCTCCTCGATGCCGTTGTGCACGGGTGTTTTGGCAAGAATGTGCTCATCTGCGCAACCCGGCGCCAGCAGCCTAGCCGGTCGCTCCCTTGACCTCTGCCCGCGGACGAGCAATGAAATAGACGCACGCGATGAACATCGCCAACAGCAGCAAGAGCCTCGGATACGCCAACACTGTCAGTCCGCCGCGGCCTTCGAATGGAAAAGTGAATTTGTACGGAAAGAGACCGATGAGCACGTACGCGCCGAGAATGCAATAAGCCGGTACGCGTGCCCGTTGGCTCAGGAAGTAGTTGATGAGCAATCCCACGGGGAGCCAGAGCAGAGCGAAGTGGTAGGTCGCCGTGGCTGGTGCGATCAGCAGGACCAGAATTCCCAGGATGCCCAGAGACGGCGCAGTGGCAGTCGCAGCGCCCTTTGCCGCGAGTCTGATTAACGCCCCAACCGCAGCCAGCGCAATTGCGGCCTTCGTGATCGTCACGGCGGCGATGCTCAGCAGAGGCGCTGATGTTAGCGGATGAGCATTTCGAGCCGCGTCAAAAATAAATAGCCGACGAAACAGCGTGTCGAATGACTGGAACACTGCGCTAAACGGGTCCTGCAGCGCGAGATGGCCGGTCAGGTGATTGCCTAAAACCGAAAGCAGAAAGATCTGGTGAACTTTCCAGCCTAGCACAGCGACGCTGGTCAGCGTGACGGCCAGAATGGCAATCGCACCGCCAAGTAGCACCTTCCATTGCTTCTGGAACGCCAGGTAGGCAAGAAAGATCACCGGGTAATATTTGACCGGCACGAAAAGTCCGAAGCACACTCCCGCCAGCAAGGGTCTGCCTTTGAGGTAGGCGTAGTACCCGAGAATGCAAACTGATGACACGACAATGTACGGTTGCCCGAAACGCAGGCCGTTGAGGATGGCGTGACCCGACAACAGAATGAACACGGCCGCATCCACGACGCTCCACGATAGAATTCTCGCCAACAGAAATATCGAACAGACGAGGCACAGGACACTTAGAGCGCACACTACGCGTAGCGCAGTGATCGGGTCGAAGCGAGCGAGAGGAACGAGAAGCAGGGCTGTGGGCGGTGGAAACGGGGCAAATTTTCCTGGATTTTTCCCCGACTCCATCCCATAGCGACGCATTTGCTCTTGAAACCAAGAGTCGTTGTAGAGTTGCTGCGCGTCCCGCCCGTCAGCCACGATCCTGGCGGCGGTGAAGTAGCTCGGGAAATCAGCATCGAGTTTGGACATTGCGGGCACGATCCCCTGCAGGAACACCAGGGCTGCAAGACCGATCAACAATAGAATTGACACGGGTCGGTAGACGCGCAATTGCATCGAACTGCCGTTCTTATCGTGTGATCCGGCGCACGAGGGCGATCACGGCTCGCTTCACCAACCTTGCGACCCACAGAGGGTCGCGCCGCATTCCTGCTACAGAGTAGGAAACGAGCTTACCGAGCTCACGCCGCCGCGCAGCACGGATGGCCATCCTCAAGGTATCGCGAGTGTGCACCTGCCTGATCAGGGATCGCGCGCGGGGGGACAGGCCCGGGTTGCGCAGATAGCGGTCCGTCATTCTTACGTGCTCGCGGAGCAGTTGCTCCCATGTGTGGTCGTTCCCGCTGAAGGTCAGCGAACCGGGGTGGATCCGGTATCGGCAAATCAGCCTGTCGATCCTCGCAAACGGCAGGCCGCTCAACGCGAACCGGAGCATGAAGTCGCGGTCGCCAGCTATTCGATATCCGGGATCGAAATGACCTATCCTGGCGAACACCGATCGGCGGAAGAACCATGCGTTGAATGCGGGACTAGCGAGCGTCGCAAGCGTCAATAGATCGGTTCCTGTTGGAATGAATCTATCCACCACTTCTTGGCTGCCAGACCCAGATTCGCGAAAGAACACGGCTTCGCCCACCAGTGCCATGGTAACTTCGTCGCGAAACGTGTCACCGATCGAGGCCAGGGCATCCGCGGCGTAGCAATCATCGGAATTCAGAACGCCAATAATTTCACCGCGCGCGAGTGTCAATCCTTTGTTCAAGGCATCGTACATCCCAAGGTCCGGACCACTGATGACCTGCACGTGCGGATACCGTCTCAATACCTCCAGCGTGCCGTCGGTCGAGCCGCCATCAACTACGATGTGTTCGGCGTGCGCGGCTCGCTGAGCCAGTACACTTTCAATGGCTTCACCGAGGTAGCGGGCGCCGTTGAGGCACGGCGTGATCACGGAGACTGGTGGACCGCCCTCCAGATGACTCATAGAATCATGGCAGCATGAGTACCGGAGAAGAGTATATCCGGGCAATTACCAGACTTGAGTCCGATCGTCGGGCGCGTGCGGCGTTCCAGGCGCTGGTCTTGAACATTACCGCCCCCGGCGCCTGTATCTTTGACTTTGGAGCCGGACCCGGAATCGATGCCAAATTCTATGCGCAACAGGGGTTCAAGGTAGTTGCGTATGACGTGGACGCGCGCATGTGTGCGACGTTCGCCGAGTACTGCCGGCCCGAAATCGAATCCGGGCAGATCGAGCTATTTCAAGGAAACTACCGGCATTTTCTCGATGCCCTGGTTCCCGCCATCCGCGCGCGATTTGAAGTATCCACCATCACGGCAAACTTCGCCCCGCTCAACATGATCCATGACTTGCGTGAGCTATTTGCCAAGTTTCACGCACTCGCGGACTCTAGCACCAAGATTCTGGCCAGCGTGCTCCATCCATACTTTGCCAGAGACATGCGCTATAGATGGTGGTGGCGCAACAGGCCGCTGCTTTGGCGCCAAGGCTGGTTTAGCGTTGCGAGCCAGACGGGGATGCTCTTTCGCCGCTCCTTGGACAATTTCTCATCACAGGCCGCACCGTACTTCACGCTGGAGGCCGTTGTGCGCGGCCTGCCGGGGCGGGAGGGTCCGGAGCTCAAGCGTGCGGGTCGGTTGGCTGTCGCCGGCAGCCGCTATATGTTTTTGCTGTTCGCGCGACAGTGATCGCGTGCCTTGCCGTCCGTCAAGGTCTTGGCGGCGGCGAAGTATTCGGGAAATCGGTATCGACACGCCGCCGTTTACCGAACCCCGGCCATCCGCCTGAACGCCTCTGAGCTGCTGAGCAGCTCCGCATACGTCCCGTTTGCCGCAATTTCTCCATTGCGGATCTCGAAGATCACATCGCACGCCTGCAAGGTACTCAGTCGATGCGCAATCAGTACAATCGTGTAACGTCCGCGCAGTCTCAGGAATGTTGCCATCAACTCCTGTTCCGTCAGACCGTCCAGAGCGTTCGTCGCTTCGTCCAATATGAGAACCGATGCCTCCGTGTACAACGCGCGGGCTATACCGACTCTTTGGCGCTGGCCGCCGCTCAACCTCACGCCTCGCTCGCCCACCAGGTGATCGTAGCCGTCGGGTAAGGCCAGAACGAATTCGTCGAGTCGCGCAAGCTGCGCAGCCGCGAGCAGCCGTTGGCGGTCGATGGCAGCCCGCGGAATGCCGAGCGCCACGTTCTGCGCGATGGTCGTGTCCAGCAAGCAAATGTTCTGCGGAACATAGGCAATGCCGGACCGCCAGGCGGCGCGATTTGCATCATTCAGGGCAATCCCGTCGACCTGAACCTCGCCCGTCGCGGGCACGAGCAGCCCCGCGATCAGATCGACCAGAGTCGTTTTCCCCGAACCATTCGCGCCGACGAGGCCGACCGCGGCCCGGGCGGGAATACGCAGCGATACCCCGTCAACCGCCGCCGGCCGATCCGGCGCATAACGAAAGGAAACCTCTGTGAGCACGATCTCGCGCCGAGGCCGCTCCCGCCACGAGGAATCTGTCGCAGCGATGGCATCCCTTCTGGCGCGCGCCAGACGCAGATCCGGCGCTATCGAGGCGAATCCGGCGCGAGCGGCGCGAACTCTGACGATTGCGGCAAAAGCCTGTTGCAGCGTCGGCAGCAGCCGATATGCTGCGAATCCGGCGAATGTCAATTCCCCGAGCCACGGGCCGATCCCCCTCTCACGGGCGCTCAGGATGAGAGCAAGGCCCACGAGTCCCGCCACTGCAACGCATTCCATGACGTACTTGGGGCTCTGGGCAACCCGTTGAGTGCGCATCACCGCCAGCGAGACGGCCTGGCTCGCGTTGTCGAAGCTGCCGCGGAAGAAATCCTGGATCCCGAGAACGAGAATTTCTCTGATGGCGCCGAAGCTCTCGTTGACGATCTTGGTCTGCTCGATGAGGGACTCAGACTGAATGCGACCGCAGTGCAACAGGCGGTTACGCACGGCGAAGTAAATAAGAACATAGCCTCCGGCCAGGGCAACGATCATCACTACGGCAATGATGGGGTTTAGGAGCAGCATCGTCAGGATGATGAAGGCCGCCGTGACGGCGTTGGTGACGAAGGACAAGCCGTTGTGCAGAATCTCGTTGGTCGCACGAGCCGTCTCGGTGACGATGTTGTTGAGCAGCACCGCGCTGTGGGTGCGGGCGTGAAACAGGTACGGACGACCGAGATACTCTGCGAACAAGGCAGACTGCAGGTCGGTGCCGATCCACCACGCCAAGCGGTTCATCGCGAACGAGCCCAGAAGGTTGATCAGGTTGGCCAGCAGGACGAGCGCCATGAACCCAAGTCCTAGGGCGACTACGAAGCTGCGGCTGCTCGAGAGCCCAAGATAACCGTACAACCGCTGCAGGAGCCCGTTGTGTTCGATCAGTTGCGGGTCGCCCAACACGGAAAAGAACGGCGCGATCGCCGCGATCCCCGCGACAGTCGAGAAGGCCATCACGAGCGACAGGACTTGCGCTGCCAGCACCCAACGCCTCTGGCGAGGCGTAAGCACGGTCCAGATGTCGAATATCAGATTCATGGCGCAGTCACATCCACTCGAACACTGGATCACGCGCTCGCCGCCCGCCGAATGCGGCTCCGCCGGTATAGAGCGAGCAGGCCGCGCGGCATCGCTAACTTCAGCAACACTCGCAGCGCTCCCATCCACCAGTCCATATGCCGAACCGAGCATGCGCAGCTGCCGGCAAGGGTTTTCAGCGCCGCGACGCGATCCGTGTTCGCGTACACGCGGGCGAGGCCGAGTGCACTTTGCGAGTACTGTCGTTCGACGAGCCGGCGTACGTGAGCGTCGGTCGCGAGAGCGCGCGTCTTGCTCAGCAGCCTGTGCCTGCTTGCCGCCATCGGGATACCCCCCTCGCTGTAATGCTGCTCGTGCGAGCGCAGGCAGGTAAGCGGTTCGTCGATCAGTTCGATTTCACTGTGAGACGCCAGCCGCAACCACAGATCGTAGTGCTCGAACAGGGGCTGTTCCTCGTCGAAGCCGCCGACTTGCGCGAGCAGGCGGCGCTCGACGAGCACCGCGGTAGTCGCGACTGATGCCTCGAGGGTCAGTAATTGTTCGAGAATCGCACCACGATACGGTACCCAGGGTTTCGGGGCGCGGAAGGCTCTGGTTTTGCCGGCCTCATCGATGCCGACCCATCCGGAGTAGATCCAGCGGCAGTTGCTGCCGGCGCGCAAGGCCGCGACCTGAAGCTCCAGCTTCGGTGGCATCCACAGATCGTCGGAATCCAGGAAGGCGATGTATTCGCCCCCGGCCTCTCGCAGGGCGGCATTGCGTACGGCGCTGGGATTGCCCGTATGCGACAGCCAGACCACTCTGATGCGGGGCGGGTTCTCCAAAGCTTTCAGGTACGTCCTTGTTTCCGCGTCAGAGCCGTCATCGGCAACGATCAACTCCCAGTCCGAAAGAGTTTGTGCGAAAACAGATTCCACCGCCGGTCGAAGGTACTTCAGGCGATTGAACGTGGGCAGGATGACAGAGACGACGGGCGTTATCATCGGTGTTCGATCGCGCTCAGTGCGTTACGCTCCGCATAGCGGAAATCGCTACGCTCACACCGTCAGCCTGATCGACAATCCCATGAACCATTCGCGAGACCTCAGATACTCACCGCATCGCAACCACATGCTTCTTGCCATTGTGCTCTATCTTCGCTCAGTGCTTCCATGCATTTGCCGCTAGCGCTCAAAAAACGACTCCAGGCCACGCCTCAATGGCTCCCGATTTCTCTGCAGCCTCCGCAAGAAATCATTCAAGTGAGACTCGTCACTACCAGGGGTGCGTTTGATGTCACCGCTAACAATGTGGTCGCTGCACTGGACCCCTTGACGGTTGCAATAGGGCTGGATTCGCAAATGCAATCCGCAGTCGGCCCGGCGTCCGCGCCGGAACTGCATCTCGTGGATCGAGGCCTGGAGCGCGTCGTTGGAGTTCTGCATCTTCGCGCTGTGAAACACTGGAATACAGCGGGAGCGTTGCTTGCCTTGTTCGAAGTGCAAGCCGGAACTCATAGCTGCGCGCCCTGGCCGCGTCGAGCCTGGGACAGCTGGATGTACCGGCGCGCCTCGCAGGGGAATAATCGCTCGGGCAGCGTCGCGCCGACTGCGGGCGCCGTCGAGAACACGATGATCTTCTATATATGCCCGCGACCCGTTTTCCTCGTCAGTGTGGACGATGGTCAACGCAGCAACATATTTCCGATGGATCTCGTGGGGCCGATCGCTCCTGACCGTTTCACTCTGGCGCTTCGCAACAGCAGTCCATCCGTGGAAACCATCAAGACTGCGCGCAAGCTCGCACTCGCAAGCGTTCCCGCCGCTGATTACCAGATTGCTCATCAACTCGGCACTCACCACAAGAAGCCAAAAATAGACTGGGAGGGCCAGCCCTTCAGAGTCTCCCGCTCAAAGGAGTTTTCGCTACCCACAATGTCAACCGCGCTGCGCGTGCGCGAGATTGAAATCCTCGACTTTCAGTCGGCGGGATCGCACACGCTGTTCGTCGGCCGCATAGTCTCGGATGAACGGCTGGAAAATGGCCCGCAACTGTTTCATACGTGCGGCGTTTACCAACATCTGAGAACTCGTTACAAGCGTCCGTTCCAGGCAGTGTTCAAAGGCTCAGCACCCGGGGATCCCTGAGTCGTATCACCTTTTTCCACAGATCAAGCTCCCAGGGGCGGTCGTATTTCCGATAACGATAGCGCCACGAGGCCAGAGCGCGCAGAGCAGACTTCCCCAGGGACGGAGCGCGGATGTCCATGACCGTCGGAAACCGGCATCCCAAGACCGTCGTAAAATCGTGTATTCGCTGGCGCAGGCGCTCGGAGAGCCACGGCGCGCCCGAGTGGCCCCAATAGGCGTGCCATTGCGCCTCGGCCCATTCATCCGCTGTCGTCGGAAACACAACGGGGTTGCCGGCGCAGTCGCGCAGATCGCTTACCGAGCGCGCGACCGCGGCGTTCGTGCTCCCGGGAGCAGGCGGCAACGGTGTGTAGATGTAAATCATGATCTCCGTTTCCGGGTACCGGCGTTTGATGAGGTGGATGAATTCGAGAGTCTTCTCGGTCTCGCCCTCCGGATCCTGCGGAGGCGCCAACATGAAGGACAGCTCCGGAATCACGCCGTGGCCACGGCATGCTTCGATCGCCGCGAGCGTCTGATCCGCGCGGGTACCTTTCCGAATATCGTGCAGCAGCCAATCGCTCGGCGACTCTGCGCCCATGTAGGCCATGCGCAGGCCGCTCTTCCTGAGCAGCGCCCAGGAGCGCTCCGACAGATTCACCAGCGCGTCGGTCCTTGCGTAGCACCACCAGGGCAGCTGGAACTTCGCCAGAATCTCCAACAGCGGCACCATGTCGACTTCGCGGTCGAAGAAGTTGTGGTCATAGAACTGGATCGCGTCCACGCCGAGCCGGGTAGTCAGGAATTCGAGGTCCTGCTCGAGGCGGGCCGCGGTCGGCAACGCCATCTTGCCGCGAAACAT
>Ga0137362_10000970_pt1 | contig 16860 bp, 10 predicted proteins | sample MadtaG_2_FD_104801 | JGI IMG/M metagenome (GOLD analysis project Ga0137362, IMG submission 104801) | Vadose zone soil microbial communities from Angelo Coast Range Reserve, California, USA - Mad1_100_16 metaG | ecosystem: Environmental > Terrestrial > Soil > Vadose zone | place: USA: California... | reverse complement strand
GAGTGGTAATGATGCCATGGTAATGACAGGAACGAGGACTGCAAAACGAAATATTGCCTCGGAATAATCAAATCAATTGATGAACCTAGTTGGTTCTGAACAACGTTTCCCGCGCCCTCGCTGAATAAATACAGCGCAGCGGGCTGTTCGTTTTGAGGTAGCATTGGCCGATAATTCGTGGTCCAATCCTCGTAGTGGTTAAAAACTTTCGTCGGCGTCAATTCGTGCTCGTAGATCGCTAATCCCAAGATCTGGCCCGACCAACTGTCGCTAGCGGTGAGGGAATTGCCCAGCACAAGTCGCCCGGTAAAGATGCCGGCTGTTCTGCCTAAGATTTCAGACGTCTTGACCAGAACACCATTGATATAGGCTGACGTGTGGCGCGGCCCTAGCGTGATTGTCACAAAGGCCCGCCTTTTCTCAGGAAGGGCACTCTCAATAGCGAACTCGGCGGTTCGGGAATTACCTTCATCGTCGATATTTAGCCGCTGGACAACTAATGCCGCGCCGTTCTGTTGCAGCAAGAATGGGATTTCGGCACGGCGGAAACCCTCGAAGGCAAGAATGGTGTTTCTCCCTTTTGACTGGGCCGGTTCCAGCCATATCTCCAGGCTGCCTGAGGTATTATCGCCGGAACCGTGTACCGGGAATGCGCTGGAACTCAGAACGCTGCCATGATCACGAAAAAGGAGTCCCTTTCTTTTGGCCAGCCATGTCACGCTATTCTTGGGTGCATGAAACGGCCATAGGCCGGCAACCAAGACGATGATCAGCGTGCAAACGCATAAGCCCCCCACGGTCCGCTTGTAAGATGGACTAGTCATGCGTGTTCTTTCTCGTTCCGACATGATCGAATGCACTCGGTGAGTACCCCGGATTTATTTCCGGTAGCGACTGCGAATTGCGTGTTCGGAATCGCCCACTTAGTCACGTCGGCTCTGGAAGTGACACATCGCTTTGTCCAACGACGATTCCAACGACCACCTGATTTTCCGCATCTCCAATGCAACGTTCTTGGCTGTCCTCCAGCCAAAAGCGGCCTTAATCCACGAGTACTTCCAGGACAAGTGCGGAAGCCGCAGCTGCCCTCCTAGGTCTGCCGCCAGGTGTTCCGCCTGCCTAACGATGTCAGCTCTTTCCGGATAGAAGTTGATAAAATTTCGTTGCAGGTAAGTAAGACAGGCGTGCCGCGTCCTTGGAGTATCTTCCAGAGACCTCAAATAATTGATATGTAGCTTCATGGACAGCCACAATGCTTCGCGCTTTCTGTCCGACCTACCCACATAGGCTAAGCTGTTGGACCGAAAACCTCGATAGTAGACTCTTGCGCCTGGCACAAATAGCGTGCCATCACTGTTAAGAAGAACGCGGCAGAAATATTCGCCGTCATCGTCGGATAGCATGCGCGTGTCCCACGGACCAGACGCCTGGCTCAACTCACGACTGACGAGCCATGTGGCTGTCTGCATGTAGAGATTTTCCCCCATCTTGCGGGCAAGCCACTCGGTGGGAGACAGGTCTTCCCATAACCCATTCCGCAAAAATTGCGCACGCTGCCATTTGTGCAGGAATTTTCCAAACTCTGAAGACACAAGCGCTTTCCTGCTTCCGCTTCGGTCCAAAACCACCATCTGCCTGGCAATTTTGTCGGGAGCTAGAAGGTCATCGGCATCCAACCACTGAATATAATCTCCCTGGCAGAGAGAGAATGCTGTGTTCCTGGCGGAGGCAGCACCCTGGTTCTTCTGTGTGACTACACGAACACCGTCCGACTCAAATTGGCGTGCGATTACTAGCGTTTCATCGGTGGAACCGTCATCGACGACGATGATCTCCTTTCGTTTCCACGTTTGCGCAATCGCCGAACGCAACGTATCAGCGATCCACTCCTGCGCATTGCAGGCAGGGATCAGGATCGATACTGATTTCGTGGTGGCGAGTTCCCCGGCAATTCTGAGTCCAGGGCGAACACGCAAGCGATTGGATCGACCCTTTTCGAAGCCTGGGGCGCCTAGCAGTTCCATGGCTTCGACCACCGGCACAATTCGGGCGCCAGAGCTGACCGCATATTGTACAACATTCTTAAAGAATTCTGGGGTGCATCCGAATGGAGTAGGGTTGCAAGAAATGTCATGGGTCGCAAGGATAAGCCAGCCGCAAGCTTCTCGGTTACGGTCAATGAGATCCTTGACCGCCTGGAAATTGTCTCTGCTCTTCTCTAGGAAGTAGGCCGATAGCTGATTAAGATCTATCTTTCCAACATTAAAGGTCTGGCCGCCACCGCGACACGACAGAAAATAATCAGCGATCCTCGCCTTTGTGAGTGGTCGAGGCAGGCTCACTGGATAAGCGAAACTGTCGAACTCGGCACCTGGGAAAAGTTCGCTAAGTGCTACGCGGTTCTTAATGACCGAGTCTTTGAAAGTTCCTGAGGCTGTTTCCCATGAATCACAGTGCGAGAATGTATGGCATCCCAGCTCGTGTCCTTCCTTGAAAAGAGTCGTCAAGTCATCCGGCAAAAATATTTGGCCACTTTCTGTTTCCTTGCCTACAAGGCCGAGCGACGCGTAGTAGGTTCCGGCTAGACCGAGGCGGTTCAGGATAGCACCGCCGACCAGCAGAGCCGATCGCGGAAAATCGTCAAACGTAAATGAGATTAAAGGCCGTTGCAAACGGATCAAAAACGGCCTTCGGTATACGAGGCTCGCTGCCCTTCTTTGATAATATCCGGGTATTCTAGACCAGAGATTCCGAAATGACATCTAACTCCCCCTGCTGTTACTAGATGCTCCGCCGAACAAAGATCACATCCTGGCTCACCTCGGTCTTTTCAGAGGACCTCACCGCACTTCCTCGGGCCACGTCGGAAGCTTTCGGATCCAAGTACGGAGTCGGTCCAAATACTTCGGGAGCTAGGTGGCGGCTTCAGATGGCGGAAGCGATTCTCGAGGGCGGGCCCATGGAAGCATATCGGGCAAAAGCCTCGCAAAACGATAGAGGGGATCAGGTCCGCCGTGCAAGAATATGACTGCTCCAAGATAGAGGATCGAGAACAACAAGGAGATCGTCACGATCCGGGCAAGGGCCCCGAGGATACCAGGCGCTACTACCAACGAGGGTATTTCGCGGATGATCGCTGCCGACGCACATCCCGCCAGCAACGACGCAAGAAGATACTTCCAGACGACGGCGAGCACCGGCGTGATCCCAAAGCGTATTGGCCTCCCAGCGTACCAAAACGCGGGGATAATGAGAATCCAGAACGAAGCAGTCCAAGCCGAAGCAATGCCGACTGGCCCCCAAGGTAGCCCCAAGAAGAAGAGCAGAACCGTTACGCCGAACTCCACGATAACCCACCGGAACCAACGATCCGGTCTCCCGATCGAAAGGTGGATGATGCCGCTGGCATTATATATGAGCATGACCCCGATCCCGGGCCCAAAAAAAGTGAAGATCTGACCCGCCGCCTCCCATTTCACCCCCAACAGTAATCGAATCAGGTCTTTCCCCACGAGGGTCAGCAACGCCCCCGCACCCATGCCTAGAAAAGCCAGAATGGAGAGCCCATTGAGAAAGTATCGTCTGTACTGCATAGACCCGCGGTCCAGCCGACTCAGGGTAGAGAGGGCGACTTCTTGAACAGGAGACAAGAGCTGGTTCGCAGGCAAGACGAACAGATCGTATGCCTTCTTATAGAATCCTAAGGAACTTGGTCCAAAGCGCCATCCCACTAAAAGGTTGTCCGTGTTTCGGGTGATGTAGTTAAAGCTAAAGCGACCATAAACATTCAACGCAAAGCGCACAATGGAGCCCGTTCCGATTACGCGACGCGGGAGGCTAGGGATCCACCTGCATAGACACCAAGCCCCGACAGATTGGACAAATTGTCGCACAATGGCCCCTGCCACCAGCGCCCAATATCCCCACCCTGCCGACGCAAGAAGTATCGACGATACGATGGACACGACATTGGAGAGAATGTCGTTGGCGGAAGCCACTGAAAAGTGCAGGGCTCGCTTGAGAAGGGCAAGGTGCAGAACCGATGTACTGCTGATGAAAATGGTTAGAGACATGCCGATGGCCACGTGCGCCACGCGTTGGTCGCCGTAAAACCTCGCCAGCACTGACCCTGCGGCGGCGAAACCGATTGCCAGGAGTAGGCCCACGCTTAAGTTGATCCAGAACAGATTACTGGCCAGGAAATGATTGATCTCTTCGCGCTGGATAACGGCCTCTGCATATCCATTCTGTCCGAAGCTCATGAGTAGCAGGCTGAAGGTGGTGACCATCGCTACTACGCCAAAGTCCGAAGGCGTGAGCAGTCGAGCCAACCCAACGGTCGCGATCAGCTGAACCGCAAACACTACACCTTGAGAGAACACCGTGACCCCGGCGCCACGCACCGCAAGGCGACGCAAACCGCCACCCTCCTCAATGGGCTGGAATGCACCATTTGCATCAAAGGGTTTCAAGCTCCCTCCAGGCGGGCAACGAGTTCAGAGATTTTCACGTGACGCTCCTCGTGACACTCCTCACAGATCCGCGTGCTCCCCGCCGGGGCGGAGCAGGAGGTGCGGGTTGTCCAAAGCAAAAGGCTAAGTGAGGTCGTCCGCGGCAGGTTAACGGCCCCCACCCCGCATAGATCGCCCTCTTTCCGCACCGTTTTCATGATTCCGGGCTGCAAAGCGTCATTACCTACCGCTAAGATAATCCGCCAGAGGCACTTCCAAAGGACCAGTTTCCCGGGGACCCGTTAGGTCTTTCATACTGGCCTAAATCTGCTCCCTAGGCCAGTTGGCTTCCTCTCAAGTCGAGCGTTAGTGTTGAATGGATGAGTGATGCATAATTTTGGGATCAGTCACTTGGGCGCAGCTTGCGTCATGAGTAGAATGCTTCTCAACGCGTGAAGGAGCTTAACGGAATGAGACGCAGCCCGTTGTTTCTATTGTTCTTCATCACAGTCTTCGTCCTTCCAGCCATTGCCCACGCTCAGGCTTGGTCTGGCATTATCAACTCCAGCCGCGCAACAGATTGGACGCGGGCTGGCTTCCCTGGAAGCACATTACCATCCGCCTCGTGGACGCAGTGTGGCCCGACGATTGCGCCCTATACCGGAAGCGCCAGCACGATCACGACGCAGCTCGCAAGCTGCGGCGGCCAGAATAAGTACGTGCTCCTTGGACCGGGAACCTTCAATCTCACCGGGCAAGTCTCGTTTCCCAAGAACGGCCATGTTTCGCTGCGAGGCTCGGGAGCGAACAGCACTTTCGTTGTTATTTCCGCGTCGAGTCCCGTCAACTGTTCGCTTCATAGCGCCCTGATTTGTGCTGTAAGTAGTGATACGCAATATTTTAACCAAACTGGAGGTCAACCGAGCATAACTGCCTGGACTGCTGGATACACAAAAGGCTCGAACCAGATTACCGTGAGTAATGTAACAAACATTAGCGCAACGAATCCTACGATGATTTTGTTGGAACAATGCGAGACGGGCTACACAGCTTCGAGTCCAACGGCAGCTTGCACCGGAAGCGCCACAGACAACAATCAACTTTTTATCTGCTCGGATGCATATAGTGCTCCGAATGGTTGCTCTCAAGGTGCCGGGAATCAAGACACACATCGCGGGCAGTTTGAAATGACTTACGCTACGAATGTTGCCGGCAACGTTGTTACGATTGCCGATCCGCTCATTTATCCCAATTGGATATCTGGCCAAACTCCTCGAATATGGATTCAGCAGCCCATTGTCCAAGTTGGCGTCGAGAACTTGGCTATTGACGACAGCGCCGCAACTGGCTCGAGCGGCGTCAACGACGTGATTCAGTTTTTTGGCGCTTATCAATGGTGGGTGAGCGGCGTAAAGATTACGAACTGCCCGTTTTGGTCCATCGAAGCATTTCAGACTGAACATGGTGTCGTGAAGGATAGCTATATCTACCACACGACCGGAGTTGACTCTTACGGAGTTCGTTTTGAGGGCGCAGGACATAATCTTGTTCAGAATAATATCTTCCAGCAGGTGCTCGCGCCTGTTGTATTTGACGGACCAAGTTCAGGCGACGTAATTGCTTACAACTTCGCAATTGGTCAAGACGGCTTAAACTTAACTGCTGACACTTTGAAGGGAGCGTTCTTTGAGCACTCGGTGAATGCCTTCGAACTGTACGAAGGTAATGCAGCCGATACTCAGGTAAACGACGGCGACCACGGCACCGCCAATTTTATTACGCGCTTCCGAAACTTCTTCAATGGATGGTTAACATGCGGGAACGGGCAATGCGGCTCTGCGGCCGCTAAGGATTTCTGGACGAATGCATACCAGGATGTTGCAAAGGGAAGTCGCTACCAGAACAACATTGGCAATGTTCTCGGAACACCGGGTGTGCACAATACCTATCGAACGGCCGGCCTGTCTGGCTGGAATGCGGTGGTAATGGTGCTGGGTGGTAGCAACGCTGGTGTTCCCGCCGATCCCTTAACGCAAATCACGTCACTGTTCTGGGGCAACTACGACGTGGTCAGCGGCGCAGTGCGCTGGTGCGGCAACTCTTCCAACATCGGTTGGGCCGCAATCTGCTCCATCACGTCGGAAGTTCCAACCGGAATCAGCCCTTATCCAAATTCGGTGCCGACCCTGGGTGACACTGGCGCGGGCCAAGGCGCCCTGCCAGCATCGTTCTACCTGTCCTCAAAACCTGCATGGTTCGGTTCGATCCCATGGCCACCGATCGGACCAGATGTAACAGGGGGCAATATCGGCCAGTGCGCGGGAACGCTAAACACCCGCGGACAACAGGCAGGAATGCCAGCAACGAGCAGCGCTCAATGCACGGGGACATCCCTTACTACTCCCGCGTGGGGCGGCCACCTAAACGCTATTCCCGCGATGGCCTGCTACTTTTCTGCGCGTGGGACACCAGACGGGACGGGAGGCGTTCTCGCGTTCGACGCGAACGTGTGTTATGGGAGTGGGTCTCCGCCGCCTCCAGCTCCTAACCCTCCGACGAATCTCACCGTCATTGTTAATTAAGCTGACGACGGTTTGCTGCATAATTTGTTGATTGAAGCGCCTCACAAGTTTGAACTGGAGATCTGTCGGTGACATCGTCAGCTTGAGCGAGGCTGAGTGGGGGCGAATACTCTTGGAGTGGAGCTTCCGGGACTACCATAGTTGCCAGTAAGAAGCTGATCCATACGGGACTCAGCGCTTTGAACGATGCCTCCGTGAAATTGTAGGCGATCGCGACGACCAAGTATGCCAGCCGAAGGCTGGCAGCCGGCGCGCTCCAACGCAATGCAGCAACGATTCGACGAAATGCGGTGATGAGAACGACACTCAGCAGAGCGACCCCTACCCATCCCAGGTTCAAGAAGACCTCGATGTAGCCATTGTGTGCTTGGTTCACGGTTTGTTGGATCAGCACCTCCATCTCGGCAAGCCGCGGCCCTACCCAGAAACTCTCGAAGCCCGTTCCGAATAAAGGGTTCTGTACCATCCCAAGGGCGAAGTACCAGATGGTTGTGCGGCCGGTGAGCGTCGAATCTCTACCCAAGTTCTCCACCATTCCCGTGCCGACGTTGAGGAAAAGCGCAGACACGGCAACCCCCAGAACCGCGAATACGATAACATTCACAAAAGCAGGCTTTCGAGCCCATCGAAAAAGATAGGTCAACACCATCGGGACACCCGCTAAGAAGAAACAGGCGAAAGCCGTGGCGGAATTGGCTTCCCAGAGCAGATAAAATGCCATCGCGATGATGGTACCGTGGGCGATCAGCGGCCCAGCTTTACGGGTGCTCTCCTCGCCCCGGCGGATTTGGAGGAAACGAAATATGGATGCCAGTCCGAAAACCATGCTGATCATCCCAAGAGCGTTTTTGTCTGTCCCCACACCTGTCCAGGTGGGTGCTCCTGAGCGAACGTACACGCGCCCCAAGTCGGGGAAATACCTGATAAACAGAATAGAAAGAGGTGCGACAACAAAACCTATCCGCGCGAGAAGTCGTCTCATCGCAACGAGCCAGTTGGTGTCGGAGAGAACGATTAGAACCATCACTACGTCACCCAAGGCTCTGAACCACCGCTTCAAGGACACGTCGGGAAAGTCAGACCAAAGGACGCTTATCCCACAGTACAAAAAATAGAGCAGGATCGGAAGATTGGATCGTAAGAGGATCCCGACTTGCCGCGTCCTGTTGAGGAGCACGATTACGCCGAGGGCCAGAATTGCCGTCAACACGGCCCGGTCTAGAGGGCTTCCTTCGAGATACTGATCCGATACACCATCAGGAGAATACTGCAACCATTCCGATACATTGCGCGATGCGGCCAGAAACAACCAGATTACGGGAATCCAAAGTGCCTTTGAGGTCCGAACGTCGCTTTCCCGGTTAAGTCTGAAAAGCTGCCAGATCAGTAATGCACAAATGATACTAGCAATCACCCGAACCATTAACTTTCCATGTCCGATGGAGAAATTTGACTCATTTTGGGCAGATGAAAACGCGCCTAGGAAAACCCAGTCCCGAAACCCGAATGCGCGGCCAGGTCATTCTCGACAGGTCACATTCGGGAGCAAGCACTGGTGCCTCGCCGTGAGATTTCAAGGACTAAGCGAATACAGCCTTGTAGAACTTATCCACCATGGCTGATTGCACCCGCGCGCGATCCAGGATTTCAACGCTAAAGATTGTAAGTGCAAAGGCCAAGACAAACGAGAGCCCGAGTACCGCCATTTCCGAATCGATGTAGTTTAGTCCCACATGAAGCAACTGAAGGATCGCAATCTGCGCGATATATCCGACTAGAGAGTACTTGCCCAGCAGAACGATGCAAGTCCTGATCTTTCCGGGTTCACCACTCTTTTGGCCCAAGAGATAAATAATCATGAGGCTCAGACAAACGCCGATGATTTGAAGCGGATAGATCACATTCCAAATGGTTATCGCTCCCAAATAAAGCAAGTAAGCCGCGCTAAGCAAATAGGGGTGTCGAGCGGGGGCATTCACCCTTTCTATTGGGAGATATCCCGCAATCACTCCGAGCAGCCCGATCGTGAGAAGTTCCAGATACGTGTGGATTCCCATGAAATCCAAGGCAACGAGACATAATAAGAAGAACAGGCACACAGCATGAAACGTATACCGATAGAATCTGGACACGACCACGAGCAATGCCGACAGTACAAGAAGGTAGCTGATAGGGACCAGAACGAAGAAGGCGACCGCCTTAGCTTGTCCTCCACCTACGCCACTCCCTGTGAGGTAAACTTCAATCAGATTTCTAATCGACCAAGAAGCGGACAAGACTTGCCCCGGGAGATTGCCTTGGACCAGAAGGTTTCTTGTCACGTTTAGTAGGGTAAACACTCCTAGGAGTTTTAAGCCTCTCTGAAGGAGTCGTTTTGGAAGCTGCGGATGTAAGATGCCATATTTTGAAATATAGACGTTCGAAATTAAGAAGCCAGCGATGAAAATGAAAGACGGGGTCAAGAATCTCAGATATCTGCTGTCGTGAGGTCCGTAGAAATAATTCATCCAATGGTACAGCACCATGATCAAGACCAGCGTCCCCTTGGTAAAATCGAGCGCTGGAATGCGTGCAACCTTGCTGTTTGTTGTCATCTTTTGCTGGCCACTCGCAATGAGAGCTTAATTGCATCACTCTAAATCAGAACTTCACACATTCGTTGAATTTATAGCTCAGGCTAGCTTAGAGCGTGTTTCGAAGGTCAGCCGCAAGCCTGTTCGTAAAAAGGGTGGCCCCCTTTTCGTTCAAATGGAATCCGTCGCTTTGAAAGGAGCTCTGATCGAGTTCATCACTTGGAACTGGAATCAGCACGGGAATACCGAGGTCTTTTCCCGCGTGCACAATCGCTTCCGACCCGCTCTGGTAAGTTGGAGGGACCACCAACATAAACTGAGCGCCGTTCGCCAGAGCCAATCCATCCAAACACATCAGACGGTCTCTTGCGAGTGTATAGAGGGTGGCTTCAGGTATTGCGGGGTCTCGGACAGCGCCCAACTTTTCGTGCAACAACTCTGTTACGTCAGGAAGTAATTTACTGAGTATATAACCGCGAGTTATTTCACGAGTGCTGTAATACTTGCTGATATGAGCCAGCATGAACGAAGTTGTAGTAGTTGCATCCATGTGCGTTTTTTGAGCTACTTCGATGAGATCTTCCCCCCGGAAAAGATATTGTGCCGAGTATTCCCCCCGTGTATGCAAAGATGCGAGTTGATTTGGGCTGAGCCCCAGCAATACATAGCGAGGTCGCATGCCCTCTGCGAATAGCCGTCTCAGGCCAAAGTACCAATCGTAATAGTCAGTCGCCAGAACAAAATACGGAACCGGAATGGCCTCGGCCTCAGTTTGTCTAGCCAAAATTTGAACGTTCACCCCTTCGAGGAGGAGTGAATTCCCAAGAACTGCGATATGCGAAGGGCTAGTGGAGTTCGTATCTTTGACAGCCAGGAGGGCTCGACGCTGTTCAACCTCGCGCCTTTGTACCTTGCTCGTGCGGTCAAATCTACAGACAGTTAGAGCTTCCACAGCGAGAAGCAGGGTCAGTGCCGTCCCCAACAACGCGATCGTAAAGCGGTTCATCCGGAGGCCCCTCTTCATAGCATCAGAACTGAAAATAGATAAATGCCTGGCGGTCGCTCGCCGAAAATAAAATTAACATCGTCATCGCAACGACCGCAGTACTGTAGCGAAGTACCGGTGAACTATTCTGGAACAGATATTCGCTCCCAGATTCTTCCAGTTGAAGATCCATTGCGAATCCCAATCCTCCCAGAATCGCAAGAAGCGTCCACGCTGCAGTGTAGTCGGAAGTCCATCGAAAGTGTCCAAGGTTGTGGATCATCGTCAACGCACTGGAAACTGACTCAGCTCTAAAGAAGATCCATGAGAAACATACAATCTGAAAAGTGATCACCCATCGCAACCATTTAGACCAACCATCTGGTGCAACATGCTGTTCACGATGCCCGAATATGAATTTTTCAAAGCTCAGGATCAGGCCTTGAATCGCTCCCCAAATGACAAATGTCCAGTTCGCACCATGCCACAACCCACCCAGAAGCATGGTTAGAAGAAGATTGCGATATGTCTTGGCTTCGCCTAGTCGATTTCCCCCGAAAGGAATGTAGAGGTAGTCACGCAGCCAGGTGCTAAGGCTGATGTGCCACCGGCGCCAGAAGTCCTGCAAGCTGACGGCCAAATAGGGTTGGCGAAAATTTACAATGAAGTGAAAGCCGAGTAGTTGGGCGCCGCCTCGCGCCAAATCACTGTATCCACTGAAGTCACCGTAGATCTGCCAAGCGAATGCATAGGCTCCAATGAGAACGGACCATCCATCACTACCAAGCTTGCCACTGAATGCGGCGTTGGCCAAATGTGCGCAATTATCGGCGATGACGCACTTGCGGAAGAGCCCCATCAGAATCAACATACATCCGTCTTGAAATGCTGAGGCTTGGAAGACGCGAGGTTTCTGTACTTGAGGAAGCAAGTGCGAAGGCCGCTGGATCGGACCTGCGATCAAGTGTGGGAAGAGGCTAATGAAAAGCGCATAGTCGACAAAGTTTCTCGAAGCCCTGATCTTCCTCACGTAGACGTCCACGATATAGGCCACTTCTTGAAATGTGTAGAAGGAGATGCCGGGAGGAAGAATAATCCCTAGCATACCGCGAGGAATGTTGTGAACTCCTAGCACATCGAGGGCGCGAGCTGTCGAATCGAGGAAAAAGTTAAAGTACTTGAAGAATCCTAGAATCGAGAAATTCACAACGAGGGAAGCAATAAGCAGAAGCTTACGGGTTGCTGGATTCTGTGCGTCTTCAATCTTTTTGGCGATGATGTAATCAATCGTGGTCGAGGCAATCATTAACAGCAGGAAACGCCAGTCCCACCAGCCATAGAAAAAATAGCTCGCGGCCAATAGCAGCTTATTCTGCCGACGCCAATTCAAGCGCCAGTAAACCAGGACGACCAGAATCAGAAATACAAAGTAGACTGGCGTATCAAATAACACCTACAATTCCCCTTTTTTGAATCTCGGAGTGAACGCCGCAAATGATCGATTGCAAATTCCAATCCGAATCAGCTGTATCGGCCACAGGTAAAGCCTGATGACTCGGGACATCAGCATAAAATCTTGGTGTAAATGCGACACAGCGTGCAGCATTTCAATTTGAATCAAGAAAGAGACGATGTATGAGTTCTAGGGTTAGCAGCTGGTGAATCTCGGTGGTGTAGTTTCGGTTTCCCTGAAGGTGGCCCTGCACCACGGCTTCGACCCTGTTGCTGTCCAGATAAGGCCGGGAAAGTGTTCGCGGGTCTAGCAACATTTGCCGAACGTATTCAGACAGGGCGTCCCGATACCAGACTCGGAAGTGATTGAATTTGTGTCTACCGAGAAAGAGGCGTTCCAGATGGAACCGCGACAAGAGATGATCGATCCGTGCGACCGATTGGGGCATGCCATAGTCGTAGGCGTATTCCGCCCTGAACGTGAACTCGAGCCAACTTCGTGAGATGGCACTGAACAGAGTCCCGGACTCTCCCGCTAAGCCTCGGTCAGTTCGGACTCGGCCTAGGGCGGCGCTCCCATCTGAGATAAGCCGGGAGCAATCTTTGCTGTTTTCGAAAATGTCGTTCTTTGCGAAGGCCGAATCCGGCGCTCGGAAAGCCGTTCGGACAAGGTCATTGTCGAGGTATGGAGACCGCAGGGAAAGCTGAGTTTGCTCTAGAGCGAGAAGACCGTAGTGGTGCCAGGGGGCCTGCCTGAAAGCAATAAAGGAAAGCGCGTGCCCCTTGACAAGCCCGGCATATGTCCTCTGGGCCGCCTGAACGTGGGAGAGAAACTCCGGGCGAAACAGGCCTGGCGTTGGTTCCACGGGCTTGAAGGCTCGCAATTGTCGAAGTATCTCGCCGCCGTAGTTACCCGTCATCCTGACAGGGGCGATCTGAGCTGCCCGCTCGTTTACATAGAGATCAGAAGAACGGCTGACGTTAGCACATCCGTCGGTAAGGTAAACTGTTCGCTCCGCGTAGTACGGGAAACGCGAGAGAAACTCCTTTTCTACTGGGATCACTTCGAAGGGTTGGCCGCTCGTCCGGGCTACTTGTCGCGCCAGCAGCACGTCCTGACATTCGCGGAACATGCCCCCGAACGAATAGCAGGGAAGAGATCCAGGAGGCGACTTGTGCCACGCCATGATCATCCGCGTGTCCAGGCCCCCGGTCAAAGACATCCCTATCCGTTCTCGCCCATTGAAGTACCGAGGGAGGTTTCGCGAGAAGACCGCACGCAGTTCCTGGTAGTAGACTTCCGGCTCCAGCGGAGCCTGACCCTCCCATTCCAGCGGCTGGAAGTATGTGCTTTTCTGCTGTAAGCAGCCGTCCCGGAAGACCCATGCCGAAGCGGGCGGCAGTGCTTCTATGTCCTTGAAGAGTGTTCGGTTCTCCAATACGCAACCGCATGAGACGAATTCGCCCAAGGCCCGAGGATCTGTCGTCCGCAGTTCAGGACGGACCGCTAGAATAGCCTTCGCCTCTGCGGCAAAGTAGAGGGCTTCCTTTGATTCGTGATAGTAGATGCGGTGCAGCCCATACCGGTCGTTAAAGAGAGTCGCGATCCCGCGCGTCCCGTCTGTTAGAAGCCCGTGGAACCTTCCGTTAAGGCCCTTTGGAAATTCAGGATCCTCCTCGTAGAGGTGGATAAGATAGGAGGCTCCATCCGTTGCCAGCTCATGCCCTCGTTCCTTGAGGTGCCGAGCGGTCCCCGGTTCGGGGTACTCCTCCCCAGAAAAGATGAGAGAGATATCCCCTCGTTCATCGCAGAGCGGCATTCCGTCGGAAAAGGAATTCCTTCGTACGGACCACCCGACATACACTCCCAAGGGTTCATGAATCCACGTTCCCGTGCTGTAAAAAGACTCGTGGCGAATGGCCTCAACCATCTGTAGCAATTTTGCCTCGGCTCGTCCGCGCGGCATCTTAGTGATAAGACCGACGATTCCCGGCATGGCCCTCTCCTAGTCAGCTTCCGTAACGGAGCGAAACTTGCGCTTGTACCAAACCCTCCGGGGCTTGTGGAGCTTGGCGCTACCGTTTCGGAAATATAGTCAATGAGCTTGAGGTACAGGCCAAGCCGAAAGGCAGCCAAAATGGTGCGAGCAAAAGGAACATAGTAATGGGGCACATCGACACGCTGGAACCCATTGTGTTCCTTAAAGCCGTCGAGGCTACTCCGCACCTTGTTCCCATAGGCAAAGTTTGAGTACACAAGATACGTCGGAGCTTTGTCCCGGCGCCGCGCCATGGCGAAAACGGGAGGACAAGGCGTTGAAGGGATGGAGAACTCTCCCCGGGGTGTGCTCTTTTCATGAGGCTCGCCTGTTTGAGGGGGTCGCGCTGATTCACTAGAAGGGCCTAGAGTGGTTCGGATTAAGCATTAATCTCTTGCGCTGGCATCGTTCCTTGCGAGGACCAGTTGTTCGATTCGTCCTTGCGGCTTAGAGTTGGAGCCGGCGGGGGGATTTGAACGCCCCGTCTGCCGATTACTTTTCGGCTGCTCTATCATTGAGCTACACCGGCCCTTCGCGACTGCTTAAGATCATACCATTTCGCGCGCGCGTTAATGCCTAACGTGATCAGACCATGCGGAAGGATTCCCAGAAGGCCCCGGTGGAGCTTTGCTTTCATGCAAAGCGCTCCCCATTTCCCCAACGGGATAAAGTATCGTGGGGTTAAGATCTCTTCAAACCCATTCCTAAGTTTGAACTCCCGCAGAGGATTGTCGCGCTTATTGCCGTAATTAAACATGCCGTACGTCAGGTAAGACACTCCTCTTTTTTCGCAGAGCTCAACGGCCTTTGCGACCAAGGCGTTGGTTGGTCTCTTATCGTAGTGGGTCGCCTTTGCGGCCAAATTCAGTATTGAAGCGACCTCTCCTTTGAACACTATCTTCAGAAAACCGATCAATTCGTCTCCTAGACATGCGCAAACAAAGTCGCTGCGATCAAGGAATGACGAATGATCCTTTCTCACCTGATCAAGACTCTTACCATGATGGGCGTTGGGCCTTCCTTGTCGAGTTGCAGAATCATTATTCACGCCTGCGATTCCTCTAATCAGGCCATCATCAAAGTCTTTGACTGTAATCATTACGCCGCGTTTTTGTGATCTCCTCACGTTCTTGCGAGTTTCCTGGGGAAGCTTTTCCCACCACTCCTTGACGCTAGTCAGCGGAATGGCGGCCACGCTATCCCACTCCATGGGATACTTGTATTTCGGGAGCGACCCGGGCAGTTTCTGCGAAAAAGTGAAGACATCAGCCCGCAAACCATGTGACCGTTGCTTCTTTAACTTTTCGACGCAGGCGTCAGGGTCTTCAAGTTCCGCTTCCATCCACCATTCATCGTGAATGTAGGCCATCTTCACCCAGTTTCCTCTAACGACGATCGTCTTCTCATTAAAGTCCAGCGCGGGGACTCTTAACCACTTCCCCTTAACGCTGATCTCGATAGAGTCGTTTCCCATTCACCCGCCTCCGTTCTTTCCACCGATCGTGCGTTTATTGCGCGCCTTGAATGAAGTCTTCGGAGCCGGGAATGCTTTCATGCACGAATTGGCTGGCTCAGCTGACACAGAAAGATTGGACTTGAATTGATCGGAGCGCGAGGTTTCCACCCGACTCACGTTTGGCGTCGCGTGACCAACTTCAATCCGATATATGCGAGAAGTCGGCTGATGTGGTCAAACAGTTTTATCAAATACCTAAGAAACAGGTGCTGTCCGAACACGGCAAGAATGGGCAGCGCCAACGTATAGCACGGCACGGCAATCAAAGATCTTGCTGCGTTTCTAATTCGATGCGTTGGATGTTTTGGAAAATTGCTGCCACGGAGCAGTGCCCGTTTCAGCAGATAACTGCGGTTGCAACGCGAGGCCGGAACCGCCTCATAGGCAACTGCTTCGTTACACCAGACGAACGTACATCCTTTCTTCATCATTCGCCGAAAGAAGTCCACATCTTCTCCGGCGGTATCAAATTCAGATCGGAACGGCGCGTCAACAGCATTCAAAATATCTCTCTTAAAAAGCACGTTGCCAGTGCGAGCCTGCTGCCAGTTCAGCCTATACCCGGTGTCAAAGGTCGGCCGGTCAAAGAATCGACCCTTTCTTACCCATTCTGGTGGGTCAGACTCGAAGTATGGCTTCACCGGCCCTAGAACCCCGTCCACCCCGTATGCCATACAGGTCTTGAACAGGTTGCAAAGCCAATCGTCCGCTGGATACTCGTCGTCGTCGATAAACGCGATGAAATCTCCTTCAGCATGTTGTAACGCCTTGTTCCGGGTCAGTGCGATATTCTGTTGTGACTCAAAACAGTATGTCACCTGGACATGCAAGGTGGAGGATAAGGGCGACACCACTTGTCGTGCTGACTGCTCAGGGTCATTATCGGCCACCACCGCAGAGTAGGTGAACAGTCCCTCAGTCCGCAGACCGTCCAATCTGTCCAATAGTCGCCTCAAGAGTTGCGGCCTCTTGAATGTGCAGATACAGACGCTAATGTGACGAGTTGCGGTGGCCGTCACCATTCGTTCCGGACCAATTCCCTCGCCGGCGCACATCACCTTGTACGACCTCTCGAATACCTGGCGATTGTAGTCCCATCCTTCTGCCCCGCTCGGCCATGTTCAGGCCTGGCAAAGCCTTGCGAACCATGTACGGATTCAACGGCAGTCCGAATGCCCGCGCGCAGCACCGGCGCGATCTCAATGAGTCGCACACCGTTTCTTCGGAGACGTCTCCTTGAATATTCATCGCCAGGGCCGATG
>Ga0137362_10000967_pt1 | contig 16906 bp, 14 predicted proteins | sample MadtaG_2_FD_104801 | JGI IMG/M metagenome (GOLD analysis project Ga0137362, IMG submission 104801) | Vadose zone soil microbial communities from Angelo Coast Range Reserve, California, USA - Mad1_100_16 metaG | ecosystem: Environmental > Terrestrial > Soil > Vadose zone | place: USA: California... | reverse complement strand
GGAACGACTGGGCGGTCAACCCGGATCTCCCGGTGCTGTCGCCGTGGAAGACGGTGACGCCGATCAACACGCCGACGTGGACGCTCGAGCGCAACCCGTACAGCGTCTTCGTCGATACGGCAGGCAATCAGCTTCCCTACATCGACAAGGTCGTGCTGACGCTCGCGGAGAATCTTGAAGTGCTGAACCTGCGCGCGATCGCGGGCGAGTACGACTACGCCTCGCGGCACGTCGACCTCGGCAAGCTGCCGGTGTTCCTCGAGAACCAGCAGAAGGGCAACTACAAGGTCTACCTGGATCCCGGCGACTACTGCGACCTCATCATCAAGTTCAACCTGAACTACGACGCCGATCCGGAGATCGGGAAGTGGTTCAACACGGCCGACTTCCGGCGCGCGCTCTCGCTCGGCATCGATCGGGATCAGATCAACGAAACGTTCTGGCTCGGCACGGGCACGCCGGGCTCCGTGGTGCCGGTGGACAGCAACAAGTACAACCCGGGGCCGCAGTACCGGAAGCTGTGGGCGACGCTCGATGTGAAGAAGGCCAACGAGATGCTCGACAAGATCGGGCTCGCGAAGAAGGACGCGGAAGGCTATCGCCTGCGTGCCGACGGCAAGGGCCGGCTGCGGATCGAGATCATGACGCTCGGCGGCCAGTTCGTGCAGTACACGCAGATCTCCGAGATGATCCGCGAGCAGTGGAAGAAGATCGGCATCGATCTGAAGGTCCAGGAGGTGGAGCGGAGCCTCGCGCTCAAGCGCACGGCCGCCAACGAGCAGCAGCTCGGCGCCTGGAACAACGACGGCAGCGAGCACCTCTTCACCTTCCCGCTTCACGTGTTCCCCTTCGAGGTGGACGCCGTCGCGTCCTCGGGGCCGCTCTACGCGAAGTGGTTCCAGTCCGGGGGCACTCAGGGCAAGGAGCCCGAGCCCCGGATGAAGGAGATGATGGAGAAGTGGAAGAAGGCGTTCGGCGTGCCCGAAAAGGAGCGGATCGCGCTCGGCAAGGAAGTCTGGAAGATCGCCGCCGAGGAGGTCTACATCATCGGCGTGGTCGGCCAGGGCCCGGCGGCGATGGGTGTCCGCGTCGTCAAGAACAACATGGGCAACATCCCGGCGCGCATGTACAACAGTCCGGACGGCAAGACGCCGGGCGTCTCGCGGCCCGCGACGTTCTACTGGAAGAACTGAGGTAGCGAGAGGGCGCGACGGTGCTCGCCTACATCGGCCGTCGCGCCCTGCTCGCCGTCTTTACCGTCTGGGCGATCTCCGTCCTCTCGTTCGCGATCATCCAGCTCCCGCCGGGCGACTACGTCACCTCGTACATCGCGCAGATGGCGTCGATGGGGAGCGTGGTGTCGGACGAGGAAGCGAGGAACCTCCGCATCCAGTACGGCCTCGGGCAGCCCATCTACATCCAGTATCTGAAGTGGATGAAGCTCATGGTGGTCGGCAACTTCGGCATGTCGATGGAGTGGCGTCGCCCGGTCACCGAAGTGATCGGCGACCGCCTGTGGCTCACGGTGGTCATCTCGGTGGCGGCGTTGATCCTCACCTGGATCCTCGCGCTGCCCATCGGCATTTATTCCGCCGTGCGCCAGTATTCGGCCGGCGACTACGTGGCGACGTTCGTGGGCTTCATCGGCCTCGCCGTCCCGAACTTCCTGCTCGCGCTCGTGATCCTCTATCTCGGGTTCGTTCTGTTCAACGCGCACATCGGCGGGCTGTTCTCCCCCGAATTCCAGGACGCCGAGTGGAGCGCGGCGCGCGTCTGGGACCTGTGCAAGCATGTGCCAATTCCCGCGCTGATTCTCGGGCTCGCCGGCACTGCGCAGCAGATCCGAATCATGCGCGCGAACCTCCTCGACGAGCTGCGCAAGCCGTACGTCGTGACCGCGCGTTCCAAGGGGCTGTCCGAGCTCCGCGTCATCCTGAAGTATCCGGTGCGGATGGCGCTCAACCCGTTCGCGAGCACCATCGGCTACACGCTCCCGTACATCGTGTCGGGCAGCATCATCGTGTCGCTCGTGCTCGGGCTGCCCACGGTCGGACCTCTCCTGCTGAAGGCGCTGATCGCGCAGGACATGTTCCTGGCGGGCACGATCGTGCTGCTGCTTGGCGTGATGACGGTGATCGGCACGCTCATCTCGGACATTTTGCTCGTCTGGGTCGATCCGCGCATCCGGCTCGAGGAGACCTGATGGCGACATCCAACGTGGTCCTCGATCCCACGAGCGCTCCGGTTCAGCCACCGCACTCCGTCACCGAGGCGCGCATCTTCGTGGCGTCGCAGTGGCAGCTGATGTGGTGGCGATTCCGCAAGCACAAGGTGGCCGTCGCCAGCAGCCTCGTCGTCATCGGTCTCTACATGGTCGTGCTCGGCGCTGACTTCCTCGCCTATGCCGATCCCAACGCCTCCGAGGCACAGCGCGGGCTGATGCCCCCGCAGCGCGTCTACTGGTTCGACGGCTCGCAATTCGGGCCGTACGTGCACGGGGTCAAGGGCGTCCGCGATCCCGCGACCTTCAAGCGGGTGTACCGACCTGATCCGAGTCAGAAGATCCCGCTGCGCTTCTTCGTCAAGGGCTTCCAGTATCGATGGCTCGGCGTGATCCCGACGACGCGTCATCTGATCGGGGTCGACAGCGGTGGCGACGCCGGGACGACGGTCTTCCTGCTCGGTACGGACGTGCAAGGCCGCGACGTATGGTCGCGGCTGATGTACGCCACGCGCATCTCGCTCACCATCGGGTTGTTCGGGGTGACGGTGAGCCTCGTCCTGGGCGTGATCCTCGGCGGGATCTCCGGATTCTACGGCGGCGTCACCGACACCGTGATCCAGCGCACGATCGAGATCCTTCGCTCGATCCCGACGATTCCCTTGTGGATGGGACTGGCCGCCGCCATGCCGCGCGAGTGGTCCATCATGCAGGTCTATTTCGCGATCACGATCATCATCTCGCTCCTCGGATGGACGGAGTTGGCGCGCGTGGTGCGCGGGCGCTTCCTGGCCATGCGCGAGGAGGACTTCGTCGTCTCGGCTCGGCTGGTGGGCTGCAGCCAGATGCGTACCATCTTCGTGCACATGGTGCCTTCGTTCATGAGCCACATCATCGCGGCCACCACGCTGGCGCTGCCCGCGATGATCATCAGCGAGACCGCGCTGAGCTTCCTCGGCCTGGGCCTGCGCCCGCCGGCGATCAGCTGGGGCGTGCTGCTGCAGCAGGCGCAGAACGTCCAGACGGTGGCCATCTCGCCCTGGCTGATGCTGCCGGCGGTGCCCGTGATCGTCGCGGTCATGGCCTTCAACTTCCTCGGCGACGGCCTGCGCGATGCCGCCGATCCCTACGGACGCTAGGACCCAGATGCGATGACCGCGCCGACGGCCGCCGCCCCGCTGCTGTCGGTGAGAAACCTCAAGACGTACTTCGCGCAGGACGAAGGCACCGTACGCGCAGTCGACGGCGTCAGCTTCGACCTCAGTCCGGGCGTGACGCTGGGGGTAGTGGGGGAGAGTGGCTGCGGCAAGAGCATCACGGCGCGGTCCATCTTGCGGATCGTCGATCGACCGGGCCGGATCGTGGAAGGGGAGATCCGGTTCCGGCGGCCGGGCCCCAACGGGAGCGCGGCCGACGTGGTGGATCTGGCGAAGCTCGAGCCGAATAGCGCGGAGATGCGGGCGATCCGCGGGGCGGAGATTGCGCTGATCTTCCAGGAGCCGATGTCCTCGTTCAGCCCCGTGCACAGCATCGGCAACCAGATCATCGAGGCCATCCGTCTGCACCAGCCGGTCGGCCGTCGCGAGGCGCGCGAGAAGACGATCGAGATCCTGCGCCGGGTCGGCGTCTCCACGCCCGAGCAGCGCGTGGACCAGCTGGCCAACCAGCTGAGCGGCGGGTTGCGGCAGCGCGCGATGATCGCGATGGCGTTGTCCTGCCAGCCGACGCTGTTGATCGCCGACGAGCCCACCACGGCGCTGGACGTCACCACCCAGACGCAGATCCTCGAGCTGCTGCGCCAGCTGCAGCAGGAAGACGGCATGGCCATCATGCTCATCACGCACGATCTGGGCGTGGTCGCCGAGATGGCCACCGACGTGGTGGTGATGTATCTCGGCCGTGTGGTCGAGCAGGGGCCGGTGGACGCGATCTTTCACACGCCGCGGCACCCCTATACACGGGCGTTGCTGCGCTCGATTCCCCGCATTCGTGCGCGCGCGCGGGAGCGGCTGACGCCGATCGCGGGCGCCGTGCCGCATCCCTACGACCGGCCGAGCGGCTGCCCCTTCCATCCCCGCTGCGCCGAGTTCATGGCAGGACGGTGTGATCGACAGGCGCCGACTCTCAGGCCGGTAGCCGATCGACACGCGGTCAGCTGCTTCCTCTACGAATGAACGTCGACGAATGAGCGCGGCGCAACCGCCTCTCCTGCGCGTCAGCGGGCTGCAGAAGCTCTTTCCCATTCGGAAGGGCTTCCTCAAGCGGACCGTCGGCTACGTGCGCGCTGTGGACGGTGTCGATTTCCACATCGACGAGGGCGAGACTCTCGGCCTCGTCGGCGAGAGTGGCTGCGGGAAGACCACGACCGCGCGCTGTGTACTCCGGGCCATCGAGCCGACCCGGGGTGAGATCCACATGCGAGCGGCAGACGGCTCCGTGGTCGATCTGGGCAAGCTGCGCCCGAAAGAGCTGCGCGCGCTCCGTCGCCAGATGCAGATGATCTTCCAGGATCCGTTCACGTCGCTGAACCCGCGCATGACGCTGCTCGACCTGGTGGGCGAGCCGCTGCTGGTCCACGGCATGGCGAGCCGCCGGGAGCGCGAGGAGCGCGTGGCCGATCTGCTGACCCGCGTGGGGCTGCGCCCGGAGTACATGCGGCGTTTTCCTCACGCCTTCAGCGGTGGTGAACGCCAGCGCATCGGCATCGCCCGCGCGCTGGCGCTGCATCCGCGGCTGGTCGTCGCCGACGAGCCGGTCTCGGCGCTGGACGTCTCGGTGCAGGCGCAGATCCTGAATCTGCTGGTCGATCTGCAGGCCGATTTCCGGCTGACGTACCTCTTCGTCGCGCACGACCTGAGCGTCGTGCGCTACATCAGCAACCGGGTGGCGGTGATGTACGTCGGCCGGATCGTGGAGCTGGCGGAGACGACCGAGATCTTCGAGACACCCAGGCACCCGTATACGGCCGCGCTGCTATCCGCGGTGCCCGAGCCCGATCCCCGCGTGCGGTCCCGGCGCATCGTGCTGCAGGGCGAGGTGGCGAACCCTGCCTCGCCGCCCAGCGGATGCTACTTCCACCCGCGCTGCCCGCACGCGACCGCTGTGTGCCGGGCGGAAACGCCGGCCTGGCAGGAAATCTCACGTGGCCACTTCGTCAGCTGTCACCGCGCACACGAACTCCATCTCGCCGGAGTTGAGTGAGCGGAATCATGGAGGGAAGCGGGGACGAGCTGACCGAAGAAGGAGAAGCCGTAGAGGAGCTTGATGTTTCTGTTCAACCAGTCCGATATTTCTCGATCGCGCCGCGGGCGAGCGCAACGCCGTGGCCCGGACGGTCCGGGATTCGGAAGTGACCATCCTCGCACGGCGGCAATCCCTCGAAGAGATCCGGCGGCGTCCAGTCGATGACCTCGACCAGGAAGCCGTTCGAGAGCGCGCCGACGATGTGAAGTGAGAGCTCGTGCACCACGTGCGGCGACACGGCGACCTGGTGGGCGGCCGCCAGGTGGCCGATCTTCAGCGTCTCGCTGAAGCCGTTGGCGCGGCAGACGTCGGGCATCAGGTAGCGCGCGGCCCGTCGCTCGAGCAGGTCCCGGAACTCGAAGCGCGTGTAGTTGTTCTCGCCCGTCGCCACCGGGATCCGGATCGACTGGGCGACCTCGGCGCACGCGGCGAGGTCGTCGGCGAGCACGGGCTCCTCGAACCACACCAGGTCGAAGTCTTCCAGCATCGCGGCCTGGCGCCGCGCGCCGAGCACGTCGAGCTTCTGGTTCGCGTCCACCATCATTCGCACGTCGTCGCCGAGCGCGCGCCGGACCGCCTCCACGCGCTTGCGGTTCTCGCGCGGATCCGGGTGGTGGATCTTCATCTTGTAGTAGCGGCAGCCGAGCTTGGCGTAGCGCTGCGCCTCACCGATCAGGTCGTCGATCCCGTAGGCCGGCCACCCGCCGCTCCCGTAGGCGGTGACCCGGTCGGTCACCGCCCCCCAGAGCTTATATAAAGGAAGGCGAGCTGCCTTGCCGGCAATGTCCCAGAGCCCGATGTCGAGCGCCGAGATCGCGTAGGCGGCCACGCCCTGACGCTTGATCCCGCGATCGCCGCGGAACATGCGCTCCCAGAGGCGCTCGACGAAGAGCGGGTCCTGGCCGATGACCAGCGGGGCCAGGCGCGTGTCGAGGTAGACCTTGATCGCCTCCGCACCCCCACCGCCGAAGGCCAGGCTGTAGCCGAGGCCGGTGATGCCCTCGTCGGTCGCGATCTGCGCGATGACGAGCTTGTGGTGCGCGAACTCCAGCGCGATCGGCTTCTGGGTCGGGACGGTGAGGACGCAGGTCTCGACGCCGGTGACTTTCATCGCTCGAACGTCTTGACGTAGACGCCGGGCGAGCCCTGAGCGTGGGTCATGTGCGAGCGCATGCGCGTGGACACGGGCACCGCGTCCCGCTGGGTGTTCCAGGCCGCGCTCTCCGAGACCTTGGGATGCTCGAACTCGTAGAGCGTCAGGTACTGGGGCGTGCCCGTCACCGCGCGATAGCGCCGGCCGCGGATGACGCCGGGCACCTTCTCGTAGTTCGGCACGTAGATCGTGCTGTACCACGTGTTCCACTCGTCATCGACCTCGCGCGGCACGTCCATGCGTCCGATCTGGAGCGCCGGTGCCATCGGGCTGCCCCCGATGGCCGGCGTCAGCGACTTCGGATGGATCATCGTGTACACGTTGCGGATGTACGTGGTGCCGATGGCCTGGGGCCCGAAGCGCTTCGTCCACTCGGTCGGATTGGCGATGACCTTCTTGTAGGCGGCGCTCTCCAGCACCGCCGGGCTCTCCAGCTCGTAGTAGGCGAGGTGCTTGGGGCTGCCCTTCACCGCCTCGTAGCGAGCGCCCGCGAGGAAGCCCGGAATCGCCAGCCGCTCGGCCAGGTGCTCGTCGTTGTACCAGCGGTTGAACTCCTTCTCCTTGTCGGCCGGAACGTCGACCCACACCATCAACAGTCCGGTTCCCTTCTTGTTGGCCATGGGGCTCTCCTTCCGCGGCGAAGGATAGCACGCGTTGACAATCACCACCTTTGCCGCAATCCTCTGACGCCATGAACGATTGTTGCGCCCACGAAGGCCCGGACAGCGGAGACGCGCGCTTCGACGTCACGAAGGTCGCCGACGGCGTGTACGCCGCGGTGGCCGCCCCCGCCTACAAGGTCAACTGCAACACCGCGATCATCGAGAGCGACGACGGCGTCGTCATCGTCGACACGCACTCCAAGCCTTCGGCGGCCCGGGTGATCGTCGACCGGATCCGCGCGATCACACCGAAGCCGGTGCGCTACGTGATCAACACGCACTTCCACTGGGACCACTGGCACGGCAACGAGGTGTACCCCAAGGCGTATCCGGGCGCGGAGATCGTCACCAACCAGATCACGCGCGAGGCGATGCGGCAGAAGGGCCTCAGGCGCATCGACGATCATCGCCGGCAGGTTCCCGCCGAGATCGCCAGGCTCGAGGCCGACCTCGCCGCCGCCAGCGCGCCGGGCGAGCGGCAACGGCTCGCGGCGGACGTGCGCCTGGCCAAGGCCTATCTCGCGGAGGTGCGCGCGCTCGAGCCGGCGCTGCCGACCATCGCCTTCGAGCAGACGATGAAGCTCTACCGCCGCGATCGCGAGATCCATCTCCTCCACCTGGGCCGCGCCCACACCGAGGGCGACGTGTTCGTCTACCTGCCCAAGGAGAAGATCGTGATCACCGGGGACGCGATGATCGGCTGGACGCCGTACATGGGCGACGGCTATCCCGAGGACTGGGCGGGCACGCTCGACCGTCTGGCCCAGCTCGACTTCACGCACATCATCATGGGCCACGGCGAGGTCGCGAGCCGCGACTGGCTCCGCACGTTCCGGAGCTACGTCCACGACATGGTCGAGGCCGTGCGCCACGAGGTCGCCGCCGGCGCCACGCTCGACGAGGTCAAGCAGCGCGTCACCGCGAAGCTGGCGCCGACGTACGAGAAGCCGTTCTCGAGATACGGTGAGTACCGGCCCTGGCGCGCGGGCCTGCTCGCGAACATCGAGCGGACCTTCGCGATGGTGAGCTGACCCGCCGCGCGTGGACTTCGGGCTCTTCTACTACTGCCAGGGTCGCGGCGTGGCCCACGACCAGGCCTACGCGGAGATGCTCGACGAGATCGTGCTCGCCGAGCGCCTGGGCTTCGGCGAATGCTGGCTCGCCGAGCACCACTTCACCGATTACTCGATCCTGCCGAGCCCGAATCTCATCATCGCCACTGCGCTGGCTCGCACGACTCGGATGCGCTTCGGGAACTACGTCAACGTCATGCCCTTCCACCATCCGCTGCGCCTGGCCGCCGAGGCGGCCATGCTCGACAACCTGGCCCGGGGCCGCTTCGACTTCGGCATCGGCTCGGGCGCGCGGCCGGGCGAGTTCGCCAAGCTCGGGCTCGATTCCGAAGACGCGGCGGAGGTGACCGAGGAGGCGATCGAGGTCGTCGTGAAGGCGTGGACACAGGACTCGACGTCCCACGACGGGCGCTTCTTCCAGTTCCCCGAGCTGAGCCTGAGGCCGCGCCCGTTCCAACGACCGCATCCGCCGCTGCACATGGTGGCGAGCCGTCCCGCGTCGGCGGCCAGGGTCGGAGCGCGCGGCTGGCCCGTCGCGATGCATTTCACGCCGACGGACGTGGTCGCTCGCTGTGTCGAGGAGTATCGCGCCGCCGCCGCGGCCCGAACGGAGCCTCCGGGCGCCGGCCCCTACCGCCCTCGACTCCTGCTCTGCCGGGAAACCTACGTCGCGGAGACCGCGGAGGCTGCTCGCGGCGAAGGCGCCCTGGCGCTTCAGGGGTTCTGGTATCTCTCGTCGCTCGCGCCGCCTCCCCTGCCGACGCGCTATTCGGACGAGCGCTTCAAGGAGCTGACGGCGCGTATATGGGGCGGACGGACCTACGACGAGCTGGCGAAGATCGGCGGGATGCTGATCGGCTCACCGGAGCAGGTATCAGCCGAGGTGGAGCGGCTGGAAGCGATCGGCGTGGACACGCTGCTGCTCGTGTGTAGCTTCGGCAACCTCTCGCACGCCCAGGTGTGCCGCTCGCTCGAGCTGTTCGCCCGGGCGGTGATCCACGCGCGGCGCTGAGCCTCAGCCGCTCGCGCGGGCGTCGCGGATCGCGCGCCAGACACGCGCGGGCGTGACCGGCATGTCGAGGTGGCGGACACCGAGGGGCGCCAGCGCGTCGTTGATCGCGTTCATCAGCGCGGGCAGCGCGCCGACCGTGCCGGCCTCGCCCACGCCCTTGGCGCCGAGCGGGTTGGTCTGCGTCGGGACTTCGTGAGAGTCCACCTCGAACGACGGCACGTCGTCGGCGCGCGGCATCGCGTAGTCCATGAACGAGCCGGTCAGGAGCTGGCCCGTCTCGTCGTCGTACGCGAGCACCTCGAAGAGTCCCTGGCCGAGGCCCTGCACGATCCCGCCGTGGATCTGGCCCTTCACGAGCATCGGGTTGACCATCTTGCCCACGTCGTCGACGACGGTGTGGCGCACGACACGAACCTCGCCGGTTTCTACGTCGATCTCCACCTCGCAGACCTGCGTGCCGTTCGGGAACGTCACCGCCGGCGGCGCGAATGACGCCGTCTCGCTCAGCCCGGGCTCGAGGCCAGGCGGGAGCTGCTTGGGCACGTAGGCCGCGCGCGCGACGGCGGCCAGCGTCACGCCGCGGTCGGTGCCGGCCACGGTGAAGCGTGCGTCGCGCCAGACGACGTCCTGGTGCGCCGCTTCCATCAGGTGCGCGGCGATGCGCCGGCCGCGCTCGATCACCTTCTCCGTCGCGCGCGTCACCGCCGATCCGCCGACGCTCAGCGCTCCCGAGCCGCCGTTGCCCCGGCCCGCGCTCAATGCATCGCTGTCGCCCCACAGCACCTGGATACGCTCGGGCGGCACGCCGAGCCGATCGCTGACGATCTGAGCGAAGGCCGTCTCGTTGCCCTGGCCCATCGACGTCGAGCCGGTGAAGACCGTCACCGAGCCGTCGGGATTCACGCGGACCTCGGCCGTGTCCGGATTCAACGCCGTGTAGGGGCCGCCGGCGACCTCGATCGGGTTGGCGATCCCGAGCCCGCGCAACTTGCCACGCGCTCGCGCCGCGTCTCTGCGTGCCTTGAAGCCGGCGTGGTCGGCGAGCTTCAGCGCCATCTCGAAGCCGCGGGCGAAGTCGCCGCAATCGTAGGTGAAGACGAGCCCCGTCTTGAACGGCATCGCCGTGGCGGGAATCATGTTGCGCCGGCGCAGCTCGACGGGATCGATCGACAGCTCGCCCGCCGCCAGGTCGATCACCCGCTCGATCGCATAGGTCGCTTCCGGCCGGCCGGCGCCGCGATACGGCCCGGTCACCGTCGTGTTGGTGAAGATGCCGGTCGTCTGCACGTGGATGGCCGGCGTCGTGTACACGCCGGCGACGCCGCCGACGTTGTTCGTGCCCGGCCCCGCGCTGCGCGGCGTGAGATAGGCGCCGATGTTCAGGCCGATCGCCACGCGCAAGGCGAGAAACTTCCCGTCGGCGTCGAGCGCCAGCTCGGCGGTCGAGACGTTGTCGCGGCCGGCCTCGTCGGTGACCAGGCCTTCACGCCGGCTCGACGTCCACTTCACCGGGCGGCCCAGTCTCTTCGCCGCCCACAGCACGAGCACCAGCTCCGGGTAGATGCCGCTGCGCATCCCGAAGCTGCCGCCGACCTCTCCGGTCACCACGCGCAGGTGGCTCTGGGGCACGCGGAACACCTGGTCGGCGAGGAGCGTGCGCGTCCCGTGCGGGTGCTGCGTCCCTGTGTAGAGCGTGTATCGTCCCGTACGCCGGTCGTACTCGCCGACGGCCGCCCGCGGCTCGAGCGGTGCGGCGGCCACGCGCGTGACGACGAAGTCGAGCTTGGTGACGTGGGCCGCGCCCTCGAACGCGCGAGCGACGGCGTCGCGGTTGCCGGCCTCCCACACGAACGCGACGTTGTCGGGTGCCTCGTCCCAGACGGTTGGCGCCCCGGCTCGGAGCGCTTCCCTCGCGCCCGTCACCACGGGCAGCGGCTCGTAATCGACGATCACCTGCTCGGCCGCATCAGCCGCCTGCACAGCCGTGTCCGCGACGACGAGAGCGACCGGATCTCCGACGTGACGCACGCGCCCGCGAGCCAGCGCGGGCCGCGGCGTGGCGAACGCCGCCGAGCCGTCACGCCGCTTGCGCGTCGTGTCGGTCGGCAGGTTACCGACGCCGTCGGCCGCTAGCTCGTTGCCCGTGAGCACGGCGAGGACGCCATCGGCCTTCAGCGCCGCCGAGCCGTCGATGGCCCGGATGAGGGCGTGAGCGTGCGGCGAGCGGACGATCACCGCGTACGCCTGACGGGGGAGATTCACGTCGTCGGAGTAGCGGCCGTCGCCCTGGATCAGGCGAGGGTCCTCGCGGCGACGCACCGACTGCCCGACGGCGAACTTCTCGACGGTGACGGGATCGCTCATGTCGCCCTCACCGTGCCTTCAGCCGCACTTCTTCGAGCGGCGCCGACCACGGATACGGATCGATCAGCAGCAGCGCCGGCTCGGCCACCCGCGGCCCGATGCCGCTCGGCCAGATGTACTCGTAGATCGGCGCGAGCCTCACGCGCTCGTGGACGAGCCGCTGGATCTGGTGGAGCGCGGCCTCCCGCTTGCGGCGGTCGGTCTCGAGCGCCTGCTGCTTGTAGAGCGCGTCGATGTCGGGATAGCCGCCGTAGGCGTAGGAGCCATCGCTCGGGATGACCTCGGACATGCGCGAGGCGGCGTTGCCGTAGAACGCGCTGGTGCACACGCAGACGCCCTTCAGCTTCTTGGTCGCGAGCGCCGAGAAGTAGGCGGCGCGCTCCATCGGCCGGATCTTGAGCCGGATCCCCACCGTCTGCATGTAGTTGACGATCGCCTCGCCCAGCGAGAAATACGGCGGGAGCTGGTGCAGCTCGCCGGCGTCGAATCCGTTCGGGTACCCGGCCTCGGCCAGGAGCTGCCTGGCCTTGGCCGGATCGTACGGATCGGGCTCCAATGGCAGCGCGAACTCGAAGCGGCGCGGCACGAAGTTCCCGGCCGGCCGCGAGGCGCCGAGCGTTTCGACTTCGCTCAGCGCTTTGCGGTCGATCGCATAGCTGGCGGCCTGCCGCACGCGTTTGTCGTGCCACGGCGATTTCGGGTCCCACTGATCGAGGAAGTCGAGGAAGAAGATGGCGATGCCGCCCGAGAACGCGAGCTTGAGGTTCGGATCGCGCTTCACCTGCTCGGCCTGCGGGGCATCGAGCAGGTAGGCGATGTCCACCTCGCCGCGCTTGAGCATGGCCATCCGCGTAGTCGATTCGGGAACGCTCTTGAAGACCACGCGCTTCACCGAGGGCATCTTGCGCCAGTAGCCCTCGAACGCTTCCATCACCAGCTCGATGCCGGGTGTGTGGCTCACGAACTTGTAGGGCCCGAGGCCGATCGGCGCCTTCTTGAAGCCGTCGTCGCCGACCTTCTCGACGTACTTCTTGGGCACGATCCACCCCGCCCCCGACACCAGCCCGCCGTAGTAGTTCATGAAGTCGGGCCAGGGCTCGTGCAGGTGGAAGCGCACGCGCGTCGGGCTGACGATCTCGACGTCTTTGACTTTCTCGCGAAGGAGCTTGGCGCCCTTGGCGCGATGGAAGCTGAACTTCACGTCCTCGGCGGTGAACGGATCGCCGTTGTGGAACTTCAGTCCACCGCGCAGCTTGAAATCGTAGACGCGTTGATCGGCGCTCACCGTCCACGACTCGGCCAGGCAGGGCGTCTGCATGTTGCCGGGCATCGGCTTCACCAGCGCATCGTGGAGGCCGTAGAGGATCCAGAAGGGCGTGAGCTGACCGATCACCTCGCTCGGGTCGAACCACACGGGCGAGAGCGTGACGTAGAGGGCCCACCGCATCTCGCCCTCCGGCTTCGACTGGGCGCCGGCCGTGTCGACGAATCCACCGGCGAGCACGACCAGCGACACGAACGCCACCGTTACGATCCGCCACCGTCTCTGGCTCATCCCCGCTCCTCTCTCACGACGCAAACCCTGGCGAGACTAACACAGCCGACTCGGATCCTCGGCTGAGCGCGACCGCTCAGCTCCAGAACCGCTTGGTGGCGAGGTCGGCGCCTTCGCGCAGGGCGCGGAGCTTCGTCCACACGATGCTCTCCTCGACGAGCTGGGAGCCGGCGAACGTCCCGAAGCCGCAGTCGACGCCGGCGAGCACGCGCGTCTTGTCGCCTATCGCCTCGACGGCCGCGGTGATGCGATCGGCCACGACCTCGGGATGCTCGACGACGTTGGTCGTGGAATCGACGACGCCGGGCACGAACAGCATCCCCGACGGGAGCGGGTGGAGCCGGAACGCCTTCAGCTCGTGCTGGTGCCTCGGGCTGGCCAGCGGGAGCGACAGCGCTCCCACGTTGGCCCGATAGATGATCGGCAGGAGTGGCTCGAGCGGGACGTCGTAGGTGTGAGGTCCGTCGTAGTTTCCCCAGCAGAGGTGCAGGCGCACGCGATCGGCCGGGATGTTTTTCACCGCGTCGTTGATGGCGTCGACGTGGAGGGCGACGGCGGCCAGGAAGCGGTCGAGCGGCTCGTCCTGGAAGAAGCGGGCGCGCTCCATGGCCAGGTCCGGACAGTCGAGCTGGAGCACGAAGCCGCGACTGACGATCAGCTCGTACTCCTTGCGCATCTCGCGAGCGAGCGCGCGCACGTAGCGCTCGTGCGAGCCGTAATAGTTGTCGAGCATGATCGTGGCGATGACGCCCGGCGACGCCGCCGTCATGAACGGCTCGGCAAACCCCTGGCCCCCGCCCGCGCAGCGCTGGAACAGCTCGCACTCGGCCACGGCTTCGCCGAGGTCGGTGTAGGCCACCTCGGCGATCGCCTGGGGGGCGTCGTTGATGCGGGCGGCGCCGGAGCGCGCGCGCGACAGGCGCGCCAGGTAGTCCGGGTGGTCGGCCATGTCGCGTGACATGCGCCGCTTGCTCGCGCCGCCGAAGCCCTTCATGCGCCTGGCGGGATAGGTCGAGAAGCCGACGCGTGGCTGCTCCCCGTCGTTGCCGACGTCCACGCCGGCCTCGAGCTGCTTGCGCACGACGTGAGACACGGCCGCCTCGGCCTCGCGCGCCAGCGCCGCGGCGTCGACGGCCTCGCCGCGGTCCTGCTGTACGAGCAGGTCGCGGAGCGCCGGAGGACGGGGAAGGCTGCCGACGTGGGTGGTGAGGAAGCGATGCTCGCTGCGTTTCATGGGGCCTCCTGGGCAATGACGCCGGCACGAAGCAACCGCTCGATCTCCGCCTCGGCGAAGCCGGCGGCGCGCAACACTGCAACGGTGTGCTGGCCGATGGCCGGCGCCAGAGTCGGCGGCACCTTCTCCTGGCCCTCGATCGCGATCGGGCTGCTCACCGTGAGCGCGGCCCCCGCGCGCGGGTCGTCGATGGGCACGAGCGCGCCGCTCTTCACCATCTGCTCGTCGGTCAGGATGTCGTCGAGCGTCGCCACGACGCCGAAGACGATGCCGCTCGTCTCGAGGATCCGCCGCCACTCCGCCCAGTCCTTCGTCGCGAAGACCTCGTCGAGGATCGCGACGAGCGCGCGCACGTTGGCCCGGCGTGTCGCGACGGTCGCGAAGCGCGGGTCGGTGATGAGATCGGCGCGCTCGATGCAGCGGGCGAAGGCGTCCCAGTGAAGCTCGGCGCCGGTGATGGTCATCAGGAACCAGCGCCCGTCGCGGCACCGGTACAGGTTGGCGAGCGCGCTGGCCGCGTCCTCGCGCGCCGGCCGCGTCGGCGTGCGCGCGCCGCACAGGATGCCCTGAACCTGGATCGCGTTCCACCAGAGGCCGTTGGCCATGAGCGACGTCGAGACCATCCCGCCCCGTCCCGTCCGCTCGCGCTGGTAGAGCGCCGCCATGATCGCGCCGAAGAGCGACATGCCCGTGGGGTGATCACCCATGCCGGGCAGCGCGCGCGCCGGCGCGGAATCCGGCGACGGACGAACCAGATCCATCAGGCCCGTGCGAGCCCAGAGCGCGGTGCTGTCGAAGCCGGGCCGGCCCGCCTCGTCACCCGTCTCGCCGTACGCGGTGAGTGAGGCGTAGATCAATCGCGAGTTGTGTGGAGCCAGATCCTCGTAGCGCACGCCCAGGCGCGGGCGCGCATCGAGCGGCAGGTTGGTCACGAACACGTCCGCAGTCGAGACGAGCCGGTGCAGTACGGCCTGGCCATCCTTGGTGCGGAGATCGATGGCCACGCTCCGCTTGCTCCGGTTGTCGACGATCCACGGGAAGTTGTACGGGCTGGGTGGATAGCCGACGCCACGGACGCGATAGACGTCGCCGGTCGGCGGCTCGATCTTGATGACGTCGGCGCCGAAGTCGGCCATCACGGTCGTCGACACGGGCCCGGCGATGAAGTTGGCCGCATCGATCACGCGGATGCCGTCGAGGAGGCGGGTCACTTCGCGTCGATCCCGACCAACTCCACTTCGAAGATGAGGGTGGCGCCCGGAGGGATCACGCCGCCCGCCCCGCGATCGCCGTAGCCAAGATGCGCGGGGATGATGAGCTTGCGCTTGCCGCCCACGCGCATCGAGCCGACGCCTTCGTCCCAGCCCTTGATGACGCGGCCGCGCCCGATCGGAAACACGAGCGGCTCGCCGCGGTCGTGCGACGAATCGAACTTCTGGCCGCTCTTGAGCCAGCCCGTGTAGTGCACCTTCACCGAGTCGCCGGGCTTCGGCCGCGCGCCGGTGCCCTCGACCAGCTCCACGTAGCCGAGCCCGGTCGCGGTCTCGACGATCTGCTCATCCATGGTTTGCGTCCCTCGTGACGAGCGTAACCTCGGGCTCGGGGTCCAGCTCCAGCAGGTCGTTGTGCCAGTTGAACGCCACGCACTGGGTCGTGCGCCAGATCAATTCCTCGATCTGGCGCGGCGAGAAGCGCGCGGCGAGCCGGTCGAAGAGCCGCCGGCGCAGGTCGTGGACGACGCGCGGAGCCACTCCCGCCGCGGGCGCTCGCATCCCGGCCCAGAGGATGAAGCGCGCGAGATCGATGACGAGGCTCTCGTCGCCATCGAATCCCGGATGCCGACCGACCGTCCCGTTCGCGTCCGTGCTGGCGCCGCCGACCGTCGCGAGGTACTCCACCTGCGCCGTGGTCAGCCCGGTCCCGAGCGCCCGCGGAGTGTGGTGACTCACACAGTAGTCGCAGCGCGTGACGTGCGAGACGACGAGGATCGCGATCTCGAAGTGTCGCGCGTCGACCGGGCTCTCGCGCTTGAGGTCGAGGAGCTGGCCCCACACGTGACGGAAGACGATCGGCGAATGGGCCATCGTCGCCCACAGGTGACGGAAGTCGGGATAGACGCGCTCGCACTCGTCCCACAGCGACACGAGGTCGGGCGCGACCTCGTCGCGCGTCAGCGGCGTCAGCAGCGCCATCGTGCTTGGACCATGCAGGCCTCCCGAGAACGCCGCGATCGTACCGCAGAACGCGGCTCGATCAAGTCGGGAGCCCGCCGGGCTGGTTCGTGTAGAGTGTCCCGGCCGGAGGATGCGCGAGCGGAGGACGAGGATGGCCAGACTCATGGCGGTGACGATCGCGGCGATCACGATGCTGGCGGCGGGCGCGGCGTTCG
>Ga0137362_10000963_pt1 | contig 16919 bp, 16 predicted proteins | sample MadtaG_2_FD_104801 | JGI IMG/M metagenome (GOLD analysis project Ga0137362, IMG submission 104801) | Vadose zone soil microbial communities from Angelo Coast Range Reserve, California, USA - Mad1_100_16 metaG | ecosystem: Environmental > Terrestrial > Soil > Vadose zone | place: USA: California... | reverse complement strand
ATCGACTGTGGTCTTTACTGATCCGAGGAAGCCCGGGATGCCCGCAACAAAGGACTCGAGTTCGGATGGCTCACGGAGCGAGTCCAATGTCCAGCGCATCGAAAACGTGTCAAGACTTGGGGCAGCACCCATCGCAGACTGCTCAAGGATATGCTGCAAACCTCCAAAAAGACGCTCTTTGCATTTGCCCGCATACTCTTTCAGGTCCATACGCTTCGACGTCCATTTCGGCACAACGACCTCGGATATGCGTCTAAAAGTGTAAAGGAAAACGAACTGAAGTGCCTGGAGGAAACGCCAAAGTGGTCCCGACATTGGCGTCATATAGGGACAATCGCGATACCAGAGAGGAAGTACGGTGAGCATCATATATAATTTCCAGCCGGTTAAGACACAAGCCAGAAGGACCCATGCCAGGACATGGTTAATCTGGAAGAGAAAGTCGATAAGGCCGGCGAAGAAAAGGAAGACGGAGGCGTGGAGGAGAAATGGTACAGCAGTCGCAACGGTACCAAGCCGGAAACGGAGTACGCCTTGAAACAAATAAGTGCGCACGCGCGCCCGACGTTGTGGCGATGATGGAATTTGAGTGGTCAGTAGATACCTGCGAGCCCATTGTTGAACAAGGGTAGCCGCAAGAGCGCATGTGACGCTTAGGGAGAGGCTAAGAAACCAGAGGATGTTGACTCGCAGCATGGGCGCGGGGACATGAAAGGTTGGTAATGAGAAAGCGGGAGGAGGTACCGATCCTGTTGCTGAAGCAGAAAGCTGCTGCGATATTTGGGTGAGGAGCTGGTTGGTGGTATCACTGGAGTTCCTTATAAGATATTTGTAACCATCTATGATGAATGCTGCAACAGTCGCGGCGAAAAGGCCCGTCTATCAAGTCTTTCGTCAATATGGCACAAGGGAGAAGATAGAGAAGGGCGCACGAAGAAGAGGATGCCATCCATGTCGCCCTTCCAACTTTCTGCGAGGGTCTTGTCATACTTCTCACCCTCCTTGAAAACGACACCCCAGAGCTGTGCGGACGAATCGATGTACTCGATGTCTGTGAATCGCACTTCAGGACACGCATAAGAAAAGATTCGATGCTGAGACACCTTCAGTACTCTCCGAAGATTCAGGCTGGGCCTCTAACGACGAGGACGAAACTAGGTTTCAATATGAGCAGGCTGACGGTGGTGGTGGCTGTCCAAGTCTACACCGACCTGTAACCTCATTCTCTTCAAGTTCAGCCCGAGGTCGAGGAGTTTTTGCTGCATTGCGCCGAAAAATAGCCATCCCTATACCGGTATGAGGGTAAGAAGCGATGGGTAGGTTAGAAATTTGGGAGGATAAGTGGACCACGTATTATCCATAGCGCTCGAGTCATGGCGGGGCAACTGTCCAACTTGCACAGCAACTGATTTGATCTGAGTTTATACTCGCCCATGATCCATGTGGGACTCCATCACGTTCGTAATTTATTGGGCAGCTCGGGAATCGGGATGTTCGTATTCGAAGTACAGAGATGAAATACAAGTTGATTGAATTCCGCTCGAGTGTGGAACGTGTGGAACGTGTAAGCCAGTCGTAGTGACTCCAAATTCGTGCAAGGCGCGGGGCGCCGTTGAACGAAATGTGCCCCTGCCAGTGCCCACGGCAACCCACCAACCCCAACACCGTTTAGCAACGCCTCTCAGAAGCCCCCACAACTGAAGGATTCAGAATGGATTCACAGAGTGGGTGGATGTGCCATTTCACCCAACTGATATGTACCGTGGTTTGGATGTCGGCATTTCCAATTAGCAGAGCTTTATGTAACGGGCCGAAGTGTGATAGCCATCGGCAATGGTACAGTACCCGGAGCAGCGAGCCCTCTACTATCCACTGGATGAATGCCTGTTCAACCTCAGGATACTCTCGCAGCTCACTAGGATGCTCAGCAACGGCCGCCGGGGATCTATTGAGTTTGAGCATCGGGCAGGAAACCATCCATAATGATGGGAATGGTCGCAGCAGCACAGTGTGTTCTTTCTATTGTCACAAAATATACTGTACTGAGCATACTAGTAATTGACAGTTTCACACTCGCTTCCGGCTTTAGCGCAACCCCTGCTGAGTCACCACCAGCCTGGCACCGGGCTGTCCTTGGGGCGCCTCATTTACTAGTAGTTGGGTGTGTATCACCTTTCCGACTCTCGTCGAGACCACTGCCTCATACCGTCGTCGGCGTAACACTCCCCTGTATCACAATGGCGTACAACGTCCCTCCGCCGGTAGACGTTTTAAAGAAATGCATGGGCTGGTTCTCCGGAGCTTACAATGCCTCTGTTTATGCACCTGCGCTTCTGTGGGATGGGGCCACTGTAGCAAGGGAGAGTGTGCCTCCCCTTGTCCCCTTGTCATCGCCACTCAAGGTTATCTTATTCTGTCTTCTCGCAACTTTCATCGTCTCCTTTGCAAGCAATGCACGGAAAAGGCTACCTCCCCACCCCCGACGCCTCCCAATCATTGGGAATCTGTCTCAGCTAGCTGACAAGAGATGGTTGTCTTCACGAGACTGCAAAGAACGCTTCAGTGAGTATCGAGTATCGATCGGAGCTTGCAAGATGCTTATAGGACTGTGGGACACTAGGCGAGGTCATGTACCTTGATGTGGTAGGAAAGCCAGCAATCGTCTTCAACAGCATGAAATCGGCCTTCGAAATTCTTGAGCGCCGTGCCAACAATTCTTCTGGTCGTCCTAGGTTCATCGTGGCGCATGAGGTAATCAATAGTGGTTTAGCGCTAGCATTTATGGATCATGGCGATCTGTGAGTACTACCAAAGCAAACCATGGACTGTCCAGCATTATCAACGCTCGTACGTTTTCTACAGCTGGCGCCGCATGCGCCGTGCTGCACAGGAAGCTCTCACAAAGACGGCAGTGCAGCGCTACCACCCTATCCTGACAAAGGAGGCAACTATATTGGCTTCCACGCTCCTATCAAATCCTGAAAATCGTGACCAGCACTTTCAGCGAGTCGTGGCATCTGCGGTGTTGTCAATATTATACGACTTGCCATCACTCACTTCAAAGCAGGATAACGTAGTCCAAGACATCAGTAGAACTCTCAACTCGTCACTGAGAGCAGCGGTTGGGACAGCTTTTGTCGACTTCTTTCCTTGGATAATATACGTTCCACAAAGGTCTAGCATTTCTTCCGCAATTTCAAGTATGCATTTCACATTTAAAGACAGGTTTGCAAAGTGGAAGAGGGAGGCTTTGAAACAATCTGCCGAACGTGCCGAGAGGTTTCTCCAATTATTCAATCGTGTCAAGACGGACCTTGTATGTCCCCTTATCCGAATGTGCGGGTGGAGAGCGCCATGATAACAATACATGCCTAGGCAAGCATAGGCGTCCGTCCAAGTTTCGTTGCATCGTTGATAGAGCAGCGCGATCGCTACCACCTGTCTGAGCGCGAGATGGCGTTCCTTGCTGGACAAATGTAGTAAGTAGTCGCTTCTTCTGTCTAAGCGAGAATGTTCAGATCACGATACGATGCGTTTCAGTGGAGCAGGTTTTGATATTACTTCGGGCACGCTTAAGTGGTGGATGCTTGCGATGGTGGCTTTCCCCGAAGTGCAGCGCCGAGCGCAAGCCGAGCTTGATGCTGTGGTCGGCCGCGCACGTCTCCCCACATTCACAGACGTTACTCAACTTCCCTACGTGCGCGCCATCATCAAAGAAGTACTTCGATGGCGACCTGTCGCCGAACGTGGGCTGTCTCACAAGGCCACAGAAGATGACTGGTACGAGGGCATGTTCATTCCAAAGCGCGCGACGTGCACAGCCAACATATGGCACTGCAACCACGACCGGGCCATATTCGGCGATGACGCCGATGACTTCAAACCGGAAAGGCATCTTGATGCCAAGGGCGAGGAAGTCTTACCTGGCCCCAGAGAAACTAATGGGGAGGGTCATGTGACGTTCGGATTCGGGCGGCGTATTTGTGTCGGCAAGCACCTTGCGAATGACTCTCTGTTCATAAACACTGCGAGGATCTTATGGGCAGCGACGCTTAAGTGCGCGCGGGACGAGAACGGAAAGGAGCTACCTCCTGACCTAAATGCCTTCGTGGATAACGGCGTCAATACGTTAGTACTCTTGCTGTTGAGTCAGTTCTGGGACGTCGCTAAATTTCTTGCACGTAGCCATCCTGCACCATACAACTGCGTGGTCACGCCCCGTTTTCCTGAAGCGCTGTCGATTCTTGCTGAGGAGAGTGGAAATTTCGAGGATTGAAGTGGGCCCGTTCACTCTATATCTGTGCCACGTTGCGCCTTTTTGTTCGAATTGTATTTACAGTAAAGCTTGGCACCAGCATATCTATTGACCCTTGAATATTTGGCGAATTGTGTGTAACTTGATGTACAGTAGCTGTGTTGACGGCCAAGAGAGGCCCAGGGCGGAAGGGTGGAAGGGTGATGCTAGACCGTGACTCTAACAGAACTATTGGTAGAAGTAGTCAATAAAAAGCTGGCCATCGAAACGCCACACGGTCAGTACCGCTCACCCTACACCAGCTCCCTCGGCTACTCGTGAGCGCTTGAGCCCTGGGCCGGGCGCTAACGTGCTAATGGCCCTAACCGTTGCCAGTGTACGTCGTGTGCGGCGTGTGTGCGGCCTGGTGTCCCCGCGCGTCCACGAGTAAACTCCTTGAATACCATCATGGGCGAAATCCTTCCTCTTGTTGCCTTGTCGTTCCCGCTCAAGGCTATATTGTTTTGTTTTCTTGTAACTTTAATCATTTCCTTCACGAGACGTTCATGGCAAAAGCTACCTCCCCACCCTCGGCGTCTCCCAATTATCGGGAATTTGTACCAACTAGCTGACAAGAGGTGGTTATCTTCACGAGACTGCAAGGAGCGCTTTGGTGAGTACAGATGGTTGATTGGCACGATGCTGATAGGATTATGGGACACTAGGTGAGGTGATGTACCTCGATGTGGTAGGAAGGCCAACAATCGTCTTCAACAGCATGAAATCGGCCTTTGAAGTCCTTGAACGCCGTGCTAGTAATTCTTCTGGCCGTCCTCGGTTCGTCGTGGTGCAAGACATAATCAATAGTGGTTTGGCGTTGGCATTGATGGATCCTGACAAGCTGTGAGTACCAACGAACCATTATCTTATACTGCCCTACATTATCAACGGTCACACGTTTTTCACAGTTGGCGTCGCATGCGTCGTGCTGCACAAGAAGCTCTCACAAAGACGGCAGTGCAGCGCTATCACCCTATCTTGACAAAGGAGGCAACTATATTGGCTTCTACGCTCCTATCAAATCCCGAAAATCGTGACCAGCACTTCCAGCGAGCCGTGGCATCCACGATGTTGTCAATATTGTACGGCCTCCCAACGCTCACTTCAAAGGATAATGACGCTGTCCAAGACATCAGTAGGGCTATCAACTCGTCACTGAGAGCAGCGACTGGGACCGCTCTTGTCGAATTCTTTCCCTGGATGACATACATTCCACAAAGGTCCAGGCTTTTCCCGCAATTAAAAGGGTGCATTTTACATCTAGACGCAGGTTTGCGAAGTGGAAGAGGGAAGCTTTTGAACAATCTGCCGAGCGTACCGAGAGGTTTCTTCGATTATTCAATCGTGTCAAGACGGATCTTGTACGTCCCCTTATCTGAATGTGTGAATCGGGGACACCCTGATTGTAATAAATCCCATAGACAAGCATAGGGGTCCGTCCAAGTTTCAGTGCATCGTTGATAGAACTGCACGATCGCTACCGCCTGTCCGAGCGAGAAATGGCGTTCCTTGCTGGACATATGTAGTATGTAGTCGCTTCTCCTTCTGTCTAAGCGAGAAATATGATAATAACGACGCATCGCAGCGGTGCGGGTTTCGACACCACGTCGGGCATGTTTAAGTGGTGGTCTGGTGGACACTCGCGATGGTTGCCTTCCCCGAAGCGCAAGCCGAGCTTGATGCTGTGGTCGGCCGTGCACGTCTCCCTACATTCGCAGACGCCCCACAGCTTCCCTACGTGCGCGCCATCATCAAAGAAGTGCTTCGATGGCGACCTCCCGCCGAACGTGGACTGCCTCACAAGGCAGCAGAAGACGACTGGTATGAGGGCATGTTTATTCCAAAAGGCGCGAACATATGGCATTGCAATCATGACCGATCCATATTTGGCGATGACGCTGACGACTTCAAACCGGAAAGGCATCTTGATGCCAAGGGCGAAGAAGTCTTGCCTGGCCCCACAGAAACTAATGGGGAGGGCCATGTGACGTTTGGATTCGGGCGGCGAACCTGTGTAGGTAAACACCTGGCCAACGACTCACTCTTCATTAATACGGCGAGGATCTTATGGGCAGCGAGGCTCGAGTGCGCTCAGGACGAGAATGGGAAGGAACTGCCTCTTGATTTGAATGCATTCGTGGATAAAGGCGTCATTACGTTAGTACTCTTGCCCTTGGATCAAATTTGGGACGTTACTGAATTTTTGGGGTGTAGCCATCCCGCGCCGTACGACTGTATAATTTCACCGCGTTTCCCTGAAGCGGTGTCAGTTCTTGCCGAGGAGAGTGGGACCTTCGAGAATTGAAGTGGTCTCGTTCAAGTTCCCTGTCGGGCCGCTTTACTCCTCTTTTTTTGGAAACCAATATTTCACGGCCTGTATCTATACCACTTGACTGGTATCAAGTGTTGGACGATTTTTGTGTACCGCGATTTGTGCTCGTGCACACCCCGGCGCACCGCTGCGTCCTAGCATCCACGTCGCGTGGTCTTGAAACTTTTTTGGGGCTCGTAGGCTTCGCGCCAACTTACAGTAATCTTGTCTCCCCCTCGTCCACCTTTCGTTCAGTACGATACTCTATTACTGTAACTTGCTTCACGCACGTCCTTGTCCATAGCTGACACGCAATCACCCTTTTACTTATTTTTACTGTTTTCTTATGCGGTACTTACAGACGTCCAGGTGCTATCGCGCCCCCTCGAGCATAACACCAGCAAGCCGTGGTTCCTGTCTGACAGTCTGAGTGTAATGGAGAACGGCTAATTCCGAGCTCACATACATCGGACCTCTAACTTTGAATAGAACGCATTCTTTTATTTCCAAGTTATTCTCTTAGCTCACTAATTGGCTCTTACCTTGTTGTTTCGAACGTTTTCGTCCAATCTATGCTCTTCCTCTGTTGGGCGGTCGCAGTTCACCTTTTCTACTGGCATGTGCGGTGACATCTCCGCAGACTCCGCTTCCCTCACTTCGGCCCTTGCGGTGATACGCGGATAAGAAAACATGCACTTGCTAGACATCGGCATTTATGTGCATGTCATAATGGATCCTGCTCTTGTCACTTCTATGCCGTGCTGAATATGGATATATGTGCCATCAATATGCAGGTCGGTATTTATGCGCCCTCAAGGGCCTCAACCGATGCCAGTGATCCTCGCTTCGCTGCCATCACGTCCTCGGAAGCGAACGACTGTTCCTCTGGTTATTAGCTATCACTGGTAAATAAAAGGTGCCCACCAAGACGCCATGGGCATCATCCTCCCGATCAAGGGAAGACGGTTGCCTGATACCGTATAATACTCCATCTATATCACAATGGCGTATGGCGTCCCACTGCGAGTAAACGCTTTAAAGAAATGCATGGGTTTGTAAGGTGGGACGCGTGGCTGCGCTCGTACGGGCTGCCCAGAAGTGTCCTAGTATCGATCTTATCAATGCTTTCTTGACATCATACCTTACAGACATTTATTCATCCTTATCCCCTTTCATTTATGCTATTCATTTCAGTATGACTCGACCAGAATATACCACGCGCGTGCAAGTTCTAGTGTACATTCCTGATGTCATGTGCCATGTGACGCCCGAGCGACCACATGGTCCTCGCGTTGACTTTCCCCTTCGCTTCCCATCTTCCCCTGGACCTTAGGTAGCATGAGATGTATATATTCACGCTACCAGATACCCTACAGAACGGACTCGAACGGAAGCCCCACCTTTATTCCCCTTTCTTTCTTTGTGTGCGCAACGTCCCAGGACGACTTATTTCATCTGATTCTTGCTTGACTGACTCGAACTCGACGCTACGAAGACGCCTAAAGTTGACTGCTACGACAACGAACGATACATTGACTGTTGATACGCCGACCAGATCCCCCCCCTCTCATCTTTATCTGATCCCCTCTCTCCCTCTTATCTCCCTCCTCCCGAACTCGCTCGCGCTTACCAACAGCGCTACAGGTTATTTTCCCGGAGCTCACAATACCTCTGCGTACGCCTCTGCGGTTCCATGGGGTGGTTTCACTGCAGCAGAGGAGCGAATGACTCTTCTCACCTTGTCATCACTACAGTACTCAAGGGTATCTTGTTCTGTCTCCTCGTAACCCTGGTAACCATCACCTATACGAGATGTTCACGGAGTGGGCTACCTCCCCACCCCCGGCGCCTCCCGATCATCGGGAATATGTTCCAGCTAGCTGACAGGAGGTGGTTATCTTCGCGAGACTGCAAAGAACGCTTCAGTGAGTACCGAGAGTCGTCGGAGATTGGACGACGCTGATAGGATTATGGGAAACTAGGCGAGGTGATGTACCTCGATGTGGTAGGAAGGCCCACTATCGTGTTCAACGGCATGAAATCGGCCTTCGAAGTCCTTGACCGCCGTGCCTGCAATTCTTCTGGCCGGCCTCGGTTCATCGTGGCGCAAGACATCATAAACAAGGGTTTAGGGCTGGTATTTCTGGATTCTGGCGATCTGTAAGCTTCACCAAAGCAAAACCATAAACTGTCCCGAATTACCAACGCCCGTACGTTTTTTATTATAGCTGGCGACGAATGCGTCGAACTGCACAGGAAGCTTTCACCAAGCCAGCAGTGCAACGCCACCATTCCACTCTGACAAAGGAAGCGAGTATTCTGACTTCGGCAATCCTGGCGAATCCGAAAAATCGTCATCAACATTTTCAGCGAGCTACAGCTTCCGCGATATTGTCCATATTGTACGATCATCCAACACTCACTTCAGCGGAGGATAAGGTTGTCCAAGAAATCGCTGGAAATGTTGACTCGCTCCTGAGAGCAGCGGTTGGGACCACTCTCGTCGAGTTCTTTCCCTGGATGATGTGCATTCCCAAATGGTCTAGGCACTTCTTCATGATTAAAAGGACGCATTTTACATCTAACGAAATGACAGGATCGCGAAGTGGAAGAGGGAAGCTTTGGAACGATCTGCCGAGCGTGCCGAGTTGTATCTACGACTTTTCAATCGTGTCAAATCGGACCTTGTGCGTTCCGTTATTACACTGTGTAGGTGGGTGGCGCATAATGACTGACCCGTATAGGTAAGGGTAGGGGTGCGACCAAGCTTCAGCGCATCGTTGATAGAACAACGCGGTCGCTACCCTCTGTCCGAGCTGGAAATGGCGTTCCTCTCTGGGAATATGTTGTATGTGATCGATTCTCCTTCAGCGTATGCGACAAACTTGACATTACTATGCATCGCAGTGCTGCCAGTTTTGACACTACTTCGACCACGCTGAACTGGTGGGCGCTTGCGATGATGGCCTTCCCTGAAGTACAGCGCCAAGCGCAAGCCGAGCTCGATGCTGTGGTCGGCCGTGCACGCCTCCCTACATTCGCAGACGCCCCACAGCTTCCCTACGTGCGCGCCATCGTCAAAGAAGTGCTTCGCTGGCGACCCGCTGTCGAGCACGGAATACCTCACAAGGCAACACACGATGACTGGTACGATGGCATGTTCATTCCAAAGGGCGCGACGTGCATGGGGAACATATGGCAATGCAACCACGATAGGGCGATATTCGGCGACGATGCCGATGAATTCAGACCAGAAAGGCATCTCGATATCAAGGGCGAAAAAATCTTACCTGGGCCGAGAGAAACGAAGGGGGAGGGTCATGTGACGTTTGGGTTCGGCCGACGAATCTGTGTTGGCAAACACCTTGCGAACGACTCGCTCTTCATAAGCACGGCGAGGATTTTATGGGCAGCGACTCTCGAATGCGCGCGGGACGAAAACGGGAACGAATTGCCTCCTGATCCAAATGCATTCGTGCATAAAGGCATCATTATGTTCGTAACTTTTGCCAGTGCCGATCGGCTTTACGACATCGCTAAATTTCTTGTCTACAGCCAACCAGCGCCGTACGGCTGCGTAATTGCACCCCGTTTTCCTGAAGTGTTGTCTATCCTTGCCGAAGAGAGCTCTAGGTTTGAGGATTGAAGTGAGACCCGTTCAGTAGACACCAAGGCAAGGCATTGTATCTCCCTGTATCATTACTTGTTTTTTTTGGGAATCCAATTTGCATTCCCCCGAGCCTCGAGTGCATGAAGACATGCCGCAGGATCGATGCGTGGTTGTTATATAGTCCTTTTCCGTAGACTGTAACATCTCAGACTCTGGCATTCTCGCTTTCAATGTGTTGGTTCCGCACGTCGTTCTGTACATCGTGGTCTGGATAATATTATATTGCATATTGTATCACATCGGGCCGAGTATATAATAATAGATGCGTGTTTCTTTATATAAGTCCGAGCAAACTCCTATGGAACTACGACCCTGTAGCACGGTCGGGTCGTGCGAGTGAGCTCGATAGGATAGAGATAAATAGAAAGGTGTCAAGGCGGTGTCCCCGAACAGGTCGAAAACTAAGGAATGAGCGGCAGTAATTGAAAGTAAATGAGAGCTAGACTGAAACCAAGGGAATGAGAGAAGATCGAAGCTAAGAAGCTCCGGAGCAGTTCGTACGAGCGCAGCCACGCAGCCCGCCTTACAACGCGGGAAATCCACGCTGCTTCAGCAATTCGATAAACTTGGCATCCAGAGTCGACTTCAAAGGCTTCAAAGAGTCAATTACGACCGAATGATGAGTTTCCGTCGATGGTCGTTTACCTGGGGCACCACGACATGAATCAATGTCCAAGAACCAACAAGTGTATGTACAGCGTACCTGTTGGCGCAGAGTTCAATTGTGCTTGCCATATGTCACACAAAACGTCGACGAAGCGTCCCTGGGCAACATGTGAGAAGTCACGGGCATTCAGGCCACGACAAAGCTGCTTGAAGGTCAATCCAATTTCCCTGAGTTCCTGGCGAGACGGACTCCACGAGCACTTCGTAAGCGCGAGGATGTTCGAAGTGAATTCCGTAACCGCAATTAACCGCCCGTCCCTCCCAAGGTCGTAGCGTAGTCCAGCCTGGTGGCGTGGGGAGGCAGGATCATTATCGCCGATGGTCTCCGCAAGTACCTTGGCCGCCTCCGAACTCTTGGCTGGTTCCTTTCTGTCATCGGCATCCGAGATTACGTCCAAAAGGGTACGTTCCATGACGGCGGCGGTTCTGACCGCCGCAAATGCTATCTTGGGATCGTGGTCGTGGGACAGACGTCGGAGTTTGTGGCCTATAGAGTGCGGCAGGTCCAGCGTCAATTTTTTAACTGTGACGGACGAAAACGCCTTCAACAGTTCCGAAACCGCATGCGAACAGGTGATCGCGCGACGGCGGCGTGCCGCATCGTCCATTTTCCCTTCACCGTGGATGCAGGACGAAAAGAGATGCAATATCCGTCGACCAAGCGGTAGGTCATCTCCATCTTTCTTCAGTAGTGATCCAATATCTTCGACACGCGTAGCAACATTACCGTCGATCTGTAGATAACCGGGAACCGCGTCTAGAAAATCCTCTATTTCGCCGTCGTCGCGACACATGTTGAGGGTATACCGGACTGCCTCTTTGTCGAGAACCTTGTTGTCCTTCGCCACGTTCAATATATGGGAGTCGAAACTTTCGTTCCGTAGGTCCTTGATCTTGTCCTGAACACGATTAAAGCAGGTGAACGGGAACAAAAAGGCGATGGTAGTAATGTTGGCAATGTACCAGAAAACCGAGGTAAGCGGAGTCTGGAAGGGACATTGTTGGAATAGTACGGGAATAGCGCTGAGGACGATGTAGAGGGCAGCAAAGAAACAGGTAATAGCACGGACAACCTGCGCTACTTCGTCATTGAGGGCGAAAAGAAATTCGACGAGGCCGGCAAAGAAAAGGAAGATTGACGCGTGTAGGAGGGTGGAAATGTTCTCAACGACCAGGTGAACATGAAATTGTTGTACGCCGGAGAAAAGGAATGTGCGAATTCTGACGCGATGTATTGGGGTGTCCGCCTGTTGGGTGAGCTTAAGGTACCTGCGGACCCACTGTTGCACAAGCGTAGCACCGAGGCCACAGGAGAGACTGACGCAGAGGCTGAGGAACCAGAGGATATTTACGTTGATAGCATAACGTTGAGGCGTGAATGGGTCAAGCGTCGGAGGGGTCAGGGTATTTCCATTGGAGATCTCAACAAGTTCCTGAGTGAGCTGTCGAAGAAGCCTGGAGGACACCTCGCTGGGATCAGGCTTGAGGTACTTGTAACTTTCGATGAGAAATGCGGCAACCGTCGCGGAGAATACACCAGTCTAGAGAATGGTAAATGGGTTGCAAACGACAGTCAACCATTCGAACATACATAAATAAGGATTCCGTCCATATCAGCCTTCCATCTATCAGCTATAGCAGTGTCGAACTTGTCGGCATGGGAGATGGAGAGGGACCACATTCTTGTGGAGGGGTCATCGCCGCCTGGTTTAGACTGAGTCCCTAGCATGATGTCAGATAACAGAGAAGTGAAGTGATAATTCCCATATGAGCACACACCTTTCGGCGCCCTCCCCTTTTCCTCATCACGAACGGAAGACTTTTGGCGACGATGCATGGTGAAAGAAGTTTTCGAGCAGAAGGGTGAATCAGGTTAATTGAGAATCAGAGGTGCGCCTTTATAGCCCGAGAGTGGCATGCCTGCGACATTGCTGACGATATTCCTTCTGAATTCCGACAGTGGAGCGTCTGCGACATTGCTGGCGATATTCCTTCTGAATTCCGACAGTGGAGCGTCTGCGACATTGCTGGCGATATTCCTTCTGAATTCCGACAGTCCGGGATGCAAAGCTGTTGACTGCCAGTAGACAAGGGGCTCTGAGAATGTTCCTACTCAGACGTCAATCATCGAGGTCATAGCCCTACAATAGCAAAGATCTAGAATCTTAGTGTATCCCGGCTTGTACGTATCACCGGCTCTGAGTCGTGCAAATGGCACGGTCACCGTGGGAGGGACGAGGAGATGGAAAGGGTTAAATAACGGTGAGAAACGCCACAATCCCGCCATGTCCAGTTTCAAACTCCGCCCCAACCGGTCAATACGTGGCACCTGATGGCCTGATGGGTTCAAGCGAGCTCCGGAATTCCACGGATCAGTTATTCAGGGGTAGTGTTTTCATTTTCCTTGTCGATGTTTTCAACCACTTACTATCCGAGTCGTTCCTCGTTGCCAGTATAGTGCAGGACATGTAGTTCGTGGGGCACTGACTTTTCTCTAACTTATGCTGTCTAGAACCGACTACAAGGCCCCATCGAACGCACCAAGTGCCATGTCAATGGTAAGCGCCGACCCGGATCTTGCGGCTAAGCGGCACGAGAATGTCTCCGATGATGGCTGGCCGCCGTAATGAAAGTCACAAGAAATGCGCATGCAATAATACCGAACAGGATATATGTCACCTCAACTCAGATTGGCTGTTATAGAACTGTGCGCATGCAAAAATTGGTATTGGGACACGGAAGAGAGATACAAACAAGGGCAGGACAGTCCAGTTCTACGCCGCTGTATTTCTGCTGCTGCATGATTACGTTGTTGCGTGCCTAGACTGTCAAACTGTCACGCAGGTCATGTTCTGCAACTTCCCGATAGCATATTCTCCTCTGTGCGTCTTGCAAGTTGCAACGCTTATTTTTACGGTTGTCAGGGCAGGGTGTTGAGATCTTGAATGGATGGGTGGTACGACTTGCAACGCACATCATGAGGTACGGAAAGTAAGGTAAAAGGAGGTAGCTCAATTAATAATGAAAAATTCTGACTGGCGTTGGTTTTTGGACGTTGTGCGGGGTCATCATGACATCGGAACCCTCCACGCCGAATCTATCGCATCGCCGCGGTGATATGGCCCATATGGGGGATTTAGACGTGACTGAGTCTACATCCGTTCCCACTCGGGTTGAACGTCTGTCTTCAACCACATCTTGCCTATGGTCAATACGCAATACTTACGTGGGCTTCTCCTATCATGTCCTATCTCTCGCCTCCACTTCATCGACAGAATCGACCAAGGTACAGTCCGCGAGTCCAAACGGCAGAGGTACGCTCCCTTCTCTAGTCATACTTATCAGCTTGTGAGTAAACAAAGTCCACGTGCAAAAGTCCATGTAGTAGTAGTACTCTGTCGATCATCGTCCTCAATGACGATTCAATTCTCAATATATTTAATATCCATCGACCGGCCATCCTAGATCAAGACGAGAGTGATAGTGTCCACGTCCTAGGGGGCCATGAATGGGGCCGCGAACATTGGTGGTACAAGCTCGCACACGTTGCATATATACTGGCACATTCGCCCCCGCTTCCGCTCATTATTGATTACACTGAGAGAGAAGATATTACTGCAGAAGTTGAAGAGGAAAAGTCCTTGCCTCAACCTTGGTCGTGTCCGGCGCATCTGCCTTGAGCAAGGAGCTACACCACCCGCTTGCCAATCGTAGAGCGAGTTCTTTATGCTTCAGTAGTGATACGATGTCGTCGAAATGAGCGGCAACATTACCACCCATCTGCTGATAGCCGGGGACCACGTCCAGGAAGGCTTTAGATTAGTCATTGTCTCAACACACCCTGAGGGCTAACCGGACAGCTTCTTTGTCCATGATCTGTTTTGTCCTTCACCGTGCTCGTTATATGGCATTTGAAACCGTGCTTCGATTGTCTCCAGAAATCCCCGACCTTGGTCCGAACATGGCTAAAGCAGGGGGACAGTGAGAGAAAGCCGACGATGACAAGACGCGTGAGGGGCCAGAGAACCGAAATAAACGGGGTCTGGAAGGGACACTGTTGAGTTATTACGGGGGGGCCGGTAACGATGATATAGATGGCGGTAAAGAAACAGATGACTGTGCGGACAACCTGCGCAGCCTTGTCGTTGATGGCAAGAAGAAATTCGATGAGGCCAGCTACATAAAGGAAGAATGCCGCGTGCAGTGGGAGGGACGCTCTCAACGAACATGCGGACTTGAGATACTTGGACGTAGGAGGAAAGAAATGCGAGAATTCTGATGTGATGAATTAGCGTGTCCGCATGTCGGGTGAGTTTAAGGTGCTTGCGGACCCACTGTTGCACCAGCCTAAACGCAACAGCCAGGCCGCACGAGAGGCTGCTGCAAGTGCTGAGTAACCAAATGGTATTTACGAGAATGGCATAACGACAAGGTTCGAATGAGCAAAGCATCCGAGTCGGAGGGGCCGAGTGATCTCCGTTGGAGTCACTAACCACCCGCTGGCGAAAAAAAGGGAAAACTGCCTGGGTCAATTATGCCATGCGAGCCTGCAAGGACGCCTAGGTGAACGAAAACCGTTCATTTGGCATGGTGGCGACGATTATTCCTATCTGTTCGTAAGAAGGCGTATTTTCCCAAAGGCTAGAGGACATCCTTGACTCTCCCTTTGTCCCATACATGTGGACATTTGTCGATGTCGATGTGGGCGAGTGTCCACGTGCCAGTGGCGCCCCTCCTTGTCTCATTCACCGTGGTACTAGATTCTTCAACATATGTACCACTCCTTTCCCGTCGAGTATGTGGAAGTGTATGAGGAAGATTACCTATTGCGCAGTCGCAATCTTGAATCCCTGGACCAGAGGAGAGATAGCCAAAGCGTGAGCTTTCGAAATTCGCGCTGAATGCCCTGGCTCACCATCCAATTCCGCGTAGCATACTTGCTCTAGGGCATCGACACAATGCGGTGTGGTACAAAGTGACCCATAATTAAACACACTATATGCATAAATAAAAAGAAAAGCATGTACTGTAGAGTAAAAATTTATAGAGTCGAAGAGAACCTTGAAAGGCTGTCACGTGCAGCAATGCATGTGATTACATAATCACACGCTGAGTCGTGCGTGCCTTGTGCCCTTTGCTTCGCAATGGGATCATCTACTACCTGTCATTCCTCCCTGCTCGGCGTCGCTCTCGCTCTCCCATTCGCCCTGCCTCTACTACCAGCCTCACAGATCCGCACTTATATCATTCGAATCATTGATGTCCACTGCCTCATGTATTTGACTCGTGGCACAGAATTCACATCTTTATGTTTCCCACACGTGTACAGTGGTGGCAGCCAAGAACAAGTCTACGTTGAGATCTGCATATGAGCTTTCGACAGGCCAAGGACAGCGAATAAGTTACACGTACTATGATACTCTTCCCGGCAACCATCTGACCGAAGCCCGTTAATTGCCAACCATTTGCTACGCACAGCATGATTCACAAATACGTGTCCCTCAGAGCCCAAGCCTCATGGAGTACGATAAGACTTGCCGGTACTGCAACAACACCTTAGGGCCATCGGTGAGAGCTGGCATCACGAAGGAAGCAATCAAGGCTCCGTCGTTCCAGGAACACTGGCGGGGAACCACCCATATGCCAGGAGATCGACGAGCAGCTCATTCGAACGACCACCGCGCACTTCAACATCTTCCGCCTCCAGAGCCTCGCGCTGCCTCTGTGCCCCGTCCGTCCCCGGGCCCCGCGACGAAATCTTGCCTGCGGACGACACCACGCGGTGCCATGGCACGGGCGGGTCGGCGTCGGGAGAAAGAAACTTGAGCGCTGTGTGTGATGTCGCGATCACGATGTCATTACGCATGCCAGTGGAAGAGAGACCATCGCCACATCAGCGCCGGGGGATAGGATGGGTGGGTGTGGGGTTGCTTGCCTTGTCCGACGTGTCGTGAGTAGGTGGGCATCCCAACGAGTTT
>Ga0137362_10000959_pt1 | contig 16939 bp, 17 predicted proteins | sample MadtaG_2_FD_104801 | JGI IMG/M metagenome (GOLD analysis project Ga0137362, IMG submission 104801) | Vadose zone soil microbial communities from Angelo Coast Range Reserve, California, USA - Mad1_100_16 metaG | ecosystem: Environmental > Terrestrial > Soil > Vadose zone | place: USA: California... | reverse complement strand
TTCGGACCGCGCGATCACTTTGACATCATTCGCTCCCACGCGCTGGGGGCGCTCATCCGTAAGGTCTCCGATGCCCAGCGTGATGGCGCAGAGACTGTAGAGATTTGGGGTACAGGCAAGCCGGTGCGCGAATGGATGTACGTGGAGGATGCGGCCGAAGGAATTCTCCGCGCGACGGAGTCATATAACGGTATCGGAATCCTCAACTTGGGCTGCGGACAAGGGATCTCCATCCGTGATCTGGCGGAGATGGTCCGGGAGGAAGCAGGGTGGAAGGGCAGCTTTCAGTACGATACTTCGCGGCCGGACGGCGCCCTGTGCAAGATCATTGATGTGACCCGCATGCGGCGCGCGCTGGACGGATGGATGCCGCCTACGCCATTTCGTGAGGGAATTGCAAAGACGATCAAATGGTATTCAGATCACTGCCATGAATACGCGGCATGCGCAACTGCGGACCACTAAGAACCGGCGACGACTGGGAAGGGAGCCATGGAGTGACCAAAGCTGCGGAACAAGTACAGATGACGGTGTCACAGTTTGAGCCCTGCGTGGGCGAGGACGAGATTCAGGAAATCCTCGACTGCGTACGCACGAAGTGGCTGACGGAAGGTAAGAAAACAGAGGAGTTCGTGGAACGGCTGAAGGCCTACACCGGCGCCAAGCATTTGGTGCTGGCGCCCAATGGCACGCTGGCCCTGTTCATGGCGGTAGCCGTGGCAGGTCTGGGTCCGGGCGATGAAGTGGTGGTGCCCGATTTCACTTTCGTGGGGAGTGCTACATCAGTTGTGCTTGCTGGAGCGACCCCGGTCTTTGCTGATGTGGATCCGGATACGTTCAACCTTGATCCCGACTCCCTGCGTCGAGCGATTGGTCCTCGTACCAAAGCCATTATGCCCGTGCACATCTATGGCCAATCCGCCGACATGGATCCCATTCTCGAAGTGGCTCGCGAGCACAATTTGAAGATTATTGAGGATGCCGCCCAGGGCATCGGCGTACGTTACAAAGGCCGGCACGTCGGCACAATCGGCGATCTCGGCTGCTTCTCGTTTTTTGCGGACAAAACTATGACCACCGGCGAGGGCGGCGCCATCCTTACTGATAACGATGCGATGGGCGAACGCCTGCTATATTTCCGCAATCAGGGACGTCTCCACCGCGGGTCCTTCATTCATCCTCAAATGGGCTGGAACTTCCGCATGACGGATCTGCAGTGCGCGCTCGGGCTTGCCCAGATGCGGAAGCTGGACTGGATTATTAAGAGAAAAAGCGAGATCGAAGAGCAGTACCGCAAACGCCTTGCGTCGGTCCCCGAGGTTAAGTTCCCTCGAATCCACACCGCAGGTGAGCGGGTGCCATTTCGTATCAATCTTCTAGTTTCCGATCCCCAGGCACTCTGCGATTACCTGGACGCTGCCGGTGTCGGGGTGCGGCGGTTCTTCTATCCGCTGCATCTGCAGCCGTGTTTTACCGACCAGAACAGCCGGAAGCTTGCCGGTATTCGCAATTCGGTCCACTGTTTTGAGCATGGTATTTCGCTGCCTTCATCAGTTAACTTGAACGAGGCGGAGATAGAGTACGTTTGCCAAAAGATTGGCGCTTTCTTCCGTTGAATCGAGCAGTCTATTACCACGGAATTGTGACGACCGCAAAATACTCGCAACTTCCTGGAGTGGCTGTAATTTCGCAGTCGTCTGTGCTCTCGCCAATCGGGAAATACTGCGATCTGGATAGAGTTGAGCTTGCAGCCGCCGATAAGAAGCATTCAGTACGTGCGAAGAGGGTTTCTTGCGAATTCTTATCTACAGTATGAACTTTAAGCCCGACTTGATTGGGGTCGGCAAATACTCGGGGGAGATGGCCCAATGGCTTGCGGAACAGGGCCATGAGATTCGCGCGATCACGGCAGCGCCGTTCTATCCGGAATGGCGGATCGGCGACGGATACTCGGGCTGGCGTTATCATCGGGAGAACGATCATGGCATGAAGGTATTCCGCTGTCCTATCTGGGTCCCACCGCAACCGTCGGGGTTGAAACGTCTGCTTCATCTGCTGAGCTTTGCCCTCAGCAGCGTGCCATGCCTTTTTGCCCAGTGTTTGTGGCGGCCCGATGTGGTATGGGTCGTTGAGCCCACTTTTTTTAGCTTTCCTGCTGCCTTGCTCATGGCGCGTCTGTCGGGCGCAAAGAGTTGGGCTCATGTTCAGGACCTTGAGATCGATGCGGCTTTTGACCTCGGTATCCTGTCTCCCGGTCCACGTCGATGGGTTCTTATGGTAGAGAGATTTCTGATGAGGCGTTTTGATCGAGTCTCAACGATCTCCGGGAATATGCTCGCCCGGCTACGGGCAAAGGGTGTGGAAGCCTCGCGGACAGTGTTGTTCCCAAACTGGATCGATACGGACTCCATATACCCGCTGGCGCATCCGAGCCCGTTTCGTGCGGAGCTTGGGATTCCTGATAACAAGATCGTAGCGCTTTACTCGGGAAGCATGGCGGCTAAGCAGGGATTCGAAGTTCTGGTTGAAGCGATACGACGTTTGTCCGATCGCCCCGAGCTGCATTTCGTACTTTGTGGCCAGGGTCCAAGTCGTGCGATGCTGCTAGAAACATTCGGCTCAGCGCCCAATATTCACCTGCTTCCCTTACAGCCTCTTGATTGTCTGAATGACCTGTTGAATTTGGCGGATCTGCACCTGCTGCCCCAACATCCGGGTGCTGCGGACCTAATGATGCCAGCCAAGTTACTGGGCATGTTTGCCAGCGGCCGGCCTGTGATCGCAACGGCACAGTCCGGCACCCAACTTGCCCGGGCCGTGAACGGGCGTGGCATAGTTGTGCCTCCTAACGATCCCGCCGCCATCGTCTCTGCGGTCGAACAACTGGCATGCAATCCCGTCTTGCGCCGGGATCTTGGAGCGAATGCCCGACGTTTTGCTGTGGCCGACATGAATTCCGCTTCTATTCTCCCAAGCTTTGAACGCGACCTCGTAGCACTGCATTGCTCAGAAACGTGCGCGGCGCCGTCCGCTGCGCACGGCGATGATTAAAGTTGGCACGAATTCTGAGCCAGTCCGCCCGCCTGAGAAGGGCAATCTGCTGCTCGAACTGGCTGTCGCATGATGGTTCCTATGAGAAGTCTGAAAATTGGCATCGTCGCGCCTATGGTTGTGAAGAGTGCGACGGGACTGAGTAACTACATCGCTGAACTGGTACCAGAACTCTGTGACGCCGGACACCACGTTACGGTACTCGCCACAAATTGTGCCTATCGCGGTGGACCTGCCGACGAGATCGTCAGTATCGATGGGCGCTGCACACTTAAGCTGTTTCCCAGCACTGGCCGTGTTAGCCGTCGCGTCTATCACTCTGCGGAACTGTCAGCGTGGTTACGCCAGAATGTGCATCAGTTTGACGTCGTCGATATTCAGGGCCTCTGGTTCTGGAGCACGGTGCACGCCGCTCGTGCGTGCATGGACTCCGGTGTGCCCTACGTTTTAACGCCTCACGGCATGATGGGACGTTGGGATTGGGCCAAGCGCTTGTTGGCAAAGCGAATTTTCTTCCGCACGATGTTAGCCAGGTATTGGCGCTCAGCTTCTGCGGTCCGCTATTTGAGTCGCGGCGAGCTGAACAACTCCATGATCGCTCCAGTTGGACCGGCAGCAATCATTCCCGCTGCAATCACGTTGCCCCCCGCGGCCGACCGCGAAACTGTTGCCCGACTGAAGTCGCGTTTGAACATTCCTGAGACGTCTCACGTGGTCTTGTTTCTCGGCCGGGTGTCTCCGCAAAAAGGTGTACTCGAACTGGTGCAGGCCTTTGATTTAGTACGCCAACGCTGCCCGGGTGCCGCGCTTGTAGTTGCCGGCGCCCTGGAAGGCGACTATGGGAAATCGGTCCAGGATCTCGCTGACAGTTTGGGCAACCATGCCAACATACGCATTCTCGGTGCCGTTTCGGCAGAAGACAAAGCGGCTCTATTCGCGTCCGCCTCGGTGTTCGTGACGCTGTCGCGCAACGAGGGAATGTCAAGCGCGATCCTGGAAGCCCTTGGTCAGGGAGTGCCTGCGGTGTGCACGGCGGATTCAAACTTGCCTGAGATCAGCCAGTATGTTGCCGGTATCGTCACGCAGCTCGATCCAGTAAGGGCTGCTGATGCTATCGCCAGTCTCCTCCTGAATGATCAGCTGCGGAGCACCATGGGCGCCAACGCGCGTCGCATGGTTTCTGAACGCTTTACGTGGAATTCGGTCGTTCCCCAGTTGGTCGGTCTATATGAAAGTCTCGCCTTTAAGAACATAAGGGTTGACGAGCAGGGACCCAAGGCAGGTGGCGTGGTTTGTGCCAGCGAATCGGTCGGGGCTAACCAGTAATACGGGCGTTTTGATGATTGATGGTTCCGACCTGCACCTAGTTCAAATTCAATAGTTTCTATTGTCCATGATCACTGTTAGGGAAGCTATTTTATCGTCAATGTTTGTCAACGCAAGCGCAACAGCATCTTTGCGACGTGCTGTAACTCGATCCCTCGCAGGCCGAATCGGTCCCGGCTTGGGACTTGGCGATTGGGCGAAGCCACATGTTCCGGACAGCGGGGGCAGGCATGAGGGATAGCCGATTCTTTATCGTGGGAGGCGCCGGCTTCATCGGAGGCCATTTTGTAGACCGGCTTCTGGCCGATGCGCAAGTCGATCGCGTAACTATTTATGACAACTTCTCCTCCGGTCGGGAATGGCATTTTGCGCACCATAGCGATGACGCCAGGTTGGGGGTCGTTCGTGATGACGTAAAGAATCTGGCGGCTCTCAGGGCTGCCATGGAAGGACACGAAGTCGTAATTCATCTCGCCTCCAATCCCGACATTGCTCGCGCTGCCATCGAACCCGACATCGATTTCCGCGAAGGTACATATCTCACCGCGAACGTAGTTGAAGCGATGCGGGTCACGTCCGCAAAGCGGCTGTTGTATGCTTCAGGCAGCGGCATCTATGGCGATATTGGCTCCGTGGAAGCCGACGAGAACTTCGGCCCGCTGATTCCCATTTCGACCTATGGCGCCAGCAAGCTTGCCGGTGAGGCACTGATCAGTTCTTACTGCCATATGTTCGAGTTGTCTGCCTGCGTGTTTCGTTTCGGCAATGTCGTCGGTCCACGCCAGACGCACGGAGTGGGGTTCGATTTTCTGCGCAGTTTGCGCGAAGATCCAGCACGTCTTCGCATACTCGGGGATGGATCCCAGAGCAAGTCATATATTCACGTTGAGGATGTCATCGCGGCAGTGCTATGCGCCCACGAGAAGACTGTGGAGCGCTTTTGCGCCTATAACGTGGCAACCGGCGATTACATCACGGTCGAGAAGATCGCCAGGATCGTGTGTGACTCTGTGGGACTCGATCCGTCACACGTCAGCTTCGAGTTCACGGGTGGAGATCGCGGCTGGAAGGGGGATGTGCCCATAGTACGCCTGAATACTGATCGTATTCGCGCACTGGGCTGGAAGTGTTCACGGTCCTCAGCTGAGGCATTACGTGCTTCGGCTCTTGCGCTAATGCAGGATGCCGAGCGTTTGTACGCCTCGGCAGGTGTGGCTTGATTATTACGCGTAGTCCGTTGCGTATTTCCTTGGGCGGTGGCGGGACTGATCTCCCTTCTTATTACCGCGAGCACGGCGGCTTTGTCGTTTCCGCCGCCATCAATCAATACGTTTACATTACTATTAACCACGCGTTTCGGCCCTGCATCATGCTGAAGTATTCAAAGCTGGAGGAGGTCGAAACGGTCGAACAGATCGCGCACCCCATCATCCGGGAGGCGTTAAAGCGATTGCAGATCTCCGGCCCACACCTGGAGATCGTGAGTATTTCTGATATTCCCGCCGGTACAGGACTGGGATCCTCCGGTAGCTTCACTACCGCGCTGTTGCGTGCGCTGCATACACTCAAGAACGATTTCGTGGCGCCGCAGGAACTCGCGGAAGAAGCTTGCGAGATCGAGATCGATAAACTCAATGCACCCATTGGCAAGCAGGATCAATACATCGCCGCCTGTGGTGGCATCACCGCTTTCCATTTTCTCCGAGATGAACGCGTGACGGTGGAACCACTCAAAATGCCTTCTGAGGCTCTAGCAAACCTGGAAGATAATCTGTTGCTTTTTTTCACCGGCTATACACGTTCCGCTTCGGACCTGTTGCGCGATCAAGATGCCCGGACGCGGCATAACGACGGCGAGATGCTGGCCAACCTGCACTTCGTGAAGCAACTGGGAATCGAAAGCCGCGATGCCTTGCAGGCCGGGGACCTGCGACGATTTGCCGAGTTGATGCATTGCCATTGGCTCCGTAAGAAGAATCGCTCGCCGGGGATGAGCAATCCGGAAATCGATGACCTATATGAACTGGGGCGCAGGAACGGTGCGCTGGGCGGCAAGTTGATCGGTGCAGGCGGCGGCGGCTTCCTGCTGTTCTACGCGGAGAATAAGACGCAACTTCGCCGGGCGATGCGTGAGGCGAGCCTGCGGGAGGTCCGGATGCAATTTGATTTTGCCGGTACCTCTGTGTTGGCGAACTCGTGAGTGGAAATATGCTTTCTGCTGCCGTTCTTGCCGGTGGGTTGGCGACGCGGATTCGACCGCTGACGACCACCACCCCGAAGTCATTGCTTCCAATCAACGGAAAACCGTTCATTGCTCATCAGTTGCAGCTGCTCAGAGCGAACGGCATCGAGCACGTCGTTCTCTGTGTCGGTTTCCTCGGCGAGATGATCAAGGAAGCAGTTGGCGACGGGTCTGCCTTTGGACTACACGTCGAGTATTCCTTCGACGGAGAACGCATGAAGGGAACTGCTGGGGCAATCAAGAGGGCACTCGCAAAGCTGGGAGAAGCGTTCTTTGTACTGTACGGTGACTCCTACTTACCTTGTGACTACGCCGCAGTGGCGGCGAAGTTCACGGCGGCAACGAAGCTGGCATTGATGACGGTATTTCGAAATTCCGACATGTGGGACGTCAGCAACGTAGAGTTTGAGGATGGCAAGGTCATCGCGTATGACAAGAGAAGGCGTAGCTCTCGTATGCAGTATATTGACTACGGTCTAGGTGTATTCAGCGCAGCCGCCTTTGCTGCGGTGCCAGGCGATCGCCCATCGGATCTGGCCGACTTGTATAGTGACTTGCTTGCGCGCGGTGAAGTGATCGGTTTCGAAGTGCTGGAAAGGTTCTATGAGGTAGGCTCGATTAAAGGATTGCATGACACCGCCGAATACCTAGCGCGTGGAGGTGACCGATGACTGAGTCTAAAACCTTTGCCCGGGAATATCTGCGAGAGGCTAGCGAAATCATCAACAAGCTGGACGTGGAAAGCATCGAAAGCGCAGCGTTGCTGTTGGCCCGGACTCGCGACGCAGGAGGACGGTTGTTCATCCTTGGAGTAGGAGGCAGTGCCGCCAATGCATCCCACGCCGTCAATGATTTCCGCAAGATCGCTGGAATCGAAGCTTATGCCCCCACGGATAACGTCTCGGAACTCACGGCGCGCATCAACGATGACGGTTGGTCCTCAATCTTCGAGCGATGGCTGCGCACAAGCCGCCTGCAATCGACCGACGCCTTGCTTGTGCTCTCGGTTGGAGGCGGTGACTTAAAGAAGAACATCAGTCCGAATATCGTGACGGCGCTCCAGTACGCAAAGGAGGTCGGCGCAAAGGTCATCGGCATCGTTGGGCGCGACGGCGGCTACACTGGTACCGTGGCAGACGCACTGATACTCGTTCCTACGCTCAACGCGGCTCACGTTACTCCGCACACGGAGGCATTCCAGGCCGTCGTGTGGCATTTGCTGGTCTCCCATCCCAAAGTGAAGGTTGATGCTACCAAGTGGGAATCGGTAATAGTATCGATTCCGCGACACAGACGCGCAGTTTTCCTCGATCGGGATGGCGTGCTCAACCGCGCAATTGTCCGTAATGGGAAACCATATCCTCCCGCTTCGATTGAGCAACTTGAGATCCCGAGTGACGTCCCCGACGCCCTCCAAGAGCTTAAGGGACACGGGTTCGAGTTGATCGTTGTGACGAATCAACCCGACGTTGCCCGCGGTACGCAATCCCGCCAAATGGTCGAACAGATGAATCAGCGGCTTAAGTCTCTCCTTCCACTGGATGATGTCTTCGTGTGTTATCACGCGGACCAAGACAAGTGCACCTGTCGCAAACCGCAGCCTGGTCTCCTGCTACAAGCTGCGAAGAAATTGAATATCGACCTATCGGGCAGTTTCATGGTCGGGGACCGCTGGCGAGACGTGGAAGCGGGCCAAAACGCCGGGTGTAGGACGATCCTTATCGATAATGCTTATGACGACGAGCCTCCAGCCAAAACGCCGGATCTCTGCGTTAACTCTCTTAGCCAAGCGGTACGCTGGATCATTCAGCACGCTGCAAGACAGATCCAGGTGACATGACCGGCGTACATACTACGAACCGCATTACTTTCGTGACATCTGCCGAAATATGTCTGATCCGTATGATTTCTGCGCTGCGGGACCCAGTTTCGCGGCGAAAGCCATAACAAGATCGCAATGAACCCGGGAAAAATCGTTGCAATGATACGATGTGCGGCTCAATGCGGCTGCTGGAACGCGCTGAAGCTGTATACCCCGTTGCTGAGCCCCTCCGCGCTCGCACGGCTCAACCTGAGTTCTTTACGACATCCGGTATGGGTGAGCAAGGAAAAGTTTGACGAGTTCATATTTCGTGAGGTCATGCTGCACGGCGAGTACGATCAGGATTGTATCCGGTCAATGAGAGGGACACGGTTCATCATAGATGCGGGAGCGCACATTGGACTGGCCACCGTGCAATTCGCGACATGGTTCCCTGACGCTCGAATTGTGGCCATTGAGCCCAGTGAGAGGAACCTTGCCGTGCTCCGCCGCAATGCCGCTGCTTATCCGAACGTTTCGGTGATCCACGGCGCTCTGTGGAGCCGTAACACGGCGCTCGAGATGGAGAACCCGGATTCGAACTCGACCGGATTCCGTGTTCGTGAGGCAGAACATGGACTGATTGTCGGAATTACCATTCCCGAACTTATGCGGCGCTTCCGTGTTGCCGAAATCGATCTTCTCAAGATGGACATTGAAGGCACAGAAAAGGAAATTTTTGAGGCCTCGACGGAGGAGTGGTTGCCTAAGACGCGCACGATTTGTATAGAGCTACATGACTGGTTGAGGTCCGGCTGCGCGTACGCTTTTTATTCGAAGATATTCTCACGCCGTTTCAACCAGTATCATCCCCCGCCTGGATTGGTTGAGATCGTTCAGTTCACCTGAGCGGCGAGGATCCCAAGGGTTAATTGTTCAAAAGCATTACGTTGCTCGGCCGCTTTGGGCACCAGTTGTGATCATGAGTACTGAAAATCTGGGCAGGAGCCTCGAATGAGATCAGTTTCCGACCTGAAGGTCAAAGTTTTTGCCGATGGCGCAGACAAAGCCAGCATGCTAGAACTATATCGCAAGCCATACGTCCAGGGCTTCACGACGAACCCGACGCTAATGCGCAAGGCTGGCATTACGGATTACCAAGCGTTCGCTCTAGACATACTGCAGTCGATCCCAGATCGGCCGATCTCATTTGAGGTGTTCGCGGACGATGCGGACGAGATGGAGCGGCAGGCACGTTACATTGCCAACTGGGGCACGCGGGTATTTGTCAAAATCCCGGTCATGAATACGCGCCGTGAGCCGATGTATGACTTGGTGCGGCGCCTGTCCACAGATGGCATTCAGGTCAATGTGACCGCGCTCCTGACCCTGGATCAAGTGCGACATGTTTGCCGAGCGTTGCACGGCGGCGCGCAGTCTTATATTTCGGTATTCGCCGGACGGATTGCCGATACCGGCCGAGATCCGGCGCCGCTAATGAGCGCTGCAGTGGAGCTCGTCCGAGCGGAACGGAGCGTGGAACTAATCTGGGCCAGTCCACGCGAATTGATCAATATTTTTCAAGCTGACGACATCGGTTTCGATGTGATCACGGTGACCAACGATGAGTTGAAAAAGCTTTCGCTCGTTGGAAAAGATCTTGAGGACTACTCACTTGAGACTGTGCAAATGTTTTACCGAGACGCAAGGGAATCCGCGTTCTCTCTCGATGTCGGGCCGCGCTCGATTCCAGTTGTAGCAGCAAACTCGTAGTCCTCAAATCCGTACCCAATGCATTACTCGTTGCTGGTCTCTCCCGGATCGCCTGCAGTCGTGCAGATCCGCAGAATGCAAAGGATTCCCTAGGTGTGGTTGCTGGAAAAAGGTAGGAAGTTAGTGAGCATCTTGTGTTCGAGCCCCTATCGGCGGGCGCTATGGATGGGCGCGGTGGCAGCGGTAGAGCACGGTCCTGTCTTGCGGAGCCTTCGTTGTAAAACCGTAGTCGATATTGGTGCCAACCGCGGCCAATTCGCTCTGGTCGCCCACCATTGCTTTCCCGAAGCTGCCATCTTCTCCTTTGAACCCTTACCCGGTCCGGCGCAGATTTTTCGCCGCGTCCTTGGCAATGAGAGTCTCGTCATCCTGCAGCAACGCGCCATTGGACCGCAATCTCTCAATTGTGAAATGCATGTTTCGAACAGGGATGACAGTTCCTCATTGTTGCCGATTGGACTATTACACGCGCAAATCTTCCCCGGAACAGCGGAATGCCGTCAGCAACTAGTACGAGTTGAACCGCTTGATTCTATCCTTAGTGCTACCGATATTCGCCCGTGTGCTTTGCTCAAGATTGACGTCGAGGGGTATGAGATCGAGGTATTGAAAGGCTGCGGCGAGCTTCTCGACCTGTTCGCACATGTGTACCTGGAAGCTTCTTTCGTGGAGTTGAATCAGGGTCAGCCGTTAGCCGACGAGGTGATCGAGTACCTGAAGTGCCGCGGGTTTCAACTTAGAGGTGTCTTCAACATGAGTTATGACAAGTGTGGCTATAGCGTTCAAGCTGATTTTCTGTTTACCCGCACGAGGCTTATATCGGCACCTGTTAATGTGTGTCCGATTAATTATTTTTCCGAATAAATGTTCTTACTTAAACTGTTAACATTGTTTTTGCCCTGGTTTGTTCGACGAAGGGTGCTTAACCGATTTCTTGGCTACAAAATTCACCGCGACAGCCACATTGGCCTGGCTTGGGTTTTTCCGAAGCACCTTATTATGGATGCCCACAGCAGCATCGGGCACCTAACAGTCTGCAAGGGGTTGACGTTGTTGAAAATGGGCGAGCACGCCATCATAGGCCGGGGAAACTGGATCACCGGTTTTCCAAAGGAATCCTCCAAACACTTCAAGCACCAAGCCGATCGCCGCCCGCAATTGATAATGGCGGAACATTCGGCTATTACTAACCAACATATTATCGACTGTACGAATGAGGTATCGATAGACGCATTCGCTACGCTCGGTGGATTCCGATCTCAAGTACTTACTCACAGCATCGATCTCGCAATTTCGAAAGAATCGTCAGCGCCCATATTCATTGGGAAATACTGCTTTGTCGGCACAGATTGTGTTCTTTTGGGTGGTAGTTCATTGCCCAACTATTGTGTCTTGGGTGCGAAATCGCTGCTCAATAAGAAATATTCAGAGAACTTCTGGTTATACGCGGGGACACCGGCAACGCCCGTGAAACGACTCGAACCCGATCTAGCTTACTTTGCCCGACAGGTTGGGGCTGTCGAGTGAGGTGCTCTTGTAAAAGTCAATCGTGAGCGGTCATTGCGCTGACCGCCACGACACATTTCTTCCTACGGAGGCAGTTTCATTGAGACGCGCTCTCATCACCGGTATTACTGGACAAGACGGATCCTATCTTGCGGAGCTTCTCCTTGCTAAAGGATATGAGGTCCACGGCATCATTCGCCGTGCCAGTACTTTTAACACGCGCCGTCTTGACCACATCTATGAGGATCCGCATTCGCCTGGAGTGCGCTTGTTTCTGCATTACGGCGATCTCTCGACAAGTGATCAGCTCACGGGCCTTATCTACAACATACAACCTGAAGAGATCTATCATCTGGGCGCACAGAGCCACGTGATGGTTAGCTTTGAAACGCCTGAGTACACCGCAGACATCACTGGTGTAGGAACGGTTCGGCTGCTGGAGGCAATTCGCCGAAGCGGAATCAAGACGAGATTCTATCAGGCCAGTTCGTCGGAGATGTTCGGGGCAGCGAAACCTCCGCAAAACGAGACCACCCCATTTTATCCTCGCAGTCCCTATGGCGCCGCAAAGGTTTACAGCTATTGGATGGCGGTGAACTATCGCGAAGCTTACGGAGTGTTTGCCTCTAACGGTATCCTGTTCAACCACGAAAGTCCGCGGCGCGGCGAGACATTTGTGACTCGGAAGATCACGAGAGCCGTTGCCCGAATCCTTGCGGGACAGCAGAAGAAGCTCTACCTCGGTAATCTAATGGCGCACCGCGACTGGGGGTATGCTCCCGAGTACGTTGATTGCATGTGGCGCATCCTGCAACACGACACTCCTGGCGACTACGTGGTGGGGACTGGAGAGTCGCATACGATCGAAGAGTTTGTGACAGAAGCCTTCGGGTATGCTGGTCTGGATTGGAAGCAATACGTTGAGCATGACCCAAAGTACGTGCGTCCCACAGAAGTAGATTTTCTTCTGGCCGACAATAGCAGAGTGCGTAAGGAGATTGGCTGGGAGCCTAGGATAAGTTTTCGGGAACTGATTCTTATCATGGTCGATGCAGATTTGGAAGCGTTATCCCTCACGCCGCCCGGCGAAGGTATGCGGATTTTGAATGATCGGTTCGGCGACTGGCACCAATGGGCTACTTCGGTGTCACAGAACATGAAAGCTTTTGCTTCGCGTGGGCTGGGTTAAGTTCGAGCGTGACCAGACAACGGCCAACCCGGAACTCTGGACACTACCAGCGGCAAATCTAGTCCCGCCGCTTAATGATTCAATTTTCATGCGAAGCTTGAGACATGGTCGACTAGAAGTGGCTCTGGCAATTGCGGTGAATAACTTCGTGGCATCTGGCGCATAACGTGATCAAGTTTTCGGAGCTGTCGTGACCAAGGTGGCTTCGCAACCGGATGTGATGAACCTGGAGGTTTTCCGATGCACCACAATTTTGGCAGCACGGAACCTGAAGTGGTCTGCCCTGATCCTGGCGTGTCTCATCCACCCGGCGCTATCCCTTGGCCAAGATTCAACGACCCAACTTTCGGATGAAATTTTACGGGACTCTAAATCGGCTGACTTCAACAGAAGCGTCTATTACAAAAACAAGCTCGAATTCTCGTTGGACACGGGATGGCTTCCCATCAATATCCCTTTTGTTTTCGACTTTCTTACAAGCGGTGCGTGTAACAAAACTCCGCTTAAGTACACGCTGGTACCCATCCTTCCTTCTCTCCGATGGCAAATGGGCAACGTAGGAGGTCCTTGGATTCTACGCGGCAATTGGGATCTTACGTTCAGCGGGTCCTTCACTGTGATTCCGAGGGGACCTGAAACACGGTATGGAGCTTACATCATGGGTATTCGACGTAATTTTGTCCGGCCTAACTGGAGGATTGTGCCCCACCTTGACGGACGCGCCGGCCTCGGGTTTATTAACGCTAAGGAACCCAAAGAGGTGTCCTTTGCGCAGGGACAGGACTTCACGTTTACTGTCATGTTGTGTGATGGAGTGCGATATAACTTCAATCCTCGATATGCCATTTCCTCCGATATGACTTACATGCATATATCAAATCTTTATTTGTCCAAACCGAAGTTCCCTAACTATGGCATCAATGTTTACGGGCCCATGGTTGGGTTCGATATCCGGTTAGGCAAGCCTAAACGAGAGTCTGCGCAAAAGGGACAGTAGTCCCTCTCCACGTTGGATGGCCCCTGCGATCGGTAGGCCCACTCGAAGCAAACCCGCCATTGATCGCGTTTTTCGCTACCGGCGCCATCCGTGACGTTTTCCGTGACAGCTGGCGCAGAGCGCAATCAGATTCTGCGTGACATCCCCGCCCAGTTGGCTCCTCGCCTTCATGTGATGAACCTGCAACGCCTTGACGGCACCGCAGTCTTGGCACCGCCAACCATCTCGTTCCAACACCTGTTTTCGCAACACATCGTATTCTTCGGGCTTCAGTTTGAATCTTGGTTGACGCTGGCGTAGGCGCATCGAATTCGTTGGGCTGTCCACACTGAGTTCTAAGGACAAGGGTCTTCTAGTCGGGCACCCGCCAGAAAATCCGCACAAATCATCTCCAGGAGGTAACCGCGAGACTTGTCGGTTCCCAGCATCAGGCCGGCGGTTTCAAGGGCCTTCTCGACCACGGGCAACTGGCTCTTATAAACCTTGAAATAGAGAATCTCCCAGGGCTCGCTTTCCTTGCCGGTGAGATGCTGTTCGACCTCTCCCTTAAACCTTTCCTTCGGTAGTTCCTTGGCTTTGTGCAACCAGGTTGCACAATCGAAACTCTCCCCATCTTTCCTCGCCACTTTGACCAATTCCGTCGCTTTGCTCCAGCCCACCTCGCGAAGCTGTTGTTTCGGAATCCTGGTCAGGTTTTCGTGAATCGCCATCAGGTAGTAGGCCTTCCTGCGCGAATCGGGGAAGCGCTTGGCCAGGAATTCATCGAACGACTTCAGGCTCTCCAACCTCCAATACTGCTTCGAGCGGACCTCGCACAGATATTCTCCAAGCTCGACAAACCGGGTGTCCTTCTCTTGCTCCTTGGCCCTCTCCCAGCTCAAGATCTCGTCGATCTTGCACAACACAAAGACTGCACGCCGGTGATTTAGTTCGGGTGCCACGGCAGTCCGCCCGTCAGTCCACAAGCTCGTCAAGCCAATCAAGGTCGCTCGCTCCCGGCTTACGGGTGAGTTTCGCCGTTACCAGCTGCTCGTTGTTGAGGCAGAGTCCCAGATGAGAACAGCTGACGCATCCGTTTTGAGGGAACCGAATGCCGCTATGCGAATAGAAGTGACCCGCCTCAATCTGGTTGATGGTGGTCTCTACCAGTCGGCCAAATTCCTGCCGTTGCTCCTCAGAGATCACTGCCCGTAGGTACTGAATCTCGGGCGCATGCTTTCGTACAAAGACGACCAGCGCTACCTCCGGAATTCCAGTGATCCAGGAGTAGCAGACAAGTTGCGGATCGAGTGAAAGCAAACCCTGCGGGCCCTCGGGGTAACGACTCGTCGTGGTTTTCCAGTCGATCAGGCAGCGCACACCGTCTATTTCACCTATGGCATCGAGATACGCGACAAATTCGCTGCCTCCCGCCAGCTTTTGAAGAAACTTGATCTGCAAGTTCTTGCGTGGGTCGAGGACGCGAACCCGATTATCTTGCGCGAACCTCTGCAGCAGATGGATTCCCTGATGCACTAACCGATCCCAAGTCTCTCCCTTTTTGAATTCGAAGGGAGCCTCACGGTAAGCCTCCCATTCCTTGAATAGCACTGCGCCACAATCCTCTTCGCGGAAATAAGCTCCCAAAGCATTCTCAAAACAGCGGCCGAAAGCCATGGCCGCTCGCGTTTCCTTTTCCCGCCAGCCATCCAGGTAGCGATACCGGTAGCTGCGAGGGCACCGGAGGTATTGGCTGATCTGCGTGTAGCTATAGACCATCGGAACCTTCCCGTCCCTCTGGGGCGTCGGCTTCATCGACTGACGCGCAAGAGAGCACCTCCCACTCGCCGGCGGGTGCGAAGGAATCAAGGTTCTGGTAAGAACGTCCATTGAAGATCTTGTGTGAAGTACGAACGACTCCGCGAAGGTTTAGAAGAGCCTTTTCATCCACCTGATCTCGATTAAGCAGGTCGGCATCGTAGCCGAAGTCTCGAAGAAACCAATGGAGCCTCCACAGGGCTCTCTCGGTGCAGTACAGGCGGCTGAAAAAAGACCGATCCAGGAAGGACTGCGGCTCCAAAATAACAAACCGGAGCTCTACGAACGGTTTTTGTGGATGCCGCCGATACCATGCTCTTTCGACCCGAACGAGAAACACGCCGTCAAAACTGGTTTCAGAATCTTGATGTCGTGAGTGCAAGCCAGGAATCTGATGTCTCATGGCTTAGCCTCCACCGGCTGTGCATAGGAATTGAGTCGGCAAATCAACATGTTCCTGTCTTCTCTTGCGCATGCGGCCAGGTGTGAGACAAAGGATTGGACCAGATCTCGATTCGCCTCTTTCAAAGATGGCGTGCCGCAGAAATCGGCGGCGTATGCCTTAACGAGAGTGGGATCGAGATTGTGCTGCCGGATCAGCAGACAGAGTTGATCCCGTAAACGGGGTTGGCCATTGCTCGCACCATTGGTGGCGTGCATGGTTGAGGGAGCATGATCCGACGAGGGCCCACGATTGCTGGACAGCGAGCCCAGTTCCTCGACGGAGCAGAGGCCGATGCCATAAGCCTTGCGCAGAGCCCGGTTGACGGCCCGTGTTTCGGCGATGCGCATCTCAGCCCCGTGGACCATGAGGGAAACATTGGAGGGATCGGCGTCACCGTAACCAACGAAGCCTTTAGAACTAGGGGATTTGTAGACCGTTGCTTTGAAGACCCAGCGACCAGCAACCGGATCACAGAAGTTGCGAACCTGTTCGACCCTAATGCCATTGCAGCGACTGCGTGCTGCCAGGCGCAAAAGGCCAGCATGGGTGACGTACCACCCGCCCTCAAGAAGAAGGAGATCGCCAAGAGCGACCGCAAATCCGTAGTCTTCGGTGAGCGACCTGAGAACTTGTAGGTGTTGGCGGCTCAGCGCTTCGACCCACTTTCCCTTAGCAAGATTCAAATTTTTTCGTGCTAGTCTGCGCACTTCGTCTTTCATACACCCTCCCATGTAACGCTAATGTAACGCTATACGCGTTACAGGTCAAGCAATTCTTCCGCTCCGGACCGTGCTTGACGGTTGAAGTGTGCT
>Ga0137362_10000957_pt1 | contig 16958 bp, 16 predicted proteins | sample MadtaG_2_FD_104801 | JGI IMG/M metagenome (GOLD analysis project Ga0137362, IMG submission 104801) | Vadose zone soil microbial communities from Angelo Coast Range Reserve, California, USA - Mad1_100_16 metaG | ecosystem: Environmental > Terrestrial > Soil > Vadose zone | place: USA: California... | reverse complement strand
TCCAGGCGGTAGAGGTTGCGAGCGGGATTCAGGAGCCGGTCGATCGCTTCGGCATTGCTGCACTGCGCTTCGGTAAGGCCGACGACGGCACGATAAGCCTCCGCGATGACGTGCAACGCGCGGGGCGAGTAGTCCACGAGCTTGGAGGTTTTGCCGCCAAGCTTGGCGTCGAACTCGCGCGCGAACGCATCGCCTGCGACCTTCGCCGGCATCGCGTTTTTCCATTCCGGTAATTCTTCCAGGGGTTCCGTGCCAAATCGATCGAAGAACTGCGCGTCGATCTCTTTCACATGCGCGACCATAGCGCCGATGACGGCGCGCGCTTCGCTGGGAGTGTCCGAAGCCGCGCTCATGCGCCACAAACGGTGCAGGACGATGCCGGAGAGCGTGTGCACCATGGTCGTGAAAGCGGCAACCGGCAATACATAGCGCGCGATCTCAATGGCGCGCTTTTCCGCGGCGCGCTCGACTTTTTGAATGCGCTTGGGGTTCGACATCGCGCTGATGTGCCAAATGTCGTTGAGGATGGAGCGGGCGTCGGTGAGGAGCAGGACGGAGAGCTCGCGATAGTATTTCCAGGCGCGAGCGACGGCGTGTTCGTAAATCTCTTTGCTCTTCTCATCGAAAAAGAGCGAAAGCTGGGGGACATAGGCCTGTGCGCGATCGAGCCGGACGTAGCGCTGGCTCTGCTGCTCGGAATTGTAAAAGGGATGAGCGTGGAGAAAGGACCAAACGAATTGACGGCTGACATTTTCGAGGCCGAATTCGAAATGAGCGTGCTGGTAGACGGTGTGGTGGCCGCTGTAAAAGGTCGCGGCGCCGATATTCACGCGCTGCTTATCGGTAATTTCTTCGGGGCCGATGAGGCGCGGCGCATAGCAGGTGCGCGCAGCAGCGATAGCCGAATCAAACGGATGCGCGAAGGAGTTGCGAAGAGTGACGCGCGGCGGCGCGGTTTCGAGGAGTTCACCGGCGGGCGCGCCTTCAAACATGCGGGACTGCGTGGCCACGATGGAAAGCTATTCTACACGGACGTGGAAGGCAGGCATACATCCGCGCAAGTCTTCCGTACTGTGACGATGAAACGATTCGGTGAGCCTCGGGGATTAATACCCCTGGGGGGAGTAGGCCGCGCGTGAATGTCGCAGTTGAAACTGCGACACCCACAATGCGCGATGTTGTAGTTGAGGGGGTTGGCCGGGGCGGTTACTTCTTGGCGGCTTCGGCTTTGGCGGCGGCGTCGGCGTACTTCCTCGTGAAGCGCTCGACGCGGCCCGCTGTGTCGATCAGCTTCTGCTTGCCAGTAAAGAAGGGGTGGCAGTTTGAGCAGATCTCCACGCGCAGCATTTCGCCTTTGATGGTCGAGCGCGTCTGGAAGGTATGGCCGCAGGCACAGTGCACCGTAACGGGATGATAGTCGGGGTGAATACCGGGTTTCATGGGACTCCATTCTGTCGCGGCCGGTCTGCACGGCTTTCCCACCAGGGTTGGCGGGCTACAGCCGCGTCGCTAGGTCGCGAGACAATCATCCATTATACGTGAAGTGTCAAATTCGCGCCGACAGTAGGTTGCGGACGGAATATTTCGCCGCTAGCACTCTAAGATTCGGCGATTTTCCAGCGGGTGACGGCTTCGGCAAAATTCGGGGCATGCTCGTCCTGGCCGAAGACGGTTTGAGGATTGACTCGATACACGGAACCGCCGGAGGACTCAAGCAGCGGGAGGACACTGCCGCCGTACTTGCGATCGTAAAGGTCCGCGACCTGTTTCCATTGCTTGCGGTCTTTTATTTCTTGCGCAATACCCTCGAGGATTACAGCTTCGTCGGCCTTCTCCGTGCCGATCACACAATGGGCTTGCGCGGCGATGTTTTTGGCCTTGCGGGTGCGAGGGCCGGTGCTGAACCAGAACGAGTCTTGCCACCAGATGCCCCAGACAAGCATGAGGTGCGGCCGGCCATCGGGGCGCGAGGTAGCGATCCAATAGTTGTGCGATTTTTCGAGCCGCTCGAGAGCCCACGCCCAGGGCTTTAGGCCCGTGGTCGAGTCTGGCGGAATCTCGAGCGCGTCCGGCCAATACGGACGGCTTGCGTTTGGTTCGCGCATGCGGGTTCTCCTTCGCTGTTTTCCTGCAAGTCAAATAAAAGGAATCTTAACAGGCTGCAGAGGCGAATTTCGGGTATTACAAGCACGGCACTGGCGGGGGAGTTTTTAGGAAACGAAGGAACAGCCGATGCGGTAGCTGCCTTCGCCCGTATGCTTTGACCAGACTGGCTTGAGGTTGACGCGCACGGGCGGAAGAATGGGCACATGCAAAACGGCGAGCATGCTTTCGGGAAGATCCGCGGCCGAATCGAGTTCCAGCGCAACTCCGCCAAAACCGAGGTCCAAGACGCGAGCGCGGCGCGTTCCTTGTTCGCCGAGCACAGCGTAGGCGTTGGTGCCGGTCATAGAGACGCGCTCCGCTTTGCGGGGCACGGTATAGACATGTGGAGCAACGGGTCCCGGAGAAGGAGAGGGCGCCGAGATACCCGCCGCCGCCGTGGAGGCAGCGACGGTAAGTGCGTCATCAGCTTTTTCCGTGGGGCGTTTGGTTTCAATGGAGATGGTCCGTGGCGGGACACCAGGGCGTTCGGCCGGTGCGGGCGCGGCGGAGTCCGATGGCGGAGCGGTCTTTGCCGGAACGCTTGCAGTCCTCCCGTGATTCGCATGTTTTAAACGATAGAGACGCTCGTCGGCGACTCGAATTAACTGATCCGTCTGCTCACCGTCCTGGGGAAACGTCGCCACGCCGTGATCCATGCTGACGCTGACGCTGAGCTGGAGGGGTCGAAGCATTTCCGCAAAGACTGTTTCAACGCGGCGGCTGAGAGCTAGAGCTTGTGCCGCGTCGGTCTGCGGCAACAACAAAGCGAATTCATCGCCGCCGATGCGGAATGCCGAGTCCGAGGTGCGCAACGCGCTCTTCAGCGTGGTGGCTGCAGCACGCAGAACCTCGTCACCGCGCGGATGACCATGCTTATCGTTGACTTCCTTAAAGCGGTGCAAATCAAGAACGACGAGGCCCAAGGGCAGGCCGTAGCGCCGCGCGCGGTTCAGTTCCTTTTCGAAGGTCTCACCGAAAAGCCTTCGATTGTAAAGCCCGGTCAAAGGATCCGTCACTGCATTCAATTGAAGTTTTTTCAAGTCATCATATTCGATGAGGATGGGGACGCGGAACCACCCGGCAGACGCCAGGACATCCACGAGCGCAGTTTTCAGCGAAACAGGGCGTCGCAGAAGCTCACTAAGCTCCTTGCGCCGCGCGAGCGTCTCATCCCAGAATTGCAGGCATTGACTCTCGCGCAAATCGAGGTGAGTGACCGCGCGAAAATAGCGCTGGAGAAATTGCCCGCGCGCAGGCAGATCGAGGCTCTCGAGCGTATCCGCCAGCAGCTCGAGGTACGAATCTTCAATCGGCAAGCGCGGGGGCGCAGGGGTGCCGGGGCTGGGCATACTGCGTATACACCTTACTTTTACTCATCCCCGCGGGGTATAGGGAAAACATCTACACCTTTCGGTATATTCGATTAAGGGAGCAAGTGGAAGTCCAATCGAGCGAGAATTCCAGCCGCTCCGAACTCGGAGCCTGAACGGAATGCTCGCGGCTATCCTATTACATTCAAAGGGTATAGACAAATCTCTCTCCCGACACCATACCCGGTTCTTCTTGGGGGATGTAACACAATTACCCAAGAGTCTGCTATCGTCACAAATTATTTCCCGAAACTCATTCCAATGCTCTTAGGAATTCCAGGCCGAAAAGACGAGTGTCCCCAACGAGATCCTGCCGCAGAACCCGCGCTGCGATCGGAGGTGTCTCGCTGGGGACCAGGCTGGGCGTAGCGGGTGAAGGGGCAGGAATGGTCAATTGAACAGCCTGATCAGGCCTGAGAACATGGGAAGATGCAATACAGGCCCCTGTGGCGCTGATATTCAATGTTTTGGTAAGTTCGATGAAATCCACTCCGGAGGCATCAGTGCCACGAAGAAAGACGGGAACCTGCAGGCGAATACGCGGGGAACCGCGAAGCTTCGAATATTGCACGCCCTGCCCTACCTTTTTGAGGAGTGGTGTCCCCACCAGTGAGTGCCCCTGGGTACTGCAGACCTAGTACGGATCTGAGCATCTCGAATGCCGGATGTAGAGGCCATTCGCTTCAAATAACTTATGGTTTGTCAGTAGGTTACGTAGAAACTCATGTAAACTAGCTGGTCGGCTTTATAGTGCGCCCACGGAGAACTCCCGTTCCTTTCCGGAAATGTGCAAATGGAACGCATTTACCATTGACAGTCAGATTCATGTCTGCCAGCATTGGCAACTCACAAGGGAAAATATTTTCCACTTGGCTGACCCGAACTGAGGATTGCGAATGGGTGTGAGCCTGACTCCTTCTCTGGCGTCTGATCAAAGAAAGCCCGCGGATATTCCACTCGCATTCGTAAATGGTCTCCTCGATAAGCTCGACAAAGCGCTCTTGATTTCAGAACGGGGGGGGCGACTCATTCTCGCGAATTCGCGAGCGCGCCAGTACCTTGAATTGTTGGGACACAAAGAGTACACGCAACTAGATCTCTTCCGGGATCTACTGAGGAAAGATCCGAAAGAGATCTTCGGCACGATTGAGAATCGGGCGCAGGATTTAGAAGTGGAAATAACGCGCGGCGAAAATAAAATGCGCGCACGCGTTCAGTGGATGGCCGAGCCGGATTGGCTGGTCGTTCGATTTGATTTTCAAACAGGCGTTTCGCCGGAACAAATTCCCGGCACGCAACTGACAGTCCAGGAACTACTGCAGGAACGCGAAATCACGTATCGAAATCTTCTGGCCGCGTATTTGAAGCTGCAAGAGGTGAACCGGCAAAAGACATTGTTTCTCGCTTCCGCCGCGCACGAGCTGAAAACTCCGCTGGCGGTAATCAAAGGCTATTATGACTTACTGTTAACAGGTTCACTGGGCCGGCTGACGGAGAAGCAACGCGACATTTTAGAGGAGTCGAAGGAAAGCTCCGAGCGACTGGTTCGGCTTGTGTCCATGTTTTTGAACTATTCCACGCTCGAAAGCGGCAAATTGGTTCTACAGCTGCGCGACAACGATCTGCGCGATTGTTTGGACGAGCTTGCCAAACGGTGGTCCGAAGCGTTTCAGCGGAAGGGGGTAAAACTGGAAACGTCCCTGGATCCCTCGATATCCACGTTTCGTTTTGACTACCAAAAGGTGCAGCAGACCGCGGCAAATCTTCTCGACAACGCATTGAAGCATACTCCTAGCGGCGGTGTGGTTATGCTGAAAGCGGCGCCGCATTTTTGGGAACGCCGGGTGGCAGAAGCCGCCCCAGTGGAGGAGCGCCGGCGCTTCCGCCTCCCGCGGCCAAACAGCGTGGAGGTGAGCGTGGTTGATTCCGGTCCGGGCCTAGCAGCGGAACACCACCAGGAAATTTTTGAAGACTTCGTGCGTGTAGATCGCAACACGTCGGGGATGGGGCTGGGCCTTGCGATTGCCAAACGATTGGTGCAGGCGCATCGCGGCAAGATCTGGGTGGAGAGCGATTCGAACCGCGGAAGCAAGTTTACGTTTTTATTGCCGATGGATCAGAACTAGTTCGGGCTAGTATGCAGAGCCAAGAGGAGAAAGCGATGGCATCGAAGGAAAAGATTCTCGTCGTGGATGACGAACCAAGTATTCGGAAATATTTGCAGACGCTGCTGGAGGTCGAAGGATTCGACGTCGAGACCGTCAGCGGTGGAAAAGAAGCAATCGAAAAGGTGAGCGCGGGGGAGCGGCCGGAATTCATCATTCTAGACGTGCTGATGCCCGAATTGAATGGGATTGAAACGCTGAAAGAGTTGCTGAAGATCGATCGCACTCTCAACATCATCATGCTGTCATGTTCGAACGAAGTCGGCACGGTCGTGGAAGCCATTCGTATTGGCGCGCACGACTACCTGACAAAGCCATTCGAAAAGAGCGAGCTGGATGCGGCGATGCTGAAATCGCGCAAGAAGAAACAGCTGGTCACAGAAAATCAGGCGTTAAAGGAGTACTGCGATCAAGTGACCGAGGATCTGAGCTTTCTCGCCGCCAGCCCGCAAATGGTCCGGATCCGCCAGCAAATCCTGCAGATTGCTCCAGTAGACGTGCCGGTTTTTATCTGCGGAGAAAGCGGCGTGGGCAAGGAAGTCGTGGCGCGAATGATTCATTTGCGTTCGAAGCGGCGCAACCAGCCGTTTGTGAAAGTGAACTGCGCGGCGCTGCCCGGCGAGTTGCTGGAATCCGAACTATTTGGTTTTGAGCAAGGGGCCTTTACCGGCGCAGTGCGCAGCAAACCCGGCAAATTCGAGATGGCAAATAAAGGAACCATCTTCCTAGACGAAATCGCGGAGATGAGCACGCATCTTCAGGCGAAACTCCTGCACGTCCTGCAGGATCATCAGTATTCGCGGCTGGGCGGGCGGCACATGGTCGACACCGATGTTCGCGTGCTGGCGGCAACAAATATGGATGTTCAGGAGGCAATGAAGACGGGGCGTTTTCGCGAAGATCTTTATTACCGGCTAAACGTGCTTTCCATTCTGGTGCCGCCGCTGCGAGAGCGCTTGGTGGAAATTCCGCTGCTTTTCCGCCATTTCCTCGAGAAGTACAGCGAGAAATTTGGAAAAACGCCGCTGGGGCCGTCAAAGTATCTGATGGATGCCGCGGTGAATTATCCCTGGCCTGGAAATCTGCGCGAGCTTGAGAATTTTGTGAAGCGCTACGTCATCCTGGAAGACGATGAAGGCAGCCTTCGCGAGTTAATTGAGATGTCATCTGCGCGACAGCGGACGTCTCCACGCGAGGAACCGGCGATTCCGCGCGAACAGGGGTTGAAAGCATTGGTTCGGGGCCTGAAGGACGAAGCCGAGATGGAGGCGATCGCGGACGCGTTGGAGAAAACGCGCTGGTGCCGCAAGGATGCCGCGAAAATGCTGGGCATCAGCTATAAAGCACTATTGTATAAGATGCGTCAGTTCAATCTGGACACGCCGAGGACACGGCGATCCGCCACTGCGGCGGCAGCGGCCGTGGCATCGCCTGTCGGCGCGGCGCGAAATGAATAGTCTGGCCGTCTCCTGCAAGTGCGGGGATGGGGGAGCAGTCTCAAAGGCCTGAGCTGCCGCCCGAGTGGAGGCTGGATTTGATGGCGGAACGCCGCACGACGCGACGCTACGACTTGTCCTTGCCCGTAATCGTGCGGGTACCCACAGAGCGCGCGGCGGATACGCAAAAAGGTAAGACCCGAGATATTTCCCCGCGCGGCCTTTACTTTATTGTTGCCCAGGATCTGCAGGCTGGGTCTGAAATTGACATCACGCTGACGCTCCCCGCTGAAATTACCCACGGCACGGAGGTCTTTGTCCGAGCGGTGGGCAAAGTGGTCCGAGTAGAACGGCGCACGGAAGACGACAGCATCCGCATGGGCGTAGCTGCCGTCATTGAGCGCTACGACATCATTCGCGGTGGAGCCGCGGGCCGCGCGTGATTTCCTAAATCTTGCGACCCAATTCGTCTTCCGAATCAGGGTATTTGTCAAACGGCTTTTACAAGTTTCATCGAATTCGGCTCCAAGAGTCCGCGCGTCCTTTCGTCGGTCACCTGACTGGCGCCATCTCGCAAAGTCGCTGCCGAGAACAAGGCGAATTGAAAAGACACAGGAATCGGCAGAGCGTGCGGATCGGTGACTCCTCGCAGGAGTTGCAGTCGCGCCAAGTTCTTGGTCAATTCTGCGTGCGCGGGTGTCCTCACGCACAGAGCCCCAGCGGATATTACCAAGCAGGAGAGACAACCTGCAGCGTGAAGAAAACGACTGCGGCAGGCGAGCAGGAGTCCAAATGGCAACCCATGCTTAAATTCTAAAAGTGATTATCGAGCCTGTCATAGCCGACGCGCGTCAGTCATACAAGCTCCTCGCCTCTAGCAATAGAGCCATTAGCATGAGGTCCAGAAGGACCACGCTGCTCCCCATCACGCAGGAAACGAGCCGAGCAGAGCCGCCTCACCCGCGAGAGCCGCCACAACTGCTCGAGGTACTGCAAAATGACTTTACTGGAAAGCTTCGATTCTCCCGCCGTACGGGCCTGGAATGTATACGGTACCTCGCGCACTATCTTGGGTTGAAGCTTGGCGAGAATTTCGAGCAGTATTTTGAATCCCTTTCCGTCTAGCTCCTCCTGAACGCGAGAAAAATCCTCTCGCCGCATCAGGAAGTAGCCCGACATCGGATCTTGCAATTTGACCCCCAGGAGAATCTGGGCCATCTTTGTGGCAATCCATGACTCCGTGCGGCGAAGCAAGCTCCATTCCCCGGTGCCGCCGCCATTTACATAGCGGCTCGCCACGACAACATCGGCGCCATTAGCCAGCGCTTCAAGCATTTTGGGCAGGATGCTGGGGTCGTGCTGTAAGTCTGCATCAATGCAGGCCACAGCTTCGCCAGATGCTGCTTTGAAGCCGTCGATGACTGCCAAGCTAAGCCCCGGGTTATGTATGCGGCGCAGGACCTTCACGCGAAGATTCTTCCGTGAGGTTTCTTCGGCCACAAACCAAGTGTGATCGGGCGAGTTGTCATCAACAATCAGGATTTCGTAATCATTCCCGTTCAACGACCGGCTTATCTCCGCCACAAGCCGAGGGACATTCTCGGCCTCATTGAACGTGGGTGAAATGATACTCAACTTCATCGAGGTGACCCCTTCGGGGCTGCATTCAGGGGCAGCAGACCTAGCGCGCCACTCTTCGGAATGAGCGCAATTTGCTGGCCGAAGTGTGTTCCGGTGGTCTCTCGGAATCACGATTTCACTCGATGTGTTGAAAGTAAACTGTTTGTTTACAATAAGTTACGGATCGCTTGTATTCGCGCACGGCCGGGAGGTAGCGGACTGCTGACTGACTGGACTGGTTTTAGGTGAACACGGCAAGTGGTTGCGCATTAGAGCACCCAATTTTCACTTCTCCTCTGTGGGGCACTCTTTGTCGGGAAGGAGCTCGCAGTCTATGCCGCGGGCCCACCGGTTATCTACAGCGGCGAATCACAAGCATCGCTGTTGGCGATACCAAGCCACGGTGCGAGCCACACCAGCCGCCAAATCGTGGTTCGGCGTGTAGCCAAGCTCGCGGTGGGCCTTTTGCCAAGAAAATACGCGGTCTTCGCTGAAGAATGCTACTCCCGTCCGACTTAACGGCAGCTTTCGACCGGTCAGATTCCCAAGCGCCTCTAGCCCTATCGCGCCTGCCGTCGCCGACCATCGGGGCAAACTCAGCCACGGTGGGCGCACACCGAGGGCGGCGGCAATCGTTTCGCCCAGTTCGCGAAACGTAACTGGGCGCGGACCAGTAATATGGTAAACCTCGCCAGGCCGCCCACGCCCCAAGCATAACAACATCCCCGCGACAGCATCATCGACGAAAGTAGGCTGGCAAAGATGCAAGCCTCCCCCGATATAGAAGAATTGACCGCGACGAACCGCCCGGAAAAGCCCTAAGACATGTCTGTCGCCTGGCCCATAGATAAATCCCGGTCGCGCGATGACCACTGCCAGTCCTCGTGCGGCAAAGTCGCGAGCCAACTCCTCGCCGACAGCCTTGCTGCGCTCGTATGGATTGCCGGGGGCAGAGTGCGCCTCTTCTGTCGCCGGTTCTCGCGTCGTGGGCCCCAAGATCCCAGGGCTACTCAAATGGAGAACGCGCGGCTTTCCACTGGCTTCTAGGGCCGCGGCCAGAACGTTGCGTGTACCCTCCACGTTTACCCGCTGGTAGACTTCTTCGGGCACCCCGACTTCGCCCAAGCGCCCAGCCGCGTGAATGATCCACGTCGCACCCCGAAAAACGCCGGTCAGGCTCCTCGGCACAGTGATGTCGCCCCCGTGCCAGGTGATCGCCACGCCGTCCAGTGCGCTGCGGTCGGCCGTGGACCGGGCGAGTGCGTGAACGTCGGCACCACCCTGCGCCAAGGCGCGGGCCAGAGCTCCACCGAGGAAGCCCGTCGCGCCGGTGACAAAAACGCGCATGCCTGAGGCCTACTGGCCGGCAACCTCCGTACCGACAGCTTTGGCTGTCGGTACGGCGGACCAAGTGATGACGAAGCCCGCAAGATTGCCCACCACACCGGCCGATACCATCACCAGCGTCATGTAGACCAGATTCTCGCGGCCAAACAGAAATATGCCCACTCCCTGCCAGGCGACGACACCAATCAGAGCGAAAACAAACGTCGGGCGTTCAAGTGAGAGAGCATAATTCAGCCAGATGAATAGTCCAGCATAGAGGCTCGCTGCGAGGCTCGCTAGGCCTAGAACAATGCCCGGATCGGAATAAGCACCGGTGAAGACAATTTTGACCAAGGCTCCGGGAGACAAAAAATAAATGGCCGTTATTCCGAGGCCCGGCACCAGCGCTCCCGCTAGCGCCAGCAACAAGATCGGCCGCGGATCCTTACCCGCAGCCTGACGCCGCGTGACCTTGGGAAACAGAACGATCCCAATCGCCCAGGGTAGGAACAAACTTACCTTAGACAAGGTAACTACCGGCCCGTAATTGCCGGCGATCTGCGGACTGAAAAAATGTTTTACGAACAGCGCATCCAGATTCGTCAAGACACCGAAGGCCGCCAATCCCAGCAACGTGGCAGCCGAATAACGCCAACTTACCGGCCGATCGACTATATTGCCGCGGTGCCGAAAGTGAGGCCGGAGCCAGCACAGCGCCATGCCCAGAGCGAAGATACAACCCAGCGGTTGCGCGAGGATGGCGCCCGTGGCTTGCCATCCTAGCCGGATGAGCCCAGCGGCAAAGAGTACTCGCAGGAATGCTTGGACGACTTGCACGAGACCCAAACCTGCAAACGCTTGTGTCCCCTGAAGCGCACCATAGAGACTCTCTCGAAGGAATAACATCAGGACCATCACGCTGGCTGCCCACATCGGCCAAGAGTTCGGCAACCGCAGCACGGGTGCGAGGAGCGGGCTGAAAAGGGCCATCGCCAGCGTCGCCGCCAAACCCCACTTCCAAGCCCAACGCCAAACCCGCCGAACAAAAGCTCCCACCCGATTATCGGAATCTCCTTGTACGCTCAGTTCCGCGGTGTAGAAGGCCACAACGATTCGAATGGCGATCGACAGCAGAAGCAGAATTTGCAGGATGGCCGTAACGGAAATAAAAATGCCGTACTCGACGGGTTGGAGCCAACGGCCGGCCACGACATTGACCCCATAATCGAACACTCCGGCCAAAACCATGGACGCCCCCATGATCAGGCCATGCCTCATGCCGACGGAACGCAGTAACCAGTGCAGTCGAGCTTTCCAATGCCTGTGTGCACGGTCCTCAGCGACCGAACAGGCTGTTCGTAGATGCGACATACGTTCTGGACTTGGTAGCCCAGCTTCCGGATTGCCAACCTTCATTCCTGAAGCGCGCGTTGAATCAACGGTAATAAGGTTCTCTCCAGCAAATATTGCGACGGATCAATGCCCAAAACACGGAAAGTCTCCGAAGGATCGTAAACCGTATCGAGATGGAATACGCCAAAGATGTCGCCCCAGGTTCGCAAATCCAACTTCGGATTTCGGGAATGGAAAGAGTGCCGCAAGAGCGCACTCATCAGAGGCGCGGGGATCGGCATTGTCACAGCTTTCTGCCGCAGATGCCGGCGAATCATCTCTTCCAGCTCTCGGCTGGTGACCGTGTAGGGGTCAGCCACAACCAGGCTACTAAGGTCAGGGAGGTGATCATATTGCTCGACCACGCGACGAGTCACGTCCTTGAGCAAATTTAGATGGCACAGGTGATGACGAGCAGTGCGCGGATACAGGCGCAGAATAATTCCTCGTTTCGCCAATATGAGCAGATTATCTATGAGACTCGTGTCGCCTGGTCGAGCATAGAGAATGGTAGGGCGCAGGAAAATCACCCGAAAATCGCGCTCGGTCGCTGCTCTTTGGAGAAATTGATCGGCTTCCAGTTTTGCGAGCGCGTATGCCGCCGAAGGATAAGTGGTGGGATTTGGCAATGCGTGGTTCCCAAGTTTTCGATCTTTCGACTTGCCGAGTACATGCGCGCTCGACATATGAATAAAGAGCGCCCCTCTCCGAACCCAAGGCACAAAAGCGGAAGTCGCTCCTTCGTGGCAGCGCTGATAATCGGCGTAGGTTAGACCCCGTCGCACTCGAAAACCGCTGGTGTTGACAATCACGTCCGCCTGCGCCAAAAGACCCTGTGCTTGGCTTATATGAATGTCGCCGTCTCGGGCAGGCCCATAAACCACTCTCTGGGCTCGCAGCGTCTCGGCCAAACCACCGCCTACGAAGCCGTCTGCTCCCACCACGGCGATTAACGGTTTTGATGACATACATCTCCTCGAGATCACTTTTTAAGAAACACCAAACTTCACTTCTGAAGGCATCCGCATGACCTAGAGTTGGGTAAAAATGGTCAATCGGGGGCAATCCTAACTCATAGAGCTGCAAATCTAGGTTGGACCAGTAAGCAAACAGCTTTCCACATCACGTCTGCCGAAAATGTCCAATCCATCTATTCGTGCCGCCAGGGGATATTTGCTCCCAGGCGAGCGCGGCCCGACGAAATCAACCTGCACCGCCGTCGGAGTAGTGCAATTCTTTTCTCCTTCCTGGGCGAGTCTTTGCTCCTGCCACTCCAGAATGGGGCACCTGGTATGCTCCAGCTCCCACCGGTTTCTCATTTAAGTAATCTTCTTGACACGATTTCGCAAAACAACAAGATCGTAAAGTCCCGGGAAAGCGCGGTCTGCAAGATCGATGGCACGCTCCCGCCAGCCAATGACTCGGGTTTTCCGTCTGCCCGTAAGCAAATTAATTATGGCCCGTGCCGTTCTTTGAACGTCTGCACCCTCATCGGCGCAAGCTGGTTCAATGCCGTACCACTCGGCTCGACGTCGGAACGGTGTGCGGAGCATCCCAGGAAAGGCGCAGACGAAATCAATATTCTTGTGAGCGTATTCCAGTTGCAAACACTCCAAAAAACGGGCAATTGCCGCTTTGCTCGCTGAATAATAAGCTTCGAAGGGAACCGCTCGACGTGCGACAATCGACAGAATGGCAACGAATTTTCCGGCCTGACTCTTGTCATCCCAATACTCCGCTGCCGCCCTGGCAGCCATAGCGCAAGCCCAAAAATTGAGTTCAAACGTTTGTCGAGCCCGCTCCGCGGGAATCAAAGCCGTCTTCCCAAAAACGGCAGTTCCCGCTACAAAAATTACAGCATCAACTGGCGCGGCGGTTTCTATCTCAATAGTCCGATAAAGAGATTGCCAGTCGGCGCTTGCGACATCGATCGCGCAAAATTTTTGAATCCGCTCGTCCTCTGGTTTTGTCCTGCCGATCACGACAACCTTATATTTCCGATCGAGGAGCTGCCTGACGAGCGCACTGCCGAGGCCGCCGCCACCCCCAACGATGGCAATCTCTTTCATTGCTGAAGAGCCTTTTGAATCAGAGGCAGTAAGGTTCGATCCACCGAATATTGTGACGGGTCAATGTCCAAAAGGCGGAAGGTTTCCGAGGGATCGTAGGCCGTATCGAGATGCAGCACGCCAAAAATCTCGCCCCAGGTCCGCAGATCCAGCCTTGGGTTTCGGGAATGAAATGCGTAGCTCAGGAGCGTGCTCACCATAGGTACAGGAATCGGCAAAGCCATGCTTTTCTTGGCCAAATACTGCCGAATCATTGTTTCGAGTTCCCGATTCGTTACCGTATAGGGATCAGCGACAACAAAGCAACTCAGGTGAGCCAGTCGATGATTATGTTCGGTGACGCGGCACGCCACGTCAACAAGTAAGTCCATATGGCAGAAGTGATGGCGGGCGTCTCGTGGATATAGCCGCAGAGTAATTCCCCGCTTCGCCAGTTTGAGCACAGTATCAACCATGCCGGCACCTTTGAGAGAATAAACGACCGCCGGGCGCAGAAAAATTAATCGGAAATCACGCTCGGCCGCTGCTTTTTGAAGAAATTGATCGGCTTCCAGTTTCGCGAGCGCATATGCCGGCGATGGAAACGATTGCGGATTCGGAAGCGCTTTGCTCCCCAGTTTTTGATCTTTTGATTTGCCCAGGACAGACGCGCTAGATATATGAATGAAGAGCGCCCCCTTGCGAACCCACGGTACAAGAGCAGAGGTCGCTCCCTGGTGTGAGCGCTGATAATCTACGTAAGTGCAACCCGGGCGCACTCGGAAGCCGCCGGCATTGATTATCACGTCTGCGTTCTTTAGAACCTCTTCCGCCTGGCTGACGTGAACCTCCCCGTTCCTAGCAGGACCATAAACCACTCTTTGAGCTCGCAAAGCTTCCGCCAGGCCGCTACCCAAGAACCCGTCCGCTCCGACAACTACGATCATATGGTTTGTCGACATAGGATTTATCCGTATCCGAGGCTGCGTCGATCCACAGCTTGCGGACGTCTACCGCTTTTCCCCTTGCTGATAAGTCATCACCGGGCGGTAGACGCATCCACACTGACGACCCTGAGGACAATTGGCAAGCGGTAGATGAGGGGCTTGGTCCGGATGATAGACTTGCCCCGCCGGCAGATTCCGAACCGCATCGCAGCAGTTCTGGGCTGATTCGATGACGACTCCCACAATAGAACCCTTTCCTTTCATGCCCAGGCGATAAGCCGCTAGAGTTTTCTCAGCGTAGTTCGCATCTTTCTCGATGCCGTGATGAAATTTGTTCAGCCAGTCAAATGCCATTGGTTTGCTCTTAGTCTCCACTTGCTGCAAAGCGACGCCGTATTTTCAAGATTATAGCCGGGCGGGCCATCGTCCCTTCGACTCGTTCCGAAGCCTGTGTCATCCGTTGAATCGTCACTTGGTGTGACACATGCGGGTTTCGGCCAAGCTCACCTGCCGTCAGAGGCCGGCAGGCTGGAACTCTCCAGGGCCGCGCGATCGCTGCTCGCCGTCGAGCCGAATCGGCGGCCGGCTCTTCCGGGGCGCACAACGCTCGCGCTGACTCGCGCGAGAGTGGGAAAGTCGTGGAGCATATTCGTGTACGAGGCATTGGCTAGGGGGCAGTGGCATTCCTTCGCGGCGATACTTCGGCGCGCTTCCTTGATTTTTTCGCCGAACCAGATCTCCTTGAAATCATAATTATGATCGCGAAGATTGCCGAGATTGTCAGCTCGCACGCAACACGGCCAGACCGTTCCGTTGGCATAGATCTGCGCACTTACCCAGCCGGCGTAACAGTCAATCACCTGATCTTGCTCCGACAAGATTCGTTTAACCAGTTTGTAGTACTCGATCCGGAGAGCTTCCGTAAATTTTGCCACGCCCGTGAACTCTTTACTTTTCACGTAAGCAATGAGGCGGTCGATTGCTTTGGCATAAGCTTCCGCGCCCGGCGTGATGGGCAATCCAACGGTATCGAGTTCCACTCGGGGTTCTGCAATCTCGGTGATGAATTGATCGGCCCCCGACTGGTCGGCATAGGCAATCAGTTCGTCCAGGTGGCCGACACTGAAAACCGACACAACAGAATGAATCCCTACCGCCAGGTTGGGTAACTGCTTGCGTAATGCCAAGAGCTGTCCTAGCCGTTTTTCAAACTTCTCGAAATTTCCTGGAATGCCGCGAATGAAGTCGTGTTTCTTTCCCACGCCGTCCAACGACAAATTGATGATCAACTGGCTTTCAGGGCACGCCTTGGCGATGCGCTCCACTCGATCCGGGATGGTAGGTAGAATTCCATTCGTTGGAATGTTTATGACGCCCGGTCGGCAGTGTTCGTATGCCAATTGGGCGAGTTCTACGACGTGCGGGTACATAAGCGGTTCGCCGCCGCTGATTGTGAACCAGTAAGGGGCTCGTCCCAGTGAGGCGAGCACTTTGTCCCATTCATCTATCGTCAGTTCGTCCTCACGCTTCATCCAGATATTGCACGTCAAACAGCGGGAGTTGCACTTTGGAGAGGGCGATAGCGTCAGATTCAGTGGCAGTAATTGAGGCCAGCCGAACCTTCGGTAGAGCTTAAAAAGAGGAACTCGTGACAGGACGCCTACAAGTGAATTCATGTGATTCTCAGTGTAATCTGCCAGATTTGAGACTGCCGCCACTCATCGGGTCGAGCGGCCTGCCGCGGCACCGGCCGCGAGCGCGCGTGCGCCAGCGAATTCTTTCCCAACTTGTTTCGTGGTTTTTGCGATTTCCCAGACGGTGTGGTTGCGTTGCAGCTTATAATCGCGCTGGCCGAGAATCCGGCCGTAAGCCTCCAGCCCCGCCACCGCCCACGTCCAAGCAAATTGGCGCGGGTGCCAATCCAAGTCACCCAGCACCATCTTGAGAATCTTCACACCGCTCATGGTGCTGACACTGTAACCGAGTGTGTCGCGCACGGACAGGTGCCCGGCGTAAATGCGCCGCCGCTGACTCAGGAAGTCCTTCAGCGTTTCTGGACCTTTGTTGTGCACAATCGCATCAGGTACGTACGCCGCCTTATAGCCTTGGCCACGGATGACGGGCTCAATGCTGGCCTCGTCAACGGCAGTGTGATAGGGGATGCGCTCAAAAATCTTGCGGAAGGCGATCATTTCCCCAGCCTTAAAACGAGTCTGGTTAAGCCGGTGATGCAGGCCCCAGAGCATATGTGCGGCGAATCCCATGAAGGTTTTCGGGTCATTGACCGGAACCGGCCGAGCCGTCGTCATTCCCACTTCAGGGTCAGCAAATGGAGCCAACAGTCGCTCAAGGGCATCTGGTTCGGGCATCAAATCCGCGCTGCAAAGCACCGCAATCTTTTCCGTGGTTTGATTCAGGTACATATTCACCGCTGACGCTTTGCCTTCGCGCTTGGATTGCACTAGAAGCCGAACCCTGCGGTCCAGCAGGGACCATTGCCGCACTATCG
>Ga0137362_10000956_pt1 | contig 16961 bp, 10 predicted proteins | sample MadtaG_2_FD_104801 | JGI IMG/M metagenome (GOLD analysis project Ga0137362, IMG submission 104801) | Vadose zone soil microbial communities from Angelo Coast Range Reserve, California, USA - Mad1_100_16 metaG | ecosystem: Environmental > Terrestrial > Soil > Vadose zone | place: USA: California... | reverse complement strand
CTTGAACCTCTCTTCCGCCGCAGAATATTCTTTTTCGCGCACAAGAAGAACGCCCAGGTTGTTGAGCGCGTCGGGATAATCGGGCCGCAAGTTGGTGGCTCGTTCCAGGTGTTGCGCGGCGCGATCGAACTGGTCCTGGCGGGCGTAAAGCATTCCGAGGTTGTAGTTGACCTCGGGATTATCAGGTTCAAGTTGGAGCGCGCGACTCAGGAATTTTTCCGCTTCCGCTAACCTGCCTTGCCGGCGGTAAAGGTTTCCGAGGTTCGCGAGGGCGATGGCATAGTCTGGACGCAGACGCAGGGATTGTAGGAAGTTACCGACGGCCTCATCCGAGTGACCCTCCTGGGCATCGAGCATTCCAAGGTTGTTCCACGCTTCCGGATAGTCTGGACGCAGCTTCACCGTCCGCTCGAGGTATTGGCGCGCGTCGGGGAGAGCATTTCTTCGGAGATAGAGCGTTCCCAGGTTGTAGTGAGCTTCGGGATCGTCGGGTTTGACGGCGATGACCTGTTTGAAGGACGCCTCGGCTTGATCGAGATAACCGTGCTGGAAAAACGCCACTCCATAAGTAAAGTCGTTGCGCTGGAACGCTTCCTCGTAGAGTGTTCCTCCCAGCGGCAGAGCTTTGCGAATGCGATCGGCACGAGTGCGTGGGACCGATCCCAAGTCTTCTCTCAGAATCGCCGTCAGCCGTTCCGAACTCACCGTCCCTTGGCAAACCTTGACGATCATGCCGTCTTGATCGATGAGGAAAGACGTCGGAAGAGCGAGGTCCCTGCGGCGGTCGAACAGGTAGCGATAAACGATGTTGTAGACGCCGGCCACATTCTGGGTTGCCATCAGTGTAGGGAAGGAGAGCCGTTCCTGGGCGACGAACGTTTGCAGACCGCCAGAATCGCGCAGGCTGTCATCGTTAACGCCGTCGACATTAATACCTGCGACGCGAAGACCGCTGGAGGCGAAAGCTGCCTGATGGCGCTGGAGAAGCCGCATCTGTTCCATGCAGGACGGCGAGGCTGTAGTCCAAAAATTGAGAAGCAAGAAGCCGCCTCGGAACGACTTCAGCTCCCACATTTTGCTCGCAAGGTCGGGCAGGGAGAAATCCGGAGCAATCAGGGGGTCAATCAACCAGGTCTCGACCGACGATGGCAAAGGCTCCAGCTTTGGAGTCCTGCCAGCATGGGTATAAAAGGCAGGTGCGGCCGCAAAGGGCCTGGCTGCAAAATCGGTGGAGCCTTCCTCGATCTCGATTCGCCGGTTGACGGGTAGATGCTCGAAGACCTGACTCAGGCCGCTGGGCCAGCGGATAGTGGTGCGGACAGTGTCTGCTACCCTTCCGACGCCAAAGAAAAGCTCCTTAGTATGCTGGGATAGAAATCCAGAGCCGGCCTGGAGATATTTGGTCTGGCGAGGGGGCGTTTGATCATGTTCTGCCGCTTCGACAGTTACCGCTGCCCCGATCGCATCACGATTGCTCTTCTTTCCACGCAGGCGGAAGACGATGGAGTGGCCCAGATCTTTCATCGCATTGCGCAAGACGCGGAGTTGCGGAGCATTCCGGTTTTTGAGGATTACTTCCAGCCGCCCGTCGTGGTCTAGGTCGGCGAGTACAAACGCACGGCTGTCGTCGGGAAAGTCCAGACCGACTGTGCCCGAGACTTCAGAGAACGTGCCGTCGTGATTGTTGGCGTAGAAAACGTTTCTCTCGCGTCCGCTCCAGGATGAGTCTGAGCGGATCAGTTCATTAATGGCGTTCCATCCCTGCTCGTAATTCAACCCCGGGATTGCGTTCATTGGCGATTTCGCCACGACCTGGCGCCAGAAGAAACTGGAAAGGTCACGCGGGTCGGGCCCTGAAATATAGCCGTTGGCGACGTAGAGGTCGGGGTAGCCGTCGTGGTCGAAATCCCAGGCATCCGAGGACCAGGCCCAGCGGCCCATTTCGACCCCCGCTTGCCGGCCTACGTTTTGGAACTTCCCGTTCCCCTGATTGCGATATAGCGAATTGCCGTGCGCGTGCTGGCGATATCGAGCACGGATGTCCTCGGGGTCCTTTTCATGGAAGGTGTTTTGTCCGGAGATGCGGATGCCGGCGGCAGACCACATGTTGGCAACATAAATATCCTGATTTCCGTCATTGCCGGAATCGAACCACGATGCACTCATTCCCGCACCGGGCTCCTCCACGCCCGCTTCGGTTGAGACCGAGGAAAAGGTGCCATCGCCTCGGTTGCGGTAGAGATTGCCGCGGCCAAAGTCGTTGGCCACATAGAGATCGGGCAAGCCATCAGAACGATAGTTACCCGACTTTGATTCGCCCCAGGCGCACGAGAAACTATAGCGGTCGTTGTCCACGTTCAATCCCGCGGCCTCAGTGCGATCCTGAAAGGTAGCGTTGCCCTGGTTGTGGAACAGGAAATTGGGCGGGCCGTTGCGAGCATCGAAATAAGGAACGGGATAGTGATACTGGTCCAAGCCCAGATAGTAACTGTATAGACAGAAATAAATGTCGAGCCGGCCGTCGCGGTCATAGTCAGCGATGGCCGCGTGGGTGAAAGTTCCCTGGGGTGGGCGCGCGAACTTGAAGGCATCACGCTTGAGCCGGAACTTGCTTTTGCCCTGGTTCAGGAAGAGCAGAGGACCGCTGGCGCAAACCACGAGAAGATCCTGCAGTCCCTTGTTCTCGAAATCCGCGAAGAGGGCGCAGGCTGTGTTATCCAGCACGTCCACTCCGGATTGCTCCGTCACATCCTCGAAGGTTCCGTCGCCGCGATTGCGATAGAGGCGGTTGGGAAGCCCAGAGGGTTGGCAGACGTAGAGATCATCGAAGCCGTCGTTGTCGATGTCTCCCGCCGCCAGGCCGTTGTTGCCATAGACGTCGATCCCGCAGGCTCCGTCCAGAAGGGTGCGCCAGTGGTCAACTCCACGGAGCATCTGATTCTTGTACGATTCAGTTTGGCTTAGAGCCTGGGACGTAACGTCGATGAAGATGGGCTCAGGGGCCCGACTAACGATTTCCTCGGTCGCCTCCCATTTGAGAACTCGCCATGCGCCGGACTGATCGCGTGACCACCGAGTTCGCCACTGTCCAACGCGCTCCTCGCGTCCCATGTCCGGACGCGTGCCGACAAAGTCATAGCGAATCGTGATGTTGACGGCCGGCGCGGAACCCGCGGTTTCTTCGATGGCGACAATTTCGAATTCGGCCGTCTCCACCTGCGACATCCCGGCCAGGTAGTTCTTGATCTCCGCCAGAAATCTTTCTCGGCCAAATGCGCGGCCAGAGACCACATTGGTCGCAAAGCGTCGGCGAAAGACTTCGATGCCGGCCCCCGACCGCAGTTTAATTTCCTGGGTTGGGCGTAGGGAAGTGGCTTCAATCGAGGCATCCAGGAATTTCGCTACAACGGCGGCAGCGGGCGGTGTCGCCTTGAGACCCCGGCTCCATTCGTCGAGCAGCGGCATGATTTCAAAGGCGTACTTTTCAGTGACGTATTCATCCGAGCCAGGGAGTACCAGACCAAGGACGTCGTCCAGCGGAGATTTCGCGGGATAGTGTGCGGTGAGACGAAAATCAGAGAAGGGGAAGGAAGAACTTTGACCTGTAGCCGCCCGGAATAGCGGTCGGAAGGGCGACCCATACATGGGTGCTGGAAGGAAAAGCACAGGCGCCCAGCGCATGCCTTGCAAGAAGGTTCGACGTGAAAACGTTCGACGTGAGAACAATGGGATCTTCGCGTTTGCGGCGCGCTACTGAAGTGTCCTGACAGTGATGCCCCAGCGTGCGCATGTTAGCACCGAGACAAAGTTAAGCCAAATGGGGAAGGACGCGAAGGCCGCAAAATCAGCAGCTTGGACCCAAAACTGGGAACGGTGAATCCTGGAAAGGGTGCATCTTGTTTGCTAGTACAAAGACATTAGTTTTATTCTTGACAAGTTCTCAGAACCTGGACTAAGGTTGTGCGGGTTTGGATGTATACGTTTACATTCAAACCCGAGAAAACGTTTAACACGAGCCGTGAAGCTTGGGGAGGAAGTCATGAAACGAAAGACCGTTTCGTCTTGGATCCTGCGAATATCGTTGGCGATCGCTGCCAGCATTATGCTGTTGAGCTCCAGTCCAGTCCATGCCCAGGTTGACACGGGGAGCATCCTGGGGACGGTCACGGACGCTTCGGGAGCGGTGATCGGCGGCGCCACCGTCACACTGACGAACGAAGGCACGAGCGCCTCGCTTTCGACCACGGTGGGATCAGATGGAGGGTACAAATTCACGCCGGTCCGGATCGGCAGCTACAAGGTTACGGCTACCTCCCAGGGCTTCCAGACTACCGAGCAGCGCAACATCGCGGTCAACGTGGGATCGTCGGTGGTGGTTAATTTCACGCTCAAGCCCGGTCAGGTGACAGAGACCGTGGAGGTGACGACCACCACTCCCGTGCTCGAAACCCAGGATGCCTCCGTCGGCCAAGTGGTCAACTCACGCAATGTTAACAACCTTCCCTTGAACGGAAGAAACTTCACTTTCCTGGCCCAGCTGGCCGCCGGAGTGAACTCACCTCAGGCGGACACGCGAGGCAACGCGGCCAGCGGCGCGTTCGCAGCCAATGGTTCGCGACCGGCGCAGAATAATTACCTGCTGGATGGAATTGACAACAACTCGGACACGGTGGACTTCCTCAACGGCACGAATTTTGTGGTGCTTCCCCCGGTGGATGCGATTCAGGAATTCAAGGTGCAAACCACGGACTTCAGCGCCGAGTTTGGCCGCTCCGGAGCCGCGGTTCTGAATGCCACGATCAAATCCGGCACCAACAGTTTCCACGGCGCGGGCTGGGAATTTTTCCGTAACGATAAGCTGGATGCCGCCGACTATTTTGAACGCGTGGGCAACACCACAAAAAAGGGCGAACTGCGCCTGAACCAGTTCGGCGTGGCCATCGGCGGGCCGGTGATCAAGAACAAAGTCTTCTTTTTCGGAGACTACGAAGGACTGCGGCGGCGGCAGGGAGCACCGCACACGGGGAGTGTGCCGACCGCCCTGGAGCGAAGCAGCGGTTACACCAACTTCGCAGAGCTGATTACGGGACAAACGGGCACCCAAACCGACGCCCTCGGTCGGACCATGCCCACCGGAACGATTCTGGATCCCGCGACCACGCGGGCGGTCACAAGCGGTGTCGTGGACCCTGTATCAGGTTTGACCGCGACCAAGACCGGGTTTGCCCGCGATCCCTTCGGCACCTGTGCGGCCGGTACCGCAGCCTTCACGCTTAGTGGCTGCGGCCTCAACATTCTTCCCGCCGGGCGGCTCGATGCGAACGCCATTAAGTTGTTGAACCTCTATCCGGGGCCCATCAACGGGTCGCTGTCCTCCAACTTCACGACTTCACCGGCCATCAGCGAAAACCGCAACGCCTTTGACACCCGGGTGGACCTCAACATCAGCGACAAGAATCAGATCTTTTACCGCTTCAGCTACGTGGATGACCCGCAATTCATTCCCGGAATTTTTGGGGGCGTGGCCGATGGCGGCGGTTTCCAGGAGGGTCCTCAGACTGCGCTGGCGCAACAGAGCGCATTGGCTTGGACCCACGTGTTTTCTCCGACCACGGTTAACGTTGCCCGGGCGGGGTTGAATTACCTTCATACAACGCGCGTTTCCCCGTCGGCCAATGATCTGAGCGACCTGCCCGGACAGTTTGGCATCACGGGCATCCCTCAGGAGCACGAGAACGGCGGGCTCCCCGCGTTCGGGATCACGGGACTGCAGACGCTCGGCAGCAACGCCTTCCTGCCTTCGGATGAAGTCAGCTCCACCTTCCAGGTGACCGACGACTTCACCAAGATTTACGGCAAACATACTTTCAAGATGGGTTTCGAGTTCCAGCACGTCAAGTTCTCGACCCTGCAGCCACCGTGGTCGCGCGGACAATTCAACTTCGATGGCGTGTATACCAACATCCCCGGCGCGAGCACCTCGGCGGAGAACACGGGCATAGCGCAATTCTTGCTGAGCCCGACGGTCTCGAGCGTGGGAGGAGTTGACTACGTTGGGGGGCCCGGCGCACAAGGAGCGGGCAATGCCGTATTCGTCTCCAACATCTCGTTAACCGATAACGGAAAGAACTATTACGGCAGCTACATCCAGGACGACTGGAAAGTCACCCCCAAGCTTACCGTCAACCTGGGCTTGCGCTGGGACTTCTTCGGTCTGGTTTACGAGCACCACGGGGCCCAGGCCAATTTTGTTCCGAGCGGGCCTCCGACGGGTGGTCCGTTGTTCTTGCTCCCGGCAGGAACCAACCCGGCGAACCTCTCTTCGGGTTGCGCGAACTGCTTTACCGACCTGCTGGCCAAGGATGGCATAGGGCTCGTGATCGGTAACAAGTACGGCAAAGGACTGGGAAGGTCGCAGAAGGACAATTTCGCGCCTCGCGTCGGTTTTGCCTATCAAGTAACCCCCAAGCTGGTTGCCCGAGGCGGATTCGGCATGTTCTACAACGGGTTTGAGAACCGCGGCTTCTCGCCGAATCTGGGAGAGAACTATCCTTTCCAATTCAACTTCCAGTTTGCGGCGGCTAACGACGGTACGCCGATCACATATCCGGGTTGCACCAGCCCTTCTGCGACTCCGATTGGAAGCGCAACTCTTGAGACCGGATTTTCCTGCACTCCGCTTAGCCCGACCCTTGTTAAGGCCAATGGCCTGGCATTGCGTGGAATTCAGTTTGACTACATCACTCCCTACTCGATGGCTGGCAACTTCACGGTTCAGTATCAACTGACGCCTTCGTTGTCCATTCAGACAGGTTATGTAACTTCACTGGGACGCCATTTGGAGGTGTTTCCCAACTCCAACAACGTCACGCAACTCTTGCCAGTCAGCGCAGATCCTGCCAAGGTCCCTGCGGCCCAGGGGGGGCGACCATTTGCGGACTTCGGAGGAGGCTCAAGCTACGCGATTACAGAGGGCAGCAGCTACTACCATGGTCTGCAGACCAGGGTGGAAAAGCAATTTGCCAGCGGCTTGAATTTCCTGGCTACCTACACGTGGTCGAAAGTGCTTTCGGACGCTCACGACTTGCTTAACGGAGGGAGTTCGAACACAACCGGTGGGTCGAACCAGAACGGCTATCGTGCGCCGAGCGTTCCCGGTTTCGGAATCAAAGGGGATTACGGCTTGGCCCCGTTCGATATTCGGAGTGTCTTCCACTTCAGCGGAGGTTACGAGCTTCCTTTCGGTAAGGGCAAGCGGTTCATGTCCACGCCCTCAGGAATTTCGAATGTGCTGGCCAGCGGGTGGAGCGTCAACTGGGCCGCCACGATGCAAGGTGGCCAACCTCTCACTATTCCCGCCGCGACCAGTCCGACGACGGCAGGAACAGCGAGTAACGCTATCCTGCTGCCCGGGCAAGATATCAAAAGGGGCTTGCACACTGACTCTAACGGAAAATTGAGCTTTCTCGGGAACCCGGCCGCCTGGACCCAGCCTTGCGTGTTAGGAGGGACGGTGGGTGCCCCGGTGCCCACTGCGGGCTCCCCGGCGGGGTGCGTTCCTTTGACCGGTTTCGCCGCGTTGGGTGGGGGACCTACGCAGCTTGCGGGTCCAACATTCTACCGGCTCGACTTCTCCGCCTTTAAGGATTTCCAGTTGAGCGAACGCTTCCGGCTGCAGTTCCGGACGGAGTTGTTCAACGTTCTCAATCACCCCAACTTCAATGCTCCCGGATTCGGCGGCAACGGCGTGGTCGCGATCTCCGGGTCGACCAACTACACCAGTTCAAACTTTGGAGAGATCGGGTCTACTCGTGATGCTCCCTACGATCCGAGACAGATCCAGTTCGCTCTGAAGCTGTATTTCTAAGGCTAATGTGACATCCCTCCGGGAAGGCGCTTCACCTGAAGCGCCTTCTCCGGGGGCCTTCCCCCAATCCTTATTCCTGCTCCCGCCTGCTGCGGTGCGGTGCTAACATACGAAGGCCGTGATCATCAGACATCGGTCGATGTGGCTTGTTTTTCTGTGCCTTCGGGCATGCCTGTCAATGGCCGAAGCCGGCGGAGAGCAGACTGAAGGTCTGGATCGCGAGGGCTTGGATCGCGAGTTTCAGGCTGCTGTTGCCCAATATGACTCGGGGCAGTATGCGGCAGCCGCGCTGCGCCTGGAAGGAATTCTGCACCAAGTCCCGGAAAGCTTTGAAGTTCACGAACTGATGGGATTGGTATATTCCGGGCAGTCCGAGGACGCTAAGGCCAACCCTCACTTCGAGAAGGCGGTGCGCCTGAAGCCAAATTCAGCAGCTGCCAGAACCAACCTGGCCGCGAATCTTGCGCGCCTAGGGAAGCACGACCTGGCCGAAATGCAGTTCAAGAAGGCGGTCGAGCTCGAGCCCCGGAATTTTGACGCCACCCACAATCTGGGCGAATTGTACGTCCGGTCGGGAAAGGTCGCGAAGGCAGCGCCTTATCTGGAGCAGGCGCAGCGGATCGATCCTTCTTCTTACGACAACGGCTACGATTTGGCACTGGCGTACATTCTTACCACGCGGCTGGCGGACGCCCGGCAACTGGTCCACGATCTCTTGAAAGTGAGAAATACAGCGGAATTGCATAACCTGCTGGGCGAGATCGAAGAAAAAGACGGAAAGTTCGTGGCTGCGGCGAATGAATACGAAATCGCCGCTCACGCCGACCCCAGCGAGAGCAACCTGTTCGACTGGGGGAGTGAACTCCTTCTCCACCGCACGCTCGGACCGGCGGTGGAAGTTTTCCAGCAGGCCAGCGAGCGCTACCCCAAGTCGGCCCGACTGGTGATCGGCCTCGGCATGGCTCTGTACGCGCGCGGTAACTACGACGATGCGGTCAAGTCCCTGTTGAAAGGGGCTGATCTCAACCCTTCCGATCCCGACTGCTATCTTTTTCTCTCCAAGGCCTACAACAGCTCGCCCGGCCAGGCGGGGGAAGTTGTTGAGCGATTTCGCCGTTTTGCGCAGCTTCAACCGCGCAACGCGCGGGCCCACTACTACTACGCCATAAGTTTGTGGAAAGGAAAGCGGGCGGAAGATCCTGGCCTCGACCTCCATCAGATCGAAACGTTGCTGAAAACCTCGCTGGCGCTCGATCCCAAGTCGGCGGAAGCGCACCTGCAGTTGGGCAATCTCTACTCTGACCAGAACAAGTATGCCGAGGCCATTCCGGAGTACGAGAAGGCCCGCGAGTTTGATCCGGACCTGGCCGACGTGCGCTACCGGCTGGGTCAGGCCTATGTTCGCACCGGCGCAAAAGACCGCGCCCAAGCGGAGTTTGCGATCTATCAAAAAATCCGGGAGCAGCATTTGGCGGATCTCGACAAACAGAGGGCGGAAATCCGGCAGTTTGTGTATTCAGCGAAGAATGGCGCTACCGCGAAGCCGTAGTCGGTCGGTCTTTGCGATACGGAAACCATGACGTCCGATTTCACAACGCAGATCGCTAGACGGCGGGCTAGAGAAAGAGGGTCCTCTCCTCGAGAACTCGCCTTGCAGCTCGCCTGCAACCGCCGCGAGTTCCTGCGCACAGCTGCTGGATTGACCTTGGGGGGCACACTGTTTGGTACCGGTCGGTTGCTTCAGGCGGCGACTGTCCCCAAACGGCAGAAGGTGGTTGTCATCACGTTCGGCGGTGGGGCGCGCGATCAGGAAACTTTTGCACCGGAAGGGCAGGAGAATATCCCGCACCTGATGCGGGATCTCATCCCGCAGTCAACCTTCTTTACGCAGGTGGTAAATCGGGGAATCTTGGGCCACTATGTGGCTACCGCGAGCCTGGCCACCGGGGTCTACGAGACAATCAATAACTTTGCCTCTCTCCCCCCCGAACACCCGACCGCGTTTGAGTACTTCCGTAAAGACCTGAAGCGCCCGCCCTCGGATGCGTGGGTGGTTGCTCCCAGCAACGGGTTCAACCGGATTGGAGAAAGCAATCACCGTTCCTATGGCGCCGGTCTGGGGGCGAGAGTGCTGCTGCCGAAGCATCTGTTAACCGCGGCAACGTCCGGCGGTCGGGATTTTGAACACTTGCTTCGCGACAACTACGAGACGCCGTTCTACGTGCCGCAGCTCGGAGGCAGCGAGATTGAGCTGCAACAGTTAGAGCAGATACTGAAGCTCTCGGTCGATGAATTCAAAGCGAAGGCGCGTACGCTGTCGAGTCCCGACGAGCTTTCGGTCTATATCGCGCGTCAGTTGATGAGGCAAGTGGCGCCCAGCCTTCTGTGGATCACGATGCACGATATTGATATCGCGCACGCCGGAGCCTATTCGCTCTATGTTGAGGGCATCCGGCGTACCGATCGCCTCTGCGCTGACCTATGGAAGACGATCCAGAGTGAGCCGGAATACGCCGCCAACACGACTCTGTTCATTCTGCCGGATTTTGGCCGGGACTCGGACGACGATTCCGGAGGTAACGGATTTCAGCATCATCGCACCGGCGATGCGCTTTCCCGCACAACCTGGATGATGGCGATGGGAGCCGGCGTCCGTGAAGGAGTGGTTTTCGACCGTCCGATCGAGCCCACCGATTTGGTGCCAACCCTCGGGTCGATGCTGGGGTTCTCTGCTTCGTTTGCCCAGGGCAAGCCGATAGCGGAACTGTTGTAGTGGTTTTGTGGTGTGGGGAGCCAGAAGTCGTAAACTTGAGCTGCGAGCGTGAAGAGCTGCGGGCTCCACTGCGCTCGCCTCGCTCCGCTCCGGTTGGGATGACAGAGTTATGCATCGGATTGCAGACTCAGGACACTAGGGTTCTTGGCAATATGCTTCCACGCGACCTCAAGCCGGAGCACTTCAATGGATATCCCCCAGAAGCAAGAAAACTGGTCACGGGATATATCGGCGCGCTACAGCGCCTGCCGTTGAGTTTCCTGCCCAGCCTGTTGCGAGAGGTGGTGGATTACGATTTCAAGTTCCCGGTTGAGCGCAGGTCCGTAGAGAGGGAACTGGCAAATCTGAATTCGCTTTCCGGCGAACAGGTAGGCACATGGTTTCAAGCCTTCGCCCAAATCCAGCTTTCGCCCAAGCTGGAAAGTTTTGATTGGATCAACGCACCCGCCCAGTTTGTAGAACAGCTATCGTCCTACCTTTGGACCACGCACCAACTGGATGCGTTTCGCACCGCAGCGATGGGCTACGCCGGCCGATTGCAGGCGGCGGAGCCGCCGGAGCTGCCTCCCATGCCCAGGCTGGGAATTACGGTCGTCGGCCAGGGAGTGGGGGCGTATGACGAGGCCCTGTTCCGCAAACTGCGTCCGCATGGGGCGTATTTCAGCCGGGTCAAGCCGGAAAACGGGCTGAAGCAGTTGTTGGGCGCAGTGGCTGCCAGAGCCAAGGCGCATCCGGTCGCTTACGGTCACTGGTACGTTGATGGCGGCCAGGCAGCCGACCACGATCCCGCGCTTACGTGTGTCTCCTACGAGGCTCTGGGACCGGCACGCGCGGCCCTGTTGCGCAAGATCCGATCGGAAACCGACCGGCCCGGAATGGGACCGGAGGCACTGCGCACGCTTCTGGCGCAATTGCGTCCCGCAGATCTTGGTTTGGGCAAGGGGGAGGTGGGCAAGGCCGGCGACGCGGTGCTGGATCGTTTTCAGCTCAAGGTGTTGACGGAAGGTTCCGGCACGCAAATTTTCAGCACAACCTTCTCCCAATGGACGGCACGCGAGGTGCTGCGGCGGGCCCAGCCGCTCACGCTGCTGGTCCGCTTTGCCCCGCGACAACGACAGAAGCCAATGAACGAACTGCTGTCGGGAAATTCCGATCGGGTTGAACTCGACCCCGTCGGATCGCTGGTCGATGGAGATATGGGCGCATATTACAACTGGCTGAACCAGCAACGGCTACCGGCAGCCGAGCAATCCTCGTTCCTGGTGTGGTTTGAAAACCACGGTGCTGCGGTGGCCGTTGGGCCTTCCATGGCCCGCGGGACGGTCTCAAACTCAGTCGCCGACATGGGGGAGCTGCTTTCCTGGATGAGCTGAACCGGGATTTCAGATTTTTGATTTCAGATTGCAAATTCCCCTGACGCCCGAAGTCTCGACGACATTGCTTACAATCTGAAATCTAAAATCCGAAATGTTTTCCCTCCCTCAGTACTTCACAATGGCGGCAAACGATTTCGGATCCAGACTGGCGCCGCCAACCAGGGCGCCGTCGATTTCTTCTTCGGCCATCAACGCCTTGACGTTTTCTGGTTTCACCGAGCCGCCGTATAAAATGCGAAGCTTGTTTGAGAATTCTTCGCCGAAGGCTTTTGCCGCCTCGCCACGAATCAGCACGTGCGCCTCGGCAGCGAGTTGGGGTGTGGCAGTTTTTCCGGTGCCGATCGCCCACACGGGTTCGTAGGCGACCACCAGTTTCGGCGCTTTCTTGCTGGAGATGGCGTGAAAGGCGCGCAGGCACTGGCGGCGTAACACATCTTCGGTGAGATTGGCTTCGCGTTCTTCCAGAACTTCTCCTACGCAGACGATGGGCGTAAGTCCCGCTTCCAGCGCAGCTTTCAGCTTGAAATTTACCATGTCGTCGGTTTCCCCGAAATACTGGCGGCGCTCGGAATGGCCGATGATCACATGGGTGCAGCCCATATCGAGCAACATGCTGGGGCAAATTTCGCCGGTGTAGGCACCCTCTTTTTCCCAGTACAGGTCTTGCGCGCCGATGGCGACGTTCGAGCCCCTTGCCGCTTCAATGGCCACGTAAAGATCGATGTAGGGTGGGCAGACCACGATTTCGTCCCGGGTATGACCAGCGACCATGGGCAAAAAATCACGGAAGAAGTCTCCTGTCTGATTGGGATTCTTGTTCATCTTCCAGTTGGCGGCCATCACCTTTTTGCGAGGCATGACATCCTTTCGAGAGCAGCTCGTAGAACGTAAAGTTCACGGACGCAACCAAACCCATAGGTCCTTCGCGGCCTCAGGGCCACTCAACTTGACAATTGATTCACTTCTTGCCCGTCAACGCTTCCACACCGGGGAGTTTCTTTCCCTCGAGAAATTCGAGCGAAGCTCCGCCGCCGGTGGAGATGTGGGTGATCTTGTCGGCCACGCCGGCTGCGTGCACGGCTGACACAGAATCGCCGCCTCCTACGATCGAGGTCGCTCCCACGTTCCCGGCAACGGCGCGGGCAATCTTGAATGTTCCCTTGGCGAAGGGCGCTACTTCAAATACGCCCATGGGGCCGTTCCACACGATGGTGCGGGCATGGGCGATCGCTTCCGTGAAGATCTCCGCCGTCATTGGTCCGATATCGAGGGCCATCAGGTTGGCTGGGATATGACCGCTGGCCACGGTTTGCACGATCGCGCCGATGTCGATTTTGTCGGCTACGACGTGGTCTACTGGCAACAGGAATTTCATTTTGTGTTTTTTTGCTTCCTGCAAGAGCTGGCGCGCCAGATCGAGCTTGTCTTCCTCGACCAGGGATTTGCCGACGGGCTCACCCTGAGCATTGAGGAAGGTATAGGCCATGCCGCCGCCGATCATGAGGACGTCGACTTTACCCAGCAGATTACGGATCACGCCGATTTTGTCGCTGACCTTGGCCCCGCCCAGGATGGCGATGAAGGGACGCTCCGGTTTTTTCAGCACTTTGCCCAGGTACTGGAGCTCCTTTTCCATGAGCAGGCCGGCGGCCGACTTCTTTACGAATTTAGTGATGCCGACCGTTGAAGCATGGGCGCGATGCGCGGTGCCGAAGGCGTCGTTTACGTAATAGTCGGCCAGGCTGGCAAGTTGTTTAGAAAACTTCTCGTCGTTGGCTTCCTCTTCGGGATGAAAGCGGAGATTCTCCAGCAGCAGAGTCTGGCCCTTTTCCAGTTGTCCCGCCATTTCCTCGGCTTCCGGCCCGACGCAATCGGGGCAGAAGCCCACGTTTTCGTCCGGGGCCAGTTCCTTGTCCAGGAGCATGCGCAGGCGCTCCGCCACTGGTTTGAGGCTCATTTTGGGATTGGGTTTTCCCTTCGGCCGGCCCAGATGGGAGACCAGCACCAGGCGGGCTCCGCGACGCAGGGCGTACTCAACTGTGGGTAGAGTTTCGCGGATGCGAGTGTCGTCGATGACGCGGCCGTCTTCGAGCGGGACATTGAAGTCAACCCGCATGAGGACGCGGTGATTGCTGAGAGCAAGATCGCGGATGGAGAGCTTTGACATGACGGGCGTCCTTTAGCTGTTCCGGCGGCCCTGAGGCGGTGTCTCGCCCTCCACGCGGGCGCGGGCTCCTTCGACTTCGCTCAGGACGGGTCCGCGCCACACGAGCTTACAGGCCCTTGCTTCCTAGATAGCTGATCAGGTCGCGGACGCGGGAAGAGTAGCCCCACTCATTGTCGTACCACGAGATGACCTTCACGCAGTTGCCTGCCACCACCAGGGTCATGGGCGCATCGACGATGGAAGAACGGCCATCCCCCTTGAAGTCGGCGGAAACCAGTTCATTTACCTCGTATCCGAGATAGCCTTTTAGAGGGCCACTCTCGGAGGCTTTCTTCAGTGCCGCGTTCACTTCTTCCCTGGTCGTCTTCTTTTCTACAAACGCCACTAAATCCACCGCCGAGACGTTTGGGGTGGGTACACGCATGGAGAAGCCGTCCAGTTTGCCGGCCAGGTCAGGAATGACGAGCCTCAGCGCTTTGGCGGCACCTGTCGAGGTGGGAATCATGTTGATCGCGGCCGCGCGGGCGCGCCGTAGGTCTTTGTGCGGGAAGTCCAGGATCACTTGATCGTTGGTATAGGAATGGATCGTGGTCATGGTGCCGCTGACGATCTTGAAATTGTCGTTCACGACCTTGGCGATGGGCGCCAGACAGTTGGTCGTGCAAGAGGCGTTGGAGATGATGTGGTGTTTGGCTGGATCGTAAACCTGTTCGTTCACGCCGAGCACGAGAGTGACGTCTTCATTTTTCGCGGGGGCTGAGATAATGACCTTTTTCACTGGGCCGCGCATGTGTTTTTTTGCGTCGGCGGCGTCGGTGAAGCGGCCCGTGGATTCGACCACGACCTGCGCTCCGACCGATTCCCAGGGCAGCTTGGCGGGCTCTTTTTCGGCGAAGACCTTGATGGTTTTGTTGTCGACCGTAATGCTGTCCGAGCCGGCGGTGATTTTGTGGGGCAAATTGCCCAGGATGGAATCGTATTTCAGCAGGTGAGCCAGGGTTTTTGGGTCGGTGAGGTCGTTGACCGCAACGAATTCGATATTGCTGTCGTTGAGCGAAGCCCGGAGCACGTTTCGCCCGATGCGTCCGAATCCGTTGATTCCTACTTTGATTGCCATTTATCCTCCAAAACTTTGTAAGACCCCAGGAAGAGACTTATCAGGCCCGTAACGGAAGGAAAATGGTAACAGGGAAAGGAAGAATGCAGCAAATTACAAACTGCTCAAAGCGGCGCGCGGGGACGACATTTAAGTTGGAATTTCGATCTCCAGATAGACGTTATTTTTGCTCCACAAGAAAGGAATTCGGGCGAGCCAGTATTTCTCACGGATGGTTTTGCGGGCCCAGGGCCAATCTTCCGGAGGGAGAATCCGGGCGGCGGCGGCGAACTCCGGTCCGGTGATCTTACCGCGCACAGTGCACGGTGCAATTCGGACATGGGGATTGTTTCTTATCCGCTTGTATTTTCCGGAGTCGCTGCGGGTCATCACGTAGAGCTTGCCGTCTTTCTCGCCGAACCAGATCGGGGTAGGAACCGCGGCACCGTTCCTGCGAAAACTTGCCAGGGAGATGTACGTCCGACCATGAATCTCGGGCGGGATCGACATGGCGATATTGTATCCACCCACGACCCTGCGCCGATGGAAGTTTTTGGCTGGCGGTCTTGGTTCTCTTGGAGCCACATCCATTGCCCGCGAGTATGCGGTTGTGTTAAAAGCCAGAGATGCGCAAATGGATGCGCGATCGTATCAAGCGCAAAAAACCAGAGGCAGGCAAGGGCGAATCTGCACCCGCGCCACTGCAACCGGCTTATTTTGATGCTGCCGCCCCGGGCGCGGCGGCGCTGGCAGAGGTGAACCAGCCGCAAGCTGAAACGCCTGCGGCAACCGATGCTCAGGGCTCGCCGACAGAATTGCCGGAAGCGCCTTCGGCTGGTTCGTCTCAACCGCAACGTGAAAGTGCTGGAGGTGGCGACTTGCGCCGCAGACGTCGCCGGGGCCGGGGCGGGCGGGGAAGAGGTGGGTCGCGAGCCGCCATAGCCGCGCCGGCCAGTGTAGCCCCAACTGCGTCGTCACCGGAAAGTGCCCTGCAAGACGATGGAGCAACGCCGGTTGCGCCGGCGGCCGCAAAAGCCTCTCCCACAGCCGCGCCGCGTATCCCCAAGGGCAGTGTAATTCTCGCCATCGGATTGCCTGGGTCGGGAAAGAGTTCATGGTTCAAGCGGCATAAGATCACGCCGCTTTCCAGCGACATGTTGCGAGGGCTGCTGTTTGACGATCCCACGGAGCAGCGTTTCCAGGACCTGATTTTCTCCAACCTCCGTTCGATGCTGAAGGCTCGATTGATTGCGCGCCGTCCCTTGAATTACGTGGATGCCACCAACCTCACGCCACACGAGCGCCAGAGCTGGGTCAAGCTGGGACATGACTATGGCTACGACGTGCAGGCTGTGTTCTTCGATGTCCCTCTGGAAGTTTGCCTGGAACGGAATCAACGGCGAGAGCGCGTGGTTGCCGAGGACGTGATGCGCCGCATGAGCGCCAAGCTGAAGGCACCGACTTTCGAAGAAGGATTTTCCAAGATTAAGGTGGTACGGTTGAAGCAAAAGGAGTAACGCCTCAATCAGGGTTTTTCTGCAGGCAGTGAGTGCACCCAAATCGATTTCGGGTAAGCTTAAGACAATATGTCGGGGCGTCCTCGTTTCCTGTGTCAGATCTCGTCGGTTGTGTTTCTCATGCTGCTTGTGAGTGGATGTGGCGGGAGTGGTTCTTTCAGCACT
>Ga0137362_10000953_pt1 | contig 16970 bp, 20 predicted proteins | sample MadtaG_2_FD_104801 | JGI IMG/M metagenome (GOLD analysis project Ga0137362, IMG submission 104801) | Vadose zone soil microbial communities from Angelo Coast Range Reserve, California, USA - Mad1_100_16 metaG | ecosystem: Environmental > Terrestrial > Soil > Vadose zone | place: USA: California... | reverse complement strand
GTGGAATCGAGATTCTAACCATGACTGATCCGGTTGATGGAGTCTGGCACATCCGCTCGGTTGCCGCGTTAGCGCCACTGCCCGCTTCCGCACACGCGGTGGTGACTCTAACCACGACCACCCGGCCCACAACAGCGCCGCCACCGCCGCCCGCTCCGGGTGCGCCAACCTTTGTGAACTATCCCGCCCCTAACGACTGCACAGCACCCAACACGCCGCCAGGCTGCATCCAGCCAGCGCTGGGATCTACGACCGCCAGCACGCACGGGGCCGGCGAGCCTTCCATTGGCGTCAACTGGAATACTGGCAAGACCTTCATCCAAGCGGGTAACCACACGCTACGAGTTACCTTCAATGATACGGTCAAGCCCGTCACTGCAACGTGGGAAGACCAGCGCTCGCCCTTTGCGCGGTTGAGCCTCGATCCTATCGCGTTCACGGACGATGGCCATTTCGGCGGCCCGAACCGAACGTTTACGTCGCAGCTCAACGGAGTCACCAGCGAGCTGTCCTATACTGATGATGACGGCAACAATTGGATCCCAACCCAAGGCTCCGGCCAGCCTGCCGGCGTGGATCATCAGACAGTAGGCGGCGGTCCGTACGCCTTGTCGGCGTCTCTGATTCGCACGTCGTATCCACATGCGATTTATTATTGCTCGCAGGACATCGTGACCGCCTTCTGCTCGCGCAGTGATGACGGTGGTCTGACCTTTGGGCCGGGAGTTCCCATCTACTTCTTCGCCAGCGTCAACGGTGTCGACCGCCCCGTGGCTCCCGGCACTTGCGGCGGCCTGCACGGACACGTGCGCGTCTCGCCGGATGGCACGGCCTACGTCCCGAACGAGAGCTGCTTTGACGCGAACAATGTGAGCCGGCCCGGCGTGGCCGTTTCCACCGACAACGGCCTGAGCTGGGTTGTCCGGACGATACCGGATGCTGTGAGCATCAGCCCAGGCAGCGACCCGTCGGTTGCGGCGGGCAGCAACAACACGATCTATTTCGGTTACGTCAACGGTGATGGCCACGCGAAGATCGTGGTGTCTCACGACCGCGGCTTGCATTGGGCCAAGTCTAAAGACGCTGGCACGCCGTTCGGAGTTCAGAATGCGGAGTTCGCCGAGGTCATCGCCGGAGATGACAACCGTGCGGCTTATGCATTCCTGGGAACTCCAGCACCTGGCGACACGCAGTCGGCCGATTTCCTGGGCATCTGGCACTTGTATGTCGCGTTCACGTACAACGGCGGTCGCACCTGGACCACCGCCGACGCGACACCAGCCGACCCCGTGCAGCGCGGCTGCATTTGGAACCAGGGCGGCAGCAATCCGTGTCGAAACCTGCTCGACTTCAACGACATCACAGTGGACAAGCTTGGGCGCGTACTCGTGGGCTACGCCGATGGCTGCACAGGCTCGTGTGTGAACGATGCCTCGCAAAACGCCTCCACCGGCCCTGCCAGTGCCCAAGATGCGCTGGCCACCATCGCGCGGCAAGTGGGCGGCCGAGGCCTGTTTGCCGCGTTCGACGGCACGCAATTCGGCACCAGGAGCGGCGACTACGAAGGTGGCGGCCAGCTTTGTTATGGTGATCCGGCGAGCGGTGTCAGCGGCGACCAGAACTGTAATAAACATTGACGGGCAATGAAGTCGAGGCTTGTGCAAGGCAAGGATAAATACACCTCCCCGCCCGAGATGGGAATCGCGGGGTGCATCCCTCAGATGGGGAAATCCATTTTCTTAACTGGAAAACATATGAACTACAGGTACGCGATGCGATCTGTGTCTTGCGGATTTTTCTTGTGCGCGCTTGCACTGCCCGGTAGACAAGCACCTGGGCGTTCGCCGCAGAGGCGAATGAGCGGCGATGCCGGAACTTTGGCAAGCGGCAAGAAGGACGCGTGCACCCTACTTACCACCGCGGAAATAGAGGCCGTGCAAGGTGAGCCGGTCAAAGAAACTAAAGCCAGCGTCCAGCTAAATGGCGAGATGCTGGTCTCGGAATGCCTCTTCCACACAACCAATTTTTCAAAATCGGTTAGTGTCGCGTTGGCTGTACCCGCTTCGGCCAAGCCCTCCGCGCTCGCGCCGCGCAAATTCTGGCAGAAGCAATTCCACGCACCCGACGTGGAAGAGGACAAAATGCGGGCCGCGGGCAAGAAGGCGCACAAGCCCGAGCCTGAAGATGAAGAAGCACGCGAACCGCGGCGGATTGAGGGGCTCGGTGAGGAGGCGTACTGGGTAGGTACTCCGATCACGGGCGCGCTCTATGTGCTGCAAGGAGATAACTTCGTGCGCATCAGTGTCGGCGGCGTTGGCGAAGAATCCGTGCGCATCGAAAAATCGAAGGTGCTGGCTCGCGCCGCCGTAAAGCGCCTCTGATCCACCACGCTAGCCGGGCGCGCCAAGAGAGACACAAAATCTCGCTGATCAGAGTCGGACGGTATTCCGGCAAGAGGGGTTGACATGCCAAGAAATCCTCTGCTCACCAAGCGCATCATCAGGACTTGACCTGCGCGAGAATGCGGGTCTTAAGCGCTACGGCTCCCCGATGTTTTCGACTGCCCGATTGCTGCCTTGGCCGGACTGCCTGTTGCTGTTTCCAGAGATAGTTTAGCGTTGGGCGACAAGGGCCGCGAAAGAAGGATCAACGCCCCGCGATCTAGACCGCAAGGCCCGCACGTTTGGCCGCACCTTTGTTCGCTGCTCTGTCCGACCCACGTTGGTTCAAGAACATGTGGCGACGGTTTGAACAGCGCAAGATTCACCGGCCAAAGAACGTGGAGCAGGTACGCCAGGCCCGCCTTGAATGGCAACCGCGTGGCTCCGTTGCCGGAATTCGGCATGCTCCCCGCGAGCACGCTCTCCACGATGTCCAAGTGAAATCTGATCATGCTCTTTCACCGCAACAGTCCCCAAGCGGAGCGTTCGTTAGGAGGGTGACATGTGCACACAACCGTTGATTCTCGATTCAACTCTACGCAGTCCGGAGGCGATGGAGTTTGGTGAGGCGCTGCGTGCGAAGATCGTCAGGCAAGAGGAAGCCGTGCAAGTGATGGTTGATCTGTACCAGGTCTGTGCTGGCTTGAACACGCCGGGGCGCCCTGTAGGGAGCCTTTTATTCCTGGGGCCCACGGGGTCCGGAAAGACGCGCACCGTAGAAGCCGCCGCGGAGATATTGTTCGGGGACTCGCGCGCGGTAATCAAGATTGACTGCGGTGAATTTCAGCATTCTCATGAAATCTCGAAGCTGATGGGGTCACCTCCGGGCTACCTGGGCCACCGCGAAACGCATCCGCTGGTCACCCAAGAAGCATTGGCGGCCTGCCATACCGACAAACTGAAACTCAGCTTCCTGCTCTTCGACGAAATTGAAAAGGCCAGCGACGCTCTCTGGCAACTCCTCTTGGGCATGCTGGACAGGGCGACCTTAACGCTTGGCGACAACCGTCGTGTGGACCTCTCCCAGACCGTGATCTTCATGACCTCGAACCTGGGCGGCACCGAAATCATGGAATTGACGCACGGCGGGATGGGATTCATCCAGCCCGAAGATAAGCCCATGACAAATCTTGACGAGAAGGTGGCGCGCACTGCGGTAGAAGCGACGCGGAGGAAGTTCTCGCCAGAATTCATGAACCGCGTCGACAAGATAGCGGTGTTTCATCCGTTGAATCGTGAGCAACTCGCAGAAGTGCTGCGGATCGAGTTATCGCAAGTACAGCAACGGGTTTTGGAGACGGCGAACGGGCAGTTTCTGTTCCGGATGACCGATGCGGGCCGCGAATTTCTCTTATGCGAGGGCACGGATCAGCGCTACGGTGCCCGCCATCTGAAGCGCGCCATTGAGCGCCATGTGGTTTTCCCTTTGGCGAACCTATTGGCCACCGGACAGGTGCAGGCGGGCGACATGCTCTACATTGACTGGGACCCGCGCGTGGGAGGCTTGGTGTTTTGGAAAGAAGACGAAGCGCCGCAGTCGACAGCGCCACACCCACTGCTAGTCTCAACTCAGACACGCAAGGCCGCTGGAGCCGGGGGCCGCGCTGCAGAAGTAACCTCTTCCGCCAAGGCGCGAAGTGCTGGAAGCAGTAAAAAGCCGAGTACTAGAGCGTACTAAGGAGATCACCCGCTGGGAAATTGCAGTTTTCCTCCGCTTGTTCGCCAAGCTGGACGATGGTAGTCAAGTACTGAGATGCGACAGGGAGGAAGTGCTGCAGCGCCGGGACTGAATTGTTCGATCCGAAGGTGCGAAAGGATTACATCTCTCTTAGACAGACTGAGGCCAAAGCAGATCACGCTACGTAAGCTCACAAAGGTGCCCGTCGGAAAGAGCGGGACGACCTTCGGTGAACATGCTGCCTAGGGGCCCTCAAGCTATCTGGCACCAGGAGGACTATGTCGAATGGCCGATCCGAGAAGCGGATCGCGAGGGGAGTGCCCGTAGAAGTCTGTCTACAGGATGAACCAAAGCTTAAAGAACGGATGTTGACAGAAAACGTGAGTGCTCACGGCGCACGTGTTTTCATGGAGCGGAACTTGCGGCCGGGGCAACAAGTGCTGGTTAGCTCTCCAAAGGAGGGCCTGCGCTCGCAAGCGCGGATCGTCTACTGTCAGCGCGTGTCCGAGAAAAGGTTTGCAGTCGGTCTAGAACTGTCCGGAAGGGTGGATCTGTGGGCAAAGGCTTACTAGCTGCAAGAGGCCACGGTTCTTAATAACCTGCCAAGAAAGCGTTCACGCTCCCATCTTTTTTTCGAGCCCGCCCGAAGTCTCCTCGTTAGTGCGGCTCTCGTTACATTCCGGGCATTTCCACAGGCGGAAGCTTCTTCTTTGGGGCATGACCTCATCGAGATACATGAAGTGCCCATCATCGGGACAGCTAACGCGAGGCGTGATTTCCTGATCGATAGTCTTTGCGACTTTTGGGTCAATGAAGTATCCATCCAAGCTACGATAGCGGACTAGACAGCCAGGCTCCCGGCAGGCGTACAGCAGCCCCTCCGCAGGCTTGCTAAGGAGTCTTAGAAGCATCTCCGTGTGATGTTGGTAGCAAAGTACGTGAAGATCTTTTCTCGTACTGGTACCCAATGTTTCCTTCTCACTTGCCATGTGGGGGACAGACCTTAAAGGTTGCAATTTCAAGAGCCCTGGGAGCATTTTGCAGCCTACTGGCGTTGCAGCCACCTCATAGCAATCCTATCTAACAGATAACAATATGCTTAGAAGCCTAAGTCGTTGGCATCCTTTGCTTGCCGAACTTCCCTGGGCTTAGCAAAGTTCAGCACTTTGTAGAGACGATTCTCGGCAAGGGATTCCCCCTACCGCAGAAGGGCAAAGAAACGCCAAGAAAATATACCGCTGGAATGCGGGCTCCCGCGAGGGTTTTCCGCCAGAGGCTTCCGCCGGTCCGGGACTCGGGGCACTCAACCGGCAGGCAAGAAAGTCGAATCAGAAATCTTAGGCTCTTACGTTTGTTTGCAATCGGAGGCGAGAGGTGCTACATGATTCGCGATTTGCTGACCCGGCGAAGCCACAGACTCGCGAAATGGGGGGCGAACGCCTCGGCCTTTACCAGGCAGAGTTTTAGAGGATGGGAGTCGCACCGTCAACTCAGGTCTTTACCTGAGGCCCAATAAGGGGGTTTACTTGCTTGAGAGAGCAGGTTTTCGATGGTATTGGAAAGTAAGCATTCTGCGTATTCAGGCGGCGAGTTGGTCCGGAGCCGGGCTGTTCGCGCCGAGGAGAAAATCTTCATGGCGAAACGAGATGGTACGTCCCTGTCCCCCGAACTGAAGCAAGCTGAAGAACCGTCGGAGCTGCTTCGAGAACTTGTGGCGCACCTGCGGCAGAATCGAACCCAATTACGCGAGGAATGGGTGGTGCGCATTACTGAGACGCGCCTGCTCACCGCGATGACCAAAGAAGAGATCTTCGCGGAAGCAACCTCGGTGTACGACAGTTACGTGGAGGCGCTGGAAACCGAAGCCTTTGAAGCGCTGCAAGCCTATGCGCGAAATCTATCGGAACGCATCATTCCACGAGGCGTCGAAACCCACGAAGTCGTGGGGATTGTGCTGTTGTTGCGCGACGTCCTGGCGCGTTCCCTCTTCGCGAAATACCAGAACGATTTCAAGAAATTGAACCGGATCTTGGACGCCTACGAGCCAGCGGCAAACCGCATCGCAAACACGGTGGCCGTCGGTTTCGTGCAAGAGCGGGAACGCGTTATTCGCCAGCAGCAGGAAGCAATCCGCGAACTCTCCACTCCCGTGCTGCAAGTTCGTGAGCGGCTGTTGATTCTTCCCATCATCGGCGTCATCGACCCTCAGCGCGCCCGGCAATTGACGGAGCAGCTTCTTCGCGGAATTCGCACCAACCGCGCGAAAGTGGTGGTGATCGATATCACTGGTGTGGCAGCAATGGACGTCACGGTGGCGAACCACTTGGTACAAACGGTTGAGGCTTCGCGGCTGCTCGGCGCGACCGTCATTGTCACGGGGCTTTCGCCAGAGATTGCACAGACGCTGGTGACCATCGGCGTGGACCTGGGCAAGATGAACACCGTGGGTGACCTGCAAGGCGGAATCGAACAGGCGGAAAGACTGTTGGGATACAAAACTGAGACACTAGCGGAACCACGCTAGACAAAGTGGAGGAAGGGTCACGTGGAAGTCCCGATTCTCAAGCAGGGAGCGGTGCTCATTGCAACTTTTCAGGCCGCTCTCTCGGACGCGGACCTCAACCACTTGCGCATGGGTTTAGTTCAGCAAGTTGTTAAGTTTCGCTCCCGAGCGGTTATCGTCGATGTTACAGCGATGGACGTGATGGACTCCTTTGCATCAAGGACCCTGCGTGAGATTGCGCATATGATTCGACTGCGCGGGGCGGAGACGGTAATCGTAGGAATTCAGCCCGAAGTGGCTTTCGCGATGGTGCAGCTGGGCTTAACCCTGGAAGGCGTTGCGACCGCGCTGGACCTGGAAGAAGGTCTGGCCTACTTGAACGAAAAGTTCAAAACTACGAGCTGAGAGTGAGCCATTGTGTCGGTTGTTGAAATCCAGGTGGCAATCAAGTCCGACCAGGATATCGTCTCAGCCCGCCAGAAGGGCCGGCTGATGGCGAGTGAGCTCGGGTTTTCCTCGGGCGACGCCACACTTATTGCCACCGCAATTTCAGAACTCGCGAGAAACATCGTGTCCTACGCGAGTAAGGGCCAAATCACGCTAAAGATGGTGAACGGCTTGAACCGCCAAGGCATTTTGGTCATTGCTACCGATGACGGCCCCGGGATCCCAGATATTCGCCAGGCGCTGCGAGACGGCTTCTCCACGTCTGGAAGTCTGGGACTTGGATTACCTGGGGTGCGCCGCTTGATGGACGAATTTGAGATCACTTCCCAACCCGGCCGGGGAACAATTGTGGCGGTGAAGAAGTGGAGACAATAAGAGAACCGATGGTCGAATATGGTGTTGCCAAGTTCGTTCTTCCAGGCCAGGGAGAGTCGGGCGATCACCACCTGGTTTGCTGCAACCGAAACGGAATTCTGGTTGCAGCCATTGACGGCATAGGGCACGGCGAAGAAGCTGCCAATGCCTCTAAAGCAGCAGTTGCGCTTCTAAGAAGCTCTGCCGACGAACCGATTATCTCTCTCGTAAAACGATGCCACGAGAAGCTCCGGGCAACTCGCGGGGTTGTATTGAGCCTTGCTTCCATTGACCCTGAACATGGCATGATGACTTGGCTCGGTGTCGGCAATGTTCAAGGAGTGTTGATGCGCGGCGATGCGAAGAATGGCAATGCGCAGGAGTCGCTTCTCCTTCGAGCTGGCGTCGTGGGTTCCCAGTTGCCCGCCCTTCAGGCCACCGTGCTTCCGATCCTGCGGGGAGATACACTTTTCTTCGCAACAGATGGAGTCCGAAGCGATTTTTCCGTGACCCTCTCCGCTCGCGAGAATCCGCAAAGGGCGGCAGACCGAATTCTCGAGCAGTATCGCAACGGAAATGACGACGCGCTCGTCCTAGTCTCACGGTTAACGGGAACTAGTCCATGAAGATCGCAATTCGACGCAAGGCGAAACCGCGCGCGGCTTTTGAGGACGAGTACCGCACTTCCTTGCGTGAATATGCGGCCGGAGGAGGCGAACCCGCACTGGGTCGGGCGTATGAACTCGGGCGTCGAGCCCTCAGCGGGCAAAAGAGTCTCGTGGAGATGGCTGCCCTCCATCATCAGGCTGTGCTTGCATTGATTCGCGATGCGGCGAGTGAGAAACACCGGGAGAAATTGCTCCGGGCAAGCGCCGAATTCCTCGCGGAGTGCCTGTCTCCCTATGAGATGGCACACCGCGGATTCCAGGATGCGGTGAAGGCCCTGCGTCAATTGAACGAAACGCTCGAAGAGGAAATCAAGCGCATCGCGTACGCCGTGCACGACGAGGCTGGCCAACTGCTCGTCGCCGTGCACCTCGCACTAGCCGAAGTGGCTCTGGAATTGCCCGAGCCCCAGCAAGCACAGTTCGCGCGGATTAAAGAAATGTTGAACCAAGTTGAGAAACACTTACGGCGGTATTCCCATGAACTTCGGCCAACGATCTTAGATGATCTCGGGTGGATTCCCGCGATCCGTTTTCTAGCGGAAGGAATATCGAAACGAGCCAATTTGCCAATTCACATCGATGCAACTGATTCGGGACGCCCGCCTAACACTATTGAGACGACGCTTTATCGCATCGTTCAAGAAGCGCTAACCAATGCCGTCAAGCATGCGAAGGCGAGCAATGTCTGGATTCGTGCTTGGAGAGAAAATCTTGTGCTGTGTTGTTCGATCCGGGACGACGGCGGGGGTTTCGACTCCAGCCAGGCTCATGCGGCACTTGGCCAGAAGGGCTTGGGACTAATCGCGATGCAGGAGCGGGTCACTGCAATCGGCGGAACACTGCATATCGAAACCAGCCTAGGGCACGGAACTGTGCTTTCCATCCGACTTCCATTGGAGGGTGACCATGCCAATTCGCATCGTGCTCGCAGATGACCATGTGCTGGTACGTCAGGGGCTGAAATCATTGCTGGAGCGGGAGAAATTTCAGGTTGTGGCGGAAGCCTCCGATGGGCAAGATGCGGTACGCCTGACGGAGGCGCACCACCCGGACATCGCGGTCCTAGACATCAGCATGCCGACGCTGAACGGCATCGATGCAGCTCGCGAACTCGGCCGTTCCTGCCCGAAGACGAAATCAATTCTCCTTACGCAGCACGAAGAAGAACAATATATCCACGAGGCGCTCGAAGCTGGCGTGAAAGGATACGTCCTGAAGAATCAGGTCGCAAGCGACCTGGTTCATGCAATTCAGCAGGTCTCTCGAGGAGAGTTCTATCTAAGCCCGGGCATATCACGGGCAGTTGTGGAGGCGTACCGCTCCAAATCGGACAGGCCTGCAGATCCCTTGACCGTGCGCGAGCGACAGGTGCTGCAGTTGATTGCTGAAGGAAAATCCACCAAGGATGCCGCATCGCTCCTTGGTATCAGCGTGAAAACGGCCGAATCTCACCGCATGAGGCTTATGCAGAAGCTGGATATTCACGAGATTGCAAGTCTTGTGCGCTACGCAGTCCGCCGCGGACTCGTGCAGCCCTGAATGGAAATGATGGAGGGTGCCGACTCGCACCGCGTAAGTGCACTGCAAGCGGAACTGTTGCAGTAGGATAACACACGCTGTCAGCTCATCTTGCGCACCAGCCTTGCCACTGCTTCTGCTCAGGTCTTTACCTCAAACAAATAGAGGAAACCACCCGATTGCCCGTGGGCGCCGGAATTCCTTAACCTGCCCCCAAGACAATGGCGACACGCGTCTTGCTTGCCGACGATCATGCCCTCATCCGCCAGGGGCTGAGAGCCTTGCTAGAAAGGCAAGGATTTCAGGTGGTCGGCGAAGCCTCGGATGGACAAGAAGCACTGCGCTCGGTTGAGAGGACACAACCTGACATCGCCATCATCGACATCAGCATGCCGGTCTTGAATGGCGTCGACGCCGCTCGCGAGCTGAAGAAATCTTCTCCGAAGACCAAGGTCATACTGCTCACGCAACACGACGAGGATCAATATGTCACAGAGTCTCTGCGCGCCGGGGTCAGAGGATATGTGCTGAAGAGCCAAGCAGCGGATGACCTCGTCCACGCGATACGAGAAGTCTGTCGTGGATCTGTGTACCTTAGCCCGAACATTTCGGGCGCTGTTGTTGAAGCCTATCTATCCAAAACATATGTCTCGACCGACCCTCTTTCAGGGCGCGAGCGTCAGGTTCTTCAATTGGTTGGTGAGGGCAAATCCACGAAAGACATCGCAGTACACTTGGGAATCAGCGTAAAAACTGCCGAATCGCACCGAGCAAGACTCATGAAGAAGCTAGATATCCACGAAACAGCAAGTTTAGTGCGCTACGCCATTCGCCGCGGTTTGATCCAGGCTTGACACCACCCCCGAAGGGTTTGCCTGTAGACGGTTCTCGGTCATTTCACTCAGTCGAAATGGATGATTCACCGGATTGAATTCATTTGGCAATCAGCTATTTTGCGATGAGGAGAGCGGGCCGCCTCCGTGGACAGGGCCCCCACCTCAAATACCCCAACTACCGAACAGCGCTGACACGGAGGCGGGCCGAACTCAAGGCGTTGGAGGATTTGGTGACAGAAGGACTTTGGCAGACAAGGCAAGAGAAAAGAATGGGGATTCTTGATGGGCAAACCGGCCCATCCGAATCGCAAAAGACGATGCGGGTATTGCTTCGTCATCAGGTCGTTCTTCTCGCGATGAAGCATGGGCGCGCCCCGCTGCCCGTTTCTCCCGCTCTTTGGAAAGGCTTGCTGCGACGAGGAGTTCTAAACGATCTCTACGAGCTAGGGAATATTGCGCGTCGTCTCTCATTCTTGGGAGACGGCCGTATGTTGTTGGCTGAACTGAAGATTCGGTCTGCCACAACACCGCCCGTGAGAGTGACATTGTCAAAAGATAGCGAGATCGCAGCGGAGGACCGTTCGTAGCTCAAGGATGCACGCAAATGCCAATGGGATCGAATAGATTTAAGTTCAGCAGCTACCCGCGGAAGCGACAGGCAGGCTTCAAATCTGTAAACAATCCGTCTGACAGCGCGATCCTGAGCATGTCAGTTGATTCCAAATCCTTATTTCGCCGCAGTGCCCAGCGCTTGTTACCACCCACAGAAAACAAACACAATGATGGCGTTTTCCAGGCTCTCCTATCGGAAGCAAATCGAGAACTCGCCAGTTTGTTGCGAGATGTACGCACGCAGTCTCCTGGCACGTTGCCCGGTGACACTCGGAGCCAGCCGGTCAGTGAACTTCTGATGCGCGCGGTCCGCTGTGCCGCGAAGCAGTACATGTTGCAAGCAGAACTGGGCAATCTTGCCCTCACCGACGAACTCACAGGCTTGTACAACCGTCGCGGTTTTATGGCCCTGGCAGAACGGCAATTGAAACTTGCGCGCCGATCCGGCCGGGGGATGTTGCTTTTTATGACGGACGTGGACTGCTTGAAGCAGATCAACGATTCGTTCGGCCATTTCGAGGGCGACCGTGCGTTGAAGCGCACGGCTGACGTTTTGGAAGAAACATTTCGGGGCTCAGATGTTGTCGCTCGCCTGGGAGGAGATGAGTTTGCTGTTCTTGCGATCGAGGCAGCCGGCCACAGCGAGGCAACAATCAAGACTCGACTTTTCGAGTGTTTGAAATCAATTAGTGCCGACGAGTCTCGCTACGAAATTTCTCTTAGTTTAGGCCTTGCACGTTTCGATCCGAGCAGCTGCACATCGATTGGAGAATTGATGGTGAAGGCGGACCAGGCCATGTACGAGCAGAAGCGGCGACGATCAAAATCGCCCGTCGAGAGGGAAATGAGTCCCAACACTGCATTGGTCCTATGATCCTTAGAAAATCATCTCCGCTAAATTTTTGCCGGTTCCTACACCTTTTCGGCACCGGCAAGCCCGGGGCCAACTAAGTGAAACCAGCTTGGAAGGTCATTCTACAGATGCCCGAGAGGTCAGAACGACTTGAAAAACGGATTCGGCTGGCTGCTCCGGTAGAGATATCCAGCATTCAGAACCCGGCCGCGACGGAGCGGACGACTACAGAAAACTTCTGCTGACTCGGAATGCGCATTTTGACCCAACGGGCTAGGGAGCTGAATGAACGACTGTGGATCAGGTCACTCGATGGGGACCTGCGAACCCTCGCCCGGGTAGTCTACTGCCAGCGACTCCCAGGCGGACGCTTTGGTGTCGGATTGCAGTTCCAAGGGCAACCCGTCAACTGGCCAAATGGCTCGTTGGCTGCCACCGCCGATTGAACGGCCAGCAGGGGAATGTTCGCGCCTTCCATAGCAAATCCTCGTGAAAAAAGTGAACATTTATCTATGCTCTTAAGGGGACTGGCCAACACGGGCCTACGTCTGCCGGAAATCGGATTCGGCACGTGGAATTACAGTGGAGGTGTCAAACCACTTCGGGCGGCAATCGAATACGGTGCTTGCCTCATAGACACGGCGGAAGCATATGGAACGGAAGAAATCGTTGGCAAGGCAATCGAGGGTCAAAGAGATCGAGTGTTTCTTGCGACTAAGGTGCTGCCTCGGAATTTCAAGCAGCGCGACCTCGTCGCAGCAGCAGAAAGAAGTCTTCGGCGACTTGGCACAGATTATTTCGATCTCTACCAACTCCATTGGCCCAATCTCACAATTCCAATAAAAGAACCAATGAGGGGGATGGAGAAACTCGTGGATGAGGGCAAAGTCCGGTTCATTGGAGTCAGCAACTTTTCCGTCCGCGACCTGATAAACGCGCAAGCGGTCCTTGCTAAGCAACGAATCGTGGCCAACCAGGTGCGTTACAGCCTAGTTGAGAGAACCATTGAAGGAGGATTGCTACAGTACTGCCAGAAAAACGGAATCACCGTTATTACATACAGCCCACTTGCAACAGGCCTCGGAAATATCAGGGCAGCGGATCCCGAGGGAGTTCTTCGTAGAGTTGCTGAAGCCGCCTGCAAGAGCAAGGCTCAAGTTGCACTGAATTGGTGCATTAGCAGGGAAAACGTGATTGCGATTCCAAAGGCCTCGACAGTCGCCCACGTCATGGAAGATGTGGGCGCCTCCGGCTGGAAACTCCAGCTGGACTTGGCACGTTTACTTGAGGAAAGAATGCGCTATCGCTGTCGTGGACCTTTTGGGATCGGTGCACGGCGGGCAGTCCGGTGGGGCATGCAAATGATTGGCCGCTGGCAGTGAATTCCTTGAGTCCGACCGTCAAGATTAGGTCTGAAGAACATGCTCAAAGAAAGTACAATCCAATTGAGGCGAATTTGCCGGTGTGCGTTTTCTCCACTGCCCCCCAGTCCAGTGATCTAGACGCGCCAGCCTATCTTCCAAGGCTTGCTCGAATGGCACGCTGGACTCCGGATGCACAGAGATCCAGATCTACACGGATTATTTTCCTGATGGCCTATGGCAGGCTGCCCGGCCGCTACTCTCGTTCCATGAGAACGCTTGCGGTGTGGGGACTCACGACTTCGGTCAGCGTCCTTTCATTAAGCCCTGGTTCATCGTCGAGGCAAATCTCTACGCTCACCATACTGGCGGCTGCTATGTGACTGGGGAGCTGAAGTGGTATTGAGAAGGTTGCCGCAGCTTCACGTCGGTGTGTCTCCACTTGCCGGCCAGCTACATCTTGCGCTCGGATTCGGCTGGCCTAGCTTGCTGACACTCTCCCGTGAAATAGAATCCAGAACTTCGAGTACATGTAGCCGGCCAAGTTGCGAACGACGACCAAAATACCTCTTCTTGGGGCCAGCCAAAACCTCGGATCGTAAGAGTCCGGAGATCCCGCGATGATCCCGACCCGATAACCGTCGCCGAACGCGTATCGGGAAAGGATCCAACTCTTTCTTGCATACGGTCCTACTGTGAAGACATCCACGCAGCATACGGAGATCCTCGAACTGCCGAGCCAGCGTTTAACCGCTGTGGCCCCCGCGAGGGTACGGCCAGACGACACGGCCGGCACGCTGATCTGAACAAGTTTCTTCGTGTCAAATCCGAGCTTCTCGAGCCTGCTCGCTGCCAAGTCGGCCCATGTCGTGGGATCGTTGGACTTACTGCCGCTTCCCTGCATCGGGCCACCCACGATGACAAGGTAACGATAACGTCCGGAATTGAAGACAATTGCGGATTCTTCCAGTGTCTTCGCAGGGATCCAAGCTTCCACTACGAGGACTCCCTCCCCGACCGGATTGCTTACTGCCAGAAACCCGTAAATAGATATCAGGAAAAATGTCAGGGCCACGCCAATTCCTAGTGTCACCCAAAGCGGCACCCGTTTGGGGCCAGGAACCCGCGCCAGTTTCCCCAAATGCGCATCTTGGACTCTGCGGAGCGTCAGCATGAGATACTAGCGAATTTGCTCAATCTACGGCTACACAACAACGACCTCCTGGCAACTGATCCCGCGCTGCGATGCGCGAGACCGCCGTGTCTCAAACCCACAGGTGCGCCTCGCTGGTGAAGCGGTGGCAGACTCTGCGGCAGCGCAGCCTGCTAAGGAATAGCCGACCGCGAGCTCATCGACGTGGTCCTTCACGGCAAATCGTGTAAGCCTACTGCTTCCAGTACCCGTTCCATTAGTTCCAGCGCCAGAATTAGTTCTGAAAAACATGCAAAAAGAAAGTACAAAAACACATGACCCGAAATTGCCCTGGCGCGTTTCTTCCGCTTGCTTCCTGCAACTCGTTGGCATAATGCATTTTCGAGAAACGGTTAGGCTGCAAGGCAGGCACCCGTGCTCTGCCTCTACTTACCAATCGTCTCACTTTCTACCTGCAATTGAAGGTGAGCGCGTTCCTCGAATGCATAATGGCAACACCCTCAGGTGCTACCGCCACTTCCTGCACCGTGTCCACCAAGGTGTTCGTGGCAGTGTCGATTACTGACACGGTGTTCGAGTATTCGTTCCCCACATAGGCGAAGGCCCCGTCCGGCGTAATGGCCACGCCGTGAGGCGCGGTTCCCACAGGGATTGTCGCTATCACCGTGTTGGTGGCCGTATTAGTCACCGAGACCGTGCTCGCAGCGGCATTTGCCGTGTAGGCGAAGGCACCATTCGGCGTGATGGCCACGGCGTAGGGGCCGCTGTTGTACGATCCGCTCACCACTGGCACGGTGGCCACAACGGTGTTAGTGGCGGTACTGATCACCGAGACGTTGTCCGAGGACTGATTCGTCACGTAAGCGAAGGCCCCGTTCGGTGTAAGTGCCACTGCCACGGGACCATTCCCCGCTGGCACTGTGGCCACAACGGTGTTGGGGGCGGTGTCGATCACGGTAACGTTGTTAGAGTCTAGATTCGCCGTATAGGCGAAGGCTCCGTTCGGCGTGATCGCCAGGCCCCAGGGACCAGTTCCGACCGCAACCGTGGCTATGACAGTGTTGGTGACCGTGCTGATCACTGAAACGCTGTTGGAGTTGTAATTCGCTACATAGGCGAAGGCCCCGTTCGGAGTGATAATCACGCCGACCGGGAAATTCGCCACAGGGACCGTAGCCACGACGGTGTTGGTGGCAGTGTCGATCACCGAGACGGAGTTGGAACCAACGGGCCAACCAGAATTGGTCACATAGGCGAAGGCCCCGTTAGGTGTAATTCCACCGCAAGGGGCTGAAACTGCACCGGAACTATGGCGACCACGCGGTCGAGGACCGTATCAATCACCGCAACGCTGTTCGACTTGTGGGTTGGCACGTAGACAGTACACTGGGCTGCCGCTGAAACACAGCCCAGCGCAACCAGCACGGGCAGCGCCAGACACCGAAGAGGCCACAGCATACTCAATCTGTCGCCTCGATTGTTGCCCATCATTTCTCCCTTCAACGCTCCGTGGACGAACCCGTACAATAGCCCGCACCTCCGGAAAATCAAACCTAGATGCTCTGAGTACCATTGGGAGGACATCCCCGCAATCCGGCGAACATCGTAACCAGAGGGGAGAGGGATTCCTTAACGTGGCTTGGGTAAATACCTTAATGTATAATTTACCAGTGTATACAAAAGCGAAATAGGGCGCGCCTCCCTCCGCGCCGGACGCGAAGGTAGAAACCCACTGCATGGAGCTACTGCAGCCAGGCAGGTTAGAGCAGGCACGCGGTTCTGCCTTGCTGCGTCTGGTTGTCTCCTGGAGGCAACAGCTCAGGCGAGAACTCTCCTGACCAATCGCTATCAGCGCCAGATGCCACGAGCTAATTCATCGCCATAAACTCGGCTCAGAATGGCTAAAGGTTTAAACCGCCATCCTGGAAAGGCAAAATTGTCCTTCATTTTCAGCGAAATCAGCAGAAAGCCGCGCCCGCAAGGAAACGGCTCGGACTTGTCGTCCATCAGCACTGGGCCGGCGACACTAGGATTTTTTTTTGGATTGGGAAGCACACCCAAAGAGACGAGCAAAGAACTGGGGTGTCATTTGTCAGCGAGCTGCAGGAGCGGACTTTGCACTATTTCTGAGGAATTGATGCAGAATGGCAGGGATCTTTTCGAATTCCGCGGATTTATCTAGGAAATAATTTGCGCCAGCGGAGAGGCATTCCTCGCGATACTGGGCATAAGGGTAGTTCGTGCAAATCAAAACGTAGAGGCCGGGATGATCTGGACGAATCGCACGGAGAACATCGAGACCAGAGCCCCCGGGCATTTGGAGGTCGAGGATCACGGCGTCCGGTTTCATTTGCCGGATGCAGCGAACCGATTCCGACACGTCACCTGCCTGTCCCGCAAGCTTGACGCCCGGCACGTCCCTTAGGAGCTCGGTAAGACGCTCAACGAACAGTGGAGAGTCATCTGCGATAAAGACCTTCATTTTCTTTCTCCTCGGAGACTGTCCGCGCATCTCTAGAGAATGACAAATCTGAGCGGAAATACAT
>Ga0137362_10000950_pt1 | contig 16993 bp, 12 predicted proteins | sample MadtaG_2_FD_104801 | JGI IMG/M metagenome (GOLD analysis project Ga0137362, IMG submission 104801) | Vadose zone soil microbial communities from Angelo Coast Range Reserve, California, USA - Mad1_100_16 metaG | ecosystem: Environmental > Terrestrial > Soil > Vadose zone | place: USA: California... | reverse complement strand
GAGGGGAATGTCCTCAGAGTGTTCTTGGTTCATAGTACTGCAATCCGATCCGCATTCCCCTCTCTTCTCTATCCTCTACCTCTTGCCTAAGGATCAGACCCTTAAGCGAGTCATAAAGCAACCAAGGGAATCACCTTGCGTTGCCGGACACTTCTCACCCAGACAAAACGACCAAACACTAAGTCTACACGACTTAGTGTCATCCCGAGGATCGCACAAGCGCCTCCAGACTCTTGAGGACCAGACGACCCTGTAGTGTCGTAACAGGCAGGCCATCTAATATACTTACCAATGACCATACATAAACTTTTCAACCTTTTTACAGTGTATTCACTTAACCTTGTCATGTGTCATTTTTAAAAAAGAAATCTTGGCCAATTTGCTGGCAAACTCCCACAGGTGGGAAACCAGAATTCCCACATGTAAACCACTTGTGTGTGAATGACTAAGCCAACTATCCCACAGTTTACCATGCTTGGCATTTGCCAGCAATTAGCCAAGATTTTTTTTGAAAACAGTGCATGACAAGGTTTCTTAAATCCACTGTAAAGCTTTTTAACTTTTTTTTTGCAGTGGGCTTTATACACTAAGGAACATGCATTGGCCACCTGTGCACACAATAGATATAAATAATAAGAGATAAGACTAATTGAGGGAGCACATGGTGGTGGGAGAGAGAGAGGTCGTCGGGGCGATTAGATTATTTCCCTCTCATCGCACGCTAGTTATATTCAGTGCGGCACAGAAGCAGACGGGTACTCCTGTTCTAATCTACTCTACGTTCAATATTCGATCGCCACATATATTACTAAGGTCCATGTGCTCCGGTTTTCCGGACTTCCGAGAGCCGAATTCATCGATCCTGTGATCTACGTTCCAGTATGACAACAAATGCCGCGGCAACTTTTATGTCATGCTAATGGTGTTGGAGACCCCCACACCATTCTCCGCGTTTTCATCAAACCTGGGTTCCCTGGAAGGTTTCCCACACGACTGACCTTAGACGCTGATGAACGAGCCACATTGGCTTGTTTGGGGCATTTGATCTTGACCGTACGTCCTATTCCTATTTATAGCTCTCTCCATGCGGCTCAATGGAGAGGTCGTGATGGGGGCTCTATTGGTGGTTTTCCATTCTATGCGACCATTTCCTCGGAAGTTAATGCGGTCGCTTGGCCTACCAAATTGACTACAGTGAGGGCTGGGAAGAATCCGGTGGAGTTCAATTATGTCGTACTGTTTGGTATGCCCGATGGAGGCATAGTCTGCCAGACCGCGATGGATTCGAGTTGCAGCAATTGATAAGGTGACCATCGAGGGAGGCAGGAACATCTGTCATTCCCAGGGGGAGGGGGTTAAAGACACGTAGCTACCTACGCGAGTAACAAATAAGAAGTTAAGAACGCACGTAGTTGAACCGATCTAATATTTCGAGCAAAATCAAGTTTAATCATCAGCGTCCTTTTCTGAAAATAATGCACAAAAATAGCAAATCTACCGTTCAGATCCAAACAGATGAACACCTACAAAATAATATAAGTAAAAGGGACAGGCGCGTGCAATTAGCCACTTACCGCAGGCAGGACCTCGGCAACGGTGGCAACCAAGAGCCAAATCAGACCCTTGTAATGAGGGGCAGTATATCAGCAGACAGAGAACATCATGGCCAGCGAGAAGTACTAAGAGCCCACCTGTTTCCACAAGAGGCGTCCCACGCCAAACGCGCTGCGTTCGTGGAAGCCTAGGCGGAGCAAGCCAAAGAACATAACGAGGAGTAAAATAATGTCGGTGGCAAGGATGACGAGAACGTTAAGCTCTAAAACGTGCGGGCTGGCTATCGAGCAAGTAGACACCTTGGGCTCCCATACGGTGCGAATCTAAGAGTGAGTCTCAGAAGATTCGACTACTTAATTCAGGTCGATTATTCACCCGTACGATCCCTAGTACCATGCCATGTTTTAAATTAAATGATGTTTCTGGACTTCCATAAAGAGGGCTTACCCTGAATGAGGAATATAACGTTGGTTCCCAATACACCGGTTACTATCACTACAATGATCTTCTTCTTGTTCCAAATGGCGAGGCTAGCGGTACTCATGAGTGTCTAATTCGAGAGAAGATAATTGGATCCGGTTATAGAACGCACATGCGGAGCACGATCAAGAGAGAAGCGGCGACAGTGGCCAGATACCCAAAAACCTCGGAAATTAAGAAAGAAGATATAACAGGCATTCTTTGTCAGAGATTAAGCGCATCAGATGAGCTCACAAGTTGGAGAACGGACTTGACCTTCGAATCATGGCCGATCAGATCGTAGGCATATGATATAGATATAGAGTACGCGCACCTCGCAGTATGGGCTCGAAACGTTAAGACGGTATAGACAGACTGTTAAACTCGTTACAGAAGCTATGCGCGTAGTGGAGTAGATCTGACAATGGGGATAGATTAGTCCGGCGCTCAGCGCCGAGCAATTCAACCCGATAGAAAGAACGCATCGATACGGGCCCATATCGACCAACGGTAAGGACGATGCCTTCGGATGACACTCCACTCGTAATCGAGAGTAGTGACGAACTCCCAGCTAGATATGAAGAGCCAAAGTATTATTATTGGACACTGTGACGAGAGTAGGAGGCCACGTGACGGGGCAGACACACAAGTAAAGTCCAGCCACGGCATGCCAGAGCTTCGACAATGCCACTGGCAACAGAAGTCAGTTGGCTCCACGAGCTCACGTGGTTCGCCGCGAAACCGTACGCACAACTGTCCTGCACGACTACAGCGGGATCATGGTAGTTAACCATCCTGGGTGAAATTGATGGGAGAGAAGGAGGAGAGAGATCGGTGCAATGGCTAACTGAAGCACTGGGAACATACAGTATATATATCTTACCTTGCATGTTATGTCATTCGCAGCTAATGTATGTGCACGTAAGATGCTACTGTTGCGCGCTGTTCCGCGGCCAAAGATAACATACGTGTTCGTTCGTATCGAGTGATGGGTATGTGGGACAGTTGATTCTTCTCACACACCAAGGACAGCGTTGATGTGTAATGGATTTCCTGCAGCAGTAGGCCGATCGATTATTAACAGACTTAAGCCATGTGACCTTTAGCATTCAGCACCGAGTAGACTGGTGAGGTCTGAGTAAAGAAGCTAGATAGAAGCAACACCGAATGGTTATTAAACCGATATAATTAGGAAACACCGCTGCTGGACCCACTATATATTATCATCAAGTCATCAATGATACTTTTGGTATAGCATACTCGCTCGTCTAGTAACTCCGGACGAACGTATCCTTCAATCCACCATAATGTTCAGCTGCCTTCAGTGCATCCGTGCGAAGGTCGTCTGGTAGCCCGAATGGTGTGCCCCGGTTGTAATAGGTGGGGAAGTAGCCGAGTATGGAAAACCCTGTGAGCGATGCTCCCTCCCTACAGGGCGATAAGCTCTAGCGCCAGTGGGGTGGAAAGCAAGATACGAGACTGACGAATTGATGAAACACCCTCCAACTACTGTCTCGACCATTGTACCAGTGACTTTATGTACACCGGACGCCCTACCATAAAGTCCTGGTTCTCCGACGCGTGGCGGGGCCCAGCACATGATGTCCTATAGTCTCCAATGGGGAGCAACGTATTCACCTAGGCTATGCGCGTTCAGAACACGAGCGGCGATGCCTGAATAATCTTCTACTGCTGCCGGGAGACACAGTAAGAGGAGCAACGTATTCACGGAGGCTAGCGTGTTCAGAACACGAGTGGCAATGCGCGAATGATCGTGTTCTACTGCCGCCGGGAGACACTGTAGGGTAGAGCAACATGTAAGCCTCGAGTGTTCGTCGCCCTGGCGATGGCAAGAATGGAGTGACACTGATAAATAGAAGTAAGGCGGGAGACGCAAGCCCACCGAGAAACGCGAGCGTGAGTTATGGCCTGTAACAGAGTCATGATGGTTAAGGTGTGTGAGGACACGCAGGGCTAGCACGGGCAGAAATTTGAGGGGAGGAAAGGGTTTGTTTAGATGTTGAGCAAGTGATTCAGAGATATCGCCGAAGCTTGAAGTTGTTATTCTTCGGCCGCCGTTCCGAGTCGCTGAGTGATGGAAAGTAGAGGGCACTGCGTCGGTGTGAGTGGGAGTGTGCAATCATTGGGTAGAAACAGGAGAAATAAGATATGCGTCCCCGAGAGGAAAGACACAGACACAACACGTACCCAAATGCGGGAAAGAGACCAAAGAATGTGGATGAAGCGTGTTCTTGCACGGATTGACGGAACACGGAACACACGCAATGAGGGTTAGGGTCACAGTTTTGGTCACGCGACCCTTCAATCTGAATGTCTTGCTGCGTCGCTCGCGAACGCAGTCGCAACACCTCCTTTCAAAAATATGTCGACATCGAATGGGTATTTGACATTCTACGATGGCCCTCTCGTCTGGATAGACTGCGAAATGACCGGTCTCGACTACGAGACGGATAGGATCCTCGAGATTGCCGTAAGTGCCAGTGCCATTGGCCTTGCAACGAGGCCGATCCTTTACGTTGATCTCTTAACATATAGGTAATCATTACCAACGGGAATCTTGATATTGTCGACAATGGCTTGGAATTTGTCATTCGTGCTGAAAAAGCGGTGCTCGATAAGTTCGATTAAACCCTCACAGTACAGCATAACGAATCTAAAAAGGTGGCAGCATGAATGACTGGTGTATAGAACATCACAAAGCCGTACGTGCTCTCTCAGAGTGCATATCCGCAAGTAATTTTACCCTCATATAGTCTGGTCTAACCGATGCGTGCCTCAAATCAAAGCACACGACCGCGGCAGTGCAAGAGGAAATATTGAAGTACATCAAGAAATGGATCCCTTTGCGACGAACAGCTATGCTTGCTGGAAATTCTGTGCATGCGGACCGTGTGTTCTTGGCAAGGGAGATGCCGGAAATCGTTGACTGGCTACATTATCGGTCTCTGGGCTACGCGTCTCTCCACTTTGCGCTGCGCACTAGCTAATTACCTCATCCGTTCCCTTTTTTATCATTCGCAGTCTTGTTGGTGAGCCACTTTATCGTCTCCTGCTGTCACTTCACGTTAATCTACGTCTCAAGATGTCTCATCCATCAAGGTATGCTCGATCCGTGCTTATTGTATACCAAGCAGTTAGAATGCTCGTTCTTTAGGAGTTGCATCGCAGGTGGTATCCTCGCCGACCTCTTCCGGACTGTGTTTTCAAGCGTAACACCAGGCATCGGTTTGTGCATAGAGTCTGAGTTACACGCGCCTACAACTAAAGTGCATACCTCTACTTAGGGCACTCGACGACATCCGGGGTTCGATTGAGGGTGAGGGTTCAATCTTAATTGTTAATTCGTGGTCCCCTCATGAACGTGATAGAATTAAGATGGTACAGGGAATACATTTTTGTCCCCCCTGACGTGTATGCGAAGCGGTCGTTTTCCTAGCCGCCTCTCCCTTTTTATTCCAGTGATTATATCTTCTCTTCACAAATTTGTTTTTTCACCTTGACCCAAAACACATCCTGCTCCTGTTTGACCATTGACTCCTCTCCATATCCCAACTACGCGAAAGACGATGAACAGAATGGTTCATCGTTATGAGATTTGGTCCAAGTCAATGTCATCTCATACATCTTGCAAAGCAGAAAGCAGTCCCCTCATCATCGTGATTTGTATAGCATAGCTCACCCATCAACAGCTCCCAAATTCAATAAACTACATGTATTACATAGCGACAAATACATTGGATAAGAAATTTTGCCAAATTGACTGCAAATCTAATAAGATATCTACTAATATTTCCTCACACGACAGACTTGTGTACTAGTATTCCAAGTCCAAAGTCCAGTTTTGTTGAAATGTACGGCGCTAAGCTCACCTCACAAGCGATGCCAATGTAAATCCTTCTCGACCAACCCCATTAGAAGTCCCACAGAGTTCCCTGAACCCAGTAGTCAGCGACCTGCGAGGATAAGGCAGGGTGAACCTACAAAGGCTGGTATTCCCGCGTCCATGCATCCCTCCATGATCTCTTCGTTACCCTGACGATTCGACGTGACAAAAACGACCTCAGCCCTCCACGATGCGTATATCTCCCTCACAAGCCGCATTGTATCAGGCCGCCCACCTACGACGGCGCATTATAAGTCCAAAACATATTGGACGAATTGGGGGGCGATACATACCTTGGAACTTACTATCCCAAATCGTTATGCGCTCACGACCCATATGACGACGGATGAGCCCCGAAATAGTGGGCCCAAATGTTTTTGCCTGCTCAGAACCGATCCATATTAGATACCTAGAGAACTCGTGACCGTCGTATGACCTATGTGCGGAAAATCCCTACCAGTCCGAGTTCTAGGTATGTAATTCAGTCTGATGACAGGTATCACATGAGGTAAAAAACAAGCGTTGACACACCTGGAGGCACGTGGAAAGGGCTGAGCCAATTCCTGACCCCGTGCATACGTAAATTCCCCTGCGGTAAAGAGAAGATGTGTTCGAGAATCCGGCAAACTGAAGTAGTGATCTGTAGCATCATATATTCACACTATCTTGAAAACGTACCTTGAGCTGGCGTGTCCAGAGATGGGTCGGCGGATTGAGGACGAGACTTCGAGTGAAGTCGCCTTTCACTCCACAAATTAAATAGTGATATTTAGCTTGTGTTCCCTCTCTGAGAAAGTGGCTAAGTACCAGAGGCACCACCCACATCATCGAGAAAGGAAACATACGATACGATGCCGAATGCATGATACTCCATGATAGCCGATCGTGATATTCGGGAGAGGAGGCCCTGTTGCATACCCCGCTCAAAACGGATTACCGCTATCTTTGGCGAAGGCTACCAGGCCAATTAAAAACAGGAAAAACAGGGAGGGAATGCATACTAACCACCTCTACGTCTACCTTCACCTTCCGGACAGTAAACCAGGGCGTAGAAATGCTATGAAGGTCAGAATTAGTCGCATCGCTCGCAAGTTGACGGATGTACTCCGTACAAAACAGTCATGCCTAGGCAGAACCAGAAGCCCTGCTTATTCGCAATAACGTCGGATACGGAATTCCATGATTGAGTAGTCGTATCGTAGCTGTAGCTTAATATCACGAAAATCCATGCTGTAAAAATGGATCCATCATTCAGAGTTCAACCTTGAGCATCCGTCACTTACTAAATATGAGTCCAAGCCACCCAAGAAACCGGTGATGTCGCTCGAACATGCTGTTAACACGGTTTACGTCTGAAATTCGAGATTTGAAGACCAGAAACATACTTATGGTGTCTATTGCGGATCCAAGGAAGCGCACTTCCAGTGCATACTGCCAGAGCAACGCTTGTCACAATCCCGATGATAAGTATCGCGTCTGGATTGTCCTTGTGGTGCTCGAATATTACGGTCACACGGTAAATGAGCCACCCAAAACCAGAGACTGCACAACCCGAATGGATTCCACCGATATGTTGGAGCGTGGAAGTACAACCAAGACGAAACCACAAGGGGGTCCACTGAGTTGTCAGAATGCGTGAGACCCGTGAAGCGAAGTAAATATTCCGCGCACCTTCGCAAATAGCTTATTGACCAATAGATAGAACAGTCGTCCGAACAGCTCGTTTCGAACAAGGATTGCTGTAAGAAGATTGCCCAGGACCAATGCATCCGCGTAGTTCCGGGGATACGGCCATACATCCATGATTGCAACAATCAACCCGGCGATATTAAGCAGAACGATGAAAGTAAAGAATTTTCTAATGATAATATCATCAGGCATCATTGACTGAACTGAGAAGAGAACATACCGGTATGTGTTAAACCATAATCGAAACCGTACCCAGCACGAAGCATTTTGCCCAATACGCTGGACTCGTCTACGTTCCTTCACGGGAGACGGTGCGATGACGACATGCTGTGATGTTCTTCTTCCCGTTTTCCCATCCCGAGGACCCGGGGATAGTGTAATTGGCTTAAAAGAGATTCTGAAATCCGAGCCCACACCTCCTTTCTCAAGGTCACCAACAGCATCCGATGGGGAAACGACGACAGACGAGGTACGGTAAAATGAGAGCACTCGTGCCAGTGATTCTCGCAAGGACTAACGAAAGGAAAATGGCGATAAAGCAAGGTTTATTGAGCTAATTCCGCTTAGAATGTGGTGATCTATGCAACTCACCCATCCTGGAAGAGCGATGGCAATGTGAGGAGCTCCGGAGAAAATGCGGGGCGTTTGAGTATTGTGAGCGGTATTCATGCGAGCGGTGTTCATTCTCTGGTACAGTGGCACAGGAGGCAAATGAGCCAGGGGAATCTTGCAGCATCTTGTACTATGCGCAATTAGGGGATACGCATAGTTCTTTCCATTCACACGCAGACCCTAGATGCATGTCGCACAGCCATTTGAACGCGCAGGAAAGGCGTTGAGGCTGCATTGTAACACCCGTATCTGGCATTTGCCGCTGGCACGCATCAACAGCACGGCAGAGCACGTGCCGCCACTTCCCCACAATAGCACTTCCACCATCATAGAGCATTAGAGTGGCGGTTAATTGTATCTAATTCCACCACTCGGGGCCTGTCTTCTTTTCCAACTAACAGCACACGCGTTGTTGCGACCCAATGTGCTGTGTTATTCCCATTAACCACGGGGACTACCACGAATGGAGACAATGACGTTCAAGTTCTTGATTGAACACGGCGCTCGATCGAAACTCCAATGCTTGTGCATGCAGGACGTCTGTTGACACCATCTTCCGGCCGTGAAGAAATGATTCTGTGCCCTGTACCTTACGTCCATCACGTCTGTCTGAGACTTCACCGAGGTGCGCTCAACACCATGCCCAAAAGGTGTAATTTTCACCTCCACGTCATGACTAGGCCCAATACCGTCCCTGTGCCCAATGACACGGACTGACATCCGACGACAGTCCCCTCTACAATGTCATGGTATGCATATATGTTGAAAATCAGTACGCCAGAGGGACACTTGGGCACGCGCAAACCAGCCCAAGAGAACTGATTTTTAGATACAATAGGGCAGATTTAATAGCGTTCATATGTAAAACGCTAGCCCGACGTAGCTAAGTATTGGAAACTCCACCAGTCTTTCCTTACTCTAGTCCCGTACTCTAGACATTTTATACAGTACAGTACAATACCAGTATCGTGATCCCTCTCCGCCGCAGATAAACCGAGGAATATTTTGGCCAACTACAGTACTAACTTACAAGATATAGCTCAGGTAGGCATATAATTACGTCACCTCGTTGGTCCATTGACCCGTGAGTAAGATAAGTAAGTAAATATTCATAAATGTAGCAAATGACAGAGGGGATGCGGTACAGTAGGGAGAGATTTGAGTTGTGTAGTAAAGAGTCAATGGTGAGCTTTGAAGTGGTGCTGTACCCTGGGCCTCTAACTGAAGTCTGGTGCTGATTCCGAGTCGTCCACGTGTTAATACACCATGCGGTGCAGAAGCTCGAGCTAGGATATGCTACCAGATCGCGGTACCGGTTGCTCCTTCTAGGTGTCCCCTCTCAGCACCATCGTGCTTTCTTCAATGTCTGCGTTGATTACACTCTCATTTCCGCGATGCGTCATGGCGGTTGTTCCTTCAGAATCCTTCTCCATCGGCATACAGTACAGTAACCATCAACTGTCACTGTGTGTTCTAACTCCAAGTTTCGGCCGATGGATAAAAGTTCAAAACTATTTGTTCTAAAACGCCACTCTCCTCTCCCGAAATTCCGATGTGGATCCCCACTGTAAAGTCGATGACGTTGCACCTCATACAGCGCAGCCTCCGGGAGTTTCATCGAAATTGTCCGGCAATAGCGAGATCATCGGGGCCATCATCGGGGTTTATGCACCCTCTTTTATCAGTCAGCGCGTGTAAAACACGCATGGCCACCACTACGGCCACCCTACGCCGATACAGGGTCAATCTGGGGGGGTTGTGACGTCCCGGGGAAGTTCGGCCTAATCATGATGACACGACAAAATTTTCTCAGGCGCTCCGATGACTACGACGCGACTTTCATCCAGTCACGTAAATCAGGGGTGATCAATAAACACACAGACGAGCGCTGATGATGTATGCGGGAGTATAGTATTGTATTCAACAGTAAAATAATAAAAAATTACAGATACGCAAATCGCAAGCAGACCAAACACCAACGAAAGCATGAGCGGTGTCGCTTAGGAATCCATCGCCCCCGCCCCCGCGATTGAAATGCTCCTTCCTAAGCGTTTCTTTTTAGATCTAGGCACAGTACTTGAGTTTTCCTCCATCGTACGGCTACGTTTCATCCCTTTGCGCGTGCTACTTCGTCTTTTTTTTGTCTCTTGCTCCTCCTCATCGCCTTTAGGATCATCGTCGCTGGGTTTGTATGCCGCAGCATCGCGATTGAGTGCCTTCCGTCTACTTCTCCGGGCCCCGGCGGGTTTGCTGCTAATTGTCGGCTCCTCCCCTGGCAATGTAGGGCGCTCCGGCACAGCAGAGTGGTCCAACTCTCCATCAGTGAAAGTGCTGGAGGGAGGTGGATTTATCTCCACAGCAGAGAGTTTGGGCCGCTTCGTTGGTGGTGCTTCTCCCTGGTAATCGCCATCGTCAGGGTCGCTCAAAACGCTGTCCCCATCATTGGTGCGAATGATGCTCCCGTCCCGAACAGAACCGCTCCCGACTGACTCAGAAGCTGATTGGTCTGTGCCACGATCCTGAGAAATTTCAGATAACCGAGGTGAATACTCTCTGGCCAAGGGACCACTGCTCGAAATGGATTGACGTCGAAACTGGCGAAGACTTCCCAAAGCACCTGTCTTGCGGCGCTTCTTGGGCTTCTCCTCTTCGCTCGGTAGGTAGAAGATTTCTTGCTGTTCGCGCAGCAAGTCGACACCTACCAGTTGTCGCAAAACACCAACAAGGTACGGGTTCAAGTCGAGGGTCTCGACATTAGGGAGCATATGCTTGTGATCTTCATGGGTTGAGAAGCCCTCGTCTTTGATGTCTTCGCCATCCATAAGCTCTCCGTCGCCGAGAGCACAGCCGGGAACGACGAAGTATGCGCGCAATCTGTCCCCCCCTCGAGGCAAGCTTATTTTGTGAAAACGGCAGTTCGAGCGTGTCACAGGAGAGTTTACGCTAGGCGCTCGCCTCAAGGATGGGCTTGATGGTTCATAGGTGGGTGGCGGAGATTTCGTTTTCACTTGTTCCGACCGCGTACCTTTGTGAGGATCGGTAGATGAGGCTGGCGATAGAGGTGCAGGCCGGTCATGACGGTGCAGACCATGGGAATGTATGAGTGGTATCACTCTGCCAAGACCTGACGTCGGTGGAGAAGCCCACGATGCATCTCCTGATGCCGATGAAACTACGGATCCCGCGCGAGACGTAGTGTGAAGTATACGGTACACGGTTCTTGTACCGGAGCTCGCAGAAGCAGTTTCGCTGACACCATCGTCTACCGGGTCCGCGTCAACGTTGGAATCAACACATTCTGCCGCGGCTCTCTCGGATGTTGCAGTCGTTCTACGGGATGACGAGACAGGACCTTTCTTCTTCCCACCCTTCATGACAACGCCAGACTCGGATCGGGTTTTGCGAATTGATCCAGGGTTGGGATCTCTCCGTTTGCGTTTGAGAGCTTGAGCTTCCCTTTCAACGCTCGCCTTTACTTCAGATTGCACAGAGGTGGCGAAATCCCCCTTTCCTTGGGCGACTCCATCCTCTGCTGTCGGGCTGTCCTGCAAGACAAGGGTGTCGACAGGTGAGCCTGGAAAAGTCTCTCCCACAACTTCTGGCTCCTGTCTGTGAGCTGAAGCACTAACAGGTGAGGGAAATTCAATACTAGAATCCCCCAGTGATGCCCCAACTAAGCTCACCTCGTTAGATGACCCGACATGGTCTCCTTGGGGCTGAGAGTCTCCTCGGTTATTTCATTCGCAGTGATCTCGTCATCTTGTTGATGAACGATGGTCTGATGGTGATTTTTGGCCCCATTGACAGAAGAGTAGTCCGGATCGGCTTCTCCATCAGCGTCTTCGTCGCCTCCGGCTGGACTTGGGGGCCCTAGGCGGCGTTCACTACTGGGATCCAGGACTCTAGGATGTTCGGGGGACCCCTTGAGCGGAATTCTTGACGATTCATCGCTGGCGAGCGTGCTATCCTTTTTTGGCAATTGGGATACAGAAAGCTCCGCTGATCCACGGCAGGAAAGTAAAAAGATTTTGTCGGCACTTTCGACAGCGTCGATTGCCGGGGTCTGTGCATCTACACCCGCAGTACCAATCCCTTCGTGGCGCTTATTGGGCGACATCAATTGCGATGGCTCGATAAGGTCATTTACGTAGGTAACGTTATCCTCAGCGTCACCACTGTCTTTGTATCCTGTGATTAAACACTCGATAGACAATGGATCGCCCTCAGGTTCCAAAAGAATTGAGGCAGTCATTGGACCGTTATCCTCTGGGGTTGTCGGTGTTTCGGCTGCATCTTCCTCTAGTTGTACCGGTGTATCACCCTCGCTTCTTTGTGCTGGGGTGAATAATCCGCTGGTTCCTGAGCTTATCTGAGAGGAATCAAGGTCAAGGACTCGCAGGATGGCTGGCGGAATGACGGAAAGCCCAGGCGCATCAGGAGTGTCAGCGATAACGGGCGAGTCTCCCGGAACGGGATCAGGAACTGAAGGGTCGGCGACAATTGGTGCTGGAATATTCGGAACTGTCGAGGAGAACTCTGCTTGGGATGCATCATTGATAGGTGCTTGTTGAGACGGCCACTGTGTTGACGGTACAAGGTACATGTGTTTCTCCGAGGTGATAGGACTGGCAGTACTTTCAACTGATGAAACTACCGGTAGAGGAATTGTGGTATCCCCATTACGAGAGGATTCGATCGTGATCTCGGGTTCCTATGTACCATTAGCCCGCGATACGTACATGATGAATCGTACCCACGTCAGTCAAACGGCCATCGGTCTTTGGCTCCTCCACGTCATACCACTGGATTTTCTCGGCCACCTCAGCTAAATCCGGAGAGGAAATGGAGTGTGTATCGCCAAAATCCTCATCAGGGAGAAGAAACGGTGACTCGAACTTGACTTCTTCTACAATATATCTCGGGTAGTGAGTGGAGAAATCCGCGTCCCGGGAAATACCGTGTGGCGTTGCGGTAGAGACTGAAGCCTCTACCACATTATCCGGAACAGATATCTCGCTGGAGAAGATGTTTTCTATGTCCTGAGAATGCCAAACATTTGTTGTTTCGACCTCGGATTGTCTTGCCAGCGAACCGGGTGACACGGGCACTTGACTGCGCCTTTCAGAGGGTTCTCGCTCAAAGTCTGCAAGTAGGTCTTCTATGGAATGATGTCGCAATTCAAATTCTCCAATGGGCTGACCTGGCGCTGGTGAAGGGGTTTCAGAGGGGGGTGAAGATACAGGAAGATCTCCAAAGCTATCTGTGTCTGCTAATTGAAAAGTAGACGCTATAGGCCAAAAGAGTGAGCGGGTGTGGGTTCGGCAGTATCACGTATCGAATGGACTACGCACCGTTGAGCGTCCTAGGGTTCGCTACTTTGAATAATGTCAAGGCAACAGCCTTTGCCACATCATCCGCTATCTGACTAGACACCATCTCTTGAAGTTCGTCCTCTTCAGACATGTCATCGATATCCTTGCGCCTGCCAGAGTCGCGCCAGTCATCCCTAATATCAAGGTCGCTTGTTCCGAGAGGCAAGAGGTCTGAGAATTTCCCCTCCTCATCACCATCATCGTCAGCGTGTTCGTCGTCAGGGGGTAGAACCGAAATTGTCTCCTGCATTTGGCCAGCGTCTCGACCTTTGGTTGCTAAATTGTATTTCGTTGGGCACGCAGTGGAGATTTCTTCGCCGGTAATTCTTTCCCTGATAACATCCACACCCTCGATGCTGTCGACCACATTTGCCTCGGTGTCTTTGGCAGCGTGGACAGTAACGCCTACAGATGTCTTAGACATAATAATTACAAATGAGGGAGCAACAAACCAACGGCTGCGACAGGGTCGTAATACGATCCCACAGCTTGGTCACCAATATCTTCCTGGTTGTTGACGGAGGTAACGGCATTGCCATACTGGAGCAACTCATCAACATCATCATCATCCTCTATGTTGTGTAGTTTAGGTGAAGGGGATGTGGATGTGGATAGAACGCTTGGGGAAGGGGAAAGTCGGCCTTGGTGGGCACCTGCGTTGGACAAAGTTGGAAAATCCGGTACGACAGAAGGACTTGTGCTACCAGCAAGGGGTGTGAGACGATTGGGTGTGAGGCCGGGTGCTAGCCGGTCACCCCCAGAATTGTAGTCTTCAGCAAAAGTACGCGGTCCTTCCCTAAGATCGACGAGCTCCACATCGACGGTGACGACAATTTCGCTTTGAATGGGAAATTCTACATATTTGCGGACAACGTTTGGCTGTAGAGACTGACAGAAAATGGAGCTCTAAGACGCACCGTCATTAGTTCCTCTCTCCTTCGGCACTGCCAAGTTTCCGTCACTGTCATCCTCACAAAATGCATCCGTATTTCTGGGAGATTGCAGCTCCTCATATCCGATATGGGGAGCTTCAATATCAGAGGGACCAGCAACCTCTTGATTCTGGCTAGAGTTTTCGTTTGACGAAAGTGCTACGATGTTCTGTGTAGTTGTCCCTGGCCACCCAGAACCTGCTTCTCCATTTTCATCTAACCCGGATTCTGCGTAGTCAGTCTCACCACCGCTGTCCTCCCGAACGCCAACGTCTGAATCTTCCGAAAGCACAGTGCCGGTTTCAAGGCTGTCGACAACCTCTTCTTCCTCGGAATCTGAGTCGGATGACAGTTCAATCGGCTGACCTTTGAAACCAAGTCCGGGACCTTCGCGAGGATCGCGTGCCTTTCCCTTAGCTCTTCGTGATGCTATCTGAGCAAAGGAGTCTTCCAAGGCACTCTCGTCATCGCAGGCCTCAGACAACGCTGGTGATTGAGCCCGCCGCTCAGAACTATGGCCCTCACCGGGAATTGTATTCCAACTGCTGCTAGGGCGAGAGGGCAAATCGACCTCAGCCTCTACGTCATGGCTAAGTGCGTTCTTCAATGCGCCAGTTATATCTCCGATCCAGGCGTCAAAGTCGGGTTGGGTGAATCTGTCGTAGGGATTGAAGACAGGTGGTCGGAGAGAAGCTCGGGCGCGGGCTAATTGCGTTGTAGGGGAAAAATGAAGTGACCGCGAGTGAGAGTGAATACTCCAAGCTTCTCCCATGATGAGAAATGGCTGGTCGAGGTTAGTTTGAGGGCAGCGGTGGTTTTGCTCTTTCAGTTGACCGTTAAAAGATGAGATGAAAACGCTGCCACACCGTGTCTATGTCACGTGCACACGCGTCCTCGGATATATGACAAATTTCGTCTTCTCCACGTCCCACGAGTATGGTGGGTAATTCCTCTGAAAAAGTCGTCGTTTCTGAACTCCTGCCAAGGGTAAAGCAAAGAAAACAAGAAAATTCGCTGCTGTGAAGCGCTTACTGAATCCCAATGACATTCGACTGTAGGTTTCGAATGCCTGTCATTTAATTAGCTTACTTAGCCCCCTGATAGTAAAGAAAACCAACTGAAGCAGAAAAAGAAGGAGCAGGAGGAGAAGGAGAAGGCCACTCGTCGCGTGTACGCTCGCCCAGCCCGTCTTTCACTTATTAACCAATAGTCCATTCAGAGCACCAGTTGCTTCTTCGCTTTTCCTCAACCACAACACAGCCCTTATTCCACCCTACCGTGTCCTTATTGACACCAATTTCATCAACTTTAGCCTTCAAAATAAGCTTGAGCTCGTCGGTGGTATGATGGACTGCTTGTATGCGAAGTGTAGGTGATTTGGCATTTCATTTGCTTTTCTCACTATGCCGTGCAGGTATACCGTGCGTGACAGATTGCGTGATAGCCGAGCTTGAGAAGCTTGGACAACGTTACCGCCTGGCTCTGCGGTATGTTTGCGCATACACTCTTTCCTCTCCGTGCTTACTCTCCCCAAGCGTGGCCCGTGATCCCCGCTTTGAGCGTCTTCCTTGCTCCCACAACGGGACCTATGCTGACGATTGTCTTGTGCAACGGGTCACTGCCAATCGCTGTTTCATCGTCGCCACTTGTGATCGCGAGCTCCGCCGACGGATACGCAAGATTCCTGGAGTGCCATTGATGTATATTGTACGGAGACGTTACGCCATCGAGCGACTGCCAGACCAGGGTGCTCTAATATAATGCCTATATCTTACCTGATTGCTGTACGTCGTTCCATCGGGCGATGATCCTGTTCTCACTCATCGATTCAATCGATAGCTGCACTACTGTCTGTTTTGAGTCTGTGGCGCTTCTCTCCACGTGATCACCGCGGAGTCGTCTCAGCTTGTGATCTAGTTGCCCATGGGGCACTCCTGGTTTTGTGCGTCGTGCTGTTTCAACACCAATAAGATACAAGCATTTTCTGATCCACGTTCGTCACGTTTCCAACGTTCGCCCGTTATCTATTGGTGTCGTGTGGGGGCCCGGCGTCTCATGATCCGGCCAAGACGATTCATTGCATCAAACCATCCCACTGGTCTCATAATTACGGTACTCGTCGGCCGAGCTCTGTAGATACGAGTGAATTGCCATTTTCATGGGACCGTTTACCTCGTTGGCTTTGGCTTATGCTTGCCTCTGTAAATCTTTACATTCGATGTGATAGATGGAGGCTCCAGTTCTCTGCTTTGTCCAGCCCCATGGCCTCCAGCGCCCGCAGAAACCATTCTTGTCGCTTATATGATACATCTCGATGTTCCGAAACCTTGGCTTGATGCTTTGGCCTTGTTATTCAGTAATTTGAAGGTATTGTTACTCTGGCTATGTCCGCGCCGCTTCCACCTCTGCTGCTATCTTAGTTTCACATGGCCATAGTCCCTTTCGGACGCAGAACGTTAAGAACCCTGATG
>Ga0137362_10000948_pt1 | contig 17013 bp, 13 predicted proteins | sample MadtaG_2_FD_104801 | JGI IMG/M metagenome (GOLD analysis project Ga0137362, IMG submission 104801) | Vadose zone soil microbial communities from Angelo Coast Range Reserve, California, USA - Mad1_100_16 metaG | ecosystem: Environmental > Terrestrial > Soil > Vadose zone | place: USA: California... | reverse complement strand
GTTCGAGGAGGCGTTGCGAGAGGCTGGGTTTGATGTTCGTGATGAGGAGGTCGAAGTTGAGGTCGAGGTCGGGACGGATGCGGAGGGTGAGGAGGGCGGACAGAGGAACTTGAAGAGTAAGCGGACAACGAACGGCGCTGCCAAGGGTCGCCGGAGAGCGAATGCGCATATCGAGAGAGACGAGTTGTAAAGTCTATTCTGTTGAACTCTATGATGCAACTACGACATTTGCGCCTCTGACCTTGTAGCGGTTCTTAATGATACACACGATGGCGACTAGACCCTAAGCTGCTCTCCACGTTGCTCAACTCCCCGGAGATCTATTCTATCTCGAGACACTCCGAGCAACCTCCAAGATGTATTCAGCCCATGGGATCCGGGTGGTTTATTTATAATTACAAAGGCGGCCACGGAGTCTAGTAGTATTGGTAGATAAGCCAGGACCTATACATAGAAGGGAAGAGTTGGTAGCCCAAGACGATGAATGAATGGATGAGCGAGAACATAATGCAAGGTGTGAGTGCAGCAGAGGCAGTTGGGCTTGGGACGGCGAGGCAATAATGTTACTAATCCATGCTGACCCTGAGGTCGGGTGCTCGTCCGGTATGTGACAGCAAGTGGAAACAACTGTGAGTTGATGAATGCACGGAAAGACAGACCAGGGAATGAGTGAGCACAAAGGAACAGTGAGCAAAATGGAAAGTTCATCAAAGAGTGAAGAAAGAAAAACGGAAGGATGTGATGAGGATATATATATAATGAAGTGTATGGGATACGTGAGCGGTCTCAGTGCTAGTGCTAGAAGAATCGTCGCTTGTGTGCCTTCTCTTCTACGGTCACCTTGATGTGCGCGTGGTCAGGTTTCGCATTGGGCTTGAGCGTCGAACACGCCTTGATACTCTTAAGCCATGCATCGCCGTCATCTTCCTCATCTGCACTCAGGTCATGGTCCTGACACACCCCAGGTGGCGTATCAACACCGCGAGGTGGTGATGAACGGTCGCCGTGACGGTGGCACCCGCAAAGCAGGCCTGAGGTCTTTCCACGACCCTTGAGAAGGTCCGTGAGGGTGCAGCGCGCGTCGGGCTCGACGAATAACATGCGACGAATAGCCGGCCGCGTCTCGCGCGGAAGGAGGAGGAAGATGGATTCTGCGCTGCCAATGCCGCCGTTGTAGGTTGCCACTGATGCCGTGCTGTCCGCACGGGGGCGGTATGTAGATGGCCTCGTCACCGGGGTAGGAGTAGACTCTTCGCTGACATCCTGTGCGATCACCTTCGCATCACCTTCGAATTGGAAACCCTCTTCCGGTTCCTGGACTGCGGAAGAGGCGGTATCAGTCTCTGATCGATGCAAGAGAACCGGGGATATCGGCCCATGAATGGTAGTGGCTCTAGCTCTCGTTGGCTTGGCCACGGGAGTGGACATCAATATATCCTCTGGGGCTACGTCGACAGTAGAGGGCGATCGTGGTACGCGGCTGGCACCGATGTGAGTGTGGAATGCTTGATACGTAGGACTGACAGTTGGTGAGGATGGAAGAGACTCGGTCGAACCAGCCGGACGCGCAAACATTTGGACAGACGGATCAAGCTGCTCTGTACTATCCACGTGCTGTATGAAGACATGGGGAATGACAGGAAGGGTAGCCACGGAAAAGGAACGAGCTCCGGAATTCCCCGGACCAAACTTAGTCAACGGGACATTATGATGGGTATCAGAGAGCCCCGAGTCGTCGGATGTGTGAGTGCAGAGCGTAAAGTCAGTTTCGATACTCTCTCGAAGAGAGTTTGTCTCAAATGCGCTCAAACCTGATTCGGCAGAGGTAGCGGACACATTGCTACTGGACTGACTGTCCTGGCATTGGCTGTTGGAACCGAGCAGTGAGGTGGTATTACTTGAATCGACGGATGCAGGTACGGACTTGTATGGTCTGGGTGGTTGTGCTGCTGATGAGGAATCACCCCCATGAACGGTTCTGTCGTTCCGATGTTTGCCGGGTGGTGGGGAAGCTCTGGGCTTCGGTTTCTGACACAACTCGGGGTGCGCGTTGACAAAGGCTCGAAAACTGGGGTCGGCCTTGGCATCCGGGATCTTCCATGGGAAACGACGGAGGATCATGCACATGAAGATGATGGCAACACTCCATACGTCAGTCTTGCGCGGGTCATAGTTTTCCTGGGTGATGACTTCCGGCGCTAGATACGGGTCGGAACCGACTATGCCGGTCGCCCTTTGGTGAGCTTTTCCAGGATAGTGGAAGACAGTGGCCGTGCCAAAATCGATGAGCTTGACGACATTATTCGTTGTCATGACGCAATTGTCGAGTTTGAGATCACGATGTGCTAGCCCCAACTCGTGCAAATATTCGACACCATCGCAGATTTGCCTGAACACGCAATAAATCTCTGGGCGACACATCTTGCCAGACATGACCACGCTGAAGAGGTCGTATGGCGCATATTCCATAACCTGAAATGTAAAAGGGCGTAGAAGTTGAGATGACGAGTCATGTGGAGGTTGATAACCTACTTCGTAATAATGGCCATGGTCACAAACAATGTCGACCGTTTCGATAATATTCGGGTGTTTGAGTGTAGAACCGACGCAAAATTCTGCGGTGACTTTCTTCTGGTACTCCTTCTCAGACTCGCCCGTGCGCTTGGGCCTAAACTCTTTTACGGCAAATATATGACCACCGTTTTTGTTACTGGCCTTTATGAGGCGAACTGTACCACCTGCACCAGAACCAAGGATGCGACCCCATTTTCCGTACTTCTTGGAAATGTGAGCTTGGGTAGCCTCGGAAAGGGAGTTAACGAGGTGTGGTGGACGAGAGGGTGTGTTGAAGCCTGAGGCGCGCAAAGGAGTGTGATGTGAATGGTGAGCATCGGGGGCGGGCGACCGCGATCGTAAGCGACCTGCGCGAGACGAATGACTGGGTGACGGAGACCGGCTCGGTTGGTGATTCTTAGTGGCTTTAAGAGCCTTGTCTTCCTTGGCATGATGTTTGTCTTTCCGCATAAGTGCCGCAAGTATGTGCTCCTTGTGGGCCTTCCCTTCTGGAATGTGGGATTGGGTGGACGAGTCCACGTTGTGGTTTGACCTAGAGGGACTTGGTGGTCCGGTGGAAGACTGAGGGGATGGACGTGTAGGTGGAATGTTTGCGCCATCCGCCGAGATACCAGAATCCGAGTCGGGACCACAAACGGGGTCGGCTGAGGAGCTCTGGGTCTCTGTGGGGGTCTCTATGGTAATCTCAACTTGGTCCGCTGGGGGGGGAGGAGCGTAGAAAGTAGCCGAGTGATGTTGGTTATGAGGATGAGGCATATGGTTGTTCAGAAAACGCTTGAGATCACTAAGTGGGCCGGAGGAATGTTTGGGAGCTTTGACCGCAGGGAGTGGTGGATGTTGCTGGACTGCGGAATGTTCTGAAGATGGGGTGGAAACGGGAGCGTTTGACACGACGGCTGAGTTGGACAGGAAATGGATGGAGCGGCGAGAAGTGAAGCCGAGCTTGGAAGTCATGGTTGGGTGCTCTGATGTAGGGGAGCCTGGTTGAGAGGGAGTACTTCCGGGCTTTAAGAGAGAGGGTGTCCTGGAAGAATGTTTTGAGGGAGCCTGGGAAAGAGATTATCAGATGATTGTGGTTGACTAAAGATACGAAAGTGGAGAGAAAGCTAAATACCTGCCCAGACGTGGAAGACGGTTGTGGCGGAGGGGGAGGTGCATCATCGTGGGATGGGGAGGTGCCGTCCATGATGACGTCTAATGGCAGAGGGGGAGGACGGGGGGACAATGTGGGGAAAGGAAGTCTATCGGAGAGAGAGAGAGGCTCGAGAGAGCGAGCGGAGAGCATTGGGAGGTGGTGGTGGAGGAAGGGAAAGAGAGATGAGACGGGGGAGGGAAGGGATATTCGTATCGTCACCTCGATTACAGATAGTTCGGTTTCAAATCGCAATTACTCTGCCCCGCTCCGTCCCTCAACCGCGCCATTCGCACAGTTTCTTTGGCCGCAGTGCCACAGGCAGCAGACGCTCCCCCTCTCGGCAGGTCCGCGTGGCCATTAAAAAGAACGTTCTTTGGATTCTTGTGATGCCACTGATGGTCTCAATGGCCCTGTCCCTGTGAGCGATTGTATCATTGGCTCTCTTCAACCTCTCGTACATGCAGGCGCAACGCCAAAACGACCAACCCTGTGCATCCAGTCCGGCCTGATCGTCGTCCATTGATACTGGCATGTTAGGGGACTCTGCATGCATGTTTATTCGTAATTCCCGACATGCTACATAATGCTACATCTACATGTCACTGGACAAATGTATTCTCACACTCCCTCGCATGGCGCCGCTCAACGCTTTGGGTCCTGTCACCGTAATAATTTTTCTTTTATGTTCCACCGCATGCCCTGTTCACAAAGTCCGGCAACGGTTTAGTGTACCATGCTGGCTGCGCGCCAAATTTTAGACCGAAAGAAGGGGGTTTGCCGAAATATGATGGCCTACACCCACACGTCTACCATCAATCACAGAATGTCACGCTCCACACAAAGAACTTGTTAATATCTGGTTGATTACTGGCCATAGATAAGTCTGCATCCGGGAGGGTTGTGCACGAATCCAGACCCTCTAATCTAACCGCCCCGCGGAATACTTCAATTTTGCGGGGAGAACAACTAGATTCCGATCCCGATCCTTGTGCACGTCCTGTGATCGATAAACAGTAGATTGCAAAATCCGAGTGGATTTGAGGCTATCCCCCCAAACTATCCCTAAACACTGCTTCAAACAACACTATTCGACCGTGACGCTCCTCATTCGGTGGTCACAGTTGTGCCCCAACACAGACCCGGTTATTGAAGTACAGTAGTTTAAACGATTTACACAGTACAGGGAATACAGTAGTACCGAGATCTGATAGGGTGTCGAATAAATATACCAAATCAGTGGAATCAGTGGTGGGGGTAGGGAAACGATAGTGTGTCAGCAAATGGCAATTGGAACTCGCCCAATGGTGCTGGCGCAAGGCACGCAGATACCATAGATAGATGTAAATGTTTCCAACCCCTTGCGCCTCTTGTCCCTTTTCTGAGCCTGAGAGCGCGTACGTATCACGAGTGCAGGGTCGATTCGCACGAAGGTGAAACTCAAGACGAACGAATAACGAATCGCCAGAGACTTTTGAATTTTGTCCGAGCTTCTATACATGGAGCGGCGCGGAGAGACCCTTACTCCGATCGGGAGGAAGGAGAGAGCTACAACAGTATTTCCTTCCGTTGTACTGCCGTAGAATTGGGGTACTGTACAGTACAGTATGGCGACGGACGCAACATAAATAGAACAGCGAGCAAACTAAAAAAAGAATAAGAGAATGAATGAACGAAAATCTGATCGCGGCATCAAGGCACGGATAGTGGCAAACGGCATGATAATAAATTAATAACTTCAAGTCTCACAGAAGGTACACAGGTACAGTGACAGTAGTACAGTACAGGTAGACCAAAACCAAACGAAATGGAATGACAACAACTACAGATGGTGGGGTCGGAACCGGCTAATCGGTCGATCGGCAATCCACCTACAGCCACACGAAATTGAAAGTTGTGTCGGGCGGGTTCGGACGAGCGAATCGACGAGGCGATCCCATACGTGGCATTCGATCACTCCTTTTGCTGCTGGAGACAGTATCCCCGCGCCATTGCCAGCACTGCACTGGTGCTGTGGACCTCGCTCACACACACACACGTGGCCTCAACACACACCACCCACTCATCATCGATGCATCACGCATCACATCGTACCGAGTCGCTCCTCGTTCCTCCGACTCGGACCATGCGTTGGAGCAGAGGAGAGATTCCCCGTTCAGAAAATAATTCCTCAGTTTTTCCCAAAACTGTATCATTTATGACGTGTGTGATGTGGGTGGCCAGCCCGGCCTCCGTCTGACGTCTGACTTCAAAGGTTTCTCCCACACCCACACACACGCGCGCAGCACAATACTAATAATTTAATTTTTTTTTACTCTGCCGATGGAGTCCAACCCTTTTTCCCTCCTGTTCCGTATCTTCGCGAGCTTCTCGCCTTTGCCCGGCTCATCCGATTGCGGTTAGAATGGTTTTGCCCCTCCGCCGTCTGGGGCTCAAGCGCCCAAACGTCAAGATCGACAACATGGGGCAACTGATGTGATGCTGTGTGCCATGGGTGCCACTGGCTCGCACTTGTCTTTTTTTGTCTTCTCCTCTCTCTGCGCCCTATCGTGCTGAACCACGGGTCAGTCAGATCAAACCAAAATTTTTAGATCCCGGGCTTGGCGCCCTCACTCACCAAGGACCGCCGATAGCCAATAGCCAATAGCCAGTGTACAGTATCAAATTCGAAGCGCTCCAGTTATCACAAAATTTGCTACACAAATCTTTCAGACAGAGACAGAATCCCTGTTGTTGAATTGGTTCGATATTTAATCGTTGGCCTTGGGAATACAAGTGGGATGCAACTAAACAACCGGGCTGGGTTTCAAACTGTCCATCATCGGCTGTCATCACCGACGAGGACTATCCCATCTCGGTTTCCCCGCAGGCGGAACTGAAACAATCAAATCAACGATCCTGCTTTGCTTCCCCCTTTCTTGGAAAGAGGATGCTCAGAAAGGGGGAATGGGCACAACTGAATGAAGTCGTTGATAGAAAAAAATTTGATCCGAGTCGGTGATCGAGCACGCGGGTGAACTGCTTGGCTGCTTGGCTCGTCGTACAATTGCGGCACAGCTACGACTAATTACACACTAGTCACTAGCGCCGCGCCCAATGCACGGACATAAACAGGCCGATCGGCCTCGACGGGGTCCCCGGGCAAAAGTGCAGCCGTAAATCTCGAACGCAAAACGTTACTCGAAGCCTGCATGCAGTAACGCTAGTCGTCCACTCGCAAGGCCCTCAGAACCTTGCTCTTCCTGCCTAGCCTTGATCCTCGGCGTCCCGTTTACGTTTCATCTCTCGAGACACTTTATGCTGAGCGGCCTCATGTCGAGCAAGTTCCACTGGGACCTTTGACACAGGGCTCTTCGATATTTCTGAAATCCCCATATATCAGCGTCTGTAACTTCATCGGGTGTACTTTGCAGCTCACCTTGCTTTAAGTCATACCTACAGACAAGCAAAACATACAAGCAAAACATCCGTCAACACCAGCACCATCTCTGGGGAGAAAACCGTAAACAACGCACATTACTTCATCGTCATCGTTTGTCAAGAACGTGATCGCCGTTCCTTGTTTACCCGCACGCCCAGTTCGGCCTAGATGGCGCGGCTTAGTCATGAATGGCCTCCCGGAGGTTCGGAAGAATGTGACAAACCTATACGATGCACGTAAGCCTCGATTGTGCTGGCCATCTGGAAGTTGATGACAAGTGATACGTCTTGCACGTCGATACCGCGCCCGGCGAGGTCCGTAGCAACTAACACGTCAGAGGAACCGGAGCGGAGTGACTGCAGCGAAGCCTCTCGTTGCTCTTGGTTCTTGCCTGAATGTAGAGTCGCAGCGCTCCACTACATGGTGGCCTGTCAGCACGTGTCACGAACAATCCTCATGAAGTCCTGGACGTACACCAGCGCGACTGAGATCTTTCGCCACCATATCTGCAGTTTTTTTCTGGTTGACAAAAACGATGATGGGAGCCTGGAACTGGCCACTGTTGAGGATTTCGAGAAGACGTTGTCTGATTAGAAAAGAAGGGTTAGTCGCCACTGTTTCGTTCATCAACAGTTGAATCTCGCACTTTTTCTTCTCATCCCCGATGACGAAATCAACACGCTGTTCAACCGTATCAACAGCTCTGCCTGCTTCACCAATCGTTATGATCGCCGGACGCTTCAGGTATTTCCGAGCAAGTCTTTCCACAGGAGCTGGCATCGTCGCTGAGAAGAGTGTTGTCACTCGCGTACGACCTTTCTTCACAACGGTCTCGCCATCGACGTCCATCTGCTCGCCCTGGTCCTCTCCTTCCATGGTCTCCGAAGGTAACTGATCCAAGATGAAGGTGAGGTCTGCCTCGAAACCCAAATGGACCATGCGGTCAGCTTCATCCATGACGACGTAGCGGCATTGAGATAGCACAAGGACGTGCCGCTCAAGAACATCCTTCAGACGACCAGGTGTGGCAATGATAATTTCCGCTCCCTCGCGAAGGTTGAATTGTTGCTCTTCGACTGCTCTCTGGGGCATGTTAGCTCCGTGCAACACAAGAGAGGATTAAGAACATACCCCTCCAACGATAGACACGCAACGGAAGCTAAGCGGCGTAGCAAACTTTCGAGCCTCCGATTCGATCTGTTGTGCCAGCTCACGCGTAGGCGCCAAGATTAGCCCATAGGGTCCTAAGTGTCTATTTTCCTCGGTAAATGGTGGCATATTTGAGATAAACGTAAGCATTGGGATAACGAAAGCCGCTGTTTTTCCAGAACCTGGCAATGGAGTCAGCACTATATTTGGGGTATACATATTAGGATAAATCTCACCTGTTTCTGCAATACCGATGATGTCTCGATTCTGTAACCCGATAGGGATGGCCTGACGTTGAATTGGGGACGGCTCCTTGTAACCGATCTGGTCAATGACGGCGAGGATTTGTTTGGGGATGTCCGACTCCCCCCATGAACGTAGTGGATGAGGTATATTACCACCTATGCCAGTGTCAGTGGGTGATAAGGACCAAAGTTAGAAATAAACAGACCCCGTGAAGCGATGCTGAAGTCTTCACGAAAGATACGCCAATCGCGCTCCTTCATTTCGTCCAAGGCTTTCTCGGTCCAATGACGATCATCGTAACCATGCTTTGCAGCCTTCCTCCGCTCCATAGCGTCAGCTAGTTGGGCATCTGACTTGGTGCCGGTTCTGCCCCCCCCATCGTCCATGCCGGCGATGTGCCCGCGGCCGAACATGACTTGCGCTCCCTGACGCTGAACTCCGATATTTGCTGATGGGTCCACAGCAAAGGTATCCTCCTGTTCATCCCAGTCAAAGACAAACTTGCGCTCGTTCATCTTGCGGATCTTGCGCTTCTTCTTGTCCACGCCAAGATATCGTGAGCGCAATGCAGCAAGGTCCTCGTCTGTCATTGCCGGGGTGAAGGAGGCATCTGGACCAGGAGTTGACGAGTTGGACGCCGGAACGGACTGGGGACCACCCGGTGACGGTGCGGAAGGATTAGCAGCAGCTTTAGCCCGCTCTGCACGAGGTCCAGTCGGGACATTGGTATACCCTGAACGTCTGTCATCATTTGGACGCCTGTCTCGGTAATCTCTTCGACCAGGTCCCCGACCGCGGTCGCGCCCCTCGCGGCTGCGATCGTGGTGGTCATCATCTATTGAAAGGACGATTGATGAGTTGACATGAGATGTAGAAAAAGAGGAAGGACAAACGTCGTGAGCCACTACTCGTCGCATGCTTGGTGTCTCTCTCTTGCCTTCGAATAATCTCAGCCTCGTGCTCGAGTTGTTCCCTGTTCTTCGAGTTCTCCTCCTCCTTTTTCTTTTCTTCTTGTATTTCTCTGGCTCGCTTCGCAATAGCAATCTTCGCACGTTCTTCCCTTGAGAGGAACTTGGGCTAAAAGGGAGAGATAAGATGACAATAAGGTATTGCGAGGATCATTTACTCACCCTAGCTGCCGCTTCACGTTCCTCTTTCTGCTTCTGCAGCAAAGATTCGATGGATAATGGTTCACTTCCGGGCGCCATTTTTGCGGTCTTACCTGGAGTTATCCCTGAAAGAGCGTTTGTGCCCTCTAGATGTAAATGGGTCAAGTCGACGCTGAACTTGGAGCTGTGATGAGGCTGGCTTTGGAATGGAGCCTGTTACATAAGCAGACTCACTGGCCAATTCCACCCAACATCGATTGATTCATTTGCCCACGATATGATAGTGTTTGTGTTGCCATATCTTACTGGTTGATGGGCGCTGAGATACCATTTATCGAACAAGCCACACGACCCCGACTAACTAATGTACTAGCAATGACTGAACCTGTGAATCGGCGTTGGCACCATCGCAGGGCATTGAGCATGGCGGTGGCCCTCGGACAGCCCGCAAGCTGTAGTATGAGGACCTTTTTCGACTAGTTGGACCGCTAGACGGGTGATCGCGGAAGGAACACGCCTAACGCGGGGCGCTGTTCCCAGTGCCCTCACAGTCGGCCTCATCATACTGTCTGTCTGATTAATTGACGGACTTCGTGAGCGGATAGAGCGCGCATGTTCGCGCTGGAAGCTACAGTAGTACTATTGTGGGGGTATGACAGTGGTATGACATTCTCGAGGTCGTATCTATTTCAGGCTGCCCACTCTTCATCGCCTTGGATACCTTCCCGTGGCTGTCAGAAGTCGTCGCAAAAGCCTAAACACCTTCGACCATGGAAAGCGCGCGGTCAACTGCGTTCACGGGCGGTAGCCCAGGCTAGGCGCTGAGCGGTAGTTAACAGGATGCACAGTATGAAATGGAGGATATAATAAAGTCGAAGACGGCTAGTCGACGTGCCGTGGAGAGCTAAGAGGTGTCTGGGTGTGAATGGTTGCGAGGCAGGGAGAAAGGCAAGTGGTGGCCGGGCGAGACACGCCTCGAGGCAGCGTGAACGTTTTCTTCCAATTCTCTTTGCCGCCTTTCCACTTGCCCTCCCCTCCCTCCTCCCCTCCCTGTCCCTTTATCTTTTCCTTTATCAACTTGCTCTGATCGCATCCCTCTCACCACCGCCCTCATGAAGGCCCTTTTCAACCGATTCAACCGAGGTCTTTCCAAGGACAAAACCAAAGATCCAAAGGACGCTGACTTATATCCTCCCTCAACCTCCTCCTACCAGAGGGAAAAACTTCCTCAACTACCTCCCCTCAGAGAATGGCCGCCCACTATGGACCAGCCTCAGCACCCGGTCGGCACACCCACCTCGATCACCTCATTCAAACCCCTTCCCGAACTTTCTTCTCGTCCACTTCCACCTATCGGCGACTCTCCCATATCACCAGCGGAGTACGTCCCAATATCTATCACACATTCCAGAGGTCCACTTTCCGATGTCGCGGAGGAGGAGTCCATCGACACTGCTGTCGTCACTCGCACGGTATCACCTCGCGCTGATCACGACCCTGCTGGGCGAAGTTTGCGCAAGACTGGGAACGGGAGCATAAGTACAACTAACGGGGCCAATGATGTCCAGAAGAAAGTTGCTTTCATCTCCCCAACTCCAACTCCGACCCCATCGAGTCTTGGTCTCGACAACCCTCCAAGAGACGACGCGTCTGCTGCAACCAAGAGCACCGTAGTGCGCTCACCGCCGATACATCCCAGGGACCCCCGTGGCTCGACATCTACTGCTGCATCTGCTTCTCGCACAGACGTTGGCTCAAGTAGAAATGGCATCTCGGCAGTTAAAGTTACTACAACACGTCCGACTCCTTCTCCCTATCTAAACAAACCAGGTTACGGAGATGGTGCCTCTATCCACCAGTCTCTCCGTTCCGGCACTCCTTTCTCCCAAAAGTCAACTGGCAGCGTTCTTCCCCCCGCTTCCTGGAGTGAGGGCGCAGAAGAAGATCTAGTAACCCATCTTGGACCTCGCGAACGGACACGACAAGAGGTACTATGGGAGATTGTCGCAAGCGAAGAAAGGTGAGTAGATCCGTGCGTCTCCTTTTCCAACTACGTTAACAACTGTCTTGTAGATATGTTGCGGAACTTATCAAGATGAAGGAGACGTTTATTGTTCCTCTGCTCCACCCGTATGCCACTTCTCCAATAGCGTCACCCACAATGCTCGAGTATGACGATATGTCACGGATCGACACTCCTGCGGAGTCACTTGAGCACTTACCAATTGCCTCTCGTTTCCTCTCACCGACCGGGTTCAGGTCTGATACACCTACCGCTGTGGATCACGCATCTCGAAGGGAAGACAAGGATGCCCCAAATATGGATAGCGAGTCCCTCAATTCAGATTTTGAAGACGACAACGACAGATTGGGAAAGGGTTTTCATGAGTCTCGCAGGGGAGGACAAGGCAACCTTAATCTTGCTTCCAAACATAATCATCCACGCTCACCTTATGGTGCCTCTCGTTCAGGTAGAAATCCCTTCGTGCCATTCCCCTCTCGCTCCCATCAGTCTCTCCCACCACCAGCCCGCCCAAATCCCAATGCAACATCTACTCAGTCTTTGGGTCGTCAGTCTTTTGTAGGATCCTCGCCTACAGAAAAGGAGCGGGATCGAGATCGCAAATCTACTTCTACCAACCCAAGTGCACGAATGTTACGGAAGTCCAGGAAAAGCCTAACCAAAGCGGACTTGATGGCCAATGGTGGCGTTGCTCCTCATCAAATACCAGACGATTTGCGACAGTGCCTCGAAGTTATCGAGGATAGTATTCTTTCCGGTCATGTTAAGCTCAGCGAAGGTCTCCGGAAACGGTACGATGAGCAATACCCTCTTGTGAGGTCCTTGGCAGACGTCTTCGTGGCCAATGTAAGATTACTTTCCACCCCCCTTTCTGCCTTGACCACCGATTCACCTTGGTTCTAGTCTCACATCCTTCGGGGTTATGCAGACTATGTTCTACATTTGGAACGGGCCCTCGAGCAAGCCAATGACGCGACCTCAACAAGTAACTCGACCAAGCGTCCAAAAAACAAGGACGCAGATGAATGGATCAAGGTCTCTATATTCCTGCGCAAATTGGAGATAGATGCTCAAGATCGTGGTGAGACCGGGCTGGCTATTTCCTTATCAAAGCCTTTCCAGCGGCTCCTCAAGTACCCACTACTGTTTCAAAACCTGCTTTTTCACACCGATCCATCTACGTTTGAATATGAGAGTACCCTTCAAATGGTTGCAGAGGTCGAGAATATCGTCCGTAGTATCGAGGATGAAAAAATTCAAAAAGAAGAGCGCGACAAGACGCGTGATATCCTCGCACGGATCGAAGGGTTGGACAAAATAAAACAACTCGCCGCCCCCAAGCCATCTCGTGTTCTTGTCGAGGAGCGAATGCTGACCCCCAGAGAGTCGAGTGACGCCCCAAAACCATATCCTCCTCCAGCTGGGACTACCAAGGCTGTCAGAGGGAAGACGTCCTTCAAACGGTTGAGCGATGTACTCCAAGGTGGTGGCGGCGTTGGTGGCAAAAAAGACATGTGGCTGGTCGTCTTCAACGATGTTGTACTGCGTTGTCAACGCACTGGTACGACTTCTCTCCCTTTGGGAAGTGCCCATTCTTCTTCAAGAACGAATTCCCTGCCCGAGCTCCAAGGAAAGTCCAAATATGCTACTACAGGCCGCCGAAACTCAACCGCGCGGCCACGGAATCTGTACAAATTTGTCAAGGCGAGCGCCTATTTCCTATCCCAGTGGGAAGATATAATCTGACAACGTCATCGTTTAGATTGAGAATTGGGCTATTGGCAGCGTCGTTCAACCGCGTGAAGGGGTCGTGTCAATGGAAGAGTAAGTTGTATCCGAATATCATAATGAAGGAACTAATCGATGTATGTAGCGTCGCTCGTTCCAGGGCTCAGATCCATTCTGCTGTTCAACCTAAAATTGTACCTATGCCTGAAGATGATGAGGATGGAGGGGTCGATTCCGATGACTCTGATCGCAAGAGCAAGATGAGCTTCTCTTATTGGGGCGCGGATAAGATCACTCTGCAGAAGCCCTTGACCAAACACCGATCAGGTCCAGGAGGGATTGGCTCGAGGCGCAATGGGCCTGCAATACCTTCCGGTTACTCTCGGGAGTCTTCAGCGAATGCTAAATTTGGCAATCGTCTTGTTTCTGCGGACTCTACATTAGCCGCAGCACGCCCAGCTAGTCGTCGAAACGCTACTACACCCAGTCGCCGCCCAGTGGCTACAGCTACGTCAGATGAGGGACACTCCGTCAAAGTTACCGTCACCCGACCAGCCTGGGATGGAAGTACACGCACCCCTGTCACCTCGGGGGCCCAATCAATGAAACGGTCTCGCAATACTTCCCAAAACAGTGCTGCAACTCGTACCACGACGGCGCCCTCTAACAACAAGCTGCTTGCTTCACCTGCCCCTTCTGAGGACTCCGGTGTGGGTCTCTATCGCCAGATGATGGCGAATGACCGTTCATTAAACAATGACCAGCCCTGAATACAGTCTGCCCTTTCTAATCCTTTTTAACGACCTCTTCATATAAGATACCAAACTCACTACATTATTTCGGAACCATACTCTTGGTCTCTCCACTCTCATTGCCAACGTCTCCTCAAAGGTCACTCACTGTGTTTTTCGTTTCATTGTTTTCTTGAGTAGCCTTTCTTTCGCGATACCGTTGCCCTGTGCAAGCAAGATTCTTCCCAGTTTTACGGTTTCCAAGGCCTCCCTCTCTCTTTGTTTTCTATCCATCGATACCTGCACTCATTTCAGATGAACGTTTTCTGCACCATACAACCCCCTCTTTTGGAATCTCATTGACACGTTCACTTCTTAATCTATACACGTCTAGAACCTGTATCAACATTATGCTGCTTCTGAATCTATCATGTGTCTTCACTCGTATGCCGCGTTGTGGATGCTGACACTCCTGCCACTTGGGTCTGTTGTGCAGCCCCAGTCTTTGCGTGGAATCCACCTATACCGAGGATAAGCGAGGGAATAAGGTTCAGAGAAAATGTTATGCGAACCGAACGACTGTTCTCGCTGCGGTCTCAGAGTGGAACAAACCTGTAAATCAATGTGAATAACTCGTCGAAAGGCGCTAAACAAACTCACTATCGAATATATCGCGAATAAAGTAGGCCTCCTTGGTATCCGGTGTTTCCTCTGGCCAGCGCTCAGACCGTTTTTCGAATAATGCGTCCGAGATGGCACGTTCGGCGTGATCTTTCAACCTAAAGAAAAAAAGGCATTCTCTTAATGAGCCGCGAGTAGCTGATAAATGCCATGACTGGTCGAGTTTCGCACCCTTCTATCCAGGAATAACCAACGCCATCCGAGAATTGTTCCTTTTGTCTCCACAAAATCGAGCGGGGAAGGTACGGCTATATATACGACGGGCGGGGGATTTTCAACTAGATTAAAGATCATGGATGATGGTATGCGTTTTGGAGCGACAAACCTTGCCGTCGGGCGCCACGTCGAAAGCCTTGCGGAGGATATATTTCTCCATTTTGGGACAACCGTCCTCGTCGAGCGAGTGCGCTTGGGAAGTACCCTTGCTGAACAACTTGTCTTCAGGCCTGACTCCCATCGCAACGTCCAGGAATGCCTTGTCCAAGAAGGGAACGCGGGCTTCGAGACCCCAAGCCATTGTAGATCTTTTCACGGAAACGGTTCAAAAGATGTCAGAATGAGGGCTGTTTTTTTTTTGGTATCGAGTCGCGGGTTGGTCACGCACTTGTTGGCTCGGAGACAATCTGCCGTATGCAGATCCTTCACTCTGCGAACGCATTCCTGATGGAATGAACGTGCATCTGGAGCAGCGTGAAAATAGAGATAACCTGCGTAGGATCGAGCTTCAGGTGGTTCCCAGTCCGGGGGCAGAACTTGGAAGGATTACCTCCAAATATCTCGTCGCTACCCTCGCCACTCAAGACCATCTTGACGCCCATAGCCTTGATCTTGCGACTCAGTAGGTACATGGGCGTGCTTGCTCTCACGGTGGTCACGTCATAGGTTTCTAGATGGTTGATTACGTCTGGAACGGCATCCAGACCTTCTTGAACGGTGAATACGTATTCATGGTGTACAGTGCCCAAATAATGAGCTGCTTTCCGTGCTGCAAGGAGGTCAGGGGAGTGTTCCAGGCCGATCGAAAATGAGTGCAGCCGCGGCCAAGAGGCAATCGTGGCTGCCCCCCCATAAATCCATGAGTTCAGAGACGGAAAAGAGAATCGGATAACCTCACCCTCCTCGGTCACGCCAGAATATGGGTCTGGAGGGCTGACGAGGCCGGAATCGCCTTGAGCGAGCCGCCTCTGTCCGGCCTCGAACTGTGCCTGTGCGACCTTCTCGGTTTCTCTAGCCGCGACGGCCGCGATGATGCTACTATCTAGACCGCCACTGAGAAGGACACCGTAAGGAACCTCAGACATCAGCCGCTTCCTCACGGACGCCTCGAGCGTCTCTCTGATCGTCTTTAGGTCAGCTGCCTGAGGCGGGATGGGGGCTTCCGGGCTGTCAGAATCGCCGTCCCACCACGAGGGCGTGTAGTAGCGACTGAGTGAACCGTCGCGGCTGTCAAAAACGTGGCCGGGAGGGAAAGGGATGATCTCGTCACATTCGTCGATGAGGCACTTGAGCTCGGACGAGAAGAACACCGTTTCGGGACGGCTTGAAGACCGGCCTTGATATAGTGTTGTAACTCCAATAGCGTCACGGGCAGCTATGATCCTTGGAGGGTCGAGAGACTCGTCGAGCAACACAAAAGAAAAGATCCCATCGAGTAAAGCGCAAAGATCCTTGCCGTATTTCCGATACTGATAAAAGGTTGTTCACAGGAGTCATAGAAGAATTATACTCTACGCACCAAGGGGATGATGACCTCGCAATCAGAGTGCGTCTTGAATTTGTAGCCTGGGTCACAAGCAGCTCGCAGTTTAATGTGATTGTAAACCTCGCCATTGACGGCCAGAATTTGTTTTCCGTCTTCGCTAAAGAGAGGTTGTGCGCCGGTATCTGAACCAGAAATCAGTCTATCAAGACAACGTCACGCGCGGTATAAGCTCACCAACGCCGACGACGGCAAGACGCTCATGGACAAGCACGGTGCGCTGACCGACGTAACACCCGGACCAGTCGGGGCCACGGTGGCGCTGTCTCTTGGAGAGAGCAATGAATCTAGACCTGTCAGCGGCGGGGTTTGGGAGGCCGTGGACGGCAAATATGCCACACATTCTTGTCTGTGGACGTCGCTAGTTACGGGGCAGTAATTTGTCTGCCATCTGAGCTCACAAAATTTCTCGAGCGTGACTTTATTTACGATAAGATAAGGGGCAATCTCTCCTATATGG
>Ga0137362_10000941_pt1 | contig 17079 bp, 21 predicted proteins | sample MadtaG_2_FD_104801 | JGI IMG/M metagenome (GOLD analysis project Ga0137362, IMG submission 104801) | Vadose zone soil microbial communities from Angelo Coast Range Reserve, California, USA - Mad1_100_16 metaG | ecosystem: Environmental > Terrestrial > Soil > Vadose zone | place: USA: California... | reverse complement strand
CGCCTCTTATATGCTTGCCACATCCCCTCCTTCGTTGACCTCTTCCTTCCCTTAACGATTAACGATGGACGATCATCTCGATGATTCGCTCTCAGATGTCGAGTCTGACATCTTCTCAACTCGCAGCGCAACCAGCTCGGCGACTTCACACGACGTATCCATGCGCTCTGGCTCTCCCGCCCCTTCCGTGTATTCCGTCACCAGTTCCATAAGGGCAGCTTCTTTTCGTCAGGAATACGGGAGGGGCCTAAACAATTATTCCGAGGTGTACCGTCTCCCTGCTGATGATGAGGAGCTTGACAGACTTGGTACTGCATTCGTTAAACTATTGCCCAAATCTCTTAGGCTGACTCATGCAGACATGCAGCATGAGATGTTCAAGAAAGTAATGGGTGCATACCCCCCGCCCATGGCTGAGGTTATGGTAGATGATACACCCGGGGAAACCAAAGCCATCCTTGACTTGGGCTGTGGGAGTGGAAGCTGGTATGTGTGTCTTCCCCCTATTCTCAGCGTTGCTCAGGTTGTTCCTACGACGTTCCAGGATAATGGAAGTTGCCCGTGACTTTCCGCATTGTCAAGCCGTCGCCGTTGATTTGGTCCCAATGCAGTCTGTGTGAGTGTTCTGATTGTCCTGAACGAGACCCCCTTGTGTTAATTTCTGCTAGTAATATGCCACCGAATTGCAGGTGAGATACAGCTTCTCTATTATCGACATCAAGTGTAATAGCCAGCATCATAGGAGCGAAGTTGACGATATCAACATTGGATTGCAACATTTCTATGGCGAATTCAATGTCGTACATGCTCGTCTCATTTCATCTGGTGTAAGCACCGCCTAAGGCACCCAGTTAGGGAGTCAGGGTTGTGGGATGCGTGCCATACTAACTCATTACACTCCAGATCAAGGATTTCCCAACACTGATAGATCATATCAGTCAATGCCTACGTCCTGCTGGGCTCATGGAACTTTTTGAGTTTGATTTTAGAGTATACGACGCCCAATACAAGGCTTTCTCTCTACCCATCGGCGACATGGAGCCTCCATGGTTTCCTCGGTGGATGTCATTATGCAACATGGCCATCCGTCAACGTGGCGGAACACCCGATGCTGCCAACATGCTCTATAGTTGGACGCTACAACACCAGGCCTTTGAAGACGTCGTCTATGAAGAATACTTCATCCCAACAGCCCCTTTCATGTCCCGTCAGGAACCCAATTATCATTTCAAGCGGACCATCTCCGAAATTATGCGAGACGACATACTAGTGTGTGACTGCGGACATCGGCGTTTACCGTACCCTCACCTTTTGCATCTTTTGCCAGGCTTTTCTTCTATCCGCAAGGCCACTTCTGTTAGGAAACGGTTTTTCCGAATCAATGGTAGACGAAGTCCAGCATCGCGCGACCGTAGAACTCAGGGAAGCACATATAGTCAGTTACGTCCGGGTAGAGCGAGTGTACGCTCGCAAAAGGTCCTAAGATTATCTGGGCGCTCTCCATTGTTCCCTTCGCTACCTTATGTTTGTGTTATTGTGGTTGTACGTTAACTGATGATACATTGCTCAAAGTATTCCACCCACGAGCTTGCCAACTAATTTTGAACAACACGCTGTATGCGTGATGATCACACCAAATAGGTGTTCTACAGTAGCCTGGTTATATGTTTTGGACTGGAAATGCGCATTATTACGTGATGGTGCACACTGACATTCTGTTACGTGTATGACCGTCACCATGGATGAGCGATTATCTACTCGAGACCTTTTCCCCAAAGACACTCTACAGCTTTTGGCTTCTCTTGGTTTGGATACCGTTCCGTCTCGCGAGCAGACCTATCGTGAAATAGAGGAAAGGCTTCTTTTGCCAAAGGAAGCGCTCCCGGAGGACTGGCTTTCAAAATATCAGGTGTGGGTATACTGTAGCACTCTTCTCGGTCGTTAATCTGATCTACATCCAAGATATTGGCATGAGCAGATCTCAATACCTTCGCTCTTGTCTCTCAAGCCTTCTCCGCCTCCAACTAGTATCTCGTTTATCAGGTCTGGCATCAGCGGACATGTAACTGGGTATTCGGAGGTATTATCTTCCCTCTCCGTATAATCGCGCATCCTTACACCTGGGCGGTAGGTTGTGAATCCCCCAATTCAAACGGGCTTGACTTCAACCTCTTCTGACAGGCGACCTGCGCCTACCTCAAACTTTGTAAGAGGAAAGTCAGGTTATGCTCCATTTTGGCCCGGGGGATTGGATTCTTTGGTCGCGAAGCCAAATGACACAGGTGCCAAAGACGGCGCCACAGTAACAAAAGGGTTGCGATCTATTCCACCTGGCTTGAAGCGCGGTCTCCGATTGTCTGCAGAAAAGAATCGTGATCCTACTTCCTCGGAACAGCATGATTTGGATGGATGCGAATACAAAGCCGAGAGCCCAGTAACTAATACCCTCCTACGTGTGGTTCTTGTGTCATTTTTGTGTACTCATGAATTTGCAATAGCCCGAAGTACTTGCTGACGAACCTGAAGAGCAACCTATGCCAGAAGCTTTGTCAGGCCAACCTACAGACGTTGATCACCTACTACCAGCCTCGGTATCATCCCTACCCGAATATATGGAACCGAATACGGACTCTAACGTCATAACAGAGAGCACAATTACGACCAGTGTCGTCTAGTAGTAGAACAACCAAACGAGTCGCCGTACAAAAGCGAGATTGGGCTCATGTCGTCGATATCAACAAGCCGATGAGGAACTTTCACGCACTTGTGCCGAATCTTGCCCGCAAGGTTGGTCTCTTTTCCACTCTATTTTTATTTCTCCCCCGGTGACGCGCCCTCAGTATCCTTTCGAACTCGACACTTTTCAGAAGGAGGCAGTCTACCACCTTGAATTGGGTGACTCTGTCTTTGTTGCGGCGCATACATCGGCTGGCAAAACTGTAGTTGCAGAGTATGCTATCGCACTCGCAGAAAAGCATATGACGCGGTACATATTTTTACGTCTCTGTAATTCGATTGACCTGTCTAAGTGGACCCTAGCGCCATATACACATCGCCAATCAAAGCCTTATCAAATCAAAAGTTTCGTGATTTCAAGCAAACGTTTTCCTCGAACTCTGTTGGTATCTTGACTGGCGACGTACAAATCAATTCGGAAGCCAATTGTCTGGTCATGACAACGGAAATTTTGCGAAGTATGCTGTATAAAGGCGCGGATCTGATTCGTGACGTCGAATTCGTCATATTTGACGAAGTACATTATGTAAATGATGCTGAAGTTCGTCTCACACTGCCACGGACGTTACTGCACACTGATCTTGCTGACACAGAGAGGCGTCGTCTGGGAAGAGGTAATCATCATGCTTCCTGATCACGTCAACATAATATTATTATCTGCGACTGTGCCAAATGCCAAAGAGTTTGCGGATTGGGTTGGGTGAGTACTTAGCCTCGCAATGACCTTTGCATGGTCTTATGGTTTTTCAGACGAACAAAAAAGAAGGACATATACGTCATCTACACTGCTAAGCGGCCAGTCCCGTTGGAACATTACCTTTACGCCAATCCCAGTCGCGAGATGTATAAGATAGTAGATGCCGGCGGAGAATTCATTAGCCAAGGGTTCGTTCCTAACTCAAATTTCGGATCCTTTCCCATTCAAAATATATCATAGGTACAAGGATGCTGGAGAAGCCTTGAAGCACAAACAAGTCAAAGAGCGTGAAGCAGCGGGCCTTCCGCGTCTCCAACGACTAGGAGCCAGAGCAGCAGCCCCACAGCGCGGTCAACGTGGAGGGCCCGCCAGTCGTGGAGGGCAGAGAGGCGCTCCAAAAAGGGGTGTCACTGTACATCAAGGTGGTGGATCCTCCCATACCCTTCGCCAGGGAGATCAGAATACATATACCCACCTCGTCAATCTTCTTCGCAAGGAAACCCTTCTCCCAGTCGTGGTCTTCACTTTCTCGAAGAAAAAATGCGAGCAGAATGCAGGGACTTTGACCAACTTGAACCTCTCTACTGCTGTCGAGAAGAGTGAGGTACATGTTATGATTGAGAAGGCGGTGATGCGTCTCAAAGGTAGTTATCGCACGTGTTTATAAAACAATAGTCTGAGGAGCGTATTCTTTCTTCAGGTTCGGACAAGAAGTTGCCGCAGATCGGCAGAATGCGCGATCTGTTATCGAGGGGCATTGGTGTACATCACGGCGGACTGCTTCCCCTTGTGAAAGAAGTTTGTTATTTGCTCACTCCCGACACGTTTCCGTCACTCATTATCACGTAGGTAGTCGAGATCCTTTTTGCTCGCGGGCTTGTCAAGGTCCTTTTTGCAACAGAGACGTTTGCAATGGTCCTGATCTTAATTCCTACTACGTATGACTCGTTTACAGTTTACCTTTAGGGAGTCAACATGCCGGCAAAATCTGTGGTCTTCTCTGGAATCCGCAAGCATGACGGGCGAAACTTTCGGGAGATCTTGCCCGGGGAATATACCCAAATGGCAGGGCGTGCTGGCCGCAGAGGGCTCGACCCGACCGGGACAGTAATCATTATCTCCGGTGATGAACCCCCCGAAGTACGTTCTTGTGGGGAATGAATTCGCTTCTAGTTCTAAGCAACGCCTTTTCCCCAAGCAAACTAGCTTAAACTACATGATCACTGGGAAGCCCGGAAAATTGGCATCACAGTTCCGCTTAACATATAACATGATTCTCAATCTCCTACGTGTCGAAACGCTCAAGGTTGAAGAGATGATCAAGCGTAGCTTTTCAGAGAATGCGTCACAACAAATATTGCCCGACCAACAGAAAAAGATACTCGAAGTACGCTTTGTGCTCTTGATTGGCCCTGTATTCTTATCTTGCTATTAGAATGAGAAGACGCTATCAACATTACCGAAACTCGAGTGTGACGTTTGCTCGGAGGACATTAACAAACACTATGACCTTTCAGCCGAGATTGTAGACATCAATCAACAATTATTAACATTAGCTGTCACCGATAGACAAGGGTTGAAATTCTTGTCTACCGGCAGGGTGGTTGTGCTTCGCGATGGTGTTCGTCGCTTCTGTTTTTAGGTATCTTATCTTCTGAAAAAGTGCCATCTAGCACTTCCGTTGGGCCGCTGCCGTGATACTCAAGCCCGCGCCAACACGTGAGCAATTCAAATGGTTTTGGGTCCTCTCCCTGGTAGATTCAGAAACAAAAACGAAAATGAATGGTACGCCACGCCGTAATGGTCCTTCGGAGCGATGACGCCTCCTTTCTAGATGTGGACGTACAGGCTGTACCTCCCCGATGGCCTCCTTTGCCACGGGATCTCGTGGTCGAAGATGGCGTGTACGAATTGACCGAGGTTCCAATATCGAGCATCGCACTTGCGACTAGTCGAATACTCAAGGTGATGCAATTGGCCGATCTAGTATGATGCCTCCTCACCAATCGGAATAGATCGACGTCGATCCAATATTGGAAAAACATTTGAAATCATCCATGAATGATACGGTTGCACAACTTGGAGAACTCACGAATGAATGGGTTAATAACAATCACGTTCCCGAGGTGGATTGGACACGCATTCGTTCGTTTGACTTCCAAGAACTCCTCAACAGACGAAATACACGCCTCAAACGCCTTGAGGGCGCAGCGTGTGTCCTCTGCAAAGAGTTCGAATCACACGTGTGTTCTGCCACGTTCTTCAATCTACCAGGGTTTATATATTTATACCTTTAGTACAAAACCTTACATATCGAGCGTGTCCTGCGAGGCAGCATTGCAGATCTCAAATTGGCAATTTCGGATCAAAACCTTGAGCTGGTCCCTGACTATGAACAGCGCGTCGAAGTCCTGAAGGAGCTCAAATTCCTCGAGGCAAATTCCACAGTCTCACTGAAGGGCCGAGTTGCATGCGAGGTCAGTTGTTTGTCGGTCTTTTCGATCGTTTCCTGCTTCACGTTACTTTTAAGATCAATTCTGTCAATGAGCTCGTTCTCACCGAGATCGTGCTGGACAACACCTTGGGAGCCTATGAACCCGAGGAAGTAGTTGCACTTCTCTCCTCCTTCGTCTTCCAAGAGAAAACTGAAGTCGAACCCGTATTTCCACCGAAGCTGGAAGACGGACGCGATGCATTGTTGGCTATTTCGGAACGAGTGGCAGCAGTACAGGACAGGCACAAGGTCACAGCTGATGAGCATAGATGGACATTGAACTTTGGGCTGATGGAGACGGTCTATGAATGGGCCAAAGGGATGGTCGGTATCTGTCACTGCCGTTGGTTGAACGACTGTTGATGGCCTATTTCAGCCTTTCAATCAGCTGACAACACTGACTGATGTAGCCGAGGGGACGATTGTACGCGTCATCACTCGGCTCGATGAAACTTGTAGAGAAGTCAGGGATGCCGCTCGCGTCATTGGAGACGCCGTGTTGATGAAGAAGATGGAGGAAGCCCAGATGAAAATAAAGAGAGACAGTAAGTGTTTGACATTTTGCCAAGTACGTACTTTGCCAACCCGCTGTCGCACAGTTGTATTTGCTGCTAGTCTGTATTTCTAAACTTTTGGGGAGGTTTGTGACGTCACTGTATGCAATTCGCCTTTTGAGTTAGAATTTTCATCGCATTGTCTTTTATCCCCTTCAACCATCAGCCTGCGTTACCCGCACAACATGTCGCCCCCTGTTACCACAGATGAACCAATCTATCCAACTAGAAGAACTGCTCCTTATGATAGTCATCTTTTCAACGCGCAACCCACTTCATCCAATTTGCCCCACCGCTTAGAGCTAGGCCCTCCTCAGCGTCGTCGCGTTAATCCCGAGAGTCTAGCCGCTCGCCTGGGTCCCGAACTTGTTGCAGAGATGGAAAAACATATTATCCCGGGAAGCATCGAAATGCCACCGTTCAGCGTTCGTCGCGATATACAAATCAAGTTCGGCATCGACCGACGACACATTTACGACTTCTTCCACAGTAGAGGGCTTCGGTGTTTGAACGAGAAAACCATGCGGAACAGCTATCTTGAAGTAGGTTTCGGTTCATGACACTTTCGGTTGTCTCACGAATCGTAGATAACAACCCAAGGACCTGCCCGAAGTGTCATCCCTCCCGGCCCCACGGCTTTTCTAGAGCCTAGGAAGCGTAGAGCCGCAGCTGCAGCAATGGAGGCTACTAGCGCGTCTTTGAAACGCTCCCACGCCCCCAGAAAGCAAAAAGGCAGACAAAAGCGACTGGAACGTACACCTTCCTCAGGACCCGAAAGTGCTCCTCCCCGCGAAACTTCTTTCACTCTTGAACCCGAACCCAAAGTCGATATCCCGGTGACTAATATGGCCCAGGAATCTCTCTCTTCCGCCTCCGAGTCCTTGGATTCCCCGTTTCTGTTGTCCGATGACTGTTGTTCACACTTTCTGGAGCAATTCTCAACATTCAGCTCTGAAGAAACAGAAGAATCGGATATCTCTTCTTGTTTCTCCGTCTCGTCACTGCTCGACTTGAACTCGTCAGTCTCTACATCTACGCTTTCGACGTCTTCCTCGATGTCGCCAGTACTTTCTTCGGCATGCGAGATGCCGGACTCCCAACCAAAAAATTTACCATTGACCGCACAAGAGCGAAAATCACACTATACATGGCTAGATAGGATCATAGGGCCTGCTTCTGGGATTCAGGAAAGCATGGGCACCTACAAGGCGTTTATGGAACACCAACGAGAGGTCTATTATAACCGGCTTCTTCTCATTGCTGAGCATCCCACGAAAGAGACGGGGCGCCGCCGAGCCAAGAACGAGTTCATGTCCTGGTTAGGGGGTATACCAGCTTGTGGAATATCCGAGTCACCACCGGCACCACTATCCGTCGTGGTCGCTCCTCGAGTCGATGCCGGGTTGACTCGACGGTCGATCACCTTCTCAGGCTCAAGTCGTTGGTCCTCTCCGGGACCTGGTCTGTCCGGACGCACACTGGCAGACGCGGATATTTGTGGATATTCAAAAACTCAAGGGGTCGTAGCTGCGCTTTCTGTGCCACCGACGAATTCTCATCTCGGGTGCTCAATCACGCGACATTCTCGACGACGAACTTTCTCTGCCACTGTAGACATGTGACCTTCTCTCCCAAAATTGTCAAGGACATCTCTCTTTTCTGACAACTTCTCGATCTGTCGACATTCTTCTATATTCGATCAGTATGCTCTGGATCGCCCACGCCCAACGATCTCCGGACGCTGAATGGACTGAACAGCCATGTGTTTGCAACGTTACTCTCCACAAGACCGGCAATGCATCGCTTGCGCCACCCGTTAATTCTCACATTTGCAATTTGGCATTTGCATGCATGAATTCCCCCACATACCACAGAGCGATACCCGTATATGACATGACCCTACACTGCGTTACCGTACATACCACTTGTGTCTCCAAATTTCTGGTTCAAGTAAGGCGGAGGAATGGAGGTGATACGTATATTCAGATACAGGTAACCAATCCACGAACTGCCACCTTCTACTCCGAAAAGGCGGAATGAAAATTTAAGCAGGGAAGTCCATCGGGGAAAAGACGTGATTGATAACCCGAGTCATCGGCGGTCAGACACGCATCCGCACAACGCAAGAAACGGAAGTGGGCACCAAGAGAAACCTGTGCTGACCCGACGTCGCGGCGTTTGACGTGAAGTCCGAGGAAGTATGGGAATCTTCAGAAACAGGCTTAGTTAGGAGATGTGCAATCCAACGGCGGTCGGAGGGCAAGAAAATCCGCGTAGGACAGAAGAGTGGCGAATAGAACCAGAAGACTGGAGTCCCAAAACGGCACATGATGTTGTACTAGCGCGACGGATCGCGTCCGACCGCCCAATGCTTACAGGTAGGAGATATCACGATATAGATGTATCAAGTCAAGATAAGCAGACACTAGGGGGTCCGACGGTCGTTCGAGAACAGAACAAGTTACGGAACTGTACACTTTCCATCTTTCGGTACTTTTCTGTCAGTGTCCTTGAGCGTTAAACTATGTCACGTTTTGTCCATGTGGGCTTGTTTGCGCTCGAAAAAATTCTCGAGGGTAATTCCATGACGGCAGTCCAAGATGGCCGATGGATTATCGGGTTTCTTTAGGAAATGAATTATTCCCATGGAAGAGACACGAAAGTCCAACCGCAAGCTACATCAAGCACGGCAACGCAGTGGCCATCTGAGTCACTGGGAGGCATATTTGTGAACCTGCGGTCTGTAAAATCACGTAAGTGCTCCGACCCCGTCGACATTACAGCGTGATGGGGTCCTTTGTTTGATATGTATATATATGAGGGCGGAAGATACGAGCGACTCGGGGTGATGATTTCAGCAAAGCATGGTTGATAGTGATGACACTCCCGTGGTCTTCGTGTCACTTAACATGCTAGTGCATAAAGCACGAGACAGTAGCGCCATTACCAATACTTCTACCTGAGACAATTTGGGCTGCGCACCCTCGAAGAAACTGGCGAAAAAAGTGAGTTCGGGATGGGTCATCTAGCCCTCAAGACCTCGCGGGAATAAACTGTACAAGGAACGGAAGAGGGCGTGCACACAATGGATACGATCGAGACGATATAGTTACCGCGCAGTGTCATCCTAGAGGGGTGCGGCCAAGGGCCATGCTTGAATGATGCAACGAGGTGATCGATGGGGATCGATCAGGTCCGCGACGCGCAGAACGTGGGAGCGCATGCGGGAACGATGTGGAGAGCGAGAATCGAGAACGCTCGGAGATCCAGCCAAAGGAAATCTGATATTTCCATTGGTTGATAAGCGATAAGTCGTCCAAAAATAAATAAAATAACCAGGAAAACGGAAGTATATTCGTCGTTGTGTTGTCTCCCTCCCTCTGTTCCGTCGGTTTTGTTCTCTGTCCTTTTGTTCTACGGTCCACGTCCTCGTTCTGCTCGTTGAGATCTTGTATTTGATCGGGGCAAACAAAAGGGCGCTCGTGGGCCAACAAGGGCTGTGTTGTTCTGTCTTGAAAAGGTAAATCCCATTATTCAACCCTCTGTCCACTGACTCAACGTGTAATCCTCTCCTTATTAGTCTTTGAGCCGCGCACACCCTCTCTTTATCTCCCCCCTCTTACACATGTACCCGCGTGGTCGCTCAAGAGACGTCTCTCCCGTCGCGATTGCTCGACACGCCTCTGAAGAGCGATGCCGCAATAGATCCTCTATCATGAGTTGTTACCCTCTCCCAAGTGACTCAGAGCAGCACAGTTTCGGGCAGTTCTACCTCTCTCCTCCATCATCTCTTGGCACTAGCCCTCTCACACCCACCCCCCCTGATCCTGCTCCGCTCTGCACCTACCCTCGCATTCCCGTCGTACGCCAGGGTATCTCACACGCTCCCATAGATCCCCATGAATCCTCCTTCGCCGCTCAGATATTCAATCCGCAGCACCTGCCTTATTCCGTTGAATCCCAATTGCCTCTCCCTTCATATCCTCTGGAGAAGGCCACACACCAAGCTGAGGTAGGGCAGCGTGCGCGAGATCAAGCCCGAGCGAAATGTCGCTATGAGACACTGGCTCGTGCCGAGCAGGTCTTTACTACCATCCTCGAACGTTCACGCCGCGAACGTGTCGCAGCCCTTCTACTGCGCGCGCGGCAGGAGGATGAAGTAGAAGAGCGCGAGCGCGTCGCGCGTGAGCTCGAACGGCAGGAACACGAGCGAGACTGTCGTCGTCCCGTCACTCACATTTCTCACGTCAAACGCTCTGGTTTCCGTGTCCTGGCGCGCGTGCCACCCCCAGTCCCCACGTCTCAACAGCGACAAATCCCCGATCGCTTTACCTACACGTTTCCACTTCCCTCGACGTCTCCCACGAACCCAGCTCCAATACGCCAGCAGTCAGGCAGTTTGAAGACACGCTTGGGTCTTTCAGCTTGGACGAGCCCCAATGCTACCAATACGCGAAGCGTTTCTTTCGATGATGTCCGTGCTAGCATGGGAAATGTACTATTTCCTATTGCTCATGGCGAGTCGGCATCGGGAAAGACGCGACGTGAATCCGAGTTGCTCGGGACGCTACTAGACCCTGTGCATTGGGAGGATGGCGAGCGATGGCACCCGAGAGGTCGAGTCAATGCATGGGCAGTACCGGTTCCGGGGACAGTTACCGGATGTGAAGCTTGCGCGTCAGCGTCACTATCCCCGGATGGTTTCTCGACTACTTTCCCCCAGACACCCTCATCCTCATCCGGCATCTCTGCGTCTACGTCAACATCGGTTGCATCTCGGCCAATCTCCTGGCTGTCGTTCGGTTCACGCAAGTCGACTTCTTCTATTACTACGGCACAGCAAACTCCTGACTCGACTATTAACTATGCACCATGTGCTTCGAGTCGTCCCACCCCGCAGCCGTCATGCGGTTGTACTCGGGGGCAGAGCTTCGTGGCTGTTGACGTCAATTATAGTCCTTTGGGTTCTAGTGTCAAGCCACCTCTGACGCTAGCACTTTCCGCAGCAAGCGTGAATACACACCAAGAACCTGCCCGTCAGCGATCGCGTAAAATTAAGTTCTCGACGCGGACATGGCTCGCAATCCAGTCCGTATTGTCGGCAGCTGCGCGTTTACAAGTCGCGCATGTATCATCAACAGCTGCAATGCTCACGGCAACAGATTATTCCCGAGATCCGCCGACATTGATGCATTCGTCTTCTGAGACAGAGTCGGTGTATGCAAGACGTCTCCCGAGTGGTTGGCGTGCATCGCAGAGTGATGTAGCCAAGTTGACTTCGCCAACATCCCGCTCAGACAAGGACGCCGTCCCATACCTCGTTTTCCACCTCGTGGGGCTCAAGAACAACCACCGTTCCCCCCCTTCCACACCGGAAGAGCAGAGAAATCTTCCGGCCCTGGATTCCATACCCTCACATTCCCCAACATCCTCCTCCATCGCGATACCTCCCACCTATCAAGATGCTGACCGCCACATCTTTAATTCGAATCCGCTGCACCTATTGTCTCGAGCTCAAATCAATTCTTGGCGATTCCGCGGTGCGCCAGGTGCCATGCCTTCACAGGTATTATGTCGTCCTGAGCTTTTCTACCGGATCGAACCTGCTGGCGACTCCCTTCGGGGAACAAACGGCGGAAGCGCTCTCAAATGGGGCTGGCGAGTTGTCTGGGACACCGACGATCTCGGGGAGTTCTAGTCCCTGCCTCTTTTCCGAGTCCCTCTATTTCCTTTGTCATGATTTGACCGCGTAAGCTAATGGTCTTCTCCTTTCCCTTTCTCTCGGCTTGCATCGTGGGTTCGCATTCGCATCCTTGTATTATGTCTATTTTGTGTTTTTACGTCATTTGTAACATCGTCATGACGGACTCGTTGCATTTGCATGTACCATTGATACCTTTCGGTTTAATGATCCCTTGAACTTATTGTACACCACGCATGTCTCTCATTACAGTAATGTAGGTTATACTTTTGTAGACTGACAACAGAATAGCGACCTCTACGAATCGCGCCTGCAGAAAAACTCTTGTTTAATATAGAGTGCATGGGTGCCAGTGACATTGAATGCATGGGATATACAGCGCGGTATATGAGTTGGACATGTCCTGCTACCAACCAACACTCCTTCCCCGTCCACCAAACAGCAAACCTCTCCCACGCCCTGGACCACCAGGACCACCAGAACCGGGACCAACTCCAGGACCCTGCAGATCCATTGTGCGCGCGAGGCCAGTGAACCCAACCGGGGGTGGCGATGACCTCTGTTGCATCTGAGGAACGCCCATCGGCCCTTGTCCTAGTCCTGCTCCCTGCCCGCCAAAACCAACACCGATACCGATACCAGCTCCGGGACCATTACCGTTACCACCGACGGGTGGGGCAGCCCACGACGCACTCACAAACAGGCCGGCACTACGGCCTGTCAGTGTACCACCGGTAGAATTGGTGGCGTTATCTGAGGAGGAAGTGTCGGTCATAATTGCGTTCGGTGCGTTGGGTGGCATGAGGGTGTGCAGGCGACTCGGAGTAGCGGCGAGTCCGAGCACGCTCGGGTCTTCACGGAAACCGAGCGTGAACGGGTTGGCAGTTTCCGCGCCTGCGTTAGCCCATGCTGAGGAACCTGCTGCTGGTGGATGGGAGGCGCCGTGGAAGGAAGATAATATGAGTGGTGGCTCCGTGTCAATGTCTGGGATGCCCGCTGCTGTGAGGCCACTCGGATCGATACCGAGGAGAGCGCGTAGGTGCGCGTTCTCCGATTCAAGACGTGCAATCTCGTCCTCGCGTACCTCTGACCAGTCCAAATCGCACTCGGCGCTTGCTGTCTCGGAGTGTGCGGTGGAGGTGGGATCTGGACTTCCTGTTGTGTTCGTGGGGATAGTAGTGATGGCAGTGTTGGTGTTGGCGATAGTGGCGGCATCTACGGTGGCGGTGGCGGTGGTTATGGCTGAAACTGTTGCGCTATCGTGTGCGTGAGATACTGAGGGCTCAGATGGGGATAGCTGCAGCGCCTGCGTCTCGGATTCAACTTGGGCAGAGTGGCTGGTTGCGGTAGTTGGTTGCGGGGTGTCAGTATCCCCAGACTGTAGTTGTAAACGTGGCGCGTCACTAGGCTGTTGTTCCCGTTGTTCGGATGGAGGCCGCGTGCCAGGGGGTTGGTACGAGCCACTTGCCTCAACATTTGTATTTGTAGGTTCTAATATCTCGGAAGGGTCGTGACCTGCGATAGATAGTAGAGTAGTTTGTAGCATTTGGCCGAGGCGATGAAGAGATGCGTTCACGGCCGAGTTCGCGGGTGATTCAGAGGGAGGTGACGGTTCGCGGGCAAGTAGGGGGTCATAGTGCTCTGTTAAGGTAACTTGATGCTGCTGTGCTGCCATCTGTGAACGCATAGACAATAAATCGAAGGAGCCAAAAAAAGGGTGGCAAACACACGGTATGGCTATGAAACTTGGACATGATGGTCTCCATGGTCTGCTCGTATTCTTTGAGCAATAAACTCAGTTGTCTGTTCTCCTGCTGGAGGGTATGGTTTTCGATGATAATCTGGGCGTTGGTGCGCTCCAATTCAGACTCGAGCGCTTCTAGAGGAAAGGCCTAGCTTAATCGTTGAACGTACTGGATCACGTCACGATGCGCACCCTTGGAAATATCCACATTGAATCGTCTCAGCGTAAAATCGGACTTCAAGTTACCGGCTTCGGCCTTTACTGCATTGGTGAAAAGAAACTAGAACGGATGGCGAGCGCACCTTGACTGAGTCTGCTTGGGAGAGAAGGGAGGAGGAGAACTTTCGGTTGTGAGCGAGCTGGTCGCTTATTTCGTTGATGATTTGCCATGCCCTGAGGAAAAAGTCGCCGTCGAGGTCGTTGCCATACATTGTACTGCGGAACGGCAGAGAGTGCGGCGAGAGTGATGTCGAGCGCCGGCGTGGGAGAGCAGAGGGAAGAAGCTAAGCTATGGGGAGTTGTTCATGCACGCAACTAGGAACGAGGAGAGCGAGGCTGACAGATGGCCACATACCGTGCAGAGACGCACAACACCGCCATCTGCTCCTTTCCATCTGCCAGCTCGTCCGTCCTCGTCCCCCCTACACTACCCTTGACTTCCACGTCTCAGCCTCATATTTCGTGTTTGGTCCTTACAACACCTCCTAGTCTCCGCCTTTTCTCACATTCTCAATGGCTTCGTCGCTCTCTCAACTTTCCGCATCAGTCACGCGCATCCTATCATTAACTGGTTTTCCCAAGGAGCTCAAGACGCGCGATATTCAGCTTGCTTTTTCCGAGTGGGAGAATGCACATGGGGGCTTTAAAATCAAGTGGATAGATGACACTAGCCTTCTCGTCGTTTTTGCAGACGCTACAGTTGGTGAGCCCTCTTTTCCCTCTGCGCCATTCGTTTTTACGTCCTGTTGTTATCTCCGTCTCCAGCGCTAACGACACGTCTTTACATACAGCTAAGCGAGCATATCTCTCTATCATCGCAAATCCACCTGCGATTTTTTCTTCTCCTACCTCGGACACTCCCGCAATTATTCGTCCCTACGATGGACCGGATGCCCAAGCGATCATTCAGAATGTAAACTCACGGGGACAGAATCCGACTCGTGGGCACAACGCGCGCTCTGTTTCCGTTGCGGTTTCGAGTCAGCGCACTCGAAGCAACGGGAACGGTACCAACGTTGGCGGTCTTGCGATAGGGGCAAACGGAAATGGCTCAACGGACATACAGGCGAACGTACTGCCCAATTCCGGTCCCATCTCACCTGTCGGACGCGAGGGCTCACCTTCGTTGCCGAGTCTGCCTTCACATCCGACATTGGATTCTTTAATCAACTCGTCATTGGGTGACGCGCCTCCACCTCCCACCGATCCGGCTATCCTCGCAATGAGCCCCCAGACCTCTGCTCCTAGAATTGGCGACCCGGGTAAGCGCATGCTCGGTGCGGCATTGGGAGTGCGTCACCCTGGACTACCTCCACGTCAAGTGGGCAATGCCGAACACCCTATGAAGGAGATTCAGCGGGCAATGGGTGGATTGACGGTCGCAGAATAATCCAAGTGAGCCAAGTCGGCCCCTATCAAATATTTTCTCGTTCATACTACCGGTGTTGTCCTCGTCGCCGCTACTTGTCCATGTGTGAAGGGGTGACGTTTTGGGTCTCACCCAACATGTTCGCTATGTTTCTATTCCTCTAGGTTACGGTTCTGTGTGTTTTTGTACTTTTTTTCTTTCAACCTACTAGTCGTATATTCGCTACGGTGATTGCATTCGTTCATTTGTAACCCTCTTTTATCGTGTCTACGATTCAATTCGAGAGTGCCTGACTGCAGTACCGGTGCATACTATCCAGCCTTTCCGGCCCGCCCGCGTCACCTGACTCTTCCTCCTCACTCCTTTATTCCCTCCGCGAGGCATCCTCACCCTCCAATGTCATTCAAGGCTCTAGTATATGCCTATGTCATCGGCGGTCTCACCTTCATTCCCCTGCTCATCATCAGCCTAATTGCATTCACCCTATACACCTCTGTCCCCGTTGATGATGCAAACGTGACAAAGCCTGCGAGGGAAAAGGTGGAGTTAAAAGATGGCGACGCTGCAGGGACAGAAGAGCCCACTCCACCAGAACCACCCTTTGATCTGAATGACCTCCCGAAGACACGCCGTGGCTGGCTCACAGTCCGGCGCACATTCCAGGAAGTTGCCTTCGATGGCTCATACGTCACCCTCATGAAATCTTTCTTGGATTCGCGCTCCAAGGACCCCAAACGATCGCGCCCGCGGGATATGTGGTACGTGGTGCTCAAGGGAAAGATACTCTACCTGTACGAAGACGAGGGTATGACCGAATGCGAGGCTGTCATCGAGCTTGGCAGCCATCAAGTCTTGATCTATCCCGAAGGTTTACCTGATGGCGAGCTCTTTACCAAACGCAATGCCATCTGCCTCAAGCCAAAGCTAGGAAATGGCATGTCGAGCGTCACGCGCGAGATGCAGCTCTCATCACAGAACGTGGATGAGAAGGCAGAGGAGCGCAGCGGCAATAATTCGAAGAAAAAGCAGAAAGAGAAGGAGCGGCTCCTTGAGCCCGAAAGGCAGCGCGATTTTACACGCGAGGAAGCATCTGACCCGTCTACACCGTGGTTTATCTTCGTACGGTCTAGCGTCGAGATGGAGGACTGGTACCTTTCGTTGATACATGCGTCCGACAACCCTGCGAATTCGTCGACGCTCCACCCCCTCCAAGCCGTTTTTTCTCCCGCCGACATGGACCATTTTGTGGCCACCCTCGACGAACAACGGGATACCATTCCAATGCGCTGGCTAAATGCACTCCTAGGTCGCATCTTTTTCAGCTATTACAACACCGATGCGCTCGAATCGTATATTATCGGACGTATCATGAAGAAGCTTGCCAAGGTGAAGCGGCCGCAAATCCTTTCCGAGGTCGTCGTCACCGAAGTCAATTTGGGGAATAGGCCGGTAATGTATAGCAAGCCTATGTTAAAGGAACTCACAAAGGAGGGTGATGCCGCTTTGGAAATGCACGTCCAATACAAGGGGGAGATGCGGATCACTGTCAAGGCGGTCGCCACAAT